>ERZ651776.1672-NODE-1672-length-25997-cov-4.934799_pt1 | contig 25997 bp, 21 predicted proteins | sample MGYA00514761_ERZ651776 | MGnify/ENA metagenome assembly ERZ651776 | reverse complement strand
TCCCAGAAATTGATGGGACCAATTTCCCTCGTCACCTTCCCCCTCGGCTTCTTCTCTGGCATCATTTAGGTACGCTTGTTCACTCCCCGGCTCTACGACCGCCATGCTCCTCCTCTGGTAACCCAAGCATACATCGGGTGCGTTGAGCCGAAATGTGCCCTCGACCTTGCCCTCCATGTAGATAGTGCTGAAAGGTATTGTTAGGTTCCCTAAGAACCGGCGCTCGTTCTGTACGGTAATCTCGTCCTCGTAGTACCCGCCCATATCACCAATATCGGTGTTAATGTTGTCGAACAGCATGATCTCCACGTCATCTCGAACCTGTTGCAACTGAGTAGGGCTGAAGTCCCCCATTGGAGGCCTGAATGGAATGTCCAGTGTCTGCTTCCATAGCGGCGCTACCCCCTCTACGGGCCTAGTCCTGTCCGTATTGTCCTGAAACTTGACTTCTACAAACGAATGGACATGCTCAGGATCATCGTACACGCCTTCGTCCTCCTCATCCTTCAATCTCCTCTTACTCCCCTTACTAGGACTACCTCCCCTCTTCGGGCTACCGGGGGGGGCTCCTCCCCTAGTCAACCTACTCGGCACGTTCCTGGCCCCCACTATTGTAACCAGAAGCCTGCAACTTCTGACAAGTGCCGTGACAGCCGTTCGGCTCTTGACTGCGGGTCTCAGCCCCCTCTTTCTCGGCGGCACAAAGAAATCGGCAATGGCCCCAAAGTCCAGGTGGTAATAGACGAAGTCCGGCAGAGTGCCCTCCTGTATAACTTCGCTGTAGTGTACCTGCCTCTTTCTCCTCCTTCTCTGTTCTGCCTGCTTGCTATCCCTCACCCTCTTGACAAAGTCCCTGATCTTAGTTTTATCGACGGCAGTCCTTTGGTTGCTTGCATCGTTTTCAATGTCCTCATCCTCCGCGTGCTTCCTCCTCTCTGCAGCAAGTAAATTGCGGTATTTCTCGTCTTTTTTTATGATGTCTTCATTGAGTGGGATTGCCGCGCTAAATAAGCTTGGCTTCGCCTCCCTAAGCTTTAGGAGCTGGTGTCTTCTAGGTTGCTCAAAGGCGTGAATGTTCGTGTAGGCCGCCCCTGTAGCCGTGCCCCCGGCACCGGGAGCCTTGAATATCATTTCTATTTCCCCTTCCAGCGTCCTGAATACATCCTTGCTCTTCTGACTCGGAAGCAACATGTCCTTAAGCCGGAACAAGTTTGCGTTACGGGGATCGTTGGGATCGATGGTCGACAGCTTGGGCAACATCTGCAAGAAGTCTCTCTCCCTGGCGAAATCCGCAGGTTTGCTCTCGTGATCTGTGTCGGCATCGATTAGCCTCTGTTCCATCTCGCTGCTCTTGAGTCCTTGGAGCCTTCCCGTGTGGGCATCGAGAGGCCTGTCGGGAAGAAGAGGGGCGATTTCGCTCCCCTTGCCTTCATTTTTTTTGGAACTGTCCTCATTTTCGCCCTCCCCATTCCTGCTCGTCTCCCACTCCGCCCCCACCAGCACCCCCCCAGACAACCTCCTCATCGCCTTTTCACCTTCCCAATCGTAAGGTGAGCTGTTTGCAAATTGATACCAGCTGATATAAGGCGCCAAGCTGTGGATTGTAGTACCGTCATGTGCGCTGTCGCTCCCAGGAATGGTGATCATACTACTACTGATAAGCTTGTCGTTAAGTATCCCCCTGTAATTGTAAATTTGCACGGAGATGCTCTGCGGTCTTCGCAGCAGCCTGCATCTGAATCTTTTGTTAAAATTGACGCGGTAGCTCGGCCACTCCAAGGCCTTGGCGGACGTCTTTCCCACCGTCTTGCCATTGATGACAAGCTTGCAATAGAACTTGTCATCTGTCACTCTCTTCCTCCGGTTCTTCTCGGCTATGCTCTTGCAATCTTCTGTCCGGAGGTATTGTTCGTCGTTAGTGAGGCGGAGCATGTAGTCTTTTCCCTCTTTTGGAAGAAGGAATTCGCTCGCCTTGAGCAACATATTGATCTTTGCCACCTCCGCGTCTTTCTTCTTCCTGGTCTCTAGCTGCAGATCCGCGAGCATGTCCTTGTACAGCGGCGAGTTGGACTCGATCTCGTGTTTGTTCACTTCGTCGAATTCGGTTTTCTCTCTGAACTCTTCCCTCACGGTGGTGGCTTTGGAGATCCAGGGCAACACCTCCTTGAGATCCTTGATGACGTCTTTGAGCGTCCTGGTCTCTACTCCAGCGTCCTTCTTTTTCTTGGCAATGAGCCGGGCTTTGATTCCTTTCGCGACATTGCCGGCGTGAGTCCCTCCATCGGCGTCCATGTCCCCGTCGGTATTCACTTCCCGGGCAATAAGACGGGCGGAAGTGCAGGTGTAACCCTGTTCTTTCCTCTCCGATTTAAGCTCCTTCCACTTCTCGTACAGATCGCGGGTAAGTTGTCTGAGCTCGTGCTCCTCAGTAAGGCGGAGAGAAATTGTTTCCATGATGTCATCGTATAGGTTCCGGAGCTGCTCAGTGTCGTCCAGGCCGTCGTCATTTGCATCGAGAACACCGTCGCCTTCGGCAGGATCAAAGTCATCGCCCATAGACTCCCTTAATGCAACGGCCTCGGCGACGAGAGCGTCGAGTCTCCTCGTAAGAAAAGTGACAACTCCAGTTTCGATGTGACTCTGGTATTTGCCGTACAAAAGTCTTAGCTGGCTGAAAATGAGCTCTTCATTGTTAAAGTCCGGATGATCGTAGAGGGCGAGCTTGGGGAGCGATATGACGAGCTCTGCACGGTTCTGTTGATCTTCCCTTTCTCCCTCCCCAGATTTTCCACTTACGCCGCTCTTCACCTTTCCAGTCTCCACGTCGAGGTACGCGTTCTGCTTTTTGAAACCCCCATCAGTCGTCGTGTCCGGCCTGTGACTCCCTGGCACCACGGGATCCTCCCCTACCCGAGGATTTCCGTCGCTCGTAAAGAATGCCCCATAATCACTTGGGCCTCTCGCTTTATGCATAACATTGAATGTCGCGCTGTCTTTGTTTTTGTCAGCGGCCCCTTCGCTGGCCTTGGGGTCGTCTGACAACATCGGGAGATCACTAGCTCCATCAACTTCTTTGGCAAGATCGAAATATTTTTTCCTTTCTTCGAGTTCTGCGTTAGCCTGAGCGGCATCCCTCTTCATCCTGCTGTAAAGGCGTCCCTGAGAAGTAAGAGAGGAAACGCCGTGGGGCCCCTGAGGTACGAATATGCCCTCTTCCTTGAGGAGGGCGTCGCTCTCGTGCAGGCCGTCATCAGGGAGAGGTGGATCTAGGGGGGTGCCAAACATTTTTTTATTGAAGTTCTGAGACGCTTTATAGAACCAACTTTCCCGCCGCCGCTTTTCCTTCAGAAGGTTGAACTTCTCGATGTCCTCGCGATCGCGCTCGGTCGATAGACCTAGTGAGGACTTTGTCGCTGCGAAGGCCTCGGGTTTCCAAAGGGAGCTGTCAAGGTTGTCCACATCTCCGTTGAGAGTTGCGAGGCCGAACACTATGAGATCACATTAGATCGCGTTAGGTCGTGCCAGGTCATATGAGGTCGTGTGTGCCGTAGTTGTGTTCGCGATAGTTGGTGGAGTGAGCTGTTTTGCGGTAAATTCATTTGCTTACGCAGCACCGAGTAATACAGTTGCATTCCATCGCAAGTGGTTCCATGCGATGACATAGAGGTGATTACATATACACGCCGCTGATAAAGAAGAATTTTAAACGACGGCAAATCACTCACCTCGCATTGGCCTCCTAACAGCCATCATTACATCCTCATCCATGAGGAAAGTCTCACTAACTGGAACCTCCTCCCTCTCTTTCTTCCTCTCGACAATCTGTTTGTTGAGCTCTCTCTCTTTCTTCTTAGCCGAAGCCTCGGCCATTGCTGTCGCCCTCCGGCTCCTCATGGCGTCGAGCTGACCCTTGTTTGGGGTGTCAACATCACCACCTGCTCCCGGGGTGCGGGTGCGCTGCTTGTCAGGGGAGCGGGAGGAACGCATTCGCTGCCGCATTTCCTCCAGACGCTTCGCCTGATTACTCTTCCGATCATCATCAGCCATTTTTGCCGCCGGAGAAGAAGCTATTTGTTTACAAGTGGGTCACAACTTGTCGGGCCTTGGAACAAAGTTCAAATTTTTGGAGGTGCTTTGGGAGTGGTTGAGTAAAGGATTTATGTGCAGTAAGTAGCACGGCTATTTGATAGGTGCGTAGCTCCAAACGAAAAAAAAACCAAACAAAAGGAAACAGATGGTAGTTACATTCAAAAATTTCATTTTTATTTTTTTTGGGCAAGCGAGAAGCGATCAGGATTTAACTTCCTCAAATTTCCTCCCATAATAAATAATCATGAATTAAGAAAGAGAGAGGAGGAGATAGAAAAGGAAGGAAGAGAATCCCAGCAGAAGATGTCACTTCCTATAACTGTCTCAGATCGCCATGCTAAGTTTATGGAAAAAGCGCGCCGGCTAAACAGAACAAAGCTGTTCCTTGGGACTGTAGACAAGGCGGCCAAGACCAAGTTGGCTGGGGAGATCGCTGAGGCGGATAGGAAAGCGTTGAACATGGAGGGGATGAGTGGTAGCACGCAGCTATCGATAAATAGAACCAGCATGCGGGATATAGATTTGAATCAGGGGGTGCAGAGGGATGGGATGCTCAGCCGTGAATTAAGGGACTTCAAGAGGCGCGCGGAAGAAAGGGCGGTGAGAGAGGACAAGCGTAATGACGCGATCCATACGAGCGATGGAAAGTACGCCACTGACGCGAGAAAGATGTTCATTTCAAAGAGCTACTACGACGACGGAGGTGGAGATTTACAAAACTTTGGCGCAGACAATGATGATATCAATCGTCGCAGCCTCAATAGGTGAGAAGATTTGAAAAGTTTGCCGAATTTTGCACTCGATGTAATATGCCAATGTTCTCCATAACTAACTCTTTTGTGATTTTGATTACCTGGAACATCAATGTGTTGTTCTGTATATTACACTCTCGGGTTCTTGGTACTTTTGGTGGGCAACAAAACAGCCGCTCGATAATTGCGCATGAACATTCTAAACACGCTCACAACGTCGACATTGAATCGTACTTTGATTCCATTCAACTTTCCCGTACCCACAAGGAGGAACGAGGTCAGCTGGACTCCAGAACGCTCAAGTATCACGACGAGCAGCAGGAAAAACTGAAAGAGCAGATGATTAATCCTGATCATGAATACTTTGAGAGGCTTAAGAGGGAAGAGGAGTCGCAGAAACGGATTCAGCAAAAGACAATGAAGACTGAAAAGGGTGTCAAAGGTCGGCGAAACAAGAGAGGGTATGAGGACAACTCTATCGCCATGGACTTTTACTCGGCAGGCAACCCCCTCCCGATGAATTTCACCCAGCAGCACTTGCTGAACCCCACACTCCAGAGGAACCACGGCAGGGATTATGAGGAGAATATGGGGGCCGCATTGGCAGATAGTGTGCTTAAGGATGTGAGAGAGAAGTACTCGGTCAGCGCGGTGAGAAGCATGTACAGAAGGCGGAGGGAGACGGAGGAACAGGAGGGGAGGGCGGAATTCAATCGAAACAAGGAAAAGTTGAAGCCGAACAAGAAGACCCTTGAGTGGAAAAAAACAAGAGTAGATGAAATGCGAAAAAGGCGGGTTGGGAAGACGTCTGATTTGGTGAAGGTTGAAGAGGACGAGCAAGCAGACACAGGAGGCGAGGAAGAAACTGTCCGCGTCAAAAATGTCCACCTAATCACAAGTCTCACTATGAAGAAATTATCGACCGACCCATATTATAAGGTAGAGAAAGAGAATGAAGCGAGGGATAAGTTGAAGGCGGGGATTGACGTTATTCTCCGATCAAATAACATTGAAAACGGGGGCACGGCTACTGACAGCAGATTGGCTTTGCAGTTCTTAGCTAGTGGTTTATTCAGAGAAATCGAAGGAGGAGTGATTCCGCCGGCTGAGGAGATCGTCAACGATGGCGTTCCAAGCGGAGAGTGGCAGATGCTGCTGGAGGCAAAAGAAGGGGCTGAGAGCGAGAACAAGATCAAGCTGATGAAGTACGAGTGCGTGTTGCCAAAATTCAACAATGATGGAAACCATATTCCGAGAGCTTCGACGGCATATATTTAAGCTACACGGGAAGAATAATTGAAGTAGAAAATAAAATTGAGTTGTGCAGGAGAAACAAATATTTTTCTAGTCTACTTCAATACATTTTTTTTAACTCATTTCGAAGCCTGCTCCACTCCTTATTGAGAATAAGAGCTTGCTTTTCATGATGCTCCTGCTGCTGTAAGTGGGTAGCTTTAGGGTGTTGAAACAAGTGCTGGCGCTGGGCAACTTTTCGCTGTCAGTATTTATCGCGATCCGCATGATGTTGAAGCTAGGATTCATACTCTGGAAACCCAGTGGTGGAGGCCTCTCGCAAGATGTAACAAACTTGAGCAACAAACCCTGCTCCTCAACCGACATTTCAGCTAAAATACTCCAGAACCACGCGATCCTCTTGTCAATAAAAGTGTACCCGCCCATGTACTTCGTATTGCTCTTCATATCCTCGACGTCGATCTTTCCTCCGCTGGCCCCGCTAATGAGAACCTGTAGCTCTGGTTCGTTGAAAAGTTGCAGCCAGGACTTGTCGATCACGCTCCACAACCCCTTCCCGAACGCCTCGGCCTGCTTTCGCAGACGGTCATGAACATGGTGTTTCGCCACTAAGTTGATGTATCTGTGCTTGTTCTCGTTCGTGACATCGATCTCTTTTCCCCCACTGATGAGCTCGACTACCGCTCCTGATCCAAAATCGTCATCGTTGACACTGAATGTCAGGCAGAGATCTTCAGCATCTCCCTCGTAAGTCTTCAGGAACATCAAATTGTTGTGCAGTTGAGGATCCTTGGTGGCAAGGTCCGGAAGGATGTGCATATAATTATAGTTGCCGCGAATGAAGGCCAGGAAGAAGTGTGCGAAGACTGGCTGGATCGTTATTCCTTCGAACAAAGCCTTGCCCAAAATTTTTCCAAGAAAATTATAAAGCTCCACCGCGTCCTCACCATGCGCAGAGAAGCAACTGGGGTTAGGGAAGAGCGCTCCATTCTCGTCATTTTCAATCGCACAGAACAGAGCGTAGTCAGGGGAGAAGGCAAGGGCGCTCAAATCACACCAAAACTCCTTGAACAAACCTCCCACGTCGATTCCCCGTTCCATGACCCCAACCTCGTTACGATAGCTCACGACAATCCGCTGCTTCATCCTTTCCCCCAATGCGTTTAAGTACCTCATCCCGTCCTCCAAAACCATACCGCGGGTTATGCTTACGTTGATTCCCGGCCGCAAGTTATTGTTCGCATTGCTGCCCTGGATGGACTCCCTGTGAGTCTTCACGATGCACTCAAACAATTTAAGGCGCTGCTTCAAAGGAACAGCGTATGGCATGACTTTGAGGATCGGCAGCTGAAGCAGCTGAACGAATTCCTCGAAGCGCTACATCCGGGTGACGAGAATCGGTGAGATAGAGTGAGATAGAGAAGGGAGAAATGCTGTGTGAGCTGATGTTTGATTTTAACGCCAGCCACGCCGAGCCGTTTGCCGGCTTTGACTTACCTTGCATCTCTTCAAGAGAGAACTAAGTTCGTCATTTTTAATCATCCACAGGTCGGTGCTGCCCAATGGCTTCCGACTGTGACGCGATGAGAGGTCGCTTAAAACGCTCGCATTGCAGACATTCAGAGATTTTCCGAAGTAATGCACCGCTCCGGGTCTGTCTCTGTCTCTCCCTTTTTTGCTATCCCGGCATGATTTGAAGACCAATTTCTTCAGCAAGTTGATGACCCGCCGAACGTGGTGCAACGGTAGCGGATTCCCGGTCTCATGAATTTCAGCGTCATCCGTGATCATGAGTGAGTGACCGAATGACATAGAAAATACTTGAATCAGTGCGAGGGAGCGGACCACGCCGAAATTACGCTGTTCGTACGATTTCGACGTCGCAGAGCCTACTATCGGGTTTTTCAATATGTAGTCCAGGCAATCGATCGAGACTAGGCTATTGCTGTCGTGGCGACTGCTTAGTATGATCTCGACGTCCCGCCTTACCTCGCTATTGCTGCAGATAATTAACCAAATTGACTTGAGGAGGTTGGTACTGAAGCACAGCGAGTTGAGCATGGTCGTCACATAAGGCTCTCGCTTCCTGCTTGCTTGCTTTTCGTCTACATCTCGTCCCCCGCCAACTCCTCCCCAGCGAGCAATGATTACGGAGAGTAGCAGCGCAACGTTCACGGGATGGTCGATGTCAATCAGGTCAGGGGTGTCGTTCAGGTTTTTGGCAGAGGTTGGAGAGTTTGAGGGCGGAGAGGAACTATTATGTGGTTGCTGGTAATTAAGTCGAGTAGCCACATCTCCGCAAGCTAGTTTGCTCGAAACGCTGCTAGTGTTCACCAAACCCCCTGGAGTCATCGTCTCTGAGGGCGTTTTCTTTTTTGAGCCTCCCAGAAGGGAAGAGATCATCGCAAGCGAAGATATTTTCTTTGAAAAGCTTGGTCGACGAGATCGAAGATCGAAGATCGAAGATCGAAGATCGAAGATCGAAGATGAATGGGATGAGGTTAAAAATCGGAAGATGCGAATGCGTGTAATGAGGGAGGGGCGTGTTAGATGCAATGTTCGGGAGAGAGAGAACAAAAAAGAGCGCAGCAAGAGGGGAGAAACCACCAACAAACAACAACTAAAAGAAAGACTTGCACTCACCCACTAGTCCAGGAACTCTTGCGTCGACGAGTCTCCTTAACATTCGCGCTTGCCATCGCCGCAGCGCTCTTGGCTCCCTTTTCAAAGCTCTCTTCGTGCTCCCTATCCTCCTTGTTCTTCTCCCCAAGCATATCGTCAATCTTGTCCTTACTGCCGAAAAAAGCAGACTGGATCAGCCTCTGCAGGAACGAGTCGGCAAAAAATCCCCTGGCCTGACGCGTTATCTGCTCGGGAATCACCACGGGCTTGCTCACCGTCCCATCCACAATCCACGTGACGGCTGCTGCGTGCGAAAACGTTCCCAGCGGTATCTCGTCGAGGAGAACTGTGAGAAGAGGAATGGTGAAAAGCGGATCAGGGGAGGTTGACCGACAAAGCATGATAATGTTGGCAAAGAGGGCTAGATTCGGCGGGCATGGATTCGACGTCGGAGAGTACTGCGGGAGTAAGATCGACAGAGGAATATGTGTAGGTGAATCTGTAGATAACAATGCCTGCTGTTCCAGTAGGGATCGGGAAAATATATGCAGCTGCTGTTGCAGATTTTTCAAGTGCTCGTTGCTCAGCTTATGAGAAAGAAGTGGGACGGAGAGAATTCCGAGTGCAAAGTTGAGAATGGCGTTGGCGTTGTTGTTGTTGATGATGATGATGTTGTTGTTGTTGTTGTTCTTGTTCTTGTTGTTGTTGTTGTTGTTGCTCCTGCTCTTGTTTTTGGAGTCAGAAGTGATGAGGTCCCAAACAAACTGGAAGAAAACTGAGCTGTATTTTACTCTGGACAAATCAGAAGGGATTGGGCCATCGCCCGAAGGCGACTGCTTCCTTGACATTAAATGATCGCGAAGCTTGCTAATGGCGCAAATCGAGCAGAGAATAACGTCGCGCGAAAAGGATGATAGCCTTCCCACCGCTTCATCCGAGGAAAGAGGGGAGGGGGGAAAGAGCAGAGAGGAGAGAAACGTCATAATTGGGGCCGACTTGGGACCAGCGTCAAGATAAGGTAGAGCGTCGATCACGTGGCTTAGGAGATTTTCAAGCCGTCGCTTGCCAGGAGAATGATGCAACCAAGAAAGAAGCGGATGAAGAGAAGATTTGCTATCTGCAGATAGGCCATTGATCAGCGTGAAGGAGACAAGTTGCGTTAGCAACTTGACATCGGGAGTGTCGCCAGTGATGAAGAGATACTGAGTCACCATTTGAGAGGCCGTAGCGGGCGGAACTTTGTAGCTAGCGGCAGAGGTAGCAGAGGGAGATGAAGAAGCCACCGAAGAAGCCACAACATCCATCAACTTGCTAATTGTCAAGATTTTGTTCTCAAAATCTTTTCGCAAAGCTTTCAAGATGCGCTTTCTATGAAGCCGACGTCGAGTGTGTGATTGCAAAATCGTTACGCCACGGACAACCTTTTGCTGCTGCTGCCGCTGCCTACGCTGAAGTGCTGCCTGATCCACAATTGATATGGAGGAAGACGGAGATGAGGAGGACGACGACGGGCAGGACTTCGGCGGGGGTTTGGGGTTCATTATATCAGGCAGAATCGGCGGGGGAGGGGTCATCGTCATCACAGGCGTCGAAAGGGGCGGGAGGGCACTGCTCGCATTCTCTCTCTCAGCAACCTCCTTTTTGGCCGCCTCAGCTCGTAAGAAAACCTCCTTCTTCTTCCGCAGCTCCTGCGCCCTTTGCCGGTTTGCCTTTGCAATCTCGCGCTTCTTTCGTGACCTCGCCTGATCGCCACTCTCATCGTTGAACATCTATCTCTCTTCTGGGATAGGAATAAGGGGACCTCGTACTCGTGGGATGAAATTACAAGCCACACAGCGTGCTTGTAAATATTTTTAGAGAGTGTGTAAGATGTGTCAGTTACAAATAAACGTTTTAATGAAGTGGGAATCTCTGGATTTCAACTTTTGACAAAAAAAAATTGAATTTCGTTTTACTTAAATACATTTTTGTAACACAATTTTCTTTAATTATATTACTATTATATATATTTAAAATTTTTCTCAATTCTATAGTTTTAAATAAATTAGTAATTTTTTATTATTTTTGATAATAAAATTTTAAATGAATTAATACATATAATAAAAATATATACTTATAAATTTATTTGAAAATTATAGATTCAATAAAATAGTTATATATAATTATATTATATCATGAAAGAAAATTGTATTACAAAAATTTATTTAAGTAAACGAAAATATCATTTTTTTTGAAAAAGAATTGCGGAGTCTCCGAAGTCTCCTGGCTGGGATTACAGCCGTGGGATTGCTTTGCTGGGGACGGAGGAGGAATCCTGAATCAGAAATAACATCGAATTCTCCTGTCCGGTCCGAAGGCGAGCTCAAAGGTCCAACTTTGACGAAATAAAAATGTTACAAATCCTGTTAAAAAACTATTCTGCCTGCCTACTCATAGTTAACTTTGTACGTAATCCATTCTTTTCTCCCACCGCCGCCCCCGCCCCCGCGCGCCGCCGCCGCAGCGCCGAAAAAAAATCACCACATGACTTCGCTAGGTGGAGCCCCACCACCGCTACGTTTTGCACAATCTGCACTCCCGCTTCTTTCCACACGGGCGTCGTTCTGGTTTTTGTTTTCGAGTCCACTGAACCCGTGGCCCTTCTTGGCATCAGTTCGCTTTTTGTTGAGCAATTGCCGTCCACTTGCCACATTTCCGCTCCGAATGTCCTTCTGGGTCTTCTCTAACTGTTTTTCGAGCTTTCTGTTATCTTTCTTGAGATCGACGTACATTTTGAATTTAGAACCGGAGGGCACAGGCTCTCTGTTCTTGAGTTTATCAAGCTCTCCCCGCAACTCCTCGATTATGGTTTCTAGGTCTATTTTCTCCGTTTCGTGTTCTTCCTTTTCTGTTTCCAACTGCTTTTCCAACTCCTGTATTTTCTTTTTGAGCCCGAATATATCAGAGTCATTGGCTCTTTTCAGCTTGGACATTTTTTCCTCGAGCACGTCTTTCTGTTTGGCGAGGGCAACGTTCTGCTCTTGCGCCCTCGCGACATCCGTCTTTAGAGCGCTATTTTCGTCGTCGATCTTCTTCATCGCTTTCTTGTGTGAAGATGTCAGTCTGCTCACTTCCTCTTCGAGTGCCTTTCTCCATCTTTCTTCCATCTCGGCCATCTGACCGGCCCCCTTCCCATTGGCATGATGCAGCCTCTCGAGTTCCTCCTGCAGCGATTTAATTGTAGTCGAGGATGTCGCCGTGGTCTTCTTGAGACTATCGTGGGCTCTTTCGAGCTCTTCCTTTGTATCCCCCAATTCCCTCTCTAAAGCTGTGATTTGTTCATTTGCACCATCGCGATCCTTTCTCGTCGCTTCGAGCTCTTCTTTTACAATTCTAGTTTCTCGGGTGGCCTCAGCAATCTCTTGCTTTAATTTTGCCACTTCTTCCTCTATTATTAGTGAGGTTGCCTTGTTGTCACTGTTGGCAGCAGCAAGAACGCCCTGGAGATCGCTAACAACCTTCCCTAAATTAGCGATCTTTTCCTCCTGGTTTTTGATGATCTGATCCTTTTCAGCAACTGATCGCCGGAGTACAGCCTCGTCTTCAGGTGAAAGGCCTTGATTATTGAGCATTCGGTTATTTTCAAGCTGCAGAATAGACTGTTCCCTTAGCATGGACTGCAATGACTCCTGCGTCCGAGCATTCGACCACCGCAGGGCCGTGGCATGTTCGCTCATCACAGCGAACTAGTTTATATTTTTAGCAGAAACAAATCTTCCAAAAAGTAAGTAGTTCTTTGGGTTTTGAGTTTTGAATGTTTTTGCTTTGAGAATTTTGCTCTGAGAATTTTTATTCTTGTCCCTAAACCCCACAAAACAAACACCGCTGTAACACACCGACATGGATAGAATAACGTAACCCCCATTCAAAGAGGCATCAACTCTATACGGATGTATCGGTCCGACTTAGGGTCCAACTTAATTGTGTGCGTGTGTTTCCTTGCAAATCAATATCTTCTTCTTTCATAACTATTTTTATCATCAAGCATTAAAAATAAATCATTCATCGATTCACCCGCTGTTGCGTTGCCACAACACTGTTGGCATCGACAACAGTCAGACCCCTGGCATCGGCTTTTCTCACCGGCAAAGGTCTGTTTAAATTCACCCGCCCATTCACTACCATAAGGGGATTGCTCCGCTTTATCACCTCATCGTTCACGCTGATTCCATCCAGGTACTGTTTCAATATTTCCTGCAAATCCGCGTTTTCCCCTTTCAATCTTGCCTCCTCCTTGCTGATGGTCAAAGCGTCCAACAGCACTTTGTTGTATTTTTTCCAAAAGTTATCAAGAATATTCCATTTGCTCACCGGCTTTCCACCGGTCGTCCAACTCGACGAGGTGAGGGGTGTCACTGTTGCCTCCCCATCTCCGCTAATAGCATCTCGACCATCATTACTCTCCTTCTGGGCTTTGACCATATCTTCTGCCTGCTTCTCAATTTCGCTTTCAACGCTGCTTACATAAAAGGGGACGACCTTCTCCTGCTCCGTCTCCATTTTCCTACCAAGCTCGGCCATTTTCAGGATCCTCTCGGCAAGAGAAATTCTGTCCTTCAAATTCGACTTAGCACTGTTGGCATTTTTCGTCAGCTCATTAAGCCGCCGCCCCTGTACGTCCCGGAATTTATTCATGCGCGTCTTTAGATGCTGAAAGTGAGTTTGTATGCCATTCTTTTCCTCCATGAGGGATGAATTACGCTGGGCACACTCCTTCACATTCTGACTGATCTTCATTCTCCAGTGTTGCAGTGAAGATTGCAGCCTATCGATCTTGCGGATCTTTTGCTCAATCTCTTTGGATAGCTCTTGGTCCTTTCTGGTCAAGTTCTTAAAGTCACTCGTCCTCTGGTCCGTATTGTGGAGGTAATTCCAGTGAGCGATCTCAAAGTTCTGTTCCAAATCCTCAATCTGTGTGTCAAGGGTGATCCGCAAGACGTTGATTTCCTCCAAGTTCTTGTTTCGGATCTCTTCCCTGAGCTGCTCATGTTCTTGCTTTGCCTCGGACTCTCTCTCTTGTTCCTCGGCGTCGATGGCGCTCATAATGTTGTTAAGCTCATTGACCTCCCCAGCGTGCTGCTTCTCGATCATTTCTCTCTCTTTACCGAACTCCCCCTGTATCTCCTGCAATTCCTCCTCGAACTCCATCTCTAGCGCACCAAGCCTCGCATCTTGCAAATCAACGAGTCTGTCCATCGCTTGGAGGTGCTCCCTCAATGCCATTCCAAACTGATCTTCAGCTTCTTCCAAGTCGCGGTCCAACATCTGGATAATCGCATCCTTGCGGTCCACATCACGCTCGTGGTTCTGGGACAAAATCTCTATGTCGCGCCGGAGAGAGTCAACCTTGGAGAGGCGCATGATTTTCCTCCACTTAAATAAGGGTTCATTTAAGGAAAGGAAAGGAAAGGAAGGAAAGGAAGGATTGGTTAGGAAGGATTGGTTAGGTGGTTGGGAAGGGGGGGGGTTGTGATTTGTGAGCCGAGCTTGCTTGCTTGCTGCCCAGCAAAACTGCACTTACCTGGTTCTGGATCTTTAACCTATTCACACGACTATTCCTCCCCTCCATATCCAAACGCGCCTTGAGTTCCATCTTTGCTGCCTTGTATTTTGTCCTCATTTCATCCGTTGCTTGAGCCGAGGCATATTTGGAGTCAAGCCCCTTCCCACCAACCGGAGCTTTGGGCGCGGCAGTACCCTTTGATTTCTTACCGAGGCGCATTAGAGGAAATTTGAATTTATTAGGTCCTTTAAATTACGGGGTTTAGTGTTCGTTTTGTTTGGGAGTTGGCACAGACACAGAAGCCCCCCGGGCAAAAATTGACAGTAAAAAAACTGTTCGAAAATTCAGGAATAACTCTTCTTCGTCAACTTTGACCACATGGAGAGCCGTGCTCATCCTCGTCGTCGGTTGGGTGGGACTATTTGTACTCAGAACAAGAGGCATGCTCGGAAGCCCAAGTGGCTAGTGAAGCCAATGCTGAGCAGGGATAGAACTTCTTCAACCGACAGTTCAGATCAGCAGGATTTTGACCCTTCAATGGACGTGGCCGCCATAATGAGAAATATAATGACAATGGATGACGTCATAAAGGAGGAAGGTGGGGAGAAGAAAGAAGAGGAGAAGAAAGAAGAGGAGAAGAACGATGATGCAACGCCAACAGTTAATGACACCTCTGATGACGCCAAGAACGAGAACAATGACAATAAAAATTACAAGAATCAGCGGGAGGAACTCAGTACCGACTATGTTACCATGATGGAGAAGGGATCGAGTTCCTCAGTGGCCCACCTCGACATTGACCAGCAGCTTATGAGAACAAATCTCAACGTTAACTCCCGTTCTGTCTCCTTTATCAACATGTTTGCAATCCCCCGACACAAAAAAGAAAATGACGAGAACAAGACATCACTACCAAAGAATAGATTCCACGCTCTGGCTGAGAAATTTTGCGAGGAAAACTTCAAGGTCAGGAGGTGGAAGACGAGCATTTCGGAGGAAATGTCTGGGAACAGCAACCCCAGTATTAGGAAATTCAAGGTCACATTCAGCAGGTAAGGCGGTTCGTTTGGCGCGTGTGCTGATTAGAAGAGAAATAAGTACGATTGAAAGAGAAACCTCAGGTCACAACATCTCAGGTGAATTCTGAAAGAATGAAAGATAACACTAACAACATGCCTTGCTGCAGGCCAAACAAGGTGAACCCTGTCTGCCAGGCAATCGCCTCTGCTTTCATATTTGTTAGTGTTAAGGGTACAAAGTATACTGTTGACGGCTACCAGATGGAGGGTCGCCGCCAGATGTTTGGAAAGGACGTTAAATTTAACGAGAATTGGGTTGACAAGATTATTGAAGAGAAGGCCAAAATTAGGGAGATGTTCGCCATGAATGACCAGGGGGATTTCCTAAAGACTAGGCTCCCGAAATCTTGATGACGACGAGTCTACGGGGAGCAGATACTTTTCAGCAAGATGATGTTAATTGTAGACGGTAGTAATAGTAATAGGCAAATAAAATGAGAGGAAGGTAGTACAAAAAAACAGCTAGCAATTCCATTCCATTCCATTCCATTCCATTCCAACATTTCCTAACAGAAAGCCCCCCAATAGTATAGATCAATATGCTCACTTGCCTATAAATCTCTTATGATGAGCGGGTCTCAGCACCTTGAAGCTGCATTTTAAAGACTTATCGACCGCCATCATCGCCCCAGCATTATCGAATTCGCCACAGTAATTTGGTGCCGAGAAAATCGTTACCAGGGACCTGTTCGCCTGGAATTCATAGCCATCTTCGACAACCTGGTGGGCCCGACAAATCAAATCTAGATCGTGGGTTTCGAGAAACTCGTCCACCACATCATGTCCAAAAGTATAGCTTACCCCCCGAGCATTCCGGCCCCAACCACTAATGCAGGGATCTGGATCCGCCCAAAGCAAATCGCACAGTAACCCTTCATCTGGTACGTCGGTCGGTCGGCTTATGTCTACAATCTGACCCATCCTCTCAAGATCTGGACTCAGACCTCCATGCATGCACAAAATTTTGTCCTCAACAACAGCAGCCACAGGCATGCAGTTGAAGGAGTCAGCAAAGATCCGCCACAGCTTTACACTGTAACGACGCTTGCATTCATCATAGAATCCGTATATTCTGTTTAGAGAAGCGCACTCGTGGTTCCCTCGTAAAAGGAAGAAAGTCTCCGGGTACTTGATCTTGTAGCACATCAGCAGAGAAATGGTCTCAATGGATTGTTTAGCTCTGTCCACATAATCACCCATGAACAAATAATTTCCTTCAGGGGGGAACCCACCGGTTTCAAATAATCGAAGCAAGTCAAAAAATTGACCGTGCGTGTCACCACAAATATGGATAGGGGCTTGGACTTCGATAAGCATTGCTTGTGACATGAAGGTCTGGAGGAGTTGGGGGTTCAAAAGTTTTATGGTATAGTTTATTGTGGAGTGTAATGTCACGAGAGAAAGGTTAGTCACTTCGCCATATAGTCACTTTGCCATATTCCAAAGGTTGACAAAATGAAGTGCAGATTTGAAGAAACTCACCTGCCGACTTGTACGGCACAGCCATATTATGTCATCCTCTGGCAAATTCACCTCAGTCCCAGGACGTGAATTCTTCACCGAAACAAGCTTCTCGATCATCTCATCAATATCCGGCATATTCGACGCGGTAGGCGTTTTGGTATGTTGGAAGTTCTCGATTGCAGCACACTAGCGAGTGGCACAAGCCGGTAAGGAAAAAAATTAAACTTTCCTCTTGTGAGGACAGATGCACCCCTATCAGGAGGTGTCTATCGGAGTTTGAATCGGCTTTGACGGCGTTTTCGTAGCAGATAGGAGGTATGTAAATCAACGGGAAAGGATTTCCCACCTTAAACCCTGTTTAGACACACCCGCACAGAGTGGAAAAGAAAAGTTAGCGAAGGTTAACCGGCCGAGGATTAAAGAGGGGTTTAGGAAGAGAGAAGGGGAAAATGGGCAGAAGCGATGGATTTGTGGGCTTCAGTACTCAGTCCGGGTGTTATTTTTGGGGAAATAAGGATGGGGGGATGGAAAACACATCTTTGGGTTTCCAGCACTGACTGTGACATTTCTTGACCTTCGACCCTTTTCTAACTTTTTTTAACTTTCTTCTGGATTTCGTGGCGATGTGGCTGCGAAATGACGACTGAATATAAGTTATAAGAGATTATTTTCAAGAGGACGACAAAATAAATTCGGGTATAAACGATGGACGCCGAAGCGCTTATGTATGAGAAACTCTTTCAAGGAGGTAAAAAGAAGAGCGAATAAACGGGTTCCTCGACATTTGACTATTGAAGAAAAAAAAAGAGAATGAATGAGGAGAGTACACAAATGTAAAACAAAAACCGCGAACAGAAGATGAAGACAACAGAACAAGAAAGAGAATAAGAAGGGATGGGCTGTATCTTTAATGTCTTTTTTGGCAACTAGCGTTTCATTCATTCAGGGTCATTAGTTATTTTTTATTCCCCATCGTGAACAACTCACTCCACGCCACCTCCGATCTTCACGAACCTCTTCTTGGCGACAACCTTCCGGCTCATCCTTCCATCGACATCTGCCTCCTTCTCGACCTTCACATCTCCCTCAACGAGGATCATCTCAATGTGAGCGGGGTGACTCATGTAGGGACCGATGCGTCCGTGCGCTCGGTAGGTCCTTCGGCGTCCCCCGGGGGCGCGGTTGCACTGGATGTGCTTGACCTTAAGCTGGTCAACATCAAGGCCCTTGGTCTCGGCGTTGGACTCGGCATTCTTAAGAAGGTCCAGCACAACCTGAGTGGCCTTGACAGGCCACCTTCCGCAGTTTCCGGGGGCATTGTGCTGCTTAGCCTGGGCGGAGTGCCCAATTCCTCCAGTGAAACGGGAGAAAGTCACTGTGGTCTTCATATCAATAACATCCTGCAGGTACTTCTTGCTCCAGGCAACATCCTTATCCTGGATCATCTTGCAGATATTACGGCAGTGCTTGAAGTGCACACGAAGGTGCGACCCTCGCGACCGACTGGTCTTGGAGGAGTCAGCGGGCTCAGCGGCATAGCGGACCATTGTTGATTATTTATTTGTGGTGTGGGATATTGGGGGTGGGGAAGAGGTGTTGTCTGTCATGTTTTTGTTGTGGTGCAGGTAAAATTAGAATTGAGTGATTAGAGTTAGTATCCAGAAGTGTTCGAACGCAGTCGAGTGCGCGAGCGAAACGGAAAGGAACGCAACGCGTGCGTTATCGCCGGAATATTCTTCGTTGCTGTTGCCACCACAATCTATTGCCACCACCATCTATCTCTCATGCTTGCCATCTCTTCTTGTCGTCTCGTCTCTTGCTGGTACTTCGGTCCGCGCCGGGAATCGAACCCGGGACCACCTCTACCCGAAAGAGGTATCATGCCGCTAGACCACGCGGACGAATTGACCAGTTCTGGACTCGTACAAGGGAGGCAAAGTAATCACAGAGACCCACCACCTTTTCATCAGGTGTGCTTGGTTGCAGGGGTGCATTTCATGTAACAAAACGCATCCAGGGCAGCTTATTCACGATATTATACCCGAAGACGCGTTTATATTACGATCCATTCACCACAAGACCACCCACAGCCCTCACTATCCACGTTCGCGAAATAGTGGGCTCACCAATGGGGACCTTATGTGAGCCCCACACACAATAATCACGGTCAATAACACGCATACAGCTCGCAAGAACTCCCTTACGGCCTCTCCCAAGACATTAAAACCATGCAAGCAATATCCACGCAGCAATGCACACCTAACAACAACCTGCTCGCCAGATGCTTGCTAGGTCCCTCACACCAAGGGTGATGCATCTCGAACATCAATACGCTGTCACAAGAACAAAAACACGATCATCTCGCCATAAGCAAGTTTTCATAAGCGTTACTTTATTCTACATACCTTATATTGAGATTGAAAAAAACACAGGGGTGGGGGCGCCTACGATCCCCCGATCCCCCAAGAAAGCCAAAAATCACCTCCAACTGCAAGTTTACAATTAATTTGCTTCTCTCTTCTTTTCTCAACAACACTTTGACGTGCTCGCAGCGATTTTCTTAACAGCTAAACAAATTGGCCCTTCCTGCAGCCATGGGCAAGAACAAGGGCAGAAGCGTAACAGGATCATCGGATTCCTCGACTAACGCCAGAAAATCTTGGGGCTCTGCCACCACCCAGACTAACAATCACACTCCGAAGATTGCAGTCGCGGTTGCCATCCTTGCCTCCCTCCTTTACTACCTCTTTTCCCTCTCCTCCGCTATTGACCGGATTGATCTGACCGATTCCTTGGCTCTCCGCGAGTACTTTTTCGGCGAGGGGCCGGGGAAGTCTTACGTTATCCTCTGTCACCCCAAGGATGCCACCTTACCGATGAGCAAATCATTCACAGATGCGAGCAAAATTGTTGACAAGAAGGTGGCTCAATTTCTGACTGTCGACTGTAATGAAGCGTTGCCATCCGGGGTATCTGTGGGGGAGAGACTAGGGATCGATCTGACAAAAAAGCCTGCCGTTTTCGTGAGCGGCGGGAAAGTGAGTAAGCCAATTGTGGTGCCAGTGAACAGTTTGAAGACAGGCTACTCTTTAGCCAAAGTTGTCAGGAGTATTCTTACTGTAAAGGCAGCTAAAATTGAGGTGAGCATAGTGCTATGATCGCTCTTCTCCCTCTGCACACCTCGGCTGTGTCCTTACCCTCCCTTTTTTGATTTCACTCTCTCTACATCCGCCTGCTCTCCCTGTCGTACATCCCCCCCCCCCCCCCCCCCCCCCCCCCCCCCCCTGCTAACCCCTCATGCAGAACACAAAACAGCTCTCTTCTCGGTGCCTCAGCAGGAACTACTGTTTTTTACTCATGAAGGGAAAGTCTGTGGACTCTGACCTTAAGAGTGCAATCACGACGATGATTGATGAATTCCCCCTTGTTCAGTTTGCCTCGTTGGACAGCAGCCTCCTTGAGATGAACTTGGAAAAAAAAATGCAGGTGTACACTGCTGGGAACCACCGTTTTCTCATGTTCAAGCGCATTTATGGGGACGAGGACGATGACGATGACGAGGACGAGGAGGAGTACGAAGAAGAAGAAAGCGAGAAAAAAGGGGGTGCCGGGGGTGCCGGGGGTGCCGGCGGTGCCGGTGAGGAGGACAAGATTGTGACCAGCGCCAAGAGCTACAAGAGCAAAGATTTCAGCCTGGATGCACTCCAAAAGTTCGTCCAAGACGTTGTGAGTGGGGAGATTGAAACGAAGGAGCTCAGGGCTCTGCCGAAACTGAGCACAAGGACGAAAAAATCTATCAATAACGCAAAGAAGCGTGCTCAGGAGAAAGCAGAGGCGGAAATGAGTGACGCTGAGAAGGCAAAGCTCCGAAAGGCTGCGCACAAGAAGGAGAGGGAGAAACACAAAGAAAGAGTCAAGCGAGAAAACGAGGAGAGGAGGGCAAAGATGACCGAGGAGGAGCGCATTGCCGAGGACCAAGAATTCGAGAGGCAGAGGAGGCAGAGAATGGAAAATGAAATGAAAAATAATGTTATTGAGGAGGATGTGGGAGAGGAGGAGGGGGAAGCTATGTGGGAGGAGGACGGGGAGGAGGATGGGGAGGAGGATGGCGGAGATGAGGACGACGGGAAAGATGACGAAGAGGACGTAATAGACTTGGACTAATGAATTGTAATAACGTTTTGTGGCCAACCCAAAAAATACATTCAACATCTTTTTGTTCTTGCCAAGCTGTAGTACATGTGCTTCTAGTACATGTGCTTCGAGAGCGCACAACCTGCGAGATATTCAGCACTTCTCAGATGAACAATTTCGCACTACTCGCCACATAGGCTTTATATGCTGCGTCATCACCGTAGGCCTCCGCCTGTTTTTTGTCCAGTCTCTCTGTCGCTCCGAGCATGGTGTTAAGAATCCCAACGGTGCCAAATACAGAGATGCCAAAACTAGACCACTTCGAGTAGTGCGGCAAGGCGGCTACCAAGCTTCCAACATAGACCATTATCTCCCCAGCATAATTAGCATGGCGGGAGTATCTCCACACTATTGTGTTGTTTGAGGTTAGTTTTTATTGTTCACGTTTTTAAAAACGCCGACGACAACGACAACGTCAACGACAACGATGACGACACCGATGACGACAACGATGACGACAACGATGACGACAACGATGACGACAACGATGACGACAAAATCGACGACGACGACAACGATAACACACATTCACTAACCTCCCAAGTTCACGAACCCGCTAGAAATCTTCTTCGCAGCTGATTTCTGTTGATCTGCGATGGATTCGATGATGATCCCGGCAGCGAATATAGACAAGCCGAGACTTGTGACAAGTCCGCTGCCACCAATACAATTGACGACTTTGGAGAAGATTGGAGCGGCAACTGTCTCTGCGGTCGCAGAGAGATGGTGGAAGAGGGCGGGAGAGAACATGCAAGGGTAAAGTAACGCAGCAAAAGGCCAGAAAGAGAGCTTTGCCTTGATAGAAGTCTTTTTCTCCATTTCGTCCACTTGCTCGCGCTTTGAAGCGACTGATCTGTTGCGCATAACAAGAAATGTGTACAACCTAGCCCCATAGACCACAAAACCGGCGCAATGCAATCGGCTGGCGATTGACCCTGTACCAGTTGCAAGGATCAGAGCGGCAGCCCCAAGACAGGCCATGGTAAGGCCATAACCCAGCGAGAAAAAGTAGTAGAACCGATTCAGACCAATGGAAGTAGTCAGAAAAGAAAGACCTGTGAGCGTCTTGAGAGCTAGGGGAGGTGCGATCTTCAATATTTGCGGGAAAGCAGAGAGGGGAGCAGCCCCTCCACGCATCATCATCAGATTCAACCTTGTTGTTGGTGTGGTCTTCGCTGCTTCTGTCGTTTTTGTCGTCGATGTAGTGGCGGTAATCGTTTTAGACGCGATTAGGCCGGATTGAGGTAACAGGATCGTCGGCACACGCAATGCACTAGTTATAGTGGCGAGGAAAGCAAAGAACACTATTCTGATTCTGTTCATAGTAGTAACTGTCGTCATAAGTGTGTGGGAGAAGTTGAAAGAGCGTGAGGTCAGATAACAATCATGACAGAATCAGCCGCGACCCCGAAACAAGACTCACTCAGGCTTTCAGGAGCAGTGCATGCAGATTTTCTGCGTCATCCTTGAGTTTGCAGTCAGTGTTTCTGGCACAAAGCAAAGGTCTCAAGCGTTATAGGTGCATTTTTCTCACCTCTCTGTAACACAAATAGCTGTGGTCGCTAAAATTTACACGAAATTCCGTTTATTTCTTATCAACTGCAATCGCAAAGTCAGCGATTTTTTGGCAGCCTTCGAAACGAGCTAAAGGTACGTAAACGGGAAGTAGCGCTCATCAAAACTTTCATCTGGCCGAAAGATCAGCCCAACTTTCCACTGCTTGCGTTAAAAAACCGCAAAATATGTTTAATGGATGTGTAAGAGCTTCTCCGTCAAGCATATTTGATTGTTTGCTGGACTCTTTTGTGCCCTCTCACCTTTATTAGGGGCTCTCTCTCCAACATGCGACGAAAAACATCATAATAGCCACACGAAATCCTTTTCAAAACGATGTGATCCCTCTGTATGCTGTGACCTCCCCCCCAAAATTTCAACATCATCGGCTCACATTACTTCTTGCCCCCCCCCCCCCCCCCCCGAAACCGAAGAGGATTTAAATTTACGCCAGAACGATGAAGATTACACTATTGATCTTGTCATGGGTGTCGCAGGTGCGTAACAACGGCTCTTTACAGCCAACTGACGCTTCAAAACGTCAATTTAAGACATCCAGATTTTGCAAATTTTTTCACCACCCCCTCACGCATCCCCTCACGCATCCCCTCACGCCTCTACTCCCTGCTGATTTCCGCTCATGATCAGGCTATGGCTTCCTCGAGCTCGACTTCCTCGAGCTCGACTTCCTCGAGCTTGTCTTCCTCGAGCTTGTCTTCCTCGAGCTCGTCTTCCTCGAGCTCGTCTTCCTCGAGCTCTGATGTGGATTATTCCGATGAGAAGTGGGACTGGATGTACTCATTGCAGTGCTCAGATAATTCAGTTTCCGTCCTGGAACGTCGAAAGTGTGGAGGAATCGAACTTGAATCTTGGCAGAAGACTTGCCCAGATGCGCAGAGAATGAGTTGCCCATATGTCCAACCTTACATGTGTACGGTGAGTTTTCTCGAGTTTCTGCCAACGCAAATCCTCAACCTCGTGTATTAGCTTCATGCAGTAGTATGACTCTTTTCCTGTCTAACTCCCTTTTGCACGCCCCCCCCCTCCCATAATACAGTCGGTTCCTGAATGTGGACCCGGTAATTCACCCGATTCTCCACAAGGGAAAGGCAGTCAGTACTGTTGCGCCCACTCCTTGGTAAGCTGTGAAATTGATGCTTTGCAACTATCGCTTGAAACCCTGTTTGATCTCTGCCTGCTGCTCACACATTCGCCTGCTCGCACATTGAACTGTGAATCGCCCACTTCGTCTTCCACCCTTCCTCTAAATGTAGACGTTCCCGTGTACGTCTTGGTCCGCACCGATTCAATGCCCTTACGCTTTATTCTTGGAAGAACATGTCTCAGTCCCCTTCTGTTACCAGCAGCCTGACTACAATGCTCTTGTCGACGAGATCAATATTTTCTTCGACGAAACTGAATTCAGGCCATTCCTCAACTCTGAATCCTCCGGTTACTCGGGTCTTTCTGCTCCTGCTCCTGCTCCTGTGACTGTGAGTGCAAGTCAAGCGCCAACTGGTGGACAGACTCAATTCGCCACTCCTTCTTAACAGACTCAATTCCCGTGATGAATGAGAATTAGGGTCCAAAGACCCACTCGATGTAGTGCATGTAAGAAAGGACGAAGGCTTTGTGGTATGTAATTAGGTCTCTAAGAAAAAACGGGCAACAAATTGAAGTCCAAAAACTCCGCATATGCAGACGTAGTCGTGTCCTTCCAAAAGTTAATCTTAAAAAATCTTCTGCAAACGGCAGCGACATTTCGTTTAAAAAATACTACAAAACCATTTGCCATCGAGGTGCTGGCACTGACGAAAGCGCAATTTAATCATCATTCTCGTCGATCTTAGGGGCGAGGTAGTACTTGATGTGCCCAATTCCCTCAATAGGATATTCAACCACTACAGGAACATCAGGAGACATGGAGATTACTACAACATTTCCCAAAGTGGTGGCCTTTGTGAAAAAGTTCAAGTAGCGGAGGGCGAATGTAAGCTGTGTAGGATTATGGGTTAGCACGAGGTATATATAAATGCCAGAGGCAGTTATTCACATTCACATTCACATTCACATTCACATTCACATTCACATTCACATTCACATTCACATTCACATTCACATTCATATTTGCGTTTGTGTTTGTGTTTTACAGTCCCGTTGATGTTGCATGTTTGACACAAGAGATTACTGCAGACGAAACAGAGAAGACGACACAGAGACGATGACACAGAGACGACTTAAGAGGCACCCTCAAGCAGCTCGAAACAAGAGATTAATCTTTAAGCAAGCTTGTACACGTCGATACTCACCTCAACGGGCTCCTCCATGTCAATGACGACCTCGTTCTCCTCCTTGACATCAACAACGCCAGCAGTGGATCGGATGAGAATATTGCCATTCCCGAGGTCTCCGTTGACAGAGAACCTTATTCCCTCCTTGGTAACACTGATGGTGCAAGTGTCTCCAAGGACACCAAGGTCCCTGATGATGCGCTGGAACTCGGCGGATGGCATTCGAATGGTGGTCTTGTACTCCATTTCAGGGATGCCAAGGTGGTCGGACTCTATGTCCATGAGCTTGAGGTCGAAGTCACTGATCCTCTGCGCATCCTCAGACTCAAACATAAGAGTCAGCACCTCAGCGGAGTCCTCCGCCTTGAGGGTGATGATATCATCGTTGCCAGAGCACTTCAAAATCTTGCCCAAGTTGCCAGAGTTGAACCCAAGGGAGATCTTGCGGTCAGAACGGTAGTGGTCGAAGCCCTCCGCGCGGAGGGCAACAGCGCACAAACTCACGTGCGAAGAGTCCATCGCCTGGATGGACAACCCTTCCTCGCTGCAGTCAATATTCGCGTCAGTGACAAGATCCTTGAGCGCCTCAACGAGCTTCTTGAGGACGACTCCATTGGTCAGGCGTGCTTCAAACATGGTTGTAAATTTAGGGGTTTGATGTGTGCTGTCGTGGCAGTAAGAGGATAGATTTGGCGGGGCGGAAAATTGGAGAGGCGGAAAATTGGATTGAGGCCAGGATGGGGAGTTCAGAGTGGGGACGGAAAGGGGGCAAAAGAAAATCACCCGCGTTGGAGACAAAGGACACAGAAAAGAATTTATTATCCGGTGATGTGAACGGATATGGTCACAGAGAACGTATTGTGTTAGTATAATGGTAAATAGAACGCTTGTTTAACATGTAACAGCCCCTGGTCTCAAGGGCGGGGGGAAGTCCGCCTGCGCTCGTCCTGACATACAGGGAGATTGTTGCGCGTTTTCAAGCTTCCAGAGCGCGCAGAAGTGAAAATAAAGGCGCGAGAACACGATTAAAAAGAACTCACATCAAAGGAAAGCAGTTTTTTTTGCGGAAGATTGAGGGGGGTAAAAGAAAGCTCAAATTTTTTGGAATACGACGAAGAAGATTTATTTGGGCGTTAGACACTCAAGATCGGAAGAG
>ERZ651776.1669-NODE-1669-length-26021-cov-4.810245_pt1 | contig 26021 bp, 20 predicted proteins | sample MGYA00514761_ERZ651776 | MGnify/ENA metagenome assembly ERZ651776 | reverse complement strand
ATATAAACATTTAAAATAATTTTATAATATATATTATGATTTTAAATATTTAAAAAATTTAATTTTATTATAAAAAACTCTAAATAAATTGAAGATTTCATTGAAAATTATGGAATCACAAATTTATATTATTTATAAAAATAATACAAATTAAAGGAAATTGATTATCAAAAATGTATTTAAGTAACTAATGCAAATTTTTTTGGAAAGCCACGCACACGATCGAGAACGACAGGGGGGTGTGTGTGCGATCGAGAACGACTTATTATTATCTAACGATCGAGAACGACGAACTAACAGAAACACAAAACAAGAACCCAACGGAAACTATTTTCGCCCGCCAAAAAAAAAATTATGTTTATGTTTGATCGACGATCCGTAACGAGATTGTTTATTTCTGCTCCTCAAAGACGAAATAATAATTCTCTACTTTAAATATTGCATGCTTGTCTTTCGGGGGGGGGAGTGTTCGCTCGAATGTCGCTTGCTTGCAAATGTCGAATGATAAATGTCGCTCGCTCTCCCTCCTCCCTACTAAATCCAACACAAAAACAAAAACATCAGACTTTAGTCCCAGGGTCTCTCGAGCCCCTGCAAAGTGTACGATGAAACAACGGTACCGATGTGCTTAACATTGAGCTTGGGCAGATGCGCGAATGTCAATCCGGCGTCGTGAGCCTTCATGCTGAAGGTCTGCTCAAACCTGTCATCGCTGGGGTCAAACCTAAAACCTCCTTCCCCCATTTTACTCTTGATCCTTTTGAGATCCCAAATTCCTGGGTTTAGGCTGAAGCCAGGCCAGTAGCTGAATGCGTGTGCCTGATAGACAACGCCGAATTCGTGCTCGATGTATTCCACCCCTGTCGGAGTCTTGCGCCTCCACCCACTACTCCCGATTCCACCCGCATCACACTCATTCATGGGTTCTGCGTAGGCACACATTCGAGAGCTTTGGTCGTTTAGCAGCACCTGTGCAATCTCTTGATTGCTGCCTTGTTGGGTCAGGACTGCCATGGCATCTTGCAGGATTTTCCCTCCCCTTCTACCCCCCCCTAGAATCAAGAAATCATCTTCCAGATAAAGCAAGTACCTGGTCTCTACCATGTCAACGATTAGGTTCATGCTGTTTGCATGTCCCCGTAGCTCCTCTTTCTTGAATACAAAGTGAAAATCCGGGAATAGCTTGATCATTCTTGCTCTGTCTTCCTCGCTGCTACTATCATCGACGACGATCACCTTACAAACGTGCCGGTACATTTCTTCGGCGTTCTCAAATGCTGCGACCAAGCTCGTCATTGTCTGCTCGAACAAGTTAAGCCTCTTGCAGGTCGTGGTTGCGATGGTCAGATAGCACCCGTCTTGTACCAACTCCGCTGGAACCCCCTTCTTCACCCTGCCCCCCCCTTCCGCCCCCCCCAGGTAATCTAGCGCCCTCCTCCTCTGTATCCACGCATCGCTACCATCAGCTCCGCCAACACTTTCCCGAAGCTTGTCCAAAAGCAAGTCAATCCCCCTGTGATTGAGCGAAAACTTGAGTCCATAATAGGTGGCGACCAAGGCAAGGTCATCACCAAAGCGTACCTCCACCTCTTCTCTCCCATTTGCCACCCCTCTTCCCTCTACCCCAAACCTCCTCACGACTACCTCCCCAAGCCTCCTCAAGCCATGCTGAAAAACAGCTGCGAGCCATCTGAATTTCACAGGCTCGGCGTCAATTTGAGCGGCAACTGTTTGGGCGGCCACAATCGGATCGTCGGTTTCCAACATTCTGATCGTCAGTTGCTGGTTCTCTGCCGTCACCAACTTCATTGCGTAGTCATATCCCACGAAACGATTGTCCACTTCCACATCAAAGAACTCCTCTCCCAAAATCAACGAACCCTCCTCCCCCCCGCCCCCCCCGCCCCCCCTTCCGCCCATCTCCCACAACATCAAGTTCCACTCAACCAAGACTTCGTCGTTCTCATAGAGCAGCCCTTTCCTCTCCAAAATTCTCCCCCTCAGCTCTCTTTCAACTTCCCGATTCCTTCCCACCCTCACCGCGACCTCCACGTACTGCTCGTAACTGCGGCACACGCAATCCTCGATCCCCATAATCTTATACATCCCAAATGTCAGCTGTAGAATGCTAGTCCTGTCCAGGAACATAACGACAGGTGTTCCCACCGAAAAAATTTCCAAGCTGCTTCGCCCTCCTCCCACCGGAAACGGGTCCAAAACCACATTAGCAATCTCTGCAAGCCGAATGAATTCATCAAATTCCATCCTCCTGACAAAAAAAATCCTACTAAGAAGATCTTCCCTGTCCCCTGCCAGCCGTTGCATGATATCCTTCGTGTACTCTTCCCTGGCACCGTGCGGAAACACAACAAATCCGTCGGCATCGCCATCCAAGATCCCAACAATCAACCGGTCGAAGTCAGGGTGAAGCTTGTACAGCGTCTGAGGGCAGAGGTACATATTTCCATCGGCTGGCAGCTCAAAAAACTCCCTTCCCACGCCCTCCCTCGGGGACACCGGGTGCTCAAAGTATGTAGTCAGACCCTTCATCATGTAAACTTTCTCCGTGTATTTGTCTTCGTACCCCTCCACTTCGAACAGTTCTGAACTGACAAAATAGTCGACACCCCCCACACCCCCTTCCATCAGGTTGTCTTCTCCTGTGATCCCGCTTGTGATCGCATGGCCCCAGAACATGAGTGACCTTCGCGCCAACTTGGCGAACGCCAAGAAGTAGGTCACGCTATCCATCCCTATCTCAGTAAACACCAAGACGTCCAATTCGAACTTTCCTACAATTCTGCGGCTCATGTCTAGGTCATCTGGCAGATCGACTACCTCGTCAGCGCACGCACGTATTTTGTTGCTAAGACTATCGGCACCGATGGTCGCTCGATCCTGGTTGAATACAACTACATGGAACAGGCTCCTGTCGATGCCGCAAATCACGCCTTGGGTCAGAAGCCCCACCGAGTGGTGGTAGAAGAATGCTGAGTGGAAACCGACCCTAACCTTCCCCTGACCACCGCCCACTCTCTTCCCACCCTCCAGCAAAAAGGGCGCGACGTATCCCAGACTCGGACTCGCTTTCCAGTAGACCCGCGCAAGCAACCTTCTCAACTCCACATCGTTGAATCCCTGGTACACCAAATAGTAACCCAAGCTGCCAGATCCAATGCTCAATTCCGGCCTTCGGATGACCAAAGCACTTTTTTCCTCAAGTAATCCTCTCAAATTCATCTCGTACAGCCTCCTAACACTCAAAATATCTTCATTGCTCTTGTAAATGATTGGCACGACAGCCGTCGCAATCATGAGCTTCAGAACATCAAGTTCCTCAATCTCACCCTTCGATTCACACGCATCGGAAGCCAACCTGTACCACCTCCTCGCCTCCTCCAGATTTCCAGCTGCCCCTTCCTGGTGTCCTAAAGACGAAAGTGAGTTTGAGCAGAGCGGGTCCAACAAAATCGCCTCTTTCCACTGGTTCACTGCCTCCTTATGATCGTTGTTTTGCTGCAAAACGAGTCCATAATTATGCCTGACCTGGCTGCTGCGAGGATCGATCCTAATGGCTTCTTTACTATGATAAATCGCTTCAGTCAACCTGTTCTCATCCTTCAACGCAATCACTAAATTTCCTCTTGACTGCAAATCATCAGGTCTCATCTCGACAGCCTGAAGTAGAACTGAAACACTTGTTGCGCTGTCGCCAACACGCTTCAGGCAGATTGCGTAGTCGTTCATCAACATGACAATCATATCATCGCTTATATCCACCTCTCCTTGGTTCATTGTCGTAGCCTTCTCCAAAGCGATGCCATATAATTCATTGGAAATTCGCAAATGTGACTCTCTCGGATCCATTCCATACACATCGTAATGGTAGGTGTTGGCCAAGTTGTACAGCGCATTTACGGAGTCACCGTGAGCACTTTGAAACGACTCAATCGCTAAAGACGTCTCCCCCTTTGCTCGATGGATCACTCCCTTGGTGTTGTACAGATTTGATCTGGAGAATGACAACAATTCCAATTTTTCGTCCCCACAGATTTCAATCGCCTCCTCGACCAAACGCAGTGCCGCGTCATTATCACCGGCACGATGGCGGCTCACTGATTCTCTGTGGAGAGCATGAATTTTCTCTTCACCACCACTGTAATTGCTGTGTGCCAGGAGAAGGAAGAAGCTGAGAAAGACAAGAAATGACCGAATCATCACCTTAAAATCGCACGAGAGATTGTCGTGTTGTTTAAAATAACACCAGAAAGCCTGTTTTAAATATCAAGAGGACGTTTTTGAGGTTAAAAGGACAACTTCCTACATCATACCCATCACCCATCACTTATGCAAAACAAATAAAACCAACCCCATCATGGCTCTGAACAAAATAGACATTACCGATCAGCAGTGGGCGACCTTTGATAGGGATGGATATGTCGTCTTAAAAAAAGTTATCAATTCTTCCACTCTCACTTCCTTGCAATCCCGGATTGATGCTATCATGCAAGGGACAGCTGATGTACCCTACGACAAGCTAATGATGCAGCTCGACTCGCCAGACCAAAAATACGCCAACACTGGCGAACAGACAATGGGTTTCAAGGGCCCCACACTTGACTACCGAAAGATCCAGAATTTGGATGAAGACAAGATTTGGATGGATTACATGCGAGCTCCCCTCTTTGATGAGGCCTGTAAGCGCATTTACGGTACCGAAACCCCAATCACCTCCTTCCGTTGCATGTTCTTTAACAAACCAGCCGGCAAGGGCACCCCACTTCCTTGGCATCAAGACCGCTGGCAGTATCTCACTAAGGATCCTCTACTCACTGTGTGGTCTGCATTAGACGATGCCACTGAAGCAACCGGTTGTGTATACGTGATTCCTGGAAGCCACAAACTAGGTGTCGTAAATCGTGATCACCATAGTTCTTTCCTGACCGACCAAAACGTAATCGACTACTGTGGGGAGGAGAAGGTGGCGAAATTGGAGATGGAGGCTGGTGACATAGCTCTCCTACACAACTGGACAATTCACCGCTCAGGGGTGAACAACTCCCCAAACCCGCGCCGAGCGTACAGTGTGAACTACATGCCGGCAGATACTGTCGCTTTGTGCCACGAGTTTGAGGTTGCTTCCGCCAAACCCTCAGATCTGAAACAGGGTGGAGAAACAATGGGGAAAGGTAGTGTTCTTGCCCCCGGTGGAATGTCATTCCCGCTTATATTCGACCGGAAATAAAGAGGGTGCAGGGAAAAAAACGAAGCATACAGAAGTACAAAAGCGTAGAGGGAACATTTTCTTACTTACTGTCCACAAAATAAACAATGCAATTAATTACAAAATCTTAAAACACAATCTCACTCGTTGCTCACGCCCCCAGCATTCATGAAGGAGGCGTCATTCTGCGCAGCCTTGTTGAATAATTCCAAAGCCTCCATGTTCATCGCAGTCATTCCCTTCAAAAAGGTTCTCCTCATTTTCTCCTCAAGTTGCTGTCGCTGGACATGGCCTCGGGCAATCTCAATGTGCGCCTCTTTAATTCCCGTCCTGAGTTTCTCCAGCTCATTCTCATACCTTGTGATGATTTCTCTCGTCACAGTTTCAAGCTTGGCGTTGTGCATAGCATCGTCTTTCTCCTTTCGGCTCTCGGCTGTGTTATGGGCCCAAATTTGCATGGCCTTGACCAGACCATTTTTCCTACTCCATTTCATGGCAATTTTCTCCATTTTCCTGTTGTTCCTTTGATCAGTGCAATATTTCTTCCAGCTTTTTAGACAGTTAAGTGCCGAAGGTCCCCGACCACGCATCATCACGTGCCTGATGTGCCGGATGGCGCTGTTCTCCGTGTTCATCGTCTGGTCCAGTTCCAACTTTGCATTCCTCTCATTAGCATTGTCCAGCGAGGTTGTCAAACTCTCGATAGTATCCTGCAGTTTGCGAATCTTCGTCGTGTACATCAAGTCCTTATCTGCACAAACCCCCTCGTGCTCCTTCAAAATCCGTAGCTTAACTTCCATAAACCTGTCAACCATTGTTCGAACAACGTCGTTCTGAAAGCTGGCAGAGATCTCCTGGGCAATCATGGCAGCATCGTCGTCATTTGTCACCTCCCCATCTGCATCTTCTCCCCCATTTACAGTCAGGAGCCGCGAAGGGATATCTTGAGAGTCCTCACTCTCAGAGTAATAACTCATCTTCAGTTGGAAATGCCGTGAACTGGCAGAGTAACTGGAGGTGGATCCGTACCTTTTTCGGTGAAAAAAATCGACAGCAACTCGCTCAGTGTCCTTGTTTGAGCGTGTTAGAGACAGAAAATTGCAATATAGTTGAATATTTTTAAGTTTGTCTTTTTTATTCATCATTTGAAATTGGACTGATACAACAACTGTGATAGCTCAGGAAGGAGAATTTTACGGTTTACTCCCTTCTCCTTACCCCTCACATAATGTCGTCGAGTATTGACAAATATGAAATGGTAAATATTGCCTGATCTCTCCAATGACGCTTCATTTCTAAATAGAAGGGACTCAAACCTACCGTGGTCACTCTCAAAGAATATTTATCGTGGACACTAACTCAAACCACATCCCATTCTTACTCACAGATGAAAGTGCTCGGCGAGGGGTCGTTCGGGAAGGTATATTTGATGAGGCAGAAAGATGCTCGCAAGTTGGTCTGTGTGAAGGTAATCAAGCTGAAGAATATCCCAAGAAAGGAGCGCGAGGCGTGTAAGGCAGAGGTGTCACTGTTACGTCGACTCAATCATCCGAATATATGCGGCTACAAAGAGTCATTTCTTTCGAAGAACAAGGACAGTCTCTGCATTGTGATGGAATTCTGTGACGGAGGCGATTTGAGCGATGTGATTACTCGAGCAAAGAACCAGCTGTTCCGGGAGTCCAAGATTCTACACTATTTTGTTCAGATGAGCCTAGGCCTGCAATTTATGCATAGCAATCGAATCCTACATCGTGACTTAAAAACACAGAACATTTTCCTCCTCGGGAATGGTCGGTTGGTCCTCGGAGATTTGGGGATCTGCAAGGTCCTTGAGGGAACCACTGACTTTGCCAAGACCTGCATAGGGACGCCCTATTATATGAGCCCCGAGATATTCAAGAACAAACCTTACAATCACAAGTCTGACATTTGGGCTCTAGGCTGTGTCCTTTATGAGATGGTTACGCTCAAGGTGAGTGGGAAGTGAAAGCGGAAAGGAGGGGCAGATTTTGACATAGTCGCTAACAAGAACCGAATAACTCGTAACAAACACCTCCTCCTCCACCTTAGCATGCATTTGACGGTAACTCGATAAACCAACTTGCGAGCAAAATCATCAAGGGCCGTTTCCCACCCATTAGTTCCCGCTACAGCAGCAATCTCAAGGATCTTATCAAGTCGATGCTACAGACCAATCCCAACCAGAGGCCCAGCATCGAGCGAATTCTCAAGATGCCGTTTATTAAGCGCCACATCCAGGATTTTATAAGTGATATAGCGAATCGCAATGACAGCGGAATCGGTGAGGGAACCAAATTGGTGAAGGTGGCTGCGTTGAATTTGTGTGAAAACGGGGGAAATGGAGTATCTGGGGAGGCCCCTGAGGTGGAAAGCTTGCGAAACCAGCTCAATACGCTTGGCATGGCTAATTTAATTGCAAAGGCGACGGGAAACACCACGAGCGACGAGTCATCGTCCGCGGTGCCAGTCCCCATTCCCCCGAGTCTTCGACTCCAGAAAATCAAGGAAGAGCACTCATCTCAAAGCGCTCTAAACAGCAACAGGGAGCCTCCCCCACTTTCTTCGCGCCGTAGAAGGGAGGAACGGATCGCCAAAGAAAAGGCCCGGGCATTGAATCGCGAGGAGGAGCGAAAGAAGGCAGTGGAGATGGCCCTGCAACGTCTACGAGCCGAGAGGGAGGAGAGGCTGCAGAAGCGGAATCGAATCAGCGCTCGGCGAGGTCACCCCCAACCGGTGAACAGCAAACCTTTGAACAGCAAACCGAGCAAGCATAACCTCAACAATCACAAAAAGCAGGTTCCTTCCAAGTTTATGAGGAAAGCCCCATCATCAATCCTTGACTCCAACAATAACAACAACAACAAGAAAAAAATTGTTGCACCCCCGACAAAACCAGCTCAGCAGGTAGAGGAATTAGAGAAGTGGGAGGAGCGAAGAAGGGCAGCCGCTGCTGGGGGTGCCCCTTCAAGAAGAGCTAGTGTGGCCGCAGCGAGGCACCTTCCAGCGAGCAAGTTCGAGAAGGTCGGGCCCACCCCTTCCAACGTTGTGGGGACCAAAAATGCTGCGGCGAAGAACTACAACATTAATAACGACAACAACTACAACAGAGACTTCAAGAAAATGATTCAGAAGCACATCAAGAAGAATATGGAGATTCCAAGCTGGAAGGGAGGCAAGAAAGCAGCTGCCCCGACACAAGTACCCGCGCCTGCGCCTGCGCCTGCACCTGCGCCCGCACCGAAGCCCAGCCCACCCGTTAGCTCCAACAATGTTAAGAAGCTCACCGAATTCCAAAAGCTCTTGGCTGACAAGGAGATGCTAGACCGACGCCTCGCAGCAAAAGCGAAGGTTGAGAGCGCTAAAAAAGTGAAGCAAATCATTGCCTCTGACAAATTGACCAACGAAAAGGTCGACAAGGTCGACAAGATCCAAACTCCTAAGAAAATGCTCTTCCAACCAGTACTAAAGAACCTGCCTCCGAGCGTGAGTGAGGCGAGAATTCCAACCAAACAAGGGGTCAACACCAAGCGAAGTGAGTCAGCTGCAATCTTACCAACGTCTACATCTATGGCTACCAAACAAGCGGACGTAATTGCAAACAAAATCGTCGAGGCGGCTGCCAAAGGGATAAAGGGAGTTTCCATCGAGGAAAAGGGAGCCATGGTTGATCTTGAGGAAGAAAACGACAGTAGCGACTTTAGCGAGAGTGATTGCGAGGGTAAGGACTCAGAGACGGAGGAAGAGGAGGCGGAGGAAAAGGCAGGCGACGACGACGACGACGACGACGACGACGATGTTGACGATGACGACGACGACGACGATGACGATGACGATCTGAAATTCATCGAGGGAGGGAGCGACGATGTTGAGGGAGACCTGGCTCTCGAGGATAGGGAAAAAGAACTCGAGCAAGAACTGCTCCAGAGCACGCTCAGGTGCAATAATCTCAAGGAGACGCTCCAGACAATTAAGAAAGGAGGAGTCGAACTCGATAGCGAGGACGAGATCAGTGAGTCCGAAGAATCTCGAAATGAAGACGACAACGACGATGACGATTTTTCGTCTTCAGATGAACTCGACGGAGATTCAATTCTCGTCAACCCAAACGACAAAGAAAACGTAAGGGCCAGTTCTGCAGAGTCTACCAGCAGCAATAGTAGCAGCAACAGTAGCAACAATTCCGTGAACAAGGTGCACCCCCACAGTGCCAAGACTCCCCCCAGAAACAACAAGACCAAGCGACCTGTTCAGAACCGACCCACCAACAGAACTGTGACACCAGAAAACGGAAGGGGAAATTTAAGGGACCGAATCGCTTTCTTGAGATCGCGTTGTCAGGCTGGTTTAGGTCCACACCGCTTCAAATCTTGCTATGACTACCTGGAGAGGGCCCAGGAAATGCCTCCCGATGATTACAAGGTTCAGAAAGATCTCTTGAAAATTTTGGGCGGTGAGCTTATCCACTTTGGAACCTTGATGGATCAGCTTGTTTTTATGGAGGTAAGCATGCGCAGCGAGTCGGAGAAAACACCGCGGACAGCTCTCATTGTGAGTGGACCGGATCTAACTGGCTCCTTTTCCTTTCTTCTTGTTGCTTGAGCAGTGTATAGAATAGTGCTATTAAAATTACTGTGCCTCGCTACTGCTTTTACTTCGACAACTTCTTCATTTCTTGTTCCTAAACACCTTAAATTGTACACACATTTCGACAACATTATTGATCCGCTGTAAGATAGAAGCTTCATCAAGGCCATCATCTTGATCCGCAGCATCATCCCTAACTTGCTTCGACAGCTCCTTCAGCTGCTCAGCATATTCTATCAGAGCACTCTCAAAATCTGCCAGGAATACAGGATTATCGGCGTACGAAGTCAAAACAAGATGCAGATCAGATCTCCTCGGATTAGGATCGTTTATTGTGGAGAGCCTAGCAACATATTCTTGAGGAGGAGTGTACTGTGAAACAACTATACGCTGCTGAGACGAGGAAAATAGTACGGTCGAGAGTCGGACCGTTGTCGAGAGTCGGACCGTTGTCGAGAGTCGGACCGTTGTCGACGCCCGAAATGAGGGGGCTGCAAGCGGTGCAAATCCACTCGAGCAGGAGAGCACAAGTAGAAAAAGTGTGGCGTGAATCATCAAACCCCGCAAAAAAAAGACTTGATGAGAAACAAAACCTTTATAAGCCAATAAATCGCAGCCTTTGCTGGGGGGAGATTGTAGAGTGAGTAGAGTAGCCCTGAACACTTTTTACGAAAAAATTCACATTAAATCAGCGGAAGTGTCCTGAATTTACACGATCATTCGTAGGAAAACCTAACCAGGGATTTTCTCACCAGACAAGGTTTAATTGCCTGATATTTGCACCCCGACCAGATACACAAATATCGTTCTCAAGGATATCACCAAATTCTGGCCAAAACCTCATTCTTTCATTCTACTTTGTCCCCCTCCTCAGCCGTGCTTCCCCCTCCTCAGCTCGTGCTGCCTGGCCCAAACAATGAGAAGAACTCTCTTTACCCCCCCCCATACGCGAACAACTATCTCCCAGAGTACCACTGAGATGGAGATAGAACCGTTCTACAAAATTTTACTTGATGACTTACCAGCAGACCAACTTGAAAAGCTTCGTGACCAAGGCTTGGTGAGCCCCACCAGCACCAAGGTTAGGTTGCTGCGGGAAAAGCACAAAAACTATGTGCTGGACGGTCTTACAAAGCCGCTCAGCCCGGGTTACGTGTCACTGGACTCGTCGCGGCCTTGGTTGATATATTGGTGTCTGCATTCTCTTTCTCTCCTGGGTTATGATGCAGGGACAATTGGGGAAAGGGTTGTCCACACGCTGTCTTCGTTCCAGAACAACATTTCAAAACCAGAAGACAAGAATAGTTACCGGTCTACAGGCGGTTTTGGGGGCGGAGAGGGCCAAATTTCCCATGGAGCACCGACTTATGCCTCTGTTCTCTCTCTCCTTATTGTGGGGACAAAGCAAGCATACGATTCAATCGACCGCGCGGCTTTATATAGCTGGTACCTCTCTATGAAAGACAAATCAACGGGAGGTTTTGCTATGCACGACGACGGGGAGACAGACGTTCGTGGGACCTATTGTGCTCTTGTTGTTTGCAAGATTTTGAACCTTCTGACAGAGAAAATTACAAGGGGCTGTAAGGAGTATATGCTGGATGCTTATTGCAATTACCAGGGCGGTTTTGGCGCAGAAGGTGGCAACGAGCCCCATGGTGGCTATACATTTTGTGCGGTTGCGGGACTATGGGTTCTTGGGGAGTTCGGCAACAAAGATTTGAATGAATGCTGGGGGGAGTGCACAAGGGATTGGCTGGCCATGCGACAGATGACATTCGAAGGGGGTTTCAACGGCAGGAGTGGAAAACTCGTAGATAATTGCTATAGTTTCTGGATTGGGGGGACTTGGGCCGTTCTAGCTTTGGGAGAAGGGCAGAACAGTAGCGAAGATGACTATGAAAACGTCGGAGATGGCGATGACAGTGACAACAACGACGTGATCGATATTGGATCGCACGGTAGCGAGATCGATATAAATTCATCTACGGCCAACAGTAAAGCGCGGTTAGCTCCCATCGAAATAACGGCGACAAACGAACAGCAAACGGTTTTCAATTCCTATGCCCTGCAGAGGTATATTCTGCTCTGTGGGCAGGCTGCTAATGGCGGCCTCAGGGACAAGCCGAGCAAGAACAGGGACCACTACCACACTTGCTACAGCCTGAGTGGACTTAGCGTTGCACAGTGGGCCGAAGTGAAGGGAAATACAGGCGCTGAGGTTGGAAGGCCGTACGTGTATGGAGATGCTGAGTACAATTTGCTTGAAAGGACTCACCCAGTTTACAATGTGAAGTGGTCGATGATAGAGAGAGCGGAGGAGTACTTCAAGAGTAAACCTGCAGTTAAACCTACGGTGGTAGTTTGCGACAATTATATTATTATTGTTTTACCAAAAGGGCTTACTTTAGTCCCAAACCAAATCATCCAGCTCCTCGAGCTCTTCTTTGAGGGGTGTGGCCCGCTGCATTCTGTAGGTTCTAGCAAGCTCGGGGTCGGCCATTGCAGATTTGGTCAATGTCTCATTCCCAAGCAGTACAAACGCGTAAGTCCAACCCTTCTGGATGACGACCTTTGCTCCGTGTTGCCCACCGTACTTGTAGAATGCCCGCTCCATCCTGCCCTTAACATTCTCGATATTTTGGGCGTCTACCCTGGGCAGACCCGTAATAAAGAGCTTACGGGGATGCAAACGGCGATTGCCACCCAAAATCTTTTCGCGCTCTACATTTTGAACCAATGATCGACTGCCCCACAAAATTCTATGGATTGTCCAGTCTTGATCGACGCCGTCATCACTGATAGTTGTGAACTGAAGAATGAGCTTCCCACTTGGCGGAAGCAACGTCCTGTGGGGAAAACGGAAGCAGAACTCTGGATCGGCAGAGGGCCCGGCAGTGGCGTCCTGGAGAAGAAAATCGAATCCCTCGGGTCCGAGTTGAATGAGCATCATGGTGGATACCCCGAACATCGGGGGATAGAAATTCAACGGGGGAGAGGCCCCACGACCCCAGACACCTTCTTGCATATCATTTACCACAACGCAACCCTCGCGGCGCGACTTGGTCAAATTTTGACGGGGATTGAAGTGAAACAGAATCTCCCGAAACTTGTCGTTATTTTCGCCCGTCAAATTGAAGCAGAAACGGTCGCTATTAACTGCCGCACTGAAATAAATAGCGAGCGTGTTGAATCCCTCCCCATTCATAACATCTTGATTGACGTAGTTGTCCAGAGCAATTTCAAGCGGCTCCTTCGCCTTAGTCGACTGCCAATCTGAGGACAAAAGCGCCGTCACATTAGTGAGCAGGGCCGGTTTCGATGTAAGCTTGTTCTTCTTCGCGTTTGTGGAGTCAGCAGGGGGAGAGTCTGCCGGCGTAGGCCGCTTCTTCTTGGGGATAATTTTCGTAGCGGGCGGGGCGGAGGGTTTGGAAGAGAAAGGGTTTGCGGAAGGCGCTTGACCCCACTCCGGCTCCGGAGCAGGAGCAGAGTGGGACGGCATTTGAGATGGCATTTGAGATGGCATTTGAGATGGCATTTGAGATGGCATTTGAGATGGCATTTGAGATGGCACTTGGGACGGCATTGAACCGACAGAGGAGGAGGGCAGCTGTTGTTTCTGAACGCTTGCTGCGCTTTTGTTGATGTTCTTATCAGCACTAGTATCGTCAAGGGCCTTTGCGTTGCTCCAGTGGTCCCCGCGATTGAGCTTCACGTCTACAGTAATGCGACTCACACAATTCTGACAATTTTCCTTGATTTTATGTCCTCCCACCCCCACCCCAAACATGGCAGATGTACCATTAATCGTCGACTCCACGACATAATCGAGGTCGCTCAGACCGTTCGTTTTCCACGTCTTGTCGTGCTCTTCCAAGAGCTCCCACTTTACCATGTTCTTGAAAGTGTTATTCTCCCGTAAATAGGCGACCTTTTCCGTGAGGTTCATATTCTCCAAATCAGTAATGCTGCCAGTCGTGGCGCCGACCCACTTCAAAGATGTCTTTTCGCAACGCTTCTGCAGCTCGTCATCCTCTCCTCCCCATCCCCAGAAGTTATTCGGAAAGCCATTCAGCTTTTCGAAATCGTCTTTGCTGAAGGAAACGATTCCCCCAAAGTATTTGTCTGCACCTTCGCTGTACCGATTCCAAACACGCGCGATATGGATCGGAGGGGTGGGAGAGGCTGTTGTATAATAAGGGAGTAGCTCGCGAGAGGGTAGCAAATCGACATCATGGAAGACAAAGGTGTTAAATCCCTCGCGACAAGCCTCCCGAAATCCAATGTTTAGCAACTTTCCGCGGTTGAATTTTCGCTTGTCGTCGGATTGTTCGATCAGAAATATCTTAAAATCACGGGGATTGGACGTCTCTGAAAGATAATTCACCATATACGGGGCGAACTTTTGAAGGTGAGCCTTTCGATTCTGAGAAATATGCAGGTCGCGGAATGGCACGATGATGGCAATTCGAGCCGTAGGAGTGGAAGTAGTGGTGGCAGGAGTAGCGGTGACAGGAGTGGGCGAAGGGGGCCGATAAGGAGGAGAATCTGATGCGGGTTGGTACGGCGGCGAAGCAGGCGGCGCGTAGGGAGGGCTGTCAGTTGTTGCGGATGTTGTTGCTGCAACAGGGTTGTAAGCAGGGGAGGGAGGCGCATCCAAGTCATCTTCCATCACCTCAGATTCCATGAAATCATCATCTACGGTCACATTCCCCATCAGAGCGTCTCGCCGGATCTCGCGAGCCTTTGAGTAGAGCCGATGTGCAAGGTCATAGCATGCTAGCAAGTCTTCTTCAGCTTCTGTGTGCTGGTTTGGTGCAGTAGCCATTGTCAAGAGGACCAAAACACAGGTGGGGGGCGGCGAATATAAGCGCGGTAGATGAGGCGAGGCCAAAAACCAAAGGAATCACCAGTAGGAGCAGTGTGGGGAACAAGATTAATCGACTGCAAAGGTTTTGGGGTGATAATTAGCGGGACACCGTCGAACAATTATAAAATCCGCTTCCCTTCGGCGGTACAATTCAACAATTCAAGCTTTCTCTGCGTGATTTGGAGTTCCGGGGGGGAATCAAATTGACAATATCTCACTTTACTTTTTTACCACTGTCTTCGCGAAACCCAAGGTATTCTCTCTGTTATTAAACTATTACTAAAATTGGTGTTCGCTATCCCTAGCTGCTTCTTCCGAATTTTTCACTCCCTGGTCAGAAACCCCAACTCCAAACGCTCTCCTCCCAATGAGCATGGTGTCGACAATGCTACAGGCCCTCGGATTCCTCACCCTCTTCCATTCAGGCTACTCTTCAAGCCATTTCCGCACCTTGCTCGTTGAAATGGGGGTGTCTGGGGACGTGATCGATGCTTCCTCCCCTCCTGTGGATGTCAAGATAGAGGTGATTGTTGGAATCGCAATCACTCTGCTTGGTTCTCTCATGTCAATTGGCACTCTAGAGCCAGTGCTTACTGGAGGGTCTAAGGGCGGTAGCAAAGGCTTACCGTCAATGCCTCCAGCTTACAAGTCGAGGGATTATGACGTAATGGGAGTTAAGATCACTGATGAGGATAAGGAGGCGATTAGGCAGGTTGTTAAAAAGTATGAATGATAGAACCAGATTTGGAAAAAGAAAAGTTTTTGCTCCCCCCCTTGTCAAAGCAATTGCAGCTTTTTGCGAGTAAATTAATCCACCTGTTGTTTCAAATCTTTCCAAACCTTGCCCACAGCTCTGCTACCTCTGGGCCTCCACCATTGATGACGTTAGTGAAGCCTTCCCTCGCCAAGAACTTTCTCGCTTGCTCTCCACGTCCGCCTCCTCCGCAGTGAGTTATAATAGCAGTATCATGTCCCGAGAGGAGTTTGTTCTTGAAGGCGGAGTTGTCAAGATCCATAGATTTCATCCCTCGATTCCATGGAATATTCACAGAGTTGGGTCTAACGGCACCAGGAGCACAGTCTCCGCTTGGAAAAGAGCCACCCATCTCGTCGACCGTACGTCGATCGCCAGGTTCCTCGTCGAAATTACTGTTTCTCACGTCCAGCACTAAAGTATGTTGCCAGTTCTTCTCCAAGAAGGCATCCATCTCTCCATTACTGACAACTCCAGGCTTGCGAGCAGCTTGACTTAACTCATGATCGAGCGTATCTAGACATCCGCTCTCAATCCCTTCCTGGCAAGTAGTTGGATCCTTCTCTATAAACAGAGAATGTGCCTCACTTGCAAAGGATCGAGAATATCCAGTCGGGTTCATGACTGTGGTCTTAGGAAAGGCCTTTGACCTGAAAATGCTCGCTGACCGAGCCATTGGGCGCGCAAGTTGTCGGACAAACATGATAAAATCGTTTATTTGGCTAAAAGTTTACTTTTAACAACATATCAGAAAAAGGGAATGAGACTCAGATCTCGTTCCTCGTTCTCCGAGATTTCCTTCTTCAATCTTCAATTCCAGATGCAGATTTATTTGTAGAATCCCCAGTCAGAATAATGGTCGTAAAATTCATATATCAATGCGAAAAATTATGTTATATCCATTCCAATTACAATTCGAATCGCAAAGCACAACATCAAAAACTAACTACTCGTTATATATCCATGTTCAGATGCGCATCACTGTCAGCAAAAAGACTGTTGAGGACAAAAGCCTGTGAAAGCAAAAGACCAATCTCTTCATCGCCCCAGTTGTTGGTCGGCAAATCTTGCAGAAATCCAAATATTTCATCGAATGGTTTCCCCTTAATGTCTTCGCTGAATTTGCACAGAAAAGCAGCACAGAAATAGATATGAAATTGTTCAAATCCTAATTGTGTTCCGCTTCCATCACCCTCAGATAAATAGGTATCCCAGATTCTGATAATACACTTGATGGTCATTTCTCTCATAAGCAAGCAGTTCATCCATTTGAATCCAAATGTCAGAAACTCCACGCCTTCTGCCTTCAGATGATCCCAAAGCTGCTCATCTACGCGCCGAACCAGCTCGCTCATCTTCCACACCATCCTCTGAATCCCAGGCTGGTCAACAGTGTAGTGGTCTAATATCCCCCTGAGGACAGCCGTGAAACAGTGATAAACGTCAGCTTCAACCTCCTCTCTAATTTCTACCGCCACCCCCCCAGCATCCATCTTAAGCACCTCCTCTATTTTGCCCCCATAATAGCCCCCTAATATCACAGCATAAATGGGGCAAACCAAATCAGACATCCCCTGGACGTAGCCGATCCCTGGATGCCGACACGCCCAAACGTAGAGAATTCTCTCCAGACTTTTTCTCACCACAGGATTGCTAAAGAGGGGCACGTCCGGTGCTGTTCTCGGGAGGTCCACGATAATCTGACGTCTGCTTGCAAGCTCCTCAGGTGACTCTCGGTGGCCGACACCCGAGGTGGAGGCATTGTCGCCGTCGCCAACGTTATTGCTGTCCGCATTGACAGCTGATCGCTCTTTCTGATATTCTCCGCGCTTTCGATTTCGAGTCGTATTTTGCCGGGAGCGGTTGCTTGGAAGGTAACCAATCAAAACCTGCCAAGCATGACTCCGGACAGCAGGGGGAATTCCGTTCCATGACAGAGAACGAAGAGTCTTCAGATCGATTGTTCCGGTGCTAGCAGAAGCTTCTTCGGCTCCGTAAAGGCAAGCCTTAAATTTAGCGAGAATGTTGTCGTTAATGCTGTCTTGAATGTTGCCACTGCTTAAAGTGTTACTGACAGGTTGAGAGCTTTTGGGTGGGTTGGGCTGAGAAGAAACCGAGTTTGCAGAGTCGGAATTGGAGTCGTCATCAATATTCAACGACGACGCAAAATTCGAGACGGAAGAAGGGTTGGGGTTCGAAGGTAGGGAGGATGATTTAGTCAAGTTCGGTTGCGGCGGAGGCACTGAGATATTATTCTGTTGCGGTTTGGCCTTCTTTTTGGTATTTTTCTTAACGGTAACAACGGTCCCAGGAAAACTTTTAGAGTTAGTTCCCGAAGAAGAGTTTGTCGTCCGCTTCTGAGCCCTTGCGAGGAGGCTGTCGTTACTGGCCTCCAAGGTTGATGGGTTATTTGGTGATTTTATTGAGCCAGGAAAAGAAGCTGCTTTGGAGGTGTTTGTGCTCGTGGTGTTTACTGGGGGAGCAGGAGGTGTGTCTGCAGTGTCGTACGCGAAGAGACGACTGAAGAAGCTCATCGCAGGCCAGTTGGAGGGGTCTAAGAGGAGCGCGGAGCAGAGTGTTCTGGCTTGTTGGTGCCTTAGTGAGTGAATAAGAGTGGTCGACAATTAGGGCACCGATCAATAGTGGAATTCGCGTGCCTACGGAGCGAGTTCAATTCAAAATCCACTCTTCTCTGTGCATTGACAATTGGAAATTGTGCAGAGAGAGGGGCACTCTGTAATTTGATTGCCATTTCATGCGCAGAAATAGCGGAAATAAAACGAGATAATGCGCTCACTACTAATTCTAGCCTGGTTTACAGCCTCTCTTGGGTTTTCAAGCGTCACAAGCTCGCAATTCTCTCAGAAATCCTCCTCGGTATCCTTAACCTCATTCCTCTCACCCCTTCACCCAGATGGTGCAAGGCCTGTCTCCAAGCTCACGTCCAGCATTTCTGATACGGGTAATATCGTCGACAAAACAGCAGGAGATAGGGCGGGAACGAACTGTCTGCTCGGGAGGGTGATTCAAACTCGTGGGGGTGGGGGAGGAACAGCGACTGTCAGGACAGAGGTTTTTAACCTCGTAAAGAATATCGTTGGTGCCGGTACGTGACCTGTCTATTCGTCATCATCGTTGGTACTCATAATTTCTCACCCAGGGCATGACACACAAACACACCATCAAACAGGCGTCCTTGCCCTACCTGCAGGAGTTGCTGCTTTCGGTGACTCTCCCTCTGCCCTTTATCCTGCAAGTGCTCTCATTGTTATCATTGGAATACTGTCAGGGTACTGCTTTTCTCTCATCGGTCGCGTGTGCGCTCTTACCGGGGCAACCACGTACAGGGAGGCGTGGGATTTATCTGTCGGGGAGTCCACAAGCTGGATCCCCGCCTGGGCCTGCACTATCAAGACTGGTGTTGCAAATGTTGCATACAGTATGATTTTGGCCGATACGTTCCAGAATCTGTTTTCGACGGCAGGCTTAAATCTCTCTCGATCAACGACTCTCTTGGGTATAACATCAACTGTGTTACTCCCGCTGTGCCTCCTCAAAGACCTCGCCTCTCTGGCTCCATTTAGCCTTCTGGGCATCATCGGAATGGCATATACGACGTTGGCCATGGCGATTCGATACTTCGGTGGCAGCTACAGCCTTCCAGCCGGTAAATTGCTTTCCTCTTTGGCTGCTTCCAAAGTCCCTAAATTTGGAAATGCTGGCGCCTCTGCTGCTTTATCCCCTAATTCGGCAATTTTGGTGTGTATGCTATCAACTGCGTACCTTGCGCACTACAATGCACCAAAGTATTTCGTTGAGCTCAAGGACAATACCATTGAGCGTTTCAACCAGGTGGTGAAGTACGGCTTCGCGGCCAGCATGTCCATGTTTGTGGCTGTTACCGCTTTTGGGTTCTTGACCTTTGGGAAGGCAAGCCAAGGGCTGATTCTAAACAACTATGCCAATGGTGATGTGCTGGCGGGAGCAAGTAGGGTTGCTGTGGCAGTGAGTGTGGTATTTAGCTATCCGTTGGCCTTTGTGGGTATCCGCGACGGAATTCTTGACCTAACGAAATTTCCCCGCGAGAAGCGGACCAATAGCAACCTGGACAGGTTGTCTGTCGCTCTCCTTTCTGTTGTGACAGCTTTGGCGCTGAAGCTTAAGGACCTGTCTTTCGTGCTGTCTTTCGGGGGGGCCACCCTCGGCAATGCGATCATTTTCGTCTTCCCTGCGCTCATGTTTCGGGCTGTGGCGAAGAAGAGTGGAAAGGATGACATGAAACGTGAGGTGAATTTTGCCATGCTAGTTGCAGCTCTGGGAGTTGCTTTGGGTGTAGTCGGCGGTAAGATGGCGTTAGCCTCCGTGTGACGCAAAAACGTGATGATGATTATGTGATGAACACGATTTTGTTGCGGTTAAACTGTTCAAATTATTCGTTAAAGTCTCTCGTTAAAGTCTCGTTCCTGTTCCTGACCTGCTCTCGACAAGCTCAACCCCAATTCCAACTCCGGCGTCGCCCTCTCCATTATCCTCCTTCGCCTTCCGCTCTTCCTCTCTCTTTTGCTTCCTCTTCCTCAAATTCTCTCGGTACACTCTTGCCTCTTTCTCGATGTCAATTAGGACGTCATTCTTCTCCAGCTCTCTCTCCAACAACATGATCTTGAGGCTCAAATGGCGGTTGACGTCTTTTAGAGCTTTCACTTCCTCAACTGTGGGGTTTGCCCAGTGGTCTCCTCCTTCCGTCTCGTCGTCATCAGTTTCGTCTTCAAGAAATTCTATCGAATCCACGAAGCTGCTATAACTATCCTTCCCGTCCATATCATCGTCGTCCCAATCGTCATTGAGATGGTGGCGCAGTTTTGTGCCAACCAGATCGAATGTTGTCATATTATTTAGACCATATTTGCCGTAGAAAACATCGTACATACCGTTAATACCATAAGTTGATAAACGGGATAGACTCGCCATTGCAGCTGGAGACATCGGATTCGGCATGCTTTGCGGGCGCGGTGGAGAATTGATTCCATCCTCATCTCCCCCTCCATCTCCATGTCCATCTCCATGTCCATCTCCATGTCCATGTCCATCACCACCAGCATTTTCAGCGAATTTCACTGCTTTCTCGACGTCTTTCTCTCTGTCATTAGGATTTTCATTCTCAAGACCCTTCTCTTCATCGGGTAGGAGACTTGCCTTGCTACTATCATACCCACAAAGGCGCTCGCCGCATCGGATTCCCCGAGGAAACAGAGGGCTGGCCTTGAACAGGCCCTTAGGAAAAAGAGGGGACGGCCCAGTGAGTCCAACCAGCACCCTAGAATGAGTGAAAGAGAATGAACGGACCCACGATTACGAGACAAGGTTAGAGCGAGTTTGGAAATCTCCGAAGTAGACCACACAACCAAACAACCCGGGGTATAATAAAGAATGTACTCTCACCTGAAAGGCGTCACGTCAATCAATGTGTAGAAGGCGAAGCAAAGCACAAACGAAGCAACACACATTGTGGTGAATGTAAGCCCGCTACCTAAGTGCTGCCCATAGGGTAAATAGAACCAAATCGCAAGAGCGTATTGGATTGTGGGGTGAATGACGTACAGTGGTAGCGTTGAGCGAGTGAAATACTCATAGGCAAGCACATTGAACTGGTGGTTTAGGTTCTTCCTCGCGAAAACGTAGATGAGCATCACCCACGTGTAGCAACCTGCGCCGTACAAAACCCTATAATCCCTCCGAGGGTAAGTTGCATAGACACCGCCATTCACAAAATCGTAATCGGGCGAATCTTCATAAACGGGCCAAAGTAAGGGGAAGAGAGCAAGGTTGAAAAGACTCAACACCAAATAACCCCTCCGTTTCATGAATGCCCGAGCAATCATTTTTTCGTAGAGAGAGCATAGATATCCGCTCAAAAACATATTTGCGTAGCTGATCAGAATGAAAGTCCATTTGGCCATAGTGCTGCTGTCTAGTTTGTCCTCTGCCTGAACAAACAAATGAGTTGACATCATCATTAGCAGGATGAGGACGTAGTTTAGATCGTAGTTTTTGAACGTCATCACATACACGTGTCCGAAAGTAATAGTAAAGTACATGATTGTGCCCCCCAAAGTAGCGAAGCCATATAAGGGAAGGGCGAGCGTAGAAAACATAATCCAACCGACCATGTATACCAACCCGGTAATACAAATGTGGTGCTTGAGCCTATCCTTTTCCACCTTATCCTTCGTGAGTCTTTGTTCCGAGTGCAATCGTGAGCGAATTGGATTAGGGAGAGGTAAGGCGTGGTTAGGAGACAGTACATCGGCTCAAATCTTGAGGTCATTGTATGACAGGCTTAGCATTTACCATCTCTGGAGGCAGCCCATGCATAATTTTTTCGCCTCCTCTCGCAGCTTTCCATAGTGCGGTCTAGCACGCTTTACTAACTTACATACTACGCTTCAAAAAAAAGAGGATAGGCAGGTGAAGTCCCGTCATGAATGCCAAGATAGCCAAGAACCAGAGCCACTTGAAACCATGTTTAGAGAAGCAATTGGAGAAAAAGTACGGAAAAAATTGCCAAGGCATGTCAGGCATAACCTCATCACTCATGCCGGTTCCATTGCAATCAAGATAGTCTCGTGCTATCCACGCGTACGGCAGAACAGCCAGGAAAAATCCACCTGCCAGGGGAATACCAATGCGTAACACTCGCTTGATGAAGTAGTTGACCATCTTGGTCCGGCTACTTATGCTAAGGTTAGCAGCCGCACCGGCTAGAAAGAAAAAAAGCGGCATTACCCACATGTTCCCGAACAGCATGATCACATTAAGGTATTGATTCGTCCCAGAATCAGATAGCTTCACATCGGAACCCTTGTCATCTAGAAATCGTATACAGTGACCCATTATTACGATGAAAACATCGTACATTCGGAGCCAGTCGATGGCATAGATGCGTTCGCGAGCCATTTTAAATCTCTGACCCCAGAAGCTTTTTTGAATTTTTCATGGATTTTTCACAAAAAAAACTCAACATCCTCATTCGCACTCACTATTAGTTTTTCAAGCAACAGATTTAACTCCACCTTTAGCCGGCCCGGTAACGATGAGCGAGTTCAACAAAAAGACTCCCGCTCAGGCTCCTGTGGATACTAATGCTTTCCTTGGGGGGCTGTCTTCGCTGATGGAATCTCAAGGGATTAGCAAGAACCAGCTCATTGACGGGTTCCTGAAGCAGTTGCAAAAGGAGAACGACAACAGTGATCAAGGAGAGGTCAAGGAGATGCTCGAATCATTCATGGGAGGCTCTGGTTTTGGTGCCAATGCCGACACCAACTCCACTGCCAACACCAGCTCCAGTTTGGAGGACAAAATGGCCAAGAGTAGTATAACAGAGGCACCGACGCCAAATTGCACGCCTGTGAAAGAATCAGCCAAAGAAATGACTAATAAAGAAAAATTCCTGGGATCTATGGGGCCATCTCTCCTCCCCAACATCCATCCGGATGTATACGAGCTCATAACCAAGGGCGTCGTGAGAAAGAAGCTCGCGAAGATGCGACATCTCTGCGTTAAAGAAGCCATCAGCCCCGACTACCTTGACTCCCTCTTCCCCACCATCCTTGAGCTTTTTGACCCCCAGAAGGTCCGTTACAATGGCGGAGTAGCCAACGTGAAGGACTGGAAGATTAGCTGTTATCTGGAGGTGATGGATGGCGGAGTTCCGTGCACCAACCCCAACATCCCACTGTTAAAGGCCTGCACCCCTTTGCTTACGATGTGCGATGAACTATTTCGGGAGTGGTATCGACAACAGCACACATGCAACAAACCTGGTCAGAAGTTACGGACGGAAAAGTACGAAGTAAAACGGGTAATGACTTTCATAACGCGGTACACGCCGGCTCCGGGAGAGCAGGCGCTGTTGAAGCACGTCGATGGCGCTGGAAAGGTAGATGGAAGTGTTGTGCTGGCCCTCCCTGTTGACAGGTGGAGTGGACCAGAAAGCGAGCACAATTTTGATGGACACGGTGGTGGGCTAACTTTCTGGGACGGATCTCCAGTTCCCTCCAAGCAGCAGGAGATACATTACGACACAAGGAGCGGTGACATCGGCTTCATCGACAAGGCAGTGTGGCATCAGGCCGACCCCATCACGAAGGGGACACGCTGGGCCTTGGTTATTTTTTATGAGGTTCATTGAAAATAACCTGATGACCAGACAAATTATTGTTTTTCGTGGCATGACAATGAAGTAGTAAATGTACAATGCAACATTGGAACAAGATTTCTGCATTTTTGTTAGGGTTAGAGTTAGCGTCAGTGAATCACCTGACATAAAATTTGATTTTCTACCGCATTAACTTCCTTTTTACTTCTTCAACTTCCTCCATCATTTCCTTATCTTCTTATTTCCTTTTATTCCTCATTGTATCTGCACTAGAGATGGACTACTACTACTCTGGTAACGTGCGAGGGGGGGGATAATATAAGATTTTGGATCATTAAACCAGATAAAACCTCAAACAAGAGGCATAAAAGAACGCAGGAACAGAGAAAAATAAAACAAAATATCTCTTTGTGCCATTTCTCAAAGTTGAACTAGTCGGTCTGCATCGGTCTGCAAAATTCTGCGGGAACCTAGGGATTGGCAGATGGAGAATGAAATGTTATTCAAGTTTCAATTTGCACTATATAAAGTTATAATTTCCCTTCAACGTAGCCATCCGTTACCATCCCTCTTTTGGTACACTTTTTACACTTATTGACCTCTCATAGCTAGCAAAAAATACCAGGAAAGGGTCTTTCCCAATCCCACCAGAAAACCTTGCCAACTGCTCACAATGCCGTCGTCAAGGGGCTCGAAGAACTCAAGAAAGCGAGGAAGACAGAGCATGAACCACGACGAGAAAACAGCGCTGAGGTAAGTTGCCACAAATGTAGTATATGACATGGACAGCAATAATCCCACTGACACACTTGTCAACATTTGTGCCCCGCAGGAGAGAGAGGAATCGAGCACACGCACGAAAAACGCGGGAAAGGAAAAAGATAAAGCTCGATGGGCTTGAAAAGAAGTTAGAACTCATGAAAGCGCAGGTGAGAGAAGAAAAATGCGAACACTTGGTTTCCAATATTGCTGATGTTGCATGTGACTGAGTGAGTTGGCAAGGTCGGGTGTCATTTTTTCTGAAAAGCTAACCCGCTCTGCCATCCCCCCACCCCCTCGACAACCCCACAGGGAGACCGAATGCGTGCGCGAATAAAAAACCAGTCGGTCGCCAACATCTTGATGGGTTTCAGAGGGGATGATAGTCTAGTCTCTGGTGGCGTGGGAGATGACCCAAAAGTGCAGGCCTTGCTCGAGCCCAAGGCCGAGCCTGTCATGAAGGAAGTTGTCGTAGATATGCCTGACAGCAAACAGATGGTTGAGGAGGCGATGCTGCTTGAAGAGAGGTGAGCGAGAAGAATGACAAAGGAAACCTGGTTAAATTGTGGTGAAGGGGATGGGTGGTGGGTGGGGGGTGGGTGGGCTGGGGAATTGTTGGCGTGCGTGCGTGGCAGTGGTCGTGGGGAATTTTCATTTTTTCTAACCTTGGTATTTTTCACAGCCTCCAAAACTCATCTGCAGCGAAGAAGAAAGGAAAGAGGAAACAAATCTCCCAGGAAATCAAGCTTAACATCCGGAGGGAAAGGAACAAGATGCATGCAAAGGCAACGAGAGAAAGGAAGAAGGTGAGTTTTTTGGGTTTGTGAGTTTTTTTTTGACTCGACGAACTTGGAATAGAGGAGTGATTCCTCGACTCGAGTCAAAACCGCGACCGCGACGATGACCGTGACCGTCAATGCAATTGCAATCGTATCGCAGCAACTAACAATCCCTAAATGTTCCTCCGTTTCATGCAAATTTTTCCTCCTACACTCTCCTCCCAGGCCTTCCTGGAAATGACCCAGATTTCAATCGAGCGCGTTGAAGCTGAGAACCGCGAGCTCGCCGCCCTCCTCGGCGAGGAGTACACCGCCATAACCGACGACGAGTACAACGAGAAGCTCAAGATGACTTACTACAACAAGAACGCCAAGATCTCCCTTGGCATGACCATCTCAGACGGCTCGAATTTATCGGCCTCCAAGGCTCAGGACGAGACCAAATCCATCTCCAACAGCATCAACCAGAAGCTGGAGGAGTATTACAACAACCGTGGCGTCGGACGGCGGGGGGGCACCAGGAACTCCATGGAGCCCCCGCCGTACAGCAGCTCCGACGTCTCCTCGGACGACGACATCGACGATGAAGGCGAGGACTACCCTTACTACGAGGACGACTCGGCTACGGGATCGGGATCGGGATCGGGCCACACCTCCGGTGACCATTCCGCGGGGAACAGCATCACCGGGGGCTTCCCCAGCGGCGTCGGTGTATTCGGGGGCGGCGGCGGCGGCGGGAAAAATGACGACGACGACGGACCCATCGTCGAGAGCAACACCTTCTACCAGAACCTCCTGGAGAAGAGCAGTCCCCTAAACAAAGGCCGAATCCCCGGCGGCGGCGGCGGCGGCGGCGGCAGCAGCAGCAGCAG
>ERZ651776.1668-NODE-1668-length-26045-cov-7.436653_pt1 | contig 26045 bp, 19 predicted proteins | sample MGYA00514761_ERZ651776 | MGnify/ENA metagenome assembly ERZ651776 | reverse complement strand
CAAACCGAATGTGTACAATACCTCCTCGACAATAACTGTCCTCTCCCATACCGTTGGTCTTACGAAGATAGAGAGCTACGCGCACCAGAGTCATCGTCATCTTGATCATCATAAACATATACACATACTTAGAGCGAAACAGTCATCAAACAGAAGAGACAAACAGTTGAATTGTGTCATTTTTTAAAAAAAAATATCTTTCTGCATCAGCTCAAAATATCTTCACATCAACACACACATACACACACAAACACACACACATGTTTACCACATCCACCGCGAGAACGACTTTGACGACTTTGACGACGACTTTTTTTCCTCCTCGGTTTCGTTCTTTATATTCTTCTCGCTTTGGAGGAAAGAAGAAGACGACGACGAGGACGAGGGCGAACTCGATGATGATGGATGACGAGAAACGAACGATACCTCAATTGGAAACCGAGGACGCATTTATAAAAACGATCAACTCGGAAGGCGTGCACGTGGTGGAGTTCGTCGCCGGGTGGTGTCGGAAATGTAAAACGTTGAACGGGAAAATGGAATATTTCGCGGTCGAACACCCGGAGGTTACGTTTGATAAAATCGATGTGAACATGGTGCCTCAAGATTTCATCAAATCGCAAAACGTGACGAAGATGCCGACGGTGAAGATTTTCGTGAGCGGGAAGAGCGTGTACGAGAAAGTAGGGTTTGAAACCGTGCGAGAGATTCTGGACGAGTTGAGTTTTCGTTTGAAACAGTTGGAGGAGGAAAACGCGTCGAAGCCGGCGGCGTCAAAGTAGATACTAGTAGTAGATACTTTTTTGCGACGCGTTGTTATTGTATAATATTTATGTTTTGATTGTGTTTTATTCAGAATCCGCACGAACACTTTGGAATGTGCTGAAAGTATCTTTGCAAAATAACCGTGGCGACGTTTCGCACCGACCACCATAAAAAGGACGATTCGAAATGGTTCTCGTCGTCGTCTTCGTCTTCGTCGTCGTTCAACACGCGCACTTTTATTGTCACCATCGGTTGGCGAAAGTGCGTCTGCCGAGCTTCACTTTCGTTTGCACTCGCCAACAGTAACTTCGGTTCCCATTTTTTGTCTTCCGACGAAGAAGTGAAATTTTGAAACTCGCTCGCGGTCATCGCGTTGTATTTTTGCGCGAAGGACGCGTTGAGCGAGTTTAAATCTACACCGTGCGTACGCTCGAGCGTTTCGACGGTCCAGCCGTTGTTTCTCGCGCCAACTAAACGAAATTGAACGATGCCTTCTTCTTTCATGGTTTCAACGAGCGGGTCGTTCTCGTCGTCGTCGATTTCAAAGCGGTCGTCCGATTTCATCACGTCTACGATACTTTGCACTTTGTCGCGGCGCCGTCGTTTTTTGTCGCTATTCTCTACTCTGCTATTATCAACGAGAGCTCGCATCGCGGACATCTCGTCTTCCACGTTTAATTGATTCCCGATGACGACTAATCTACTACCCGGTAACGCGAATTTAGCTTCTACTCCGCTCACTAGAGTCACCTCAACGCGTCCTCTGCCGGAGACCGAAACGTCCCACAGACCGTTTACGGATGCGAAACGGACCATACCTTTTGCTCTCGCAACGTTTGATTTCCGTATCCATCGTTGGAACTGGACGAAATCAATCATCTCTAAAGTTTCAAAATCGACCGCATCTTTGGTATCCTCGTTTCCGCTTGAAGCAAACGACGTCTTGAACGTCCTCGAGTGTCTCCCAAGTTGTAAAGGGCCACCACCACTAGATTTCTTATCGGACATATTTACGCGCAGCTTACCCAACGAACTTAACGACTCCCCGTAATCGTTCACCACCAAACGTTTCCTCGCGCTGCTCAAATCCGTGCCTTGCTTCCCTTCCGGTTCAAAAATATCGTACCGCGCGTCGATGACGCTTTCAATGTTAATCTTCCCTCGCTCGATTGGAACTATTTTCACCGCCAAGTCAACATCGTCGTCGTCGCCATTTATGTTCGTCTTCCCGAACGCCTCTCGAACGTTCATCGTCGCCGACTCGATTCTCCTTTCGTCTCCGTCCAGCAAATCCACCTTGTTCAAAAACACCGCGTCGCTCGCTCGAATCTGCGCAAACCACGCCTCGCGTTCATACTCCGGTCCTCCTCTCTCCGCCACCTCCGCATCTACCACGCAACACACGCAATCCAATCGTATCCTCGCAAACTTCCCGAACGCTTTATCTAAACTCATCACCAAATCCGTCGGATTGACAATCCCGCTCGTCTCTACGAACAAATATTCCGCCGCTTCCACTTGATCTCTCCTCAACAAATTTGAAACGTCTTTTTCAAACTGTTCGTTCAAAGAACAACACACGCACCCATTCGTCAGCTCCATCACTTCCTCGCGACTATTATCGTCCTTCAACGTTCGCTTCACCAACTCCGCGTCCACGTTCACGCCGGCGTAGTCATTCACCGCCACCACAACCTTCAAATCGCTCTGCGTTTGCGTCAAAACGTGTTTCAACACAGTCGTTTTCCCGGACCCGAGGTGTCCCAACACCAGAACAGTTGGTAAACGCGACGTCGTTTTCGGTTTTGCAATCGTCCGGAGCTCGTAATTCCGGAACATGTTCACTTGGTCGACGTCTTTATCCGACGACGATTTTGCTCTCATCGAGACGTAACTGTATTTGTTTTTCTTCTTCCTCGCATCAAAAAAAGAGACCGAAAAGCCAAAGTCGCTTTTTCTGTTTCCTCGGATATCCCCGCTGTTGGTGTTGTTTCTCAGCGCAGCAACTTGCAGCAGCATGTCGTCGTCGATGTCATTTCGCGTTTGTTGAGAGTGAGAGATTTGTGAGTTTCTTTTTGTACAAAAATGGAATTGCGAGTGGTTTTTTATGGGAGCTATTAACATATTGCTTACTATCATAATACTCCTTGAAAAATACGCTCACGCGACAAATCGAGAACACAGCGTTATCGGAAAAACAATTTTCGGATCGAACGCGTAATTCACTTTGAATATAACCACCAGCTTCCACTCAATTCTGGCGTAATTCGTGGGAGGACTGGTCGCTTGATTCGCGAAACTCAATCCTCCTTGCTCCGTCACGGACAACTGAAAATTAAAATTTTCAAAGCTCATCATTTCAGGTTTAAGAAAAGATTGCGGAAAATACCCGCTGGACACGACGTAGTCGCTAAAACAGTGCCCGGCGATGGAAATAGAGCGGCGAAATTCGTATCGCGCGTTTTGGATTTCTTTTTTACTGCTGTTTTTCAATTGCATTTGCAACGCGGAGCGTAAAGCTTGGTTTCTCCACACGTCATCGGCGACAGAAAAGTGATCGCGTTCGAGCCACACGCGGCCTTCAAGATCTCCGTTTTTGGAACCGCCGCAGCACATGAAAGAAGGAACAGAGACGGAAATTTTGCGGTCGGTTGGTGTTCCCAAGTGCTTGTTGGCAGAAATAGATAAATATTTCCCGACGTGATGACAATCGCATTTAAAATCAACGTCTCTTCCGAACGCATTCTTAAATGCATTACCATAATCTACATCGAGATACACGCCGAATTGCCACTTTACGTAGCACGTTGTCCTACCTCCGCCGAAATAAAAGCTCGGTGCATCGATTATCTCATCAAATTTAAACCGTAATACTATTCTCTCTCCTTCGCGAAATGTTCGATTTTGGTCCTCCAAAGATAACAAATTGAACTCTTTCGAATAGCTCGTTTTCCTTCTCGTGTGTGTTTTCCTATGTTTTCCCGACCCACTCTCCCAGTGCCCATACTCGTTACATTTCAAAAAAACTTTCACGCCTCCTTTAGTCTTGAACTCGTTCTTCACGTCCAAAATAACATCCCCTGTGAAATCCTCGTCGTACGCGATCGTATTGAAATCCTCTCTAAACGTCGGCACGTCCCTCTCCACACGTAACTCGACCAATGGCACGTTCTTCTTTTTATCAAAGTGTTCGTACCGGACGCCGACCCTCTTCGTTTCCGTCAATCGCGCGGCGGTTTTCGTTTCGTACGCGTTCATCGGTTTCATCCAGGTTGGATCGTCCGTTTCTTTCGCGCTCTGTTTCAAATCCTCCTCCTCGTTGTTATATCCGTTTCCGTTAACACCGCTCTTCCTCTCCTCCACGGCCAATGGCAGCGTCGTCGCGTCGTCCTCGTCCTCCTCGTCCTTTTCCTCCATCTCGATCTTCCTGCTCCACGCCGCTAAAGTTCGATTATTCTTCTCTTCTCTGCCCTCTCCTTTTCCGGGTATATTCCCACCACCTTGACCTCCGCTCCTTTTCCTCTCCTCCTCAATCGCCTCTTCGAAATCTGTAAACTCCCACTTTTTCACCAACCGTTTCAAATCCTCTCTGTTTTTCTCCCAGTCGGTGATGTACGTCGCCGTTTCCGTGCAACATCGCAAGCGGAAGTTGACGAATAAGATGTTCTTCAAACACATCCCGAGTTGTTCGCACGAGATTTTTTTCTCCTTGGATGCGACTTCTGTTATGAAAAGAGTCGTCTTCTCGTGAGAAGAGAGCGAGGAAGAGCAGAGCTCGCGAGAAAGTGCGCTGAATGCGGCCGCGTCCATGGTGAAAATGCACTCCTCTTCTTCTTCCGCGAGTTGTTTCTCTCTCTCTTTTCTGCGCGCGCGTGGAGAGAACTTTTTATAACGAACTCTCTTTAAGTTTACGAGATACGTTTTTTCTCCACTTTTAAAGACGTGCACGCGCGCGCGACGACAACAACGACAACACCACCAACATCAGAAGAAAACGCGCGTATTTTTCGAAAGAATGGGAAAAGGAGTACTATTCGGCGGCGGTAAACCGCCGAAAAGTGCGTCTCTGATGGGAAACGACGAGCAACACGAAACGTACAAATTGGAACAGAAGGAGAGATTTTACGCGTCGAGAAGAAGAGGAGGAGAAGAAGAAGAAGAGGAGAAAACTCGAGCGCGGAAGAGAATTACGAAGAGCATCAAGCGAGGCGCGTTCACCGGGTTGACCCTGAAAGGCGGCGTGAACGTGTTCGCGGTGCTCTCGAGATATTTGCGAGGAAAAACGACGAGAGAACAGTTGAAAGCGAGAGAGGCGTTTGAAGACGCGGTGAAGTTTAGTGTGTTCGTGGGGTCGTTCGCGGGCGCGTACGTGACGTCGGACGAAGTTCTCGCGTGGAAGTTTGGCGCGGAGAAGACGAAACGGTACCGAGCGTTCGTATCTGGGGTGGTGGCGTCGCCGAGTTTTCTCTTGGCCGGCGCGAAGCCGAACTATTCGTTGGCGTCGTATCTTTCGCTGAAGGCGTTGGTGTTGATGAGTCGGGTAGGCGCGAAAAGTGAGAACGAACGGGTCAGAAGTTTATTTCGGGTGGCGAATTGGGAACACGCGGACGTGGCGGTGGTGACGGGCAGTGCGGTAGTTATTTTGGGGTGTTTTATTTTGAAACCAGAGGCGGTGAGAGGCGCGTACGGCGCGTTTTTAGATCGACACTGCGGCAAGACGAAAAGGCAGGTGGAAGCGTTGAGAGAGTTGTGTTTTCTACCTGAAAACGATCCAGAAGGCAAAGGGGAAGAGATGTTTCGCGAGTATTGTGAGAGAACGGCGATTGTGTTGAATAAAACTGGGTCGTTGAGCGCGGCGAAAAAAGACGAAATGTTGAGAGCGATTCAAAGAGGAGGAGAAGGAGGAGGAGTAAAACTCCCGTACTCGAGAGACGCCGTGTACAGGAAGTTTTTCATGAACGATGCGAATCCAATCGAGCATTTTCTCGCGTTCGTAAAAAATTCGTGGGGAACTTCTTTCATCAGCCACGTTCCGATTTACGTCTTCCCTGCGATTCTCTTACACCGAGAGAAACTGTTGAAAGATCCCAAGTTGCTCGGCAAACTTTTCGCCGGCATCGCGCGGTCGTCGTTGTTCTTAACCGTGTATTGCGCATTGGCTTGGCAAGGTCCGGACGTGCTCGGCCGTTTGACGAAAAAAGTCACGCCAACGACCTTAGTTTGTGGCGTCCCACTCGCTGGTGCGGCGACGTTCATAGAAAAAAAATCCCGCCGCGGTGAACTCGCGACGTATTGTCTCGACAAATCCTTGGAATCCGTCGTCATCTCCATGCTCTCCTGGGGATACATCCCTAAATCCTGGAAAGACAAACGACTGGACGTCCTCCTCTTCGCGTTTGCCGCCGGTACCATATGCATGTGTTACGACCGCAAGCGTGAATCCTTCCGCTCCAACTACTTGAACGTCTTCGATTTCATCCTCGGCAACCGCGGCCACTCGAGACATAAAATTCGACACGTCGGCTCGTACGAGATTTTATTCCAACCGCCCTCGGTGGTTGATTTAGACGCTTTGCTCCTCGACAATACTACTAACACTAACGATGCGAGTTTTGTAGATAATAAAAAGAGTGCGGTGAAGTCGCGTTTGAGTGAAGGTAAAGGAATAGCAAACTAGGAATAATACTAATAATGATACCATAGAATACGCGCTTTTGACTCTCCCAAAACTATCTTTTCTCTTTCTCTCTCTCGGGAAATATCTTCACTCTTTTTATAAAACCACAGACACTCTGTTTACACGACACACACACACTTACACGCGATGTCCTCAGCAGCACCACTCTGCGCTGCCGTTATCCCTTCTTCTTCATCATCTCCGAGCGTTGGAAGCACTCGAAAGTGCGCTTCTTCTTCGTCCGTGTCCGCGCGAGGAAGACGACGAAATTTCCAAAAAGTGCGAGCGACGCAAGACCTCCTCGGTTTCGATTTAAACCCAGCCGCGTTGGGGTTTCTCTGCGTCATGGTCGTTTGGGGAATCCCACAGACGTTAGGGATGAGCAGGTTAGACGGGAACGAGAAAATCGCGCGAGAGAAAATGTCGGAGTGGGGGATAGATACCTCGACGAAAGAAGGCAACGCGGATTACATTTATAAGAATAACTACGGTGCGGTGCAAGCGCGGTTTAAGAAAGAGTGCGAAAAGAGAGGCGAGAAAGCGGAGGATTACTTGTGATGTGATGCATAAACACCGTAGTATTATGATAGCGTTTTGATGTGTATTAAAACCTTAATATGTATGTATATTTATAAATCTCTCATTATTGTCGTTTATTTCATCGGCGAGTACGCGCTTTCTTTGTGCGAGTACTCGTCCAAACCGAGCATGGACGCTTCCGCTTCCGGCGGGACTCTCAAACCGTCGGTGATTTTTTCAGTCACCAACAAGCACGCGTACGAGGCGACGGCGGTGTACACGGCAGTCGCCACGGCGGCGTAGACTTGGACGATGGTTTGTTTGAGCATGGGGACGTCGTTGAAGCCGCCCAAGACTGGGTGGCAGAGTATACCGAGCATGATGGTGCCCAAGAAACCGCCGACGCCGTGGACGCCAAAGACGTCCAACGCGTCGTCGTAACCAAAGTATTCCTTCACCGTGGTGGAGAAGAAGCGGCAGATGATACCGGCGGCGATGCCGCCTAAAAAGGCGCCTTTCGGGCCGATGAAACCAGCCATCGGCGTGATAGTCGCCAAACCTGCGATAGAGGCAGTGCAAGTGCCTAAAACAGACGCTTTACCAAACTCTTTGATGTCCCATAATGTCCACGTGACCGCGGCGGTGGCCGCGGCGATTTGCGTCGCCATGCACGCGAACGCGGCGTTGGCGCCAGCAGATAACGCGGAACCGCCGTTAAATCCAAACCAGCCGACCCACAACATCGCGGTACCCAAAAACGTCAGCACCAAGTTCCCGACCGTCATTTCCATTTCTTTTCTCTTACCGACTTTGATAGCCGCTACCAACGCGCCGATACCGGCCGTGATGTGCACGACGATGCCGCCGGCAAAGTCCAAGACGCCCAAATCGGCGAAATAGCCGCCGCCACCGCCCCACACCATGTGACACGCGGGAAAGTACACCGCGAACGACCACAAGGCGCAGTACCACATAACCGCGTTGAACTTCATTCTCTCAACCATGGACCCGACCATCAACGCCGGCGTGATGATTGCAAACGTGCACTGGTACAGCACCCACAAAATTTCCGGAATGGTTTCGTGCATGCTCGCCGGTCCAACGCCGGCTAAGAACATCTTGTCCAAGCCGCCAATAAACGCAGACAAACCAGTCGCGCCTTCTTTCATCGCCGCGGTACCGAACAACCCCGCCGTGGAAAAGCACATCGAGTACCCGCACACGAACCAAATAATAGTCATCATGCACGTCAACGCGAAGCACTGCCCGAGAACGGTGATCAAGTTCTTTCTCTTCACCAAACCGGCGTAAAACGCAGCCAATCCTGGAATAGTCATGAACAAGACCAACGCGGAGGACGTTAAGATCCACGCCGTATCGCCGGCGTTGACTGCAATCGCCGCCGCGGCTGCCGCGGCTGCCGGTTTCGCGAACGCGGACAAACTCAACGCCGCCGTGGTGGCCACCAAAGCGAGCTTCGATTTGTTCTTGGGAGAAGAAACAATTTGAGACGACTCCATTTCGCTCACAAAAACATCAGCGGCGGAATTATTTTGTTCCTGCTCGAAAGAGGAAGAAGACTTGTTCGCGGAAACGACATTCAGTCTCGTCGTCCTCGTCGTCGTCGTCTTGGACAGAATTGAATTCCTTTTTCTCATCGTAATTCTGTTCTCCAAAAGACACTTTGACGATGCATTTTTAATGCGAGAAGAAGACAAACGTTTTGAATTCGTCCTCGTCGCTTTGAAAGTTTTGAAGCTGTTGTTGTTCACGGTGGTGGTGGCAATCGTCGTCGTCATCGTGTGTGTGATTTTAAACGTGTGCGTTTGTCTCGTGTATTTGTTTTCTGCGCGAGTAAAGTGTCTCTCGAGTGAATTACGGATACCTCCTTTTATTCTTTTTATTTCTAACGAACTTTTGAAAACCTACATGTCTGGCGAACGGTGAACGAAGGAGAAGAGTTTCTCTCGTTTCGCCACGTGGGTTTTTTTAATTTGAGCACCCGGAACACTTTTTTTATATATTTAGGGTTACAAATGTTTTTGAGAAATAAATTTTAGAAGAAGAAGAAGAAGAAGAAGAAGAAGAATTTCAAGACGAAAAGACTACACTAAGAGTAAAGATGGTGTTGGTGTTCCCGGGGGAGAGAATTCGTCTTCTCTCTTCTTCTTCTCCCGAAGGAAAAGATGGAGAAGAAGATTTTGAAGAAATCGAGTGTGGAAGCGGGGCGTACAGAGACGAAAACGGCATCAAAAGAGCGAGCAAAATTGGGGAGATTTATGTCAAAGACGTTTTCGAAGACGACGTTTTGGCGGTTGACGAGGAGGACGAGGACGAAGAGAACGACGAAGAAGAGAAGAAGAAGAAGACAAAAAAGAAGAGGAAAAGAGTGGTGGAAGTTTTGAACCGGGAGGAAATCGAGGACGAAAACGTGCGCGTTCGATTACCCGAGGTGAACGATGTTGTCTTTGCGAAGTGCACGAAAATTCGAGAAAAGATGGCGCAGTTCGACGTCCTCGTGTGCGACGGGAAACCTTTGAAAACGGAGTTTAGCGGCATCGTGAGGCAACAAGACGTAAGAAAAACAGAAATAGATAAAGTTATAATGGAGGAATCGTTCGTGCCTGGAGATGTGGTTCGATGTAAAGTACTCGCGATGGGCGAGGGGAGGAGTTTGGTTTTAGCGACGAACGAAAATCCATTAGGGGTCGTTCGGGCGAAGTGTAAGAGGTGTAAAACGACGATGGTGGCTATGAATTGGCAAGAGATGATGTGCCCGAAAACAGAACACCGAGAGATGAGGAAAGTTGCAAAGATTGATGAGATTAAAGATATGTAAATTTTAGTCGTAAATCGTCGTCTTTCGGGTGCGCGTTCAGGCGGCGCTCTGCGTAAATTTTCCGTGTACTACCAGCGCGTGATTATATTTTTACAAACCTCCGTGGAGGTTACTAGTGTTGTTTTTTCTAGTCCTACTGCTATTATTGTTGCTCATGCGAACGTTATCTTCGACGACTCTTCTCGACTGTTCTCCTTCTTGATGAAAATACGGCGCCCACATCGCCTCGTCCTCTTCTTCTTCAAAGAAATCCTCCTCGTTTACCGACAACATCGATTCTACGTTTTCATCCTCCTCATCCTCATCTTCATCGCTCGAAAGAGAAGAAGAATCGAGCAACGAACTTTCCTCTCGCCTTTTCTTCTTCTTCTTCTTCTTCTCTCCAAACAACGCCCCCATAAACGACATCGGCGTGTTCGTCGTCTCTCTTCTTTCTGCTCGTCGCGTCCAAGCCGACGCGATATTCTTCGCGCTCTTCTTCACTCGTTCGTTTCCAACCGATATCGTCTCTTTCAATTCGTTCGATAACTTACTAAAAACAGCGCTACTTTTCGCTGCCACTGTGCTCGTGCTTTCATCATCTCTGTCACCGTACTCGTCGTCGTCCTCGTCGTCCTCGTCGATGTTCGCTCCGCCTCGTCGTCTGTCTCCTCCTCCTTCAACGTCTTCCTCTTCTTCATCCTCTCGTATCAGCGCGAGATATACGCTGTACAAAATAATAAACACGGTCGCTACGGTGAACACCACGTACGCGAACGCGCTGTTCACGTCTAAATCCGGGGCATTCGTGCCTATCGGTGCCGGAGGCATCATCGGCGGCGGCATACGCGGCATCAAAGGAGGAGGCGACTTCGGTTCTGAAGGCGGTTGAAAAGGTGGACGAGGAGGAGGAAACGATGATGAAGGTGGTGGTTTTGGTGGTGGCATCCTCGGAAGAGAGAAGAAATTTTCGTCGTTATTGAACCCCTCTCTCGCGCTTTTTGCGTTTTTGCGCGTGTTGTTGTTGTTGTTGTTGTTGTTGTTGCTGTTGTGCGCGCTTCGTCACGTGTGAAGATGGAATGAAGACATGTCAACTCATTTTTCCCCCAAGGCGGGAACTTCATTTATATAAAAACAGAGAACGCGCGAGAGTCGTCATCTCTCGGCTCGGTCGGTACGCGAGACAACAACACAACAACAGCACTACCACTACTAATAATGCCAGTCACGGAAAGTGAATTCCAAACCCACGCGGAGCTCGTGAAAAAATACAAACAGTGCACGAACGACGAACAGCTCGAACTGTACGGATGGTTCAAACAAGCCACGGTGGGGGATTGCAACACAGAACGCCCGGGGATGTTTGACTTAAAAGGGAAAGCGAAATGGGACGCGTGGAAATCGAGAGAAGGGAGCGGGAAAGGCACCGCGATGGAGAAGTATTGCGAAGTCGTGCGAGGTATTCAAGAGAAGTACGATTGAAGATATGATTCGGTGATGATGAATGATGATGATGAAAGCGCTGCTGGTCCTCGAGAGAGAGATATGAGAGATATTCCGCGACGACGATAATCACGATCATGCTGCTGCTGCTGCTCTACACAACTCGCACAAAAACACACGCACAAAACACACGCAACAAACACTCTTCTTCTCGACGTGAGCAAAGACTCTCGCTTTTTCGATGAGACGATGAGACGATGGTGAGAACATCCCGCCGCGCTCACACACGTCCGTCTCTCTCTCTCTCAAATGTCTTGTCTTTTTTCCTTCAATTAAACAAACCACAGAAAAAATTCATCTCTCTCTTTCTGTCATCGAGACGCGTCACATATACTCACGCACTGAGAGAAGAAAAGAAGAAGACAGAGGCATTTGTGTTGCGCTACAAAACGCGTTTGTTGTTGTTCTTGTTGCGCGTACTTTTCTTTACTATTTGACCACCTTTTGAGAGCGAGAGAGAAGGAGAAAGAGGGAGACATTTTAAAGCGGAATTCGGGAATTGCAATTTCCTATAAAACTTACCTGCAACTGCGCTTCTTCTCGTTTTCTGAACGCGACGTAAACGACGAGAAGAAGAAGGTAAAGAAGAAGAGGAGAAAGAAGAAAGAGAATGCACCGACCTCCGAAATCGCCGTTTGCCCGGGAGGCGGCATCGTTTGACGGAGACACCGATGGGGTGAATGCGACGAGAAGCGAAAAAGAAGAAGAAGAAGAAGAAGGAATTGTTGTCGAAAACGACGACGAGGACGAACAACAACGACAACATCAAAATTACGCCGGTAGTACGAATCACAGTCATTTCCCCCCGAGATCGTCCACGCCTGGCGGACAGAGCGCGAAATCTTCGTCCAGTCGCCCTTCGACGCCGAACTTGCGTTCGGGCGAGCACGCGGAACTCGGCGTGAGAGAGTTTATGGAAGACGCGACGGTGGTGATTGAAAACAGGACGGTGGCGAATTCAGAAGAGTTGGTGTCTTTTTATGGCGTTTTTGATGGTCACGGAGGGACTGGGGCCGCGCTGTATTTGAAAGAGCACTTGGTGGAAAACGTTTTGAACGATCCGAACTTCCAGAGAGGAGACGTGGATAAAGCGTTGATCGAAGCTTACGTGCGAACGGATTTGGATTTTTACGAAGCGACGAGGCACAAGACGCCGAAGAGGAAAGATGGGTTTTTGGAAGACGATGAGAACGAGGAGGATATGGAGACGAGTGGATCGACCGCGTGTACCGCGTGTTTATTCGATGGTAAGTTAATCGTCGCCAACGCCGGAGATTCCAGGTGTGTGGTGAGCAGAAGCGGAATAGCGCACGATTTGACTCGCGACCAAAAACCTTCCTCCAAGGACGAGGAAGAAAGGATAAAGAAAGCGGGCGGCTTTATCGAGGATGGATACGTCAACGGTTTATTAGGCGTCAGTCGAGCCTTTGGGGATTGGCACTTTGAAGGTTTAAAGAGAGACGAAGAGACCGGTAAGCCTGGGCCGTTAACCGCGGAACCGGAAATTGATACGTGGGAAATAGACGTCGAGAACGATGAGTTTTTGATTTTAGCGTGCGATGGTTTATGGGACGTATTTTCGTCACAAAATGCGGTAGATTTTGCGCGGAAATCCTTGCTCGTAAATAACGACCCAAACATAGCTGCAAAACAATTAGCCGACGAAGCGTTGAGACGGCACAGCGCGGATAACATCTCCGTGGTGTGCGTTTGTTTCGGCGACGAACCGCCAAAGAGTCGGACGCCGGAACCAAGTCCGGCGTCGAAAAAGTTAGCCGAAGGCCAAACGAAGGTGAAGGGTACCGTTGAACGGTCGTTATCGTTGGAGGTTCTCACGCATTTACAAAGTTTAGTCGCAGAAGACGAGCAGAAACCGATGGCGGATAACTTGCACGGCATATCGCCGAAGAGAGTGAAATCAGTTCGATTACTTTCCGAGTTTCAAAAGCACGAGGAAGGCGGTGGTCCGAGTTTGTCGCCACAGAATAGCGCTTTATCTTCCCTCGGGAGTAAACAAAGCAGACGAGCGGGATCGAATAGTAACTCATCGTTTGAAGCCGAGGAAATTGAAGAAGCGCCGTCGGCGCACGACGTGTCGAATGTTTTAGCAAAAGTTGGATTGGCGGTGAATAGCGCGAGTAATAGTAATAGCGCGAACGAACCGTCGTCGCCAACATCAAAAGATAGATTGGAGAATAACGAAGCCAATCATCGATTGATGCAAGGATTTAGACGCTCACACAACACTAGCAGCTTAGCCGGGTCTTCTTTAGAGGAATCAGAATTGGGTAAAATCGCCGAGGAAAGTTTCGCCGACGCGCTTCGGATGCGAAGCACCGACGACGACGAGGACGAAAATTAAAATAAATTGTTGTACACATATCTACATTGCGTTGCTCACATTAGAATTAACACGCATACACTATCTCGCACCCGCGGCTCCCCCTCCTGAGGCGCTGCTATTGTTTTTACTACTACTTCTATTCGTTGGGAGAATGCCGCCGTTGGCGTTTTTCAACACGAGATCGCACACTTCGAAATACATAACCGCCATTCTCTCCGCAACGACTGCCTGTTCGCCTCTCTCCTTCACCCTCTCGTCGTCTAAAAGTGAACACCGTAAATTGATCAAACAATCAATCATTCTCCCCGGCCTTAAATCTTTTAGCATCAACTCTTCGTCGGTGATTTCTTCTTCTCTTTCGTTAAATCCGCGAGTGGTTTTCGTGAGTTTAATTTTCCCTTCCTCGTGTTGTTTCCTCGCTTCTTCGGATGCTTTCTCGTTTTCAATCCGCGCGGATTCCATGGCTTCGAACAACATCTCTCGTCGTTTATTCGCATCGTCGGTTTGTACGAGTTTCCGAATCAATGCCGCCTCGGCTTTCGGCAACTCTGAAGGCGCAAACGCTCCCGAAACGACAATCTCGGAGTACACGCCCAACTTGTCCGATTTGGGAGACATTTGTCTCGCGGATTCTCTCGCCAGAATAATTTGGTACAACAAATCCCACGACGGCACAACTTCTCTCAACTCCATCTCGTCGCACAACTGTGCCGCCGCTCTTTCGACTTCGTCGATGTCCGCTTTTGGTACGTAATCTTCTCGCGACGTTTCGTCCTCTTTGTCCTTTCCTTCTTCTTCTTCTGCGGTGGGATCTTCGACTACCCCATCGTACACTTTCAAGCACTTCGCACGTCCACCGCCTTTATGCGCAATCTTTAAAACCTCCGCTCTATCTTCCGCTCGCATTAACCGCGCGACTAATTGTACCACCTGCATCTCCGGTTGCATCTCAACCGTGACCGCTTGCAACGTCTCCTCCTTAATCGCTTGCAAAAGCGAGAGCAACGGCATGTCGTCTTTCATCTCCGCTTGCTTAATATACGCCCCTAGCACGGATAAAAACGTCCCATCTAACTCGTTAAACTTTGATTTCACCACCGATTTTAATATCCTCACGCGCATTTGTTCTTTTTCCATCTCTTTCCTTCGTCTTTTTTCTCTCTCGAACGATTTCGAAGCCGATTCGGATTCGTCGTCGTTGCTCAATTCGTCCACCTCCTCAAACACTTCCTCGGAAACTTCGTCCACGAATATCTGTTCCACGGTTTCTTTTATGATGGAATCTAAAACCTTCGCCGCGTTGTCCACGTTTTCCTTCACGAAGTCTTCCTCTTTCTTCGCCCGAAGAATAGTAAAAACATCACGCCGTGGTCCTCGTCGTCTGAATCGTCCTCGTCTCCAATCGTCGTCGCGACGGCGGCTCCAAATCATCGAGGATGCCATTTTCCCAAAATTTTGACATCCGCTCCTGCTTTTGCCCCCGCGAGTACCACCAGCACTACCACCACTCTTCAACGACACCACCATCGAAAACCCCCGAGCAGCAGCGCACGCGTGAGCAGCGGAGCTCATTTTAAAAAGGCAACACGTAGTAGAACAACAGAAAGAGAGAAGGGAGAACAAAAAAATTGTGTGATGTCTTGTTTCCAAACAACGTGAAACAAGAGGTGTCTCGCAACAGATTTTTAGGCAAAACAGTTGAAAATTTTCCTCTTTTTTCCGGTGGTCTCAAAAGGCACCCAACTAACTCATTTTTTCTGCGTCATTCTTTTTAGCGCGCGCGCACTGCCGCTCGAGAGAACGCGAGACGACGCGAATACGAGAGGCGTCGTGGTGTCGTGAAAAGGCGTCGAGCGTATATTTGAGCGCAAGAAAAGAGTGATTTTAGAGCGAGAGAAAGTTCGCGCGCGGAGCAGCGAAGGGGAGCGTGTGCGTACGCGCGAAAAGGATAGAGAGAGAGAGAAAAAACGGGGAAAAAGGAGAGAGAGAGATCGAAAAACAGAATGACCACGACGGAAGAGTACAACGCGACGCAAATACTGCGCATGCGTTCGCCGAGTAGTTCGAACACCAACTCGGCGAGTAAAGAGCCGACGGAGCGCGTGCATGGCTTTAACGTGAACAACAGCAGCGGGACGACGAGGAACGAAGTGGAAGCGTTGAGAGCGTTGAGGATCAGCAGCGCGAGGACGAATGCCTCGTCATCGACGATTACGAACGAGGGCACGACGAACGAAAAAGAAGAGGATGACGAAAAACAAGAAGAAGAAGAGTTTGATGTGATGGCGCTACCGATGACACCGAAGAAAGGTGGTTCAGATGTGGATAAGAAGGATACGGAGGAGTTGATGACGCCTCGGTCGCTTTCGAAACGCATCGGAAAACCGGATATTAAAGTCATGTTGGCGACCGGGAACAACGAACCGATCGACGTGATGCGGGGACGAGGGATCGTGACGAGCATGACGTTGAGAGCGAAAGCTGAAGGGATTAAGAGAGTGCCAGAGAAGATGTTCACTACCACAGGAGGCAAGTCCAGGTTTAGTAGTAATAGTAATAGTAATGGACGAAACAATGAAGACGAAGACGACGAGGACGACGGCAACAAAGTGAACTTGGTGTTGCCTGCGGAGGTGCTGCGCAACGCCGCGCAGAAAGAAAAACAAAGCAACGAAAACGATACGGAAGAAGAAGAAAACAATACGTTCGACGACCCGAAAGAATACAGGAAACTGATGGTGAAGCTCTCGGATTTATCGTACATCCACATTAAAGCCGCAGTTGGGGTGGATAACGCGACTGGAAACGTCATCGAGAGAGATTTCTGGTTGCCTTTGGACGAAACGAAAACCATCGGGGATTTGAAGAGGTACGTCGAAGAAGCGAACACGTTAGAAACGATGAAAATGATGCGAAATCGAAACAAAATGATTACAAATGGGAGCAAGAACTCGACTTCTCCACCGAAAACGACTGCGATGAATAACAGTAAGTTAGCGCCCGTGAACGAAGACGAAGAGTTGGAGTCGGTGGTTCTTTTGAAAGGAAGAGAGTTGGCGGATTCGAGACGATTGATGGACGAAAACGTCACACACAACACGACGTTGCATTTTTACGTGAAGAAAGACGCGCAAAATGTCACGGTAAAGATGCACGGATCGCGCGACGTCGAGTTGAATCTGAAAGCGGACGAAACCGCGGAGAGTTTGAGAGGGAAGATTTCCGCGCTTAGTTCCTCTTTAGGCGCGCGATCTGGAGATAACGGAGGACAAAATCAGTTGGATTTGTTTTACGGGGCGAAAGCGTTGAAAGACGGGCCCTTATCCAACTACGGTGTTCGCGCGGGTGCGACTTTGGAACTCAGACCACACGTTCCCGTTCGCCAAAGCGTCGACGGCGCAATGAATATTCCTCGGGGCGTGCGCAACAACAACAAGAACAACAACGGCGAGTCGCGTTCATATGGATCTGGATACGATTCCATCTCAAAATCAATCAATATTAGTAACAACAGTCACAACAGTGGTGGCGGTAGCAGCCGAAACGGCAGCCACCAAAAATCGCCTAGATTGTCTTGGGGATCTTACAACGGAAACAACCACCAGTTTGGTTCCTCGGTCGATCGCTTTCACCAAACGCACCAACAAAGTGGATCGTACATGCGTTCACACAGTTTACGCTCATCAGACTCGACCATCGACTCGGTTTCTCCTCCGGAACAACCAATCACACCGATTGGGAGTTTTGACATGGCCAGAGAAGGATTACTGGCGGGCGTCCACCCGATGTTATCCTCGGGAGGTACGGGCGGCGCGTACTTTTTAAAGTCCGCCGTCGGCGAAACTGTGGCGGTATTTAAACCAGCAGACGAAGAACCACTCGCAAAGAACAACCCAAGAGGAAATTCTTGGATGAACAACTTCAACAACATAAACAATACGGAAACCGCTATTCAAAGCTCCCCGGGTGAAGGCATGCGAAAAGGTACGCGTGTGGGCGAAGGCGCGGCGCGAGAAGTCGCCGCGTATTTACTCGATCACGACGGCTTTTCTGGCGTTCCAGTTACCTCCTTGGCAAATTTGAGCGAACAGAACGTCTTTTTCAGCGGCGACGACGACGATATTATTCAGCGAGAAAACGAAAACAGCGGAAAGCTGGGTTCGATTCAAGAGTTTATCAAAGCGGACGCCGAGGCGGAGGAGTTTGGACCAAGTTTGTTCCCTTTGGAAGAAGTGCACAAAATTGCAGTCCTGGACATTCGCCTGGCGAACACCGATCGCAACGCTGGAAATATCCTCGTGAAAAAAGACGAAACTACGGGCCAAATCGTATCCTTGATCCCGATCGATCACGGCTACGCGCTCCCGCACACCCTGGAGGACGTTTGCTTCGAGTGGGAGTTTTGGCCGCAAACGAAACAACCCTTCTCGGAATCCACTAAAGAGTACATCGAGACCCTCGACGCGGAGGAGGACATCGAATACCTCCGCGACAACGACATCGAACTCCACTCCAGTTCCGAGAGAGTGTTGAAAATCAGCACGATGCTCCTAAAAAAAGCATCTAAACTGGATATTCCGCCGGCGGACATCGCCTCCATCATGTCGCGCTCCATACCCACGCGCATGTCCGATGCGGAGAAACTCGTGGCCAAAGCAGCATCCACTGCAATTTGCGCCTGTCGCTCCGAGCGAGGTGAGTTAGTGCACAAGTCTCCAAACAACGGCAGTTTTTGGAACGACTTGGACGAGGAAGGCGAAAACGCAGAGTCGATTTTCATGCGGGAGTTTGAACGCGCGTTGGACGCTTACCTCACAGAAAGACAAAGATAAACGAATAAAAAGAGAGGAGGAGTGTACACTTATACAATAGACATTTGACACAGACACACACGGCAAAAGACATGTAATATTATATACCAACATTAAAAGCAACATTAATTAAATATGCGAGAGTGAGCGAGACACAAGAACAAAATTCACTTTTGCCTCACACTAAAAGCTCAAACCTTTGCGCTTGCATCCGAGAGAGAGAGCGAAAGAGAGAGACACGCGCGATGCCTCCCTCTGAGAACATTAACGACGACGACGACGTCGATGTCGCCACGAATAATTTAACCTCTCGTTTTAACGATATGTTCGCCGCGTCGCCCTCCTCCTTGCGGAAGATTTCTTCTTCTCCTTCGTCTTCGAGAAAGGAATATCCAATACATGTTGCAGACGACGGCGAAGGAAAGATTCGAGACGTCTCTCGCTTCGCGTCGATGTTTTCGGCGTCGCCGGCGGAGTTGAAGAAATCGAGAGAGCAGTCCTCGCTGTCGTCTCCGTTACCTTCGATTGCCAGGGTGATTTACGACGACATCAGCACGTGCAAGGACGACGACGATGGTCTTTCGTCTTCCGCTGGGAAGCACTCGAACTCGTTCGAGGATATGTTTCTCGCGAGTCCAGCGGCGTTGAGAAAAATTGGACAGACGCCGCATAATACACCAGTTGGACGAGAGCATACCAGCGCCGAGAATATCGTGTATCACAGCATGGAAAACAAACCGGAAGCGCCTCCGTTACCTGTGACATTTGAGGACATGTTTTCGGCTTCGCCGAAGCAGTTGAAAAACATCGCTTTGAACGACAAGTTGCGCATACACGAAAGACCAGTTTTGGACAGTTTACGTTTACGAACGTCCACTTCGAACACGGCTTCGGTACCATCGTCATCGTCGTATTCACTCTGCGATCGATTTGAAGTGAAATATCTATTACTAGCAAAAGATGAAGAAGAAGCCAAGAAAATTACGCTAGAGATTTGTTTAGAACAGACTGTGGAACTTCCCGAGTCGCTCGTTCCGGAGGGCACCTGGATTCGCGAACACGTCGTTGGAAGATGCGAAAAATTGAGCGAAGCGTCCAAGTGTTTGAAAAGTCGCGCGTATTGCCCTTCCAAGAACAACGTCGAAAAGAATAAGAATGCGTTCGAGGCGACGGTTTCGTATCACTCCGATTGCGCCGGAAACGAGCTGACGCAGCTCATAAACGTGATATTTGGCAACACCTCGATTAAAGAGGATGTCATGGTAGTAGACGTCAAACTACCGCATTGCATCTTAAAAGATTATCCGGGACCGCGCTTCGGCTCCGTAGGTTTGCGAAGGATGCTTGGCGTTCATAAAGGCCCACTTTTGATGACTGCGTTGAAGCCTATGGGTTCTTCGGCGGACGAATTAGCAGAATTTGCGTATCAATTCGCACTCGGCGGTATCGATGTAATCAAAGACGACCACGGACTAGCAGACCAACCGTACGCACCGTTTGAAGAACGGGTTAAGAAATGTTCCGAAGCTGTGAGAAGAGCCAATTCGATTACCGGAAGACGTTGCGTTTACGCACCCTGCCTCAACGCCCCGGCGCATTTAATCATTCGCAGAGCATTTACTGCTAAAGATTTAGGCGTTGGTGCCGTCTTAATGATTCCAGGTATCACCGGATTAGATGCCTGTCGTGAACTCGCGGCGGACGATTCCTTCAAGCTGCCGATTATCGCGCACCCAGCTATTCTAGGAAGCATGCTCGGCGGCGGCACGAGAAATTCTGTCCGAGGCTTTGCGCACGAAGTTTTACTCGGAGTTTTACCAAGAATCGCAGGCTGCGATATGACTATCTTCCCAACATTTGGCGGACGATTTGGCTTTAGTAAAGATGAATGTTTAGGAATTAAATCCGGATGCGAGCGCGGCGATTTAGAAAATATGCCTTCAATCGTGCTCACTCCAGGCGGTGGCATGACGATGGAGCGAGTCAAAACCATGCGGCAAGCGTTCGGTGATGAAAATTTGTGTCTATTAATAGGCGGAAGTCTCTACGGCGCGGGAAAGGATTTGGCCGAAAACGCGCGAGGCTTCTTAAAGTTAGCCGGAAGAGAAGATTTGTACGGTCCGTTTGAGGAAAACAAAAAGTAGTTCCGAGTTTTGTAAAAGAAACTGAAATAGAAACGCCGCGCGCAAATACGCGATGTGTAAATACGTATACATTACATAGATGTGCCCAAATCATCATTCACTGCCAAGCATCTTCGCCCAATATCCCTTTCTCCTTCAACTTCCCGATCAACGGCGAAACCAACGTCGCCAACATGTGAACTCCCAAAAGCGGCTGAAACAAAAACGGCCACAGAAACAACCACGTCCCCAACACCGGCTCGTCGTAACTCAATCCTTGCTTATACACCCCTAATCTCACGCCCACGCCAAACACTAACCACGCTAATATGAATAATATGACGAAGAAATCGTACAGTAAGAATTGATCGACGCCTTCCTTGAACGCGTCCACGCCCTGCTTTTTTTGCATATCTTTTTCTCGTTGCTTCTGTTTCTCCGGGTTGGACAAGTCTTGCGCTTGGAACGCGAGCACGTCTTTTTCCAGCTCTTTCAAAGTGTCGAATTCGCGCGGTTGTTGTTCTTCTTCTTGTTGTTGTTCGTCGAGGCCGCTCTTCTCGTTCTCGTCGAAGGAGGAACCGCGGACGCCGACGGAAACTCGACGACGACACCGGAACGACGACGACGACGACGGAAGAGATCGAAGAGTGCAAAATGTGGCTGCTTTTTTCCCAAGAGAAGAAGGAGAAGAGGAAGAAGCAAACGCGGAAGATCTCGATCGAATAACGCCGCTCTTTTCAGAACGAAACACAGACGCAGACGACGACGCGATGAGGAAGCCGCTCATTTTTGTGTGCACGCGCAGAGACAGACGTCGGGAAAAGAGTGAAGCACTTTTCGGGAAAAAACGTATCTAAAAACGCGACTAAAATCTTCTCAAACGAACAAGACAACGCGCTTTGACGAGGAGACAGAGAGCACCTGTCTGTCTCTGCCTGCGTGTGCGCGCGTGTGTGTATATATAACGAAAGTAAATAATGGCTGCGTGTGTACCTGTGCAATACCAAAGCGCGTTTCATGGTTCGTTATCTGGAAACCCGATTGGATTAGAAAGACGGAAGAAGAATAACAATAACGAGAGCAGAAGAATACGAAGAAGAGGAGAGACGTTCATAAAGCCAGTCGTCGCGGTTGCCGCGTCGAGAGTCGTATCGTCGTCGTCTTCGTCGTTCGAATTGAGAGAACGTGCAACGTTTGCGTTTACGACGAGCACTCACCAAAGTGCTGTTTCTGCCTCTGCTGCTGCTGCTGTTGTTGGTAGACGAAGACGAGGAGGAGGACGAATGAAGCGCAAAACGGAAGCGTTCGTGGACCCGTGGGGAGTGACGGACGCGGAGTACACGACGTTAGAGGCGAACTTATTCGCGGCTTCTCTGTTCCCGTACCTGTTCTTTCTCTTCTTTCTTGGGAAACCAGAGACCGCGTTTCCGAAGCGAGCTTTGTTCGGGTTCAAGTTTTTACTCGTGTTTGTCTTTGCGACGATACCGGCTGGGATTTATGCCAAGGTGCACTACTCGGATATTTTAGCAAACGTGGATTGGTTGCACGGCGGTGCGGAGAGTTTGTTGACGATTACGAACTTGTTGATCGTGCTGGGGATGCGAGAAGGTTTGAGAGATGCCGAGAGAGAGGCGAAGGAGAAACGAGAAAAAGATTTGACGACGACGGCGACGACGACTCTTCGTAGCGTTGATAGTGTTGTCGTTAATAGCGAAAATAGCACCGGAAAAAGTATGGGAGATGCGAGGAGTGAGAACGATGACGGCGGTAGTACTGACAACAGGATAAACATCAACAGCACGTTCTCGTTAGCAGGGTTAACGTTGCTCGTCGTCGGTGCCGCCGCGCTCGTCTCTTCGTCCTCTCCAGATGCCGTCGCGGCGACGACGGATTCCATCGCGGATGTTGCGGATGGCAGTGTCGTCTCCTCACTCATCGCGTCCGCCAAACACGGCGAACCAGGGAACGCGTTGTCGTTACCAACTTGGGTCATCCACGCTTCCTCGTTGATTGAATGGCTCGTCGCCATGTCGTTAATCTGGAACTACGCGGACGTAAAGAAACGCCCGAGTTACAAAGGGTTGACGTGGGGTATGGTTACCTCCCACGCTTCTGGTTTAGCTGCGTGCACGTTCCACGTCTTCTACAACTCCCCGGCTCTCAATTCCGTGGTCGCGTTACAAGCCGGTTTAACGTGTATCGGTAACGCCACCATGGGCATCGCGGCCTATCGCATGTACCAAGAAGGCAAACGATTAGGTATCTCTTCCGACGACGCCGACGACGCCGACGCGGTCTCCGTCCTCGCCGGAACAAAAGCGTTACAAACCCCATCTGCCGGGACATCCTTCCTCGAAACCGACGACGCGTTCCTTCTCCTCAAGCTCGCGCTCGTCTCCACTTTAGTCTCCGCTCTGGTCAAATGGGGTTCTCTCTTCGTCGACTTTCCGTTCGAACCATCCGTGCTCCTCGCGTATTCTATGATTGTCTTCCCGACGATACTCAACATGAACGCTTGGAAAAAGTTATCCGACGACCCAACCAAGAAAGCCGATTCGCTCTTGTAATATCACACGTCATATATTTCCACACCACACACACGTTTCATATACATCACGACGTACCATCAAAGTCGTCTTCCCCGTTACTCTTATCCTCCTCCTCGTCCTCCTCTCTTCTTTTTCTCAGCACCGCATCGTTCCGCCATCCTTTATCGTCTGCCGCGAACGTCCTCGCGTTCTCTCGCGCTTCCTTCTTCTCTCGCAAATACGTTCCTTGCTCGGAGGAATCGATTGATTGCTTTCGAAAATATCGACCATCGACGGCGACGATTTCACAGTTCAGAGGAGAACTCCTCTGATTCTGGGGTTGCTTCATCGTCGAGGCGCTTTTAAAAAAGACGCAAAAAAGAAGCGTCGTGGTCCGCTGCTGCTGCTGTTGCTCCTGCCCCTGCTCCTGCTGCGCCTCGATGATGCGTGTCGTCGCGTGCAAAACGTGTGAGTAAATGAAGAAAAAAGTTCGTTAGAGGGACTGCCTCGCCATAAAAAGAGGGATGGCGACGACGACGACGCGTCCAGATAAAGAAGAAGAAGAGAGACAGAACGAGGACGAAAAAGGTGGCGCCAAAACCAGCGCGATAATCAACGCGCGCGCGGAAGAAGAGGAGGACCTGTTCTCATCATCATCCGTGGGGACGCTGTTGCTCGGGAAAAACAAAGCAGAGGCGAGAGAAACCATCGAACGGTGGAGAGGTACCGCAAACGGCGGAAGAAAAAGCGGAAACCCGACGAGCGAAAAATCGTTTCAAAACGGCGAGATTTTGTACGAAAACTACGCCGATCTCGGTTTCAGCGTGGAGTTTCTCCGCGAGAGCGTGGATTGTGTGCATCTGTACAACGAAACGAAAACGGATTTTGTTCCTTTTCGAGGAGGAGGAAAAGGAGGAAAAATGCCTTCGTTGCCTTTTGGTATCGATTTCGAGGAGGATACCGCGAAGGACGTGGTCGGTAAATTAGGCGAACCGACGAGTAAAGGCGGCACTGGCGTACAAATATTCATCGTGTACGAGATGCTTGGGATTAAGATATCTTTTAACGCTTTGGATTGGGAAAACGCCGGCGCGAGCATACACTCGATGGCGGTTTGGAAAGCGAGCGATTGAAGATATAAATTAATAGTAGTAGTAGTAGTAGTAGTAGTAGTAGTAGTAGTAGCAATAATAATAGCTGTGTATATGTGCGCGATAGATGTATAGAATCAAATTACTTCTTTTTCCTTCGCTTTCTACCACCTTCGGCTCGCGTTCGTAATGGCGCATCCGCCGGGCGCTTCTTTTCCTCCGTCGCTTTTTGTTTCGCTTTCGGGAGTGGAATGTATATCGGTTCGCGCGTCACTGGCATTTCTGGTTTATTCTTCTTGTTGTTATCGACGTTCTCGTCTGAATCCGAATCTGACGACGTTGACGATGAACTGCTACTGCTACTACTACTGCCGCTATTCTCACTTCCATTCTCCTTTTTCTTCTTCTTCTTCTTTTTGTCGCTATCCTCGTCGTCGTCATCAGAATTCAAGAAGAAATCGTCCCCATCCAAGTCATTCGACTTCACAGCGTTCGTCCGGGCTTTTTCGTTCTCATCGTCGCCGTCCACGATGCCTTCGTTGGCATCTCCCAACTCCGCTTTCGCTTTCAAAATCTCCTTGATCTCCTTCCGAAACCGTTCTCGTCTACGGTTTTTATGCGTCTTGGCGTCTTCATCGTCCTCGTCGTCGTTGAATAGCGACACGTATTTCCGGTGTTTCGGAAAATGCAACACGTACTCTAAATCCCGTTCCAACGTTTTCAACTGTTCCTTCTCTCTCTCCGTTCGCTCGTCTTCCTTGATTCTACTAATCTTCTCCATCTTTCTCGTCACTTTTATTCTCTCGAAGAATTTCACCCGGTGGTACTTCTTCGCGTATTTCCGTTCCTTCTCCGCGTGCAGATTTTCCTTCTGCGCTTTTTCTAAATCTTTCAACTCTTGCTCTTTCTCCTCTCGCAACTTTTGCGGCATGTTCTTCGCCTTCGAGAGCATCCGTTGGACGTCTCGCATCTGGTTTTTTATCGATTTCGTTGGTTTCTTCGTTTGTTGATTTTGTGCCGCCGCCGGGGAGTTCCTGCCTCGTCCTCGTCCTCGTCCTCGGCCGCCGCCCCGTCCTCGTCCACCACTCGTTCGACCACCACCACCTCGTCCTCGACCTCGTCCTTCGTTGTAGTTGTACGCCATTATCGTCTTCTTCTTCTTCTTCTTCTACGCGTGACAGTTTTGTGATGTGTTGTTTTGTGTAAAAATGCATCAAAATAAAACTCAACTGTGATGTGGGTACATTTTTGAACTAAAATTTTCTCTCGCGAGCGGCGTCACTCGAAGTCTCTCTCCATGTATTTCTCTCTATCTATAATCTCAATCGCTCCATTTCTTCGATTTGCTCGACAAACACAGCGTATTGTTCGTCCGTTGGTTCTGGGCACCCTTTTTCGAGCAAGTAGTTTACGCACTCGCGTTGTTCGAAGTAACGAGCGTTAGCGATGCCTTCCAAGTTGTTAAGAGGCGCTTTCGCCTCTTCGACTAAGTATTGAAGGCAATCGAGGCGGCCATACTTTGCAGCGGCTCCCAAGAGGGCGAACTTTAACTCATCAGATATCTTTCTTTCTTCAACGAAATATTTCAAGATCTCCACGTGACCAAAGCATGTTGCTTGTATTACTACTTCTTTTTCCGTACCTCGCGAAGGTTTCACTTTTTCGAAAAGCAATCGAAGACAGTCGAGGTGTCCTTCACTCGCAGTTTGAAAGCACGACTCTTTTTTATCACAAGGGCAACCATTAGAGAAGCAGTACTTGAGCATCTCGAGATTACCTTTAAATGCTGCCACTTTAATCGTCTCTTCATCCCACTCGCACTGTTTCACTTCTCTCGCCCACTTGAGGAACTCGAGTTTGTTCGTT
>ERZ651776.1667-NODE-1667-length-26046-cov-6.423659_pt1 | contig 26046 bp, 25 predicted proteins | sample MGYA00514761_ERZ651776 | MGnify/ENA metagenome assembly ERZ651776 | reverse complement strand
TAGTGATCCACCGACATCGTCAGCCCCGGACGAGGGGAAGCTCTCGCAACTCACCAGTGACTGGGACTCCGCTGACGTAAGTCGTCACCGACTGCCCAACCTCGCCAGCGCGGCTGATGTACGCAAGGCCCACGGCGGCCCCTAGCTGTTCGGAATACGATGCCGAAGTAATCGAACCAATAGCCGCATCGCCAGCCATGACCGCGGCCTCGGCCGAAGGCACAACGTCGCCTGCAAACACGACGGAAAGTAATCGTTTCGGCACATTGTTGCCCCGGCTGTCGATCCGGGCGACAAGCTCCTGCCCGGTGTAGCAACCTTTGGTAAAGCTCACGCTCTGCTCAACAATGCCAGCGGCGGCAGGAATAGTTGACTCATCAAGCTCGCTGCCCATCTTGGGCACACCGGCTTCGATACGCAACGCGGTGAACTGCTCAGTGCTGAGTTCCGGTGCATCAACTGATGCCCCACCAAGGGCCGGGCCAAATACGTCGCGTACGGCAACACCGGCCCACGATGTGATCATGTCGTGTTCGACGCCACCGAGTTGTGACTCGTCGGCACCGGGACCAACGATTGTCAACGACTCCCATGGAGCCAGCGAGATATCGATGTCGGTTCGGAGTTTGAATCGGTTGAGGCGGGTCAGGACCTCGTCGGCCCAGCCCGCGTCAACATCGATCACGAAGCGGTCGTCGGTGACCCGAGTGATACGGAACCACGCTGAAATCTTGCCTTGAGGATGAAGTAGCAGCGACCATCCGGCCTCGCCAGGGGCCAGCGCATCAAGATCCTGGCTGAGTTGTCCCTGGAGGAATTTCAGGGCATCAGGGCCTTCGGCGATAACCGCCTGGCGCTGGCCTGCAATCACTGCGAGCGTGGTGCGAACATCAATGGTCATAGTCAGGTACTCCGTTGGGCCCGGCGGGCGGCGGTCAAACGCTCGGCAGCGGGGACCGCAGCCAGTAGCGCAGTGGCCTTGTGGTAACACTCGTTGTGTTCGAGCTCGGGGTCACTGTCATATACGACACCCGCGCCAGCTTGTACTGATGCACCGTTGGCGGTGATCATCATCGTGCGGATACAGATAGCGGTATCGAGGTTGCCGTTGAAGTCGATGTAGCCAACAACACCGCCATAGGGACCTCGTTTAGACGGCTCAAAGTCGTCGATGATTTCCATTGCTCGCACCTTGGGCGCACCCGACAGTGTTCCTGCTGGCAGCGTGGCCCGGATCACATCGACCGGACCAAGACCATCGCGCAGCCGACCAGAAACCTGGGAGGTGAGATGCATGACATGGCTGTAGTGCTCGAGCACCATCAGTTCGTCGATCTCCATAGACCCGTATTCGATGACACGGCCGATGTCGTTGCGGGCCAGGTCCACAAGCATCACATGTTCGGCGCGTTCTTTGGGGTCCTCGGCCAGTTCTGCGCCGAGTGCTCGGTCTTCTGCGTCGGTTTTGCCTCGACGCCGAGTGCCAGCGATTGGGCGGCTGATGACGCGGCCGTCTTCCAGACGCACCAACGGTTCGGGCGATGCCCCGGCCAGGCTCACCGCCGGGGTGCGCACGAAGTACATGTAGGGGCTGGGATTGATCTGGCGCAAGACCCGATAAACATCGAATGGGTCGGCATCGAGTTCGAAGTCGAAACGTTGCGACAACACCACCTGGAAGATGTCACCTGCCCGGATGAGTTCTTTCGCCGCATCCACGGCTCGCTGGAAATCGCCGCTGCCCATCGTGCTTTGTACTGCGGGAAGTGGGTCATCGCTGTTGGGTGGGGTCAGTAGCGGTTCGTCAAGACCGGATGCGCCGTCGGCGGCAAACTGTTCGAGGCGAACCAGGGCTTCATCGTAGATGGCATCGAGTTCGTCATCAGTCATCGACGCATTGACCACGACATTGTCGATCAGTGCGACGCGTTGGCGCCAGTGATCAAACGCTGCGATCTGACCGACCATCATCAGCGAGGCATCCGGCAGCGCGAGTTGGTCTTCGGGTACGTCGGGGAGTTTCTCGATCTCGCGGACGACGTCGTAGCCAAGGTAACCAACCAGGCCACCGTGCATGGGTGGCAGTTCCTCGATAGTTGGCGAGCGGTACGTCTCGAGGATGACATCGATCGCAGCCAAGATGCCCTGGTCGCTCGGCACGTCGATGCCCAAATCACCATCGATCTCGACGGTGTTGCCGGTTGTGGTCAACGTTGCTCGGGGTCGGCGGCCCACAAAGGAAAATCGACTCCAGCGTTCACCGTTCTCGACCGACTCCAGGATGAAACCTGGCTCATCGCGGACCAAGCGGGAGAACGCTGCGACTGGCGTGGTCAGGTCAGCGACCAGTTCTCGCCATACGGGCAAGACGGTGTACGTCTTTGCCCAGGTGCGGAACTGCTCTCGTGTGGGGCCGTCAGACACTAGATGTACAGGCCGGTGCTGCCCTCTTCAAGGCGCTCGGCGGCGACGGCGTGAATGTCACGCTCGCGCAAAATGATGTAATCGGTACCGCCGACTTCGACCTCGTACCGGTCGTTCGGATTAAAGAGCACTTGGTCACCGAGCTCCACCGCTCGGACGTTTGGGCCGACAGCTTCGACAGCTGCCCATGTGAGTCGTTTGCCGACCTGGGCGGTTGCAGGAATCAGAATGCCGCCATTGGTACGACGATCACCTTCGCCCTCATCTATGTTGACCAGGATTCGGTCGGTCAGCATCTTGATCGGAAGCTTGTCGTCGGGGTTCAAGCCGTTGCTCTTGCTCGTAGCGGTCACCGCGGCAACGTTATCCGACCGGGCGAACGGTCACGCCCGCCTTGAGGAGTGCCGACTTGGCTTCTGCCACGGTGTGTTCACCGAAGTGGAAGATCGATGCCGCAAGCACAGCATCGGCATGGCCTTCGGTCACGCCTTCGACGAGATGGTCGAGTGTCCCGACGCCACCGCTCGCTATTACCGGCACCCCGACTGCGTCGGCGACTGCACGGGTCAGTTCATTGTCATAACCGGCACGGGTGCCATCGCCGTCCATCGATGTGAGCATGACCTCGCCCGCTCCGCCAGTCGTCGCTCGTATTGCCCACTCGACAGCATCGATACCAGTGGGGGTGCGCCCGCCATGGATATAGACCTCGAAGCCACTTGCAGTGGTGCCGGGGCTGCGTTTGGCGTCGATGGCAACCACCACACATTGGTCGCCGAACTCGGCTGCGATCTCGGCCAGAACCTCGGGGCGTTCCACCGCTGCGGTGTTCACACCCACCTTGTCTGCACCGACACGAAGCAGCTTGCGAGCGTCTTCAACGCTGCGCACGCCACCACCAACTGTGAACGGGATGTAGAGCTCTTCGGCCGCGTGTCTCGCCATCTCGACGGTGGTGTTGCGACGTTCATTCGACGCGGTGATGTCGAGGAAGATAACCTCGTCGGCGCCCTGTGCGTCGTAACGAGCGGCGAGTTCGACAGGGTCACCGGCGTCGCGAATATCTACGAAGTTGACGCCTTTGACGACGCGGCCCTTGTCAACATCGAGGCACGGGATAACCCGAACGGATTTCATGCGTCGGCGCCTTCCTGCAGGATGGCAACGGCTTGAGCCACCGTAAATGCCTGTTCGTAAATTGCCCGGCCGGCAATGACCCCTTCGAGTGTGCGGCCGTCTGCTTCGAGGCCTACCAACAAGCGGAGATGATCAAGCGTGCCTACGCCGCCAGACGCGATCACCGGCACCTCGGTGGTCGCCAACACCTTCTGGAGTCCCTCGGTATCGGGTCCCTCCATGGTGCCGTCACGAGCGATCTCGGTCACCACGAATGCGGCCACGCCAGCGTCACCAAACGATGCAACCGTTTCGAAGAGGTCCTTGCCGGTGCGTTCTTCCCACCCGGCGACGGCGATGTCGGTACCCCACGCGTCGAGGCCAACCGCGACCTGGCCTTGGGGAGCAAGCTCACGCACGAGATCAGGGTTCTGGACAGCTGCAGTGCCGATCACCACCCGGGTTACACCGGCATCCCACAGCCGCTTGGCGGCTTCGACCGTGCGGACTCCCCCACCGACCTGCAACGGCACATCGACTCGTTCGGCGATGGCTGCGATGGACTCTAAGTTCTGTTGATCACCGCTGCGGGCGGCATCGAGATCGACGCAGTGGATCCAGGCCGCACCCTCGCTCGCAAAAGCCGCTGCCTGGTCTGCCGGGTTGTCGCCGTAGACCGTCTCGCGGTCGTAGTCGCCCTGGTACAAACGCACACAGTTGCCGTCGCGGATGTCAATTGCTGGGTAGAGCTTCATGTCGGGGCTCCAACAGGTATTTGTTCGACGAAACTGCGCAAGAAGTCGAGTCCGGCCTGGCCCGACTTTTCGGGGTGGAACTGGGTTGCGATGATGGTGTCGCGTCCGGCGATGGCAACCATCTCTCCGCCGTAGTCACACGTGGCCAGCGATGCTTCGGTCTCAAGCACGGCGTAACTGTGCACGAAATACATCCAATGGTCGACTAGTTGTGACGCCAGTGGATGATCGACGCTTGCGGTGATTGGGTTCCATTGCATCTGTGGCCGTTTGACTCCGTCGGGCAGAAGCACAACCCGGCCAGGGAGGATGCCGAGGCCTGGTTGTTCGGGACTTTCATCGCTGCCGTCGAACAACATCTGCATGCCCACACAGATGCCGAGGAAGGGCCGTTCGTCTCGGGCCGCGTCGATGGTGACTTGGGCCAGGCCAGCGTCATGTAACGCCTCCATGCAGCGGCCGAAGTTGCCAACGCCGGGCAGTACCACGGCATCGGCGGATTGGATGACGGCTTGGTCACTCGTAAGGGTGGCATCGGCACCGACGCGCTGCAAGGCCTTCTCGGCCGAACGCAGGTTTCCAATGCCGTAATCGATTACAGCAATGCGAGGTGTCCCCGCTTGAGGTGTCATTGTTCGAACGTCAGCCGGTAAGGGTGCCCTTGGTCGATGGCACCTCGGTTCCTTCGATACGGACAGCGTCCTTGAGTGCCCGAGCGGCACCCTTGAACGTCGACTCGATGATGTGATGGGTGTTCTTACCTCGGACCAGAGTCAGGTGCAAGGTAACGCCTGCGCTGGTCACGAAGGCCCGCCAGAACTCTTCCACGAGTTGCGGGTCGAACGGCGGGGTTCCGAAGATGATGTCGCCTGGCGGGTCGATTTCGTACACTAGGAACGGTCGGCCGCTGAGATCGAGCGCAACGTCGACCAGCGCTTCATCAAGCGGACAGGACGCGGTCGCAAACCTGCGCACGCCGGCCTTGTCGCCCAGGGCCTCGCCGAAGCAGGCACCGAGTGCAATGCCGACGTCTTCGACCGTGTGATGGGAGTCGATTTCGAGGTCGCCTTTTGCATGGACCTTGAGTCCGAAACTGCCATGACGGCCTAGCTGATCGAGCATGTGATCAAAGAACGGGATACCCGTATCACAGTCGATAGAACCGCCATCGAGATCGATGGCGATGTCGATGGCGGTTTCTTTAGTCGTACGCGAACGTTCAGCGGTGCGAGTCATCACCATAAGTATGGCCGCTGCTGCGTCGAAAGAGCTGCACGTAGATGTTGCTTCCTCTGCGGCCGGTTTACAAGACGATGTCGGCCAACGCTGCGAGGAAGGCACGGTTTTCGTCGCTGGTTCCCACGGTGATCCGCAGGCAGCCATCAAGGCGAGGCCAACTTGCGCAGTTGCGCACAAGAACGCTTCGGTCGACGAGTTGTTGCCACACCTCGTTACCAGAATTGTTCGACGGCCGAAACAGCACAAAGTTTGACTGCGACGGCCAGAACTCGATACCGAGATCTGCCAGGCCCGCTTGGATCGCACCCCGTTGTTCGACCATACGAGCAACACGAGCGTTCATCTCGTCTTCGAAGTCGAGTGCTGCGCTGCCAGCAGCTTGCGACACAGCGTCGAGGTGATACGGGAGGATCGCAGTGTTCAGCCGTTCGATAATCCACTTTGGGGCAATCAGATAGCCCAAACGGGCTGCTGCCATCGCCCAGGTCTTGGAGAACGTTCGGGTCACGATCATTGCCGTGTCCTCGTCAAACAGCTCGAGCGCTGACCAGTCGGAAAATTGGGCGTAGGCCTCGTCGACAACAAGTAGCCCGAAGTCGCTGACCGTATCGAGAACCCGCTGCACCAGCTCGGGCGGTTCAACGATGCCCGTCGGATTATTCGGCGAACACAAGAACGTTGCGATTGGTCTGGTTTCCCCAAGTGTCGTGATTGCGTGATCGGCATCGATGGTGAAGTCGTCTTGCCGCTCAATCTCGATCACGCCGGTACCCGTGACCCGGGCGATCTGACCGTGCATGGCATAGGTCGGCTCAAACGTCAGGATCGACCGTCCGGGCCCACCCCAGGCCAGCATGATCGTCTGCAGGACCTCGTTGGACCCGTTGGCGACAAAGATGTTGTCGGGCGTAATACCAGGATGGTCAGCGACATGGTGGGCCGCGAGTTTGGTGCGGAGCTCCGTTACGCCACGGTCGGGGTATCGATTCCATTCGAGTGCTGCGACCCGGTCGACCACTGCTTGCTGGAAACCCAGCGGTGGCGGCTCGGGGCTCTCGTTGGTGTTCAGGCGATGTTCAACATCAAGTTGCGGCGAGTGGTACCCGGGTAGTTCGGCCAGGTCATCTCGTACAGGTGGCCGAAAGCTCATGCGCTCGCTCGCCCGGTGGGTTCGTTGTCGAGATCGGCCAGACGAAGTCGCACCGACTCCGCGTGGGCATCAAGTCCTTCGGCCATGGCTAACACCTCGACGTGCGGCCCGGCCCATTGCAGCGCCTCGTTGGTGACCGACACGATATGCACATCCTTGGTGAAGTCTTCGAGTCCGAGTGCACCGCCAAATCGTGCCGTGCCATTCGTTGGGAGCACGTGCGACGGTCCCGCTATGTAGTCGCCCAGCGATGCGGGTGCCATCTCTCCGAGAAACACCGCGCCTGCATGGCGAACCCCGGTCACGATCGATGCGGCATCGGAGGTCATCAACTGGAGATGTTCAGGGGCGATGACGTTCGCGACGTCGATGGCCTGGCTGCCATCACGCACGAGGGCAACATGGCCGCCCACGGCGAGCGTCGCTTCGATGTCTTCCCTACGAGGAGCAACGGCGAGCAAGTCCCGCATAGCAGCTTCGACGGCGTCGACTGCGGCCTCGTCGTAGGCGATGAGCCAGGACAAGCCATCGGGGCCGTGTTCAGCCTGGACCATGAGGTCGATGGCGACATATCTGGGGTCGGCGGTGCCGTCGGTCACCACACAGATCTCGGACGGCCCTGCGAACGCCGACGGCACGCCGACGATGCCAGAGACCTCACGTTTCGCTAGGGCCACAAAGACATTGCCCGGGCCGACAATCACATCGACCGGGTCGATGGTTTCGGTGCCGTACGCCATTGCAGCAATCGCTTGTGCACCACCACAGGCATAGACCGTGTCGACTTCGGCGATCGACGCTGCCGCCAACGTGACGTCGATGACCTTGCCGTCCCCCTTGGGCGGCACACAGACCACCACCTCACGCACCCCAGCAGCTCGGGCTATCACGGCGGTCATCAAGACGGTCGAGGGATACCAAGCGCGGCCGCCGGGCACATAACAACCTGCACGGTCCACCGGTTGGCGGTTCTGGGTAATCGTCATGCCCTTATGCTGATAGGAGTGGGCTGGATCGATCTGCGAAACATGGAACGCTTTGATCGATGCCGCCGCTTCTCGCAGTGATTCGATAATTGCCGGATCAACCCGTTCTACGGCTGCGGCGAGGTCTTCTGGCCCCAGTTTCAGTGGCTTGGCTGCCGCCCCATCGAAGCGTGCGCCGAGTTCGTTGATTGCGTCGTCGCCGCGGTGTCGGACGTCCGCGATGATGTCTCGGACAATGTCCAGTGGCGCATCGGCATCGTCCATAGGACGAGGCAGGGCCGCCGCATAGTCACCGTCGAGGGAGCGAAGGTCATGGCGTGTAAGCACCGCCAAAATCTATCTGTCGAACCCCTGCACGGCGCGGCGAATTCTTCGTTGCGCATTCCTGAGTGACCGTTCGACCTCGTACAGGTCACCAGCCACGTCGTCGCGTTCGACAGCCCGCCATCGATCAGCGACCTCGACAACGCGCGTCTGCATGTCGGCCAACACTGTCGTTATCGAGGACAACTCTGCCGCATCGTTACTTGCATTCGGCTGCTCTGAAGTCACACGTCAGGTTGTATCAGAATCCCTGGGTAAACCGGTCCGACCAAATTCGGCACACGACAACACCGGTCCTACATGGCAGCAACCACACCACGAACACAGCAGGAGAAAAGAACAGTGGACGCCTCCCGAAGGAGACGCCCACTTGGCGACACAGGGCGGCGGATCCCTGATCTAGTCACCATTGTGGTCGGGTGGCGGAACCCGACCGGTGCAAGCATACGCCACCTTAGGACATGTCCCAAATGCCTTCGACGGATTGCTGACAAACCATGCTGACAAACCATGTTGTCATCAGGCATCACCATCATCTGCTCGTAGCCTTGCAAAGGTGTCTATAACGTCGCAATTCATTGAAGAATCCGGGCTTTGGGTCATTGACATTCCGTCTGTTGCCGACGAGACAAACGACCACTATGGGTTGGTCAAAGCCGTAGATGACATCGCCAGGGCCGGGGGTGGCCCGGCACAGCTATGGATCCATGGCATCACCGACGAGGCCGATGCTGCTGCTCAAGCCATTGGAGCCTCGGCATACCGGGACCTGTGGCAAGTACGTTGCCCACTCCCCGCCGCTCGATCCACCCTCGAGACACGAGCCTTCACGCCCGCCGACACCGATGCTCTCGTTCGGGTGAACAACCGGGCATTCTCGTGGCATCCCGAACAAAGCGGCATGACTCGAGAGAGCCTCGAAGCCACTATGGCTGAGCCATGGTTCAACGCCGACGGGTTCCGCCTCTATGAACGCGACGGTGAACTCTTGGGTTTTTGCTGGACCAAGGTCCATGCGGATATGGACCCAGTTCACGGCGAAATCTACGTGATCGCTGTCGACCCGTCAGCGCACGGCCAGGGACTCGGCACTCCTATGACTTTGGCTGGTCTCGACTGGATCAGCGATCAGGGCATCGAACATGCGCTGCTGTACGTCGAAAGCGACAATGACCCAGCAAACGCCACCTACCGTAAGATCGGTTTCCGCCATTACCGCACCGATCGCGCCTACAACCTCACGATCGACGCGTCCGTATGAAGACCCCCAGCCCGACGACCCTCTACGACCTTGATCGCAACCAATTCGCCGACCTGTGTGCCGGTGAGCCGAAGTATCGCGTCGACCAAATCTGGCAGGGCCTGTACGACGGGCTGAAACTGCCCGACCAGATGAGCAATGTGCCCAAGGCATTACGGGCTCGTATTGCTGAAGAGGCCCCGCTGGCTCTCACCCAAGTCGAGTTGCAGCATGCGGATAAGGGCCAGACCTTGAAATGGCTGTGGAAGGCACACGACGGCCACCAGATCGAAACCGTGCTTATGCTCTATCCCGACCGGGCCACGGTATGTGTCAGTTCCCAAGCAGGGTGCGCGATGGCCTGTGGTTTTTGTGCGACGGGGCAAGCTGGTTTTGACCGGCACCTCACGACCGGTGAGATCGTCGAACAGGTCGTGCGGGCCGCTCAGGCCGCTGGTGACCGGCGGGTCTCGAACGTGGTGTTCATGGGGATGGGCGAACCACTCGCCAACTTCGACAACACATGGAACGCTGTCGAGCGCCTCCACGGTGATCTTGGGCTCTCCGCACGGTCGATCACCGTGTCCACCGTCGGAGTAATCCCTGGTATCAAGAAGCTGACCGCAGCGTCGTTGCCAGTCACGCTCGCAGTCTCTTTCCATGCCGGAAATGACCGGCTGCGCGATGAACTCGTCCCTATCAACAAGCGCTACCCCATCGACGCTCTCTGTGAAGCCATGATTGGTTACCGAGAGCAGAGTGGCCGTCGGGTGTCGATCGAATGGGCACTGATCGACGGGGTCAACGACAGCGACCAAGACGCCACAGAACTTGCACGGATTGCTCGACGCACTCGCTCCCATATCAACCTCATTCCTCTGAACCCGACCCCCGGTTATCCAGTCGTAGGTTCGACTCCCAAGCGGCTCTACGAGTTCCGCGACCTGCTCGAAGCCGATGGCGCCACCGCGACAGTTCGTCGAACTCGAGGGCTCGAGATCGATGCCGCCTGTGGTCAACTCGCAGCCCGACATAACGCCGCTGCGACCAATGGCACAGAACAAGCGGTGGCTGGGCCCAAGCGCCGCGCCGTTGAACGGGAAGACTAAGGCGATGGCTATTCCTACCAGAGACCAACCGCTGCCGACCGGCGACGACAAGGTCGCCAGCGTCCGCACCATGTTCGACACCATTGCGCCTCGTTACGACCTGGTGAACCGCATCATGACCTTCGGTCTCGACGTGCGGTGGCGCAACCGCACGATCAAGGACCTTGCGCTACCGACCGGGTCCGTCATTGCTGACTTGGCCTGTGGCACCGGCGACTTCTGCCGAACCCTCGAAGACCGGGGCCACTCCCCCATTGGCTTCGATCTTGCGTTCGGCATGTTGGCCCATGCTCGCACTGCAGCACCGCTGGTGCATGCCGATGCACTGCGGTTGCCGCTCCATGACAGCTCCGTCGATGGTGTGACCTGTGGTTTTGCGCTACGGAACTTCGTCGAGCTCGAACCCTTCTTCCAAGAGCTAGCCAGGATCACGAGGCCTGGCGGCCGTATTGCGTTGCTCGACGTGAGCCGCCCCAAGAGCCGGATACTTCGTTTCGGGTACGACATCTATTTCGGCAAGGTCGTGCCGCTCATTGGGGGCCTGCTCTCGAACTCCGACGCGTATCACTACCTACCGCGGTCGTTGTCGTACCTTCCCGCACCCGAGGTGCTCAGCGAACAGGTCAAAGCTGCAGGGTTCTCGACGGTCGAGCACCATCAACTCAACGGTGGGCTAGTGCAACTCATCACCGCCACCCGCTAAGGCGCTCCCGGCAGAGCTACTCGCCGGTTTGACCGTCGATCATTTCTCGCAGGAAGTCAGCGTGGCCGTTGTGCCGGGCGTACTCCTCGATCAGGTGTACCAGGATCCATCGCAGACTCACGGCAGCGCCGTCTGGCCACACCCGTTTCGCTCGGGTGGTGAGCCCACCGTCGGCGAGTGCCTGGCCAACTCCGTGACGCGAACGAGATACCGCCGCGTGCCAGAGTGCAAAAAGCTCGTCCGGTGTGTCGAACGCTGCCGAATCCAATTCCCAATCTCGGTCATGCTCCCAGTCAACCGAGGCCCATGGTTCCACTCGTTCTGATCCTGGCAGCCAACGCGAGATCCATTCGTCCTCGACGTATGCCATGTGTTTGAGCAAGCCGCCCAGAGTGAGGCTCGAAGCCGCTGTAGTGGCAGCCAGCGCTGCCTGGTCAAGCCCGCTGCACTTCCACTCGAGAGTGGCCCGCTGGTAGTCGAGAAAGCCAAGCAGCGTCTCGACCTCATCGCCTTCGAATGGTGCTTCGGGCCGCTGGTTTTCTTCCATAGGCGAAATCTAGTTGGCGACTACCCGATCCAGAGTCCGGCGGTCAGCAGAATGCCGTACACCAGTTGCGTTTTGCCCGTCGCTTCGAGGACAGGGATCAGATCGCGGCCCATCGCTCCAGCATGTACAGGCTGGATCGCCCGAACCGCAAGCGGCAGAGCAGCCAAGGCAAGTAGCGCCCACGGCCGATCGATGGCAACGAGTGCAGCGACCACAAACGGAAGTACGAGGAACGCAACAAACAACCATCGCGTCCGGGCATCGCCAAGCCGGACGGCCAACGTGATCTTGCCGGTTGCGCTGTCTGTCGGGATATCACGCAGATTGTTCGTGACCAACAACGCAGTCGACAGGCAACCAACGGCGACAGCGACAAGCCATGCCATGCCTGACCACCCACCGGGCTGTACATAGGCAGAACCGACCGTGGCCACCAGTCCAAAGAAGACAAACACAAACAGTTCACCCAGGCCCATATAGCCGTACGGGTTCTTGCCGCCGGTATAGAACCAGCCCGCCAGAATCGAAGCCAACCCCACACCGATGAGTTCCGGTCCCACAGCCATCGTGAGCGCCAGGCCGGCAGCCGCAGCCACACCAAACGAGGCGAACGCCGCCTGCTTCACCTTTTTCGCATCGACAATGCCGGAGCCGACAAGCCGCAGCGGGCCCGCTCGGTCATCGTCGGTGCCGCGAATGCCGTCGCTGTAGTCGTTGGCGTAGTTCGTTGCGATCTGCAGTGCAAGAGCTACCACCAGGGCAAACGCTGCACGCCACCAGATGATGCCACCGTCCCACCCAAGAGCTGGATCGACCGCCGCAGCAGTACCGACCGCCACTGGCACCACCGCTGCTGGCAGCGTCTTCGGTCGGGCGCCAGCAATCCAAAGAGACGCACCCTGAGGCACTGCGGGCGGGTTCACCACTGGCCTCGGTGAACAATGTCGCTCACGCTTGGTCGGCCACGGCGTGCAGATTTGCTCATGCGGTCAGTATTGCTTGGCCAGCCAATGGCTACCGCACCAATTGGGCGAACAGCTGCAGGAATGCCAAGTGCATCACACACGACAGGCTCGTGGTCAAACACGCCAAAAAACAATGCCCCGAGTCCTGCATCGGTTGCGGCGTGCAGCAAGGTCATGGTTGCCATTGCGGTGTCGACATGCCAATACGGGATGCTCCAAGCATCAGCCCCGTCCCCGAGGCCGGTTCGGCGCTTGTCCGGCTCGCTGTAGCGAGTGACATAGGCGGCCGCATCGCCACACGGCAACACAATCACCGGAGCGTGCAGCAGACCTGGCCACGGGAAGGTCTCCCGTTTTTCAGACTCGAGCGTGAGATCCCAATATCGGGCGACCTGCTCTCCTTCGAGCACTACGAAGTGTGTTCCCCAGGTATTACCCGCCGAGGGTCCCTTCGTTGCAAGCTCAAGGAGCCCATCGATGATGGCAGGCTCGACCGGGTCGGGTAGATAGTTACGCACCATCCGCCGGGAGCGCACCACCTGTTCAAACTCCACGAGGGACCAACGTACCGACGAGGTTTGGGTTACCAACGAAGTTTCGGTAACCAACGAAGTTTGGCTTACCGACCAAGTTTGGCGAGACGTTCCGGCGCGACCCACCCGTGACAGACGAGTGTGTCGCCATTGCTGGCATCGTGGTCATCGAACAAGGCTACGATGTCTGCGGGGATCTTCTCCGGAGTCGTTGATGTGTAGTCGAGCACCGATGCTTGCGAACCATCGCCTCGGACCTTGAAGGACCGGTCCTCGTAGCGGCTTGCGCCAATGCCGAATCGTTTGGCCAACCGTCGACCCCAGGCACGTTCTTCGCCATTCGGCTTGTAGTCCGGTCGTGGGATGTGATCGGCCAAATGTTTGTACGCATCGAACCCGGACGGATCATTGAACTGTGCACCGAAAAGAACATCTTCGTCGGGGAACGCCATGAGTGCCCGATGGAACAGCTCGTTCATCAATGCATTGAGCACCGTCGAGCGGCGATTGTTTGCGACCGTCGAGCCAAGCCCTACCAGCACAGCTGGTGTGCCGCCGACACGTTCGAGTGTGGAGAAGGCATACCCACGCAACTTGCCGTTCTCGCGGGCCGTGGTGCAGAGAACCCACATTTCCGTCTGCTTCGACAACAAGCCGATCGAGAATGGATTCGGGCCTTCGGCACAAAGTTCAGACATCTCCTCAAGCTCTGCATCGGTGACCGCTGTGCAGTCCTGTGTCGTTACTTCCAATGCCATTTCGTGAGCCCCCACGAGATTTATAAGCCGCTACTCCGCCCTCTAGTCCAGTCGTTGGAGGAGCGCATTTGCAAATTTTGGTGCGTGTCGTGCGTGACACAGCCGATTTAGAGCGTGAATGCTCCTGCCCCGAGGAGCACCCGGAGTTCACCCATGAGCGGTGACGCGGGGTCGACGCCATACTTCTGCGACAACCGCACCATCTTCTTCTTGCCGAGGTCTTCGAACTCGATAAGTACATCGGAGTCACCAGGGTGACGCAAGATGACTGCTTTAAGAGCATCGAGTTTCGGTTGTTCAAGCGCCGAGGCACCGAGCTTGACCGTGACCGCACCGTTGCGTTGCCGGGCCTCGAAGACCTCGATCTCGTTGCAGATCATCTGCCGTTCGTCGTCGTTGGCCTTCACTCGACCCTTGACCACAACAACGGCGTCGTCTCGCAACATGTGGCCGAACTTGAGCATGGAGCGGGGAAACACCATGACCTCAATCGACCCTTCGAGATCTTCCAGCTCGAAAACGGCCATCAGATCCTGTTTGCGGGTGTATTTGCGCTGCAGGTTGGTGACCACGCCACCAACGGCACGGAACTCACCGTCGCCGAGCTCCTTGAGTTCCGGGACGGTGCAGTCGCTTTTTCGGCGCAGAGCGTCTTCGATACCGGCCAGCGGATGATCGCTGATGTACAGACCGAGCATTTCTTTCTCGAAGCGCAGCTTTTCGGTCTTCTCGAACTCCATGTCGGGAATCTTCGGACGTTCGTCGAAGGTTTCTTCTTCGCTGAGTTCGCCAAACAACGTCTGGATGCCCATGTCGCGTTCACGGCGACGGCTTAGCGTGAGATCGATGATCTGTTCGAAGACCTGCAGCATCCCCTTGCGGCCATAACCCATTTCATCGAAACCGCCAGCCTTGATGAGCGCTTCGATGGTGCGCTTGTTCAGCACCGTGGGGTCGACTCGCTCGCAGAAGTCGATGAAGTCTTCGAACGGTCCGTTGGCCTCGCGCTCTTCGACAAGCAAACCAACCAGGCCCTCGCCCACGCCACGCACCGCCGAGAGTCCGAACACGATGGAGTCAGGTAGCCCGTGTGCGTCGCGGCCGGCGGCGGTGAAGTCGCTTTCGGCCAGGTTCACGTTTGGCACCATGACGGGAACGCCCATGACCCGGCATTCGTGCAGGTAACCCGCCGCTTTGTCGAGGCTGCCCTTAACGCTCGTGAGCAACGAGGCCATGTACTCGACCGGGTAGTTCGCCTTGAGAAAGGCGATCTGGAATGCCACGAAGCCGTAGCCGTAGCTGTGGCTCTTGTTGAACGCGTAGTCGGCGAACGGTTCGATCTGCTCCCACCATTTTTCGCCGACTTCTTCGCCGTAACCGGTGTTGACACAACCCTGGACAAAGCCGACCTTTTCTTTGGCCATGACCTCGCGAATTTTCTTACCGCAGGCCTTGCGCAGATTGTCGGCTTCGGACAGCGTGTAGCCCGCAAACTTTTGCGCAATACGCATCATGGACTCTTGGTAAATCATGAGTCCGTAAGTGCCGCTCAGCATGTCAGACGCGTCGTCGTGCAGGAGCGTGACTTCTTGTCGACCGTTTTTACGGTCGGCGTAGTCGTTGTGCATGTTCATGGCCATCGGGCCAGGTCGATACAGCGCTACCAGTGCGGCCACGTCATCGAAACAATCAGGCGCCAGCGAGCGAATCAGGGCTCGCATGGGTGAGCTCTCGAGCTGAAACACACCAATGGTGTCGCCCCGCTGGAGTAGCTCATAGGTCTTGGCGTCTTCGAGGTCGACATTGTCGATATCCACGACGATGCCCTGGGTCTTCATGATCATGGCCAGCGCATCGCTGATCACGTCGAGATTTCGCAGGCCCAGGAAGTCGAGCTTGAGCAGACCCAGATCCTCTACGGGACCCATTTCGTACTGGGTCACCACCGGGGCGTCGGCCGGGTCCTGTCCGGACTCGGGCTTGCGCTGAATCGGCAGGTATTCGGTCAGTGGTTCGTCGGTAACTACCACTGCGGCGGCATGAATGCCGTCGCCGCGGCGCAGACCTTCGAGGCCGAGTGCCACGTCGATAACTTCACGGGCCTCGGGATCTGCTGCATGCAACTCGCGTAGATCCTTGGCCATGCCGTAGCCGTCTTCGTACTTGGGGTGTTTTTCGAGACATGCGTAGAGCGGCGTGTCACGGCCCATGACCAGCGGCGGCATCATCTTGGCGATGCGATCGCCAACGATGTACGGGTGGCCAAGCACACGAGCGGCGTCGCGGACCGCGGCTCGTGCTTTGATGGTCGAGAAGGTCACGATCTGGGCGACATGTTCATTACCGTACAAGTCGGCCATGTACCGGATCATTTCGTCGCGATAACGCGTGTCAAAGTCCATGTCGATATCGGGCATTGACCGGCGGCCAGGGTTCAAGAACCGCTCGAACAGCAAGTCGTACTTGATGGGGTCGAGGTCGGTAATGCGCAAGCAATACGACACCGCACAACCAGCAGCAGAACCACGGCCGGGGCCAACGCGAATGTTCCTCTTACGGGCGTGGTCGATCAGGTCACCCGTGATCAAGAAGTACGACGAGAAGCCCATGTCGTTAATGACTTTGAGTTCAAAGGCCAGGCGCTCGACCGTCTCATCGGTCAGCTTCTCTCCCCATCGCTTGTGCGCTCCTTCGAAGGTCAGGTGCTCGAGGTATTCGTAGTCGGTGTCGAAACCTTCCGGCAACGGGAACTTGGGAAGCTTCGGCTCGCCCATCTCGATCTCGACGTTGCAGCGTTCGGCGATCCACAACGTGTTGTCGCACGCACTTGGAACCTCGCGGAACAGATCCCGCATCTCGGCTGACGACTTTACGTAGTGGTCGTTGCCTTCGAACTTGAACCGGTCGGGATCGCTCATGAGCGATGCGGTCTGCACACACAACAGAGCGTCGTGGGCCTGGTGATCGTGGGCGTGGGTGTAGTGGGTGTCGTTGGTCGCTACCAGTGGCGCACCCAGGTAGTTCGCAATCTCGATCAACTGGGGGTTCGTCTGGCGCTGCGCTGCAATGCCGTGATCCTGGATCTCAACAAACATATTGTCGCGGCCGAAGATGTCTTGCAGCTTGCCTGCTTTACGGCGGGCGCCTGCTTCGTCGCCGTTGAGCAACGACTGCAATACGTGTCCGCCCAGACAGCCGGTGGTAGCGATAACACCTTCGCTGTGCTGGTTCAGTAGATCCCAGTCGACCCGGGGTTTGTAGTAATACCCCTCGAGGTAGGCCCGGCTCGAGAGCTGGATCAGGTTCTTGTAGCCCTTTTGGTTCTCAGCCAGCAGGCACAGGTGGTAATACAACTTGCCAGAATCGGTCTCACCGCCCGAGTCGTCGAGCCGGCCGCGACGCTTTGGGCGCTCGCTGCGATGGTCGTGGGCCATGTAGGCCTCGGTGCCGATAATCGGCTTGACCCCCGCACCTTTACACGCCTGGTAGAAGTCCAAAACGCCATACATGTTGCCGTGGTCGGTCATCGCCATCGCTGGTTGACCGTCGGCGGCGGCCGCTGCGGCTAGTTCGCCGACACGCGATGCCCCGTCGAGCATCGAGAACTCGGTGTGCACATGAAGATGTGTGAACGAACCAGCCATGAGACCCCTACAACGATCGACAAAACCCGAGAGTTACAAGCCTGTAATTCCGGACCTCCGAACCTATCGCAGTTATCCGCAAATTTCCATCGCCGTGGTGGGGACCCGGTAGAGACAGTGCGCTACAGGTATTGGCCAGGGCCTTCTTGGGGCTGTCCAGCAGCCTGAGGTGCACCCGCGGGGAGGCCGCCGCGAATAGACGCCAACTGCTGTTGGGCTGCCACCTGCTGGGCGAAGAGTGTGGCTTGAATACCCTGCACCAGGCCTTCGAGCCAACCAACGAGCTGGGCCTTGGCCACAGAGAGTTCAGCCTCGCTCGGGGTACCGACGTCGCTGAACGGACCACTGAGTCGAAGCAGCTCATCGTGGAGCTCTGGTGAGAGTGCACTGCTGAGTTCTGTGATCGATTGTTCGTAGATGTCGCGCATACGTTCACGGCTCGGCTCGTCGAGATCGATGTCGCGGACCTGCTCAAGAAGCTGGCGCATCATTGCGCCGACCCGCATGACCTTCGCTGGTTGTTCGATCTGCTCACCGCTGCTCGTGGGAGCTTCACCAGCGCCGCCCTGGTCCACAAGCTCGGCCTTTTCGACCTGAGTTTCGATGGTTGCGTCGTCGTTCGTGTCACTCATAGCACCGCCCACCCTAGTGTCGTGTTCTGGTACTACGGGCCGGCGTCTACGGACACAGGAGCGGGACGTACATCTCGTCGGCGGTCAGTGACCCGTGACGCCCAATCAGAATGGAATCTGGCGCTGCTGGGTCGAGGAGTGCAACCGTGGACTTGGCGATGAGCGCAACGTCGCCGAGCCGGGTGCGAGCGTCGGGACTCACTCGTCCGCCGAGCAGCCGTTGTGCCACGACCTCGTCGACGGAAAGCACCCAGGCGTCGTCGCCATGTGCGGCATGGGCTGCTTCGAGCAGCAGTGCCTGAGACCCTGGATTCGCATGCAGCCACACAAACCTGGCCTCGCCGGAAATGGCATGTGTATGGCGCATGACCGACGCATCGATCGGAATGACATTATCGCCGGTGTGGACCTGGCCATGGTCGGCGGTCACGACAAGGGCGACAGCCGGGTCCAGCTGTTCTCGAATGTCGCCAACGAGGCGGTCAACGAATGCGTATTCGGCATCGAATGCCGCGCCGTGACCCCGTTCATGGCCAACCCGGTCAAGACCGTCGTAGTAGGCGTAGACGAACCGTTCGCCGTCTGCGACGGCGGTACCGATCTCATGCACAAACGTCGACATCGTGCTGTACCCCCGGAACTGGGTGCCGGATAGATGGGCCATCGTGAAGCCGGAACGAGCGAATTCGCTCTTGGTGATCACGACTGGGTTCCGACCTCCGAAGGGCGACAGGACTTGTAGCTCCGACGGAATCACTCGTTCGCGGGCGTCGCCGTTCTCGGTGGACCATCGCAGCGCGTTGAGCGTCTCGCCCCCCGTTCGTATGCGGTAACCGACGATCCCATGATCCCCTGGGGGCGCTCCTGTAGCGATTGAGGTCAGCGCTGCGGCTGTGGTCGTGGGCGCCACCGTGGTGATCGGCTGGCCTTCGCTTGCCGCCAGCACCGGCGCAAGGTGTTGTCGGTCCGCGAGCTGATTCCAGCCCAACCCGTCAATGACGAGCAAAACGACTTGTTGCGCGTCGAGAACTCGTTCGGGGATCCATCCCTCGCCCAACATTCGGTGTTCAAGGAGTGCCGGGATGATGTTCGAAACACATGCGCCCTGATAGTCAGGCACGGCCATCTGGCTAGCAATGAGCTCGACGGGTTTCATTGTGGCTCGTTCCATCATCCACAGTCTGGCCTACGATGAGAGTGTGCGTGTGTCCACCCGCGGCGATTATGCCTGCAGAGCCCTTCTTTCAATGGCTATTCGCGACGACCGCTCCAAGCCGGTATCGGTTCGAGACATCGCCGAACGCACGGCACTACCGCAGCCATACCTTGAACAGATCCTGCTGTCGCTGAAAGGTGCGGGCATCGTTCGGTCAAAACGTGGCGTTGGCGGCGGCTATATGTTGAGCCGTGAGCCCAAAGACATTCGCCTCAGCGCTGTCGTCAGCGCTGTCGATGGGCCAATTGTTGCTGGCGACTTCGGCCAACCACATACCGATGGAGCATGTGACCACGAAGGCCAATGTGTGCTGCTTGCGGTATGGGGCCATGTTGGCGAACAGATGCGTGAACTGCTCGATTCATTCACGCTGGCCGATGTAGCCGAGATGGCCAACGGCGATAGAACGTGGCCACCTACCATTGGTGCAGTAACGAGCTGAGAACACAACCAGCCCGGCCCAGAACCGACCCTGCCCAGCCAAGTTTGGCTCTACGCCAGAGGTGGACGGCCGTTAGCTGAACCGTTGCGCGAGCAACTCTGCAAGGTCCGCAGGAATCGGCGCCTCAAACACCATGGCTTCGCCGGTGATGGGGTGCTCGAAGCCGAGTCGTTCAGCGTGCAAGGCAACTCGGCTAAAGCCGTCCTTGCTGTTGCGGTCGCCGTAGGTCGGATCACCAAGAACTGGGTGGCCAATCGCCGACAGATGTACACGGATCTGGTGGGTGCGTCCGGTCTCGAGTTGGCAACGCAGATAACTCACGGCCGGAGGGTCGTAGGTGCGGTTACGCACCTCGTAGTGGGTCCGTGCGTGCCGTCCATCGGCCAGCACCGCCATGCGGGTACGGCGTTGGGTTGAGCGACCAATCGGTGCATCGATGACGCCACGGTCATCGTCGACGATCCCGAGTACGACGGCGGCATACACCCGTTCGACCTCGTGTTGCGCCATTGCTGCGGTCAGAACGTCGTAGGCCTCGGTCGTGCGGGCGACAACGAGCAGACCACTAGTTTCGCCGTCGAGTCGATGCACGATGCCGGGGCGACCGTCTTGGCCCACTCCATCGATTTCGGGGAACCGGGCTAGCAGGCCGTTTACCAGCGTCTTATCCGGACGTCCGGCGCCTGGATGCACGATCAGCCCAGCTGGTTTGTTCACCACGATGACGTGTTCGTCGGAGTACACAACTTCGAACTCGACCTCGAGGTCGGCTTCGAGCACAACGACTTCGACAACGGTCGGAGCGAAGACAATGTGTTGTCCGGCAGTCACTCGTATCGATCGTTGTGTTACCGGATCACCATCGATGGCCACCTTGCCATCAGCGATGAGAGCAGCAGCGACCGAACGCGAACACCCATCGAGCATGGCAACAACCCTGTCAAGTCGTTCGCCATGGAGCGCGTCGGGAAGAATCTCGTCAATCATGCAGGTTCTCGGAAACTGAGCCACATCAGGCCCGTTGCGCCGCAGACTACGGCGATATCGGCCACATTAAAGATCGGCCACCATTGGAAATCGATGAAGTCGATGACTCCACCGCTCATAAAACCATCTTTGGCTCGAAAGATTCGGTCGATCACATTTCCGATAGCGCCACCTGCGATCGCTCCGAAGAGCACCACCATGCGACGGTCGGCAATCGTTCGGGCGTACCAAAGAACGCCACCAATCACAAACAGTATGAGGACGCCGAGCCATCGGCCGATGCCTGAACCGACCCCGAAAGCGGAACCGAAGTTTCGCGTCAGATTGAATCGAGCTGTCCAGAACAGGTCGATATTGCGATCGACGAGTGCTGATGCAGCCCAGATCTTGGTGATCTGATCAAGGACGAGAACGACAACGCCGACAGAAACAACGATCCGCATGTTGCCCCCAGGGGCGGTAGCTACCGGTGCGCCATCGACGTTTTGGTCAGCGTCGGAATCCGGCGACTTTGTATTCGACACGTTCAGCAGCCCACGGAATAGCTTCGAGGCGTTCTTTCGGAATTGGCTTTCCGGACGTCACACAGATGCCGTAGGTACCCGCCTTAACTCGGGCTAAGGCTTCGTCAATTTCTTCGACAGCGGCCTCTGCGGCGCTACTCAACGCAAGGTCTCGTTGGCGTTCGACCTGCAGCGTGTCGCCGTCGCCGGACTCCTCGTCGAACTGAACATCGCCCGGCTCGCGGTCAACAAGCAAGCTGTCTGCCTCTTCTCGCCACGTTTTCGCGTTCTTCATGTACTTCGCACGGACAGTAAGGAGCTCTGCCTCTTGTGCGTCGATGAATTTTTGCCCAAAGGGATTCTTGACTGGCTTTGGTGCCTTATCGGCAGACTTACTCACAGTTGCCTTCTTTGCTGCTTTTCTTGCGGGATTAGGTTTTCGCGCGGGAGCATCTTTGGCCTCCGTCTTCTTCGAAGGGGCCTTCTTGGCCACTGCTTTTTTGGCCGGCTTCTTCTTGGCTGCCATCGGTACCCTCCGCTCTGCCTGAGCGGGCGGAGTATAGCAACAACAAATCCCGATCCATGGTCGGTATGTGGCGCTAGCCTCTCGCAGGTGAGCGAGCAGCTGCCGTATCCCCCCGTCAATCCCAAGTTAGATCTTCCCGCGCTTGAGCGGCGAATATTACAACAGTGGCAGGACGAAGACGCCTTCGCGGCCTCTATCGAGCAGCGGCCAGCTGACTCCGAGTATGTGTTCTATGACGGACCACCGTTCGCCAACGGCCTGCCCCATTACGGGCATTTGTTGACGGGTTATGTCAAGGACGTCGTGCCCCGCTACCAGACCATGCGCGGCAACCGAGTCGAACGTCGTTTTGGCTGGGACTGCCATGGTCTGCCCGCCGAAATGGGGTCCGAACAAGAACTCGGGGTGTCTGGCCGACGAGCCATCACCGAATACGGCATCGACAAGTTCAACGAGTACTGCCGTTCCGCGGTGCAGCGGTATACCGCTGAGTGGGAGCTCTACGTCACCCGTCAGGCCCGCTGGGTCGACTTTGAGAACGACTACAAGACGATGGACGTCTCCTATATGGAGAGCGTCATCTGGGCCTTCAAGCAGCTCTATGACAAGGGTCTGATCTACCGCGCCAATCGGGTCATGCCATACTCGTGGGGCGCAGAAACACCGCTCTCGAACTTCGAGATTCGTCTTGACGACGCAACCCGGCCTCGCCAAGACCCGGCGCTGACTGTTGCCTTCACCCTCGACGATGGCGTGCAGCTGCTTGCCTGGACCACAACGCCGTGGACCTTGCCGTCCAACCTCGCCCTCGCAGTCGGCCCTGCGATTAGTTACAGCCAGGTTCGGGCCGAAGGCGAATCCGCCGATTGGATCATGGGCACCGAGGCCCTTGGTCGCTACGGCCGTGAACTTGGCGACTACACGGTGGTGCAAGAAATGTCAGGCGCAGAACTCGTCGGCCGCACCTACACACCCCTGCTCCCCTATTTCGCGGATCATCCTGATTCGTTCCGTGTACTCAGCGCTGAGTTCGTTGAGACCGGCGACGGCACCGGTGTTGTACATATGGCGCCAGGTTTCGGTGAAGACGATCAAGCAGTGTGCGAAGCCAACGGCATCACCATGGTTGTGCCCGTCGACGACGAAGGGAAATTCACCGACGAAGTCGGCGACTGGTCCGGCATCAACGTCTTCGAGGCCAACCCGCTCATCATCGATCACCTGAAGGATGCTGGCGTCATTGTTCGCCACGAGACCTACGACCACAACTATCCGCACTGCTGGCGCACCGATACCCCGGTGATCTACCGGGCTCTGCCATCGTGGTATGTCGAGGTCACAGCGTTCCGCGACCGCATGGTCGAGCTCAACCAAGAAATCAACTGGGTTCCGAACAACGTCAAGGACGGTCGCTTCGGCAAATGGCTCGAGGGAGCACGCGACTGGTCCATCAGCCGCAACCGTTTCTGGGGTTCACCGATCCCTGTCTGGGAATCGGATGACCCGAACTACCCCCGCATCGATGTCTACGGAAGCCTCGATGAGCTCGAGGCCGACTTCGGCGTGCGTCCAACCGACCTCCATCGTCCGTACATCGACGAACTGACTCGCCCAAACCCCGACGATCCGACCGGTACCTCGACCATGCGCCGTGTCCCGGAGGTCTTCGACTGCTGGTTCGAGAGTGGGTCGATGCCCTACGCCCAGGTGCACTATCCGTTCGAGAACAAGGAATGGTTTGAAAACCATTTCCCAGCCGACTTCATCGTCGAGTACATCAATCAGACACGTGGCTGGTTCTACACCTTGCATGTGTTGTCAACCGCGCTGTTTGATCGACCGCCGTTCCAGAACGCGATCGCGCACGGCGTGGTCCTGGCCGAGAACGGCGACAAGTTATCGAAACGGCTCAAGAACTATCCCGATCCCCAAGAGATGCTCGAGACCGCCGGCGCCGACGCACTTCGCTGGTACATGATGGCTTCGCCGATCGTTCGAGGAGGCGACTTACGCATCAGCGAACGTGAAATTCGCGACGTGACCAGATTGATCATCAACCCCGTCTGGAACGCCTATTCCTTTTTCAGTCTGTACGCCAACGCCGATGGCCTAACTGCCGAGTTCGATACTTCGAGCACCGATCTTGTCGATCGCTACATCTTGGCCAAGACACGCGAACTCGTCGAGTCGGTCACCAACGCCATGGACGCGTACGACCTGCCCGGTGCTACCGCCACGGCACAATCGTTTACCGACGCGCTGAACAACTGGTATATCCGCCGCAGCCGTTCCCGTTTCTGGGCGCCAACGTCGGAAGCCAACCCTGGCGACAAACAGGCCGCCTACAACACCCTTTACACCGTCCTCGTGACCCTCAGCCGTACGTTGGCACCTCTGCTGCCCATGGTGACCGACGAGATCCATCGCGGCCTCACCGGCGGCGACAACGTGCACCTCGCTGATTGGCCCGCTGCTGACGTCTTGCCATCTGACCCTGAACTGGTTGCGGCAATGGACCGGGTCCGCGAAGTCTGTTCAGCCACGCTCAACCTTCGAGAGGCTGAAGGAATCGGAGTGCGCATTCCACTCGCCGAACTCACCATTGCTGGCAACGACACCGACGTTCTTGTCGAATTTGCCGACCTCATCAGCGATGAGATCAACGTAAAGAAGGTCACCTTCTCGACCGACCTCGACGCATTCGCTGCCAGAGTCCTCAAGCCCAACGGCAAGCTGCTCGGTCCCCGACTCGGCAAGGGTATGCAAGACGTGCTTGCAGCGGCACGCGCCGGGCAATGGAGTCCGAACGACGACGGCACCGTAGCGGTAGGCGAACACACGCTTACCCCCGACGAGTTCGAGATCGCTCTTGAGCCAGCCACCGATGGTGCCGTTGGCGGCTTGAGTTCTGGCGACGCGGTTGTTGTACTCGACACCGACCTCACGCCAGAACTTGTGAACGAGGGTCATGCACGCCAGCTGTCTCGATGGATTCAGGACGCCCGCCGTTCAGTTGGCCTAGAAGTCACCGACCGAATTGCCTTGACCATCGCGACCGATGCCGAAGTCCAGGGGTGGCTTGAACCCCACACCGACAATCTCGCTGCCCAAGTACTCGCGATCCAACTTGGCTTCGGTGCCGTCGATTCCGGTGAGTTTGTCTATGAACTCGATGGTCACGCCATCAGCTTCGCACTGGCAAAGATCTGAACCTGTTGGTTCGATTCATCGAGATTGATGGGTTGAGCCAACAGATCAGCTACCACGAATCTGCTAGCCGAACGCATCATTACTGACGTTCTCAGCTCGCAATTTCGTGATCTGGCCGTGTGTGCACGAGCCACCGCCTGCTCAGTACTAGGAGCTCAGTGAGTCGCTAGCGGTCGCTTCTAGTTCTCGTCGTCGAAGAACCTGTCGGCTACATCACTATCGAGGCCGCCTTCAGAGTCGTCGGCGATGCCTCTGAGTTCTGCCAGAAACCGATCCGAATCGTCATTCTCGGGGGCAAGCGTTACGACGTCTTCGGCGGCAGCCCGCACTTCGGCCAAGAACGATCCGCCGAAACTATCTTCGGCGTCATCGTCTCCTTCAGCATCGATGGAGATGACATCGGCGAGGTCGTCCTCGGTGCTTTGTGAGTCATCGATGCTTTGTGAGTCATCGATATCGTCGACCGCATGCAGGTAGGTGGCATCGTCGGGAACGGACGACCCGAAGGCGACATCATCTTCGTGAACAAGATCTTGGTCGGCAACATCGTCGCCACTGTCGGCAGCTGAGCTAATCCCTGCAAGCGCAACATCGTCGTCGATGAAGTCTGGTAGGTCAACGCTCATGAGAGGCCCCGCTGCTGCTGCAGCCAAGGAGTCCGATGCTTCGCGAGCCTGACTCCGGTAACGATCGAGCGATGATTTCAGGTCAACCGCTTCGATGCGCAGATCATCGCGGACCCGCCGAACATGAGCGAGCTCAGCTGTGGCCTTGTCGCGTTCGACTTGAATAGCGCTGCGGGCCGCAGCCAGGCCCTGTTCGCGCACTTCTGCTGCTTGGGCTTCTATATCGCCTAGCAGTCGAGCGGCACGTTCGTCAGCATCGGCAACCACAACGGTCGCATGCTCGTCGGCCTCGGCCCGGCGACTGTCCGCTTCGACCTGTGCATCGTGGAGAACCCGGTCGGCCGTTTCTTGTGCGATGGCAAGGGTGCGGGTTACTGCACCTTCGGGATCGTGAAGACGGATGTCATTGCC
>ERZ651776.1662-NODE-1662-length-26063-cov-4.393712_pt1 | contig 26063 bp, 22 predicted proteins | sample MGYA00514761_ERZ651776 | MGnify/ENA metagenome assembly ERZ651776 | reverse complement strand
GACAAGTGTGTCACTCGTGTGTCACTCGTGTGACATTAACTCCTGTGTCACTCACTCGTGTGTCACTCGTTTGTAGTTTGTATTTTGTATTTTGTATCTCACGGCACGCCTCTCAACGCCTGCATCTCCCCGTTCCCGTCCCCCTGCTGCATCTGCTGCCTCCTCTGCATCTGCTCCTTCTCCAGAACGCATATATAACTATACCTCGCGCTCCCGACCAAAACCACCCCGATCCCCACCCCGTTGACGGCGGATATCTCCACGCTGAAGAGCACCGTGCTGAAGATTATCATGAGCACCTGCTTCACGTTGGCGGCGATGCAGAGCGTGAGCGGGCTCGTGAGCTTGTTCGCAACGAGGGAGCATATATTAAGCGTGAAGCTCGCCGCGCCGCTGAGCAATACGACGGTCCACATTTGCGGCGCGGCGGTGGGGGAGATCTCCCCCCACCGCTCCCGCATCCCCCCGAGCTCCCCCGTCGCGAGGCTGAGGGCGAGGCACTGCAGGAGGGCGAGGGGGGCCATCTTGGAGAGCAGGTCGACCGGGTGGAGCTTGAGGGAACCCGTGAGCATCTCCCCCGACGCGACCACCTTCACCGCCGCCAGCAGGACGCAGCAGCACGTGAAGAAGAATCCCAGGGCGGTGTAGGACATGTCGCCGTAGCAGGAGAGGGCGACGCCGAGGACGATGGGGAGGACGGCGAGGGACTTCTGCCTGGATATGGACTTGCGCTGGAGGAGGCCGAAGGCGAGCGTTAGGGCAGGGACCAGGGAACGCATGACCTGGTTGAAGTTCACGGAGACGTGCCGGAGGGAGACGTTGCCGATGGCAATGTTGAGGGAGAAGACGATGGAGAAGAGGTAGATCGGGGTGGTCTCGACGCCGGGGAGGAGGGCGCGCTTGTTGGAGGAGGAGGTGAAGTAGTGGTACACGTGGGAGCCCACAGTGTTGAAGGCCATGTGGAGCGAGGAGAGGAAGAAGGGGTATTTGAAGTCCACGGACTGGAACGCAGACTTGTTGAGGAGGGTCACCCCGATGTTGTTCACCAGCCAGATCAGGAGCCAGAAACCCCCGGAGGATAGGACGTCGGCGGAGGAGGAGGAGGAGGAGGGGGAGTGGGAGTGGGAGTGGGAGTGGGGGGATTTATCCATTGAAAAGATATGGGGGAGGGGCGAGGTGAGAGGGTCTATTTCTATTGGGGGTAATTCTGTATGATCGAAAATCTTGGATGTTATGGGTCGGGGAGTGAGTGTGGGTTTTTAACCGACAAAAAGTTTACTTAGGGTTAGATTTTGGTTGTTTGGCGAAACGAACGGGCGAGAAATGAGAAATGATGAAGAAATAAAACGAACAAAAAAAAGAGATTAACTGGTTCATTATTCGTTGCGACGACACGCACCCGGGCTATACTTTCAAGAGAGAGAGAGAGAGAGAGAATATAGAGAGAGAGAGAGGAATAGAGACGACGTTGACGATTCTGTATCAATCGTCTCAATAATGTCATCACTCCCCCCCCTTCCCTCCTCTCCCTCCCCCTCCCCACCTTCCCCCCCCTCCCTCTCCCCCCCCTGCACCCCCTCCCAGCTCCGCACCTTCCTCTCCTCCCCCCTCCACCACCACCTGGCCTCCCTCTCCCCTCTCCTCTCCCCCCTCGGTCCGCCCGCGCATACCAACCCCCTTTGGGTCGAGATCGTTACGAAGCTGCACTGGCTTGAGGAGGAGGAGGAGGAGGAGGGGGAGGGGGGGGAGGATTCGTTCGTGCGGCACCAGGACGAGGCGGCGGAGATGATAAGGGAGAGGATCGACGGGGACGTGAGGGAGGCGGTGGGGAGGGTGAGGGAGAGGGTGAGCGTGGATAGGGTCCAGGTGGAGGGGGAGTGAGAATTTAAAAAAAAAAAACTAAAAACGGCTGGGAGGGGGATTGTAAAGTTGTAAAAAGTTTGTGGCTTTTTTTGTTGCTATAGGTTGGATCATTTACTTGAGGCAAAATGGGCATTTACTTGAGGCAAAATAAGCATTTATTTCGGAGTGAAAGGGTTTTCAGCAAAGAGCGCTTCGGAGGTATCGTCCGGTTTCAATTTAGCTCACCCAAATCTTTAGGGTGACTTAAAGACGAAAGTTTATTTGAATCAGTGCTCATATTGTATTATACTTTCGCATTCAAAGGTATAGCAGGAGTTGTTACTCTAAGCCAAGCATTAAGAAGGTTATCACCTCCACGAGCAATAGTTAACGGTCCAACCTTGTACACCGAAGTCAACTTGACCTTCTGTAGATTAATCCTTGGTCAAAAATAGCTTTCTTTCTTTCTTTCTTTCTTGGACGAAAGAGGTTGCTTTTCAGGCCCTCTCGTCGAATCTGAAGTCCTCCTTCTTGAGAGTGTTAACCAGGCACGCCGCCACGATGAGAGACCCCCCTAGCAGCGCGTTGGCCCCCATCCCCTCGTGGAAGAACAGCAGCGCGAATCCGGCGGCGAATATGGGCTCCGTCGCGAGGATTACCGACGCCTCCGCCGCGCCCATCTTGCCTATGGAGTACGTCTCCAGCAACCTGTTGCACGCGGTCGTCACCACGCCAGTCCACAGCACGGCCGCCAGCACACCTTTCTGCTCGGGATCGGTGAAGAGGGAGAGGAGACCGAAGCGAGCGAGGTCGGGGGGCGACTCCGTCGAGAGGCACCACAAGGCGCTGAGGAAGGCGGTGACGGCGACCTGGGTCGCCGTCACGGGGAGCGCCATGCCGGGGGAGCCCCTCATCAGCCTCTCGGTGAGGCTGAAGGAGACGCCGAAACCGATCCCCTGGAGCACCGCGAAGACGTCGCCGGTGCCGACGGCCGTCGCGGAGAGATTCCCACCCCCGAGCTCCAGGATCCCCACCCCGACTATGCATAGGGCGGCGGCGAGCCAGGTCTGGGGGGCGTTCGTTAGGGAGACGTCCTTCTCGCCGGACAGGGAGTCGACGAGAGGGCATACGATGACGGTGACGGCCCCCAGGAAGGCCACCGTGGAGGAGTCCGTGTCGACGAGGGCGACGGACTGGCTGATGTAGCCGAGGGCGGTGAAGCAGCCGCACAGGAGCGAGCCGGCGATCAGGGGCTTCTCGAGCTTGGGGAGGAAGGGGGAGAGGACCAAGGCGCCGAGCAGCATCCGAGAAGAAGTCGTCGCGCTGGCGGGGAGGTCGGCGTTCATAAAAGCCCCCAAAGGGAAGTTCGTCCCGTACAACAACGACGCGAAAGTTAGAGTCAGGCGAGGCATCAGGTAGCGAGCTCGCTTCGCCAGCTTGTAATTTTTTACGGACAGGGGCGAGGTTGACTTTGGGGTGGTCGGTTCGCCCTCGTCGTACGAAACAAAAGGCGAGGTTGTCTTTGGGTTAGGGTTAGGGGTGGTCGGTTTGCCCTTGTCGTCGAAACCGTAGTCGAAACCGTCCTCTTCCTCCACCAAGACGCAAACACCCCGGGCACAAACGACCCCTGCTTGATTCAAGAGGTCGTCGTAATATAATAGTGATGAAGGACTATCTACCATTGGATCCGGGGTAGTTAATTCTGGTGAGGGCGGTGAGGGCGGCTGCGATGGGCTGCTTTCTCTTTCGTTGCGGTATATTCTCGTGTAATGGTTGCAGTTTCTGCAGGAGTTGATAAATGCGGCAGAAAGTGGCAAAATGAGCTGCAAAAAGGCTGATAACCTCATCACGCTCGACCAAATAATCAAAGGGTCAAACTGATGAGGCCGCTTAGCGGGGGGTGGCAAAACTCTGCCGAAAAGGGAGCGTTTTGGTGAGTGAGAGGAGTGTAGATCTCAGCGTGTCACTTCGAAAAGAGAGGAGTGTAGATCTCAGCTTGTCGACTTCGATGAGAGTCAATGAGCGTAGGGAAAGTTCTCGTAAGCTTTTGAACGAGCTGGGTGATCGATTTTATATTGTAAGCTAATAAGAAGTGGAGATATTGCCAAGATTATTATTTCTCGACCGACGAACGAACTCAAAACTATTCCTTTTTCCTTTCCACAGTCTCGCTTTTTGCTCCTTGCTCCTCTGAATTGACGTACCTACCCCCCTCCAATATAATTACCCTGCGAGCTTCACTTTCCTGATTATTTTCCCCTTTAACATGCCGTCGACGAATCCTCCGGCGTCCCCTAGCACGAGTTTCGTGGTGTCATGTCGCACGACAGCCTCCGAGGTTCCGGTTGAGATGACATTCACTCGTTCGTGGGGGGCTAATGGTTTCGACCGTCTGTACGAGCTTTTTTCTGCCGGCTATTATGACGACACCGTCATGTATCGTGTTGTGCCTAACTTTCTCACACAATTTGGCGTCAGCACACATGATGAGATGAACAAGAGGTGAGCATATCGGTGCAGGTGATTGCTTGTCTGACGCTAAGCATTTTTTGCACACAAACTCACCAAAGACCACACAAAAAAACGGCGTTCGTCTAGATTCGGCTGGCCGAATACAATACCAGACGACCCTCGTGGGACCCAACCGTTCAAAAAGGGTACTATCTCCTTCGCTGGCTCGGGTCCGAACTCTCGGGCGACGGATATATTCATCTGCGATATGGAAAATGGTGGTTCACTCGGCAAAGGATCCCCTTGGGAGGTTCCACTAGGAGAAGTTACTAGTGGTATTGAAGTAGTCGAACAATTTTACAGCGGTTACGGGGACATTGACGCATTTAACAAGAAAGGAGTCAGTCAGCAAAAGTTGCGAAACAAGGGGGAGTCGTACGTGAATAATGAGTTTCCACTTTTGAGTAGGTTTGCTGGATGCGAAATGACAAGTATCGATGGAAGTGACCCTCGCACGCCGTTGGAACCGATGAAGAATGAAGATATCGATAGGGGTGGAAGGTTTAACAGGTTTGAGCACAATGGGGTCGTCCACCACGGTGAAAACTCCTCCTCTTCTGTCAGTGGAATTACGGCCGATCGCTTTATTGCCGCTATAATAATGGTATTATCGGGATTTTCCGCCCTTATACTCACCTATAGGCTCTGCTCGAGTGGAGGGAAGAAGAGTCGGCGATTTGAGCAGTAGTTTGTAAGTAATTTTGAGAGACCCAAGATAAAATTTTGAAAGCCAGCAAAAAGAACAGACACAACACAACAGCACCTCAACATAACACAACAGATCCTGAAAATTGTGTCAGACGGTCGAACTAGTTTTAAACGGTATTATTTATTTTTCCGGAATGATACAAGTGGAGCAGTAAGGACAGCGATCCTTTCTCTTCAACCACTCGTCAACGCACTCGGCATGGAATGTGTGATTGCAGGTAAAGTTCAGATGTCTGAGCTTCTCTCCTGTCTCATAGGGACACTGACATACCAAGCACTTGAGCTCACTGTCGTCACATTCCTGCTTATCCCTATTGTTGAATGTTGCCTCGTCGTAAACACTCGTCCTGAGTTTTTCGATCTCTTGTCCAGCTATGAGTGCCCACCTTTCCTCCTTGACATTCCCGATCCTCTCACCGATTTGCAGCATCGTCTCGTAGGACAGTTCAGCGTTCTCCCCCTCCTCTCCGTCGTTGTCTATCTGTTCTTGCAGATCTGCATTCTCTGGGTTTTCCTCCTGCATCGCCGCCTGCAGCGCAGCTAGATCCTCGCCGCTGAAATTGTCCGCGTTTTCACGGAGGTACTCTGCCCCCATCTGGTAGCTCGCCATTGCCTCCTCCGCCATAAGCTGGCGAGCAAGGGCCATAGACTCCTCCTCATCCCGCCGCGCCTGACTCGCCGGGGAGAGCTGTTCAGGCTGCGTCTCCTCCACATCCTCTTCCTCACTCACGGCATAATCGTCATCAGAGTTTTCATCGGAGAAGTCTATCCCTATATTGTTGGAGCTATTGTCAATTGCAAGAGTATTGTGAATATTCCCGTTGGTGATGTTGTCTTGGTTAGGCTCGGGTCCGCTACAAATATCAACGGCATCGGCTGCCGTTTCCCTCGCACCTTGTGGGTAGGGCCTCTGCCTGTTGTTGTTGGTGATAGCAGTATTGGCGTTATCTGGAGTAACCAGATCAACAAGACTTGGCTCGCTCAGGTCCACCACACTAACCTCGGACGAGCTCGCGGCCGTATTTGCGTGCGTAGGAGTACTATCCTGAGAATTTGGCATCGCATCTGGAGAATCCAAGGAGGGGGGCACCGATATTGAGACTTTTTCATTACTGACATCGAGGTGGTGGTTTGAAAAGGCCTGTACATTCTCTACGTCCTCTGGCGTGCTCAAAATCGAAGCGTTCGACGTGTCCCGCTTTAAAAGTGAGGTATTTGTGTTACCACTCGTATTCACGGGCGACAGTCGGAGCGGAGAGGCAGAGAATGCTGACATAGAATTTCCGTCGTTGTCAAATATATGCACTGATGGAAGCGTTTTAAAAGATTTTGACGAGTACTCGGGGGATTCCAATTACTAAAAGCACTTCACGGGCAAATTCTTTTTAAATACAGAACAAGTTTTTGTGTGACTGGTGGTCTTTGAAAATTTTCAACGACAAAACGGGCGAAAAAAGCCAAAAAGTGGAAAGTGGAAGAAAATCCAAGAAAGAAAACTTCACTCTCCCATTTGTTACTTTTCCCTCCATTCCCATTCTCTCTCTCTTAAATATCTTGCCCCAATATCTTATCTTCGTTTGCTCGCTCGCTCTGTCAACTGGAAACTAAAACTCCCCCTCCCTCCAGCCACCAGCCACCAGCCACCACAGACACACCGGTAAAGTAAGTTTTCACTATCACTAGTCTCGCTCCTCCCTCCCTCATCAACCCCCCAACAACATGTTGACCGCTTCGGCCTCGTCCCACCCCTTCGCCTCGAGCGCCGCCTTCGCGCTTTCTCTGTCAAAGCCCATCTCGCAAACCCTCGATATCTTGGCCTCGTTCTCGTCCCCCCCCGCTTTCTCTTGAGCGTACATATCGGTCCAAAACTTTGCTGTCCGCTTGAACTCCTCCTGGTTGCCGGTGTACATCTTGGCGACTTCCGCGTCCTGGGGATCCGCCGGCTCCGGGTTACATAGCAGGGCCTGGAGGGATATGAGAGCGGTCTTTATGGTCAGGGCGGGGGACCAGGCATCCTTTAAAATATCCAAACAAATGGCGCCAGTCTGTGAAGAAATGTTCGGGTGCCATATTTTGGTGATGAATTTCATTTTGGGCGGTTCGAAAGGATAACCGTTGGGGATTTTAATGTCGATACTATCATGTAAGTAGGATACCGATGGGAAGGGTAGTAAGGAGTGTGAGATAGAGCAATCAGAGAGTGATCACAAAAAAACGCTCTTTTGTTTTTGGGATCCGAGATCGGAGAGCCGCAGAGCCTGACCAAGAATGCGGCCAGATCACGTAAGGTGGTACCGCGCGTCCACACAGCTGCAGCTGCAGAGCAGCCATAACTTACCAGAAAACTCCGCCCTCGTATGGCGTATCGTCCGAGCCCTTGATAGATCCCCGCAACTCGGTGAGTACACCTGGCACAACGGGCTCGGCAAACACCCCTGAAGAATCTGATTGAAGCTGGCATTCGGCCAGTTCCTTGCGAAGGCGGGAGTCGTTCGACATTTTTTTGAGATCTAGGGAATCACTACGGCTGTCTGAGGTGTCCAGCAGTGGGTCTTGAGAATGGAAGGGGTGTTGACTTAATCCAATGCTGATAAACGTCTATATGCCTGGGAATGTTTATTCTATATTATCTCCGGGCCAAAATAGTGTTGATGAATAGATAGGCTTGTACTATTTTAAACGGAGTTAGTGACGAAGGCCTGGGTTCTGCAGCCTTTTTACACCGGCGTGGGGACAAATTTCCGCTCCTTAATATCGAATCTCTAAGATGTTTCTCAAATGGTAAAACCGAGTTTACCCGGCCCTTAGCTTAAAATACTCGGCCTAGACAACATTAATAGTATTTAAAGACCTCTTCCCATAAAAATCAGCACCTGCCCTTCATTGTTGGTAAGCCAACCTTTCTCTCACAAAATCAGAATGTATCCTGGTTTAAGGCGGTCGCTGTCGACGTTGGCCCGTCCTGATGACTCAAAGAAGGAGGCCCTTGCTGTCCTCGCCCGTGCACTTGGCAAACACCAGGTCCGCATCTTGGCTGCCTCTGATTCCTTTGACTCTTCCTCTTCCTCTTCCTCTTCCTCTTCCACCACGACTCCCACCCCGACAACTGACATTCTCCGCAAACCGAACCCGTTCATTACTTCTGCCGTTATTTCTCCAGTGCGTTCGTCGAAGTCGTTGGAATTTTCGTCCTTAAGGGAGTTCCAGAGTTACAATGAGAGGGAGTGCATAAGCAATGCAGCCGAACAGTATTTAGAGGCTCTGAAAAAGGCTGAGATGAGAAGCTCCATGAGTAGTCTCCCCGCAACGCAGAATCACTTCAGCGACTGGTTTCCGCGCCTTTATCATGCTATTAAATCGGAGCAGGCGGCCGTACTTAAGGGGGAGAAGGGCTTTGATCGGAGTAATTATGGTCCAGCTTTGATGCTGCTAAAGGCAGAGAAACTGGCCGTGATAACAATGCATGAGGCTGTAGACACGACGATGCACTCCCCTCACGGCGCAAAATTCGTGAGAGTTTGCGACAGGATCGGAGAGGCCATCAGAGCGGATGTCAACATGAAGTTTATCGGTGAAAAGGATGGCAAAACGACTTGGGGGAAGGAAATAATCGGAACGCTGAAGAAGGCTTCCAAGGGCAGGATGAGGCAGGTGAATAAGCGTGCGGAGCAACTTCTCGTTGCATCTGGCAGTCCGGATAGCGACGATCAAAATAGCGAGTGGCCCATGGAGCTGAAGATAAAAGTTGGTGCCGCACTAATATCTCTTCTCATACGCGAATGCAAGACCTCATCCGGGGGGCCTGCTTTCGTTTATGAGAAGCGACGGACGAGAAAGAACAAAGTTACTGGCTTCTTGCGGTGCAGTGAAGAGACCCTCGAAAGAGTGACGGCCGCTTCCCCGGCTAACATCTTTTCGTTCGTCCGCCACCAGCCCATGGTGGTGAAGCCAGTCGAATGGTCTGACCACAATTACGGCGGTTATCTTGAGCTCTCGTCGTCTGTCATGCGAACGCACGGGTGCATGGTGCAGCGAAATATGCTGAAGGAAACGAGCTCTACCGGTGATCTAGATGTCGTTTACAAGGGCCTGAACAGCCTGCAGCGGATCGGCTGGCAGATAGATGGGAGAGGCCTGGACGTCTGTCAGGAGGCGTGGGAACTAGGGTTGCCAATTGCTGACCTTCCAAGGAGAGAGGACATGGTGGTGCCAAGCAAGCCGAAGAAGGAATTCGTGAAGCCGAAGCGTCCCGACGGCTCGGACTACGATCGGAAAGACCCGATAATGCTTGAGTACTACGATCAATTAAATAAATACTACAACGCGGTCCACCACGTGGAGAGGAAGAAGCAGAGGAACGCCGAGATGCATTCGCTGCGATGCGACACGATGATCAAGCTGATGACTGCTGAGAAATTTCGCGACTATGAGATTTTCTTCCCTTATAACCTCGACTTCCGTGGTCGTGTATATCCAATCCCCCCCAATTTGAACCATGTGGGCAGCGACTTGTGCCGTGGGATGCTTCGTTTCAGTGAATCGAAACCTTTAACGGAGAGAGGGTGGGAGTGGCTAAGGATCCACATTGCAAACTTGTTTGGGGTGTCGAAAGTGTCATATGCGGATCGTTTGCAGTGGGTCGAGGACAATTTCGATGAATTGAGAGACTCAGCCGAAAACCCAATCCATGGCCATCGCTTTTGGCTGGAGGCTGACGAGCCTTGGCAAGCTCTTGCGGCTTGCAGGGAGCTGATGGATGCGTTCGATTCTGGGGACCCTGTCAGTTTCGAGAGTTCTCTCCCGGTTCATCAAGACGGAAGCTGCAATGGGCTGCAGCACTACGCTGCCTTGGGTCGCGACTTGGACGGAGGAACGGCAGTGAATCTATGCCCGACAGAGCTCCCCCAGGACGTGTACATGGGAGTGTGCAAGATTGTGATCGGTAAAGTCAACACCCTGGCCGACAGCAAACTGCCCATTGACGCGAATCCGAAGGAGAAAAAGGCTCACGCGAGTGCAGTACTGCTCAAGGGGAAAGTCGGAAGGAAGACGGTAAAACAGACTGTCATGACTAGCGTGTACGGTGTGACGGCTATTGGAGCTCGGATGCAGGTCGAGAGGCGTCTCATTGATATTTTTAAGGACGAAGGAGTTGACACTGACGAGATCGAGAAGGATATTTACGATGCAAGTTTTTTTTTGTCCCGCCTCACCATGGAGGCCATGAACGAACTCTTCACTGGGGCCAGAGAGATCATGTCCTGGCTACAAGATTGCAGTGAAATTTGTTGTCGTCAGGGACAACCGATGAGCTGGATAACGCCTCTTGGCCTCCCCTGCATCCAGCCTTACCGCAAGGAAAACCAAGTGAGAGTGAGTACACTGATGCAGAGAATCACCATAGCTAGGAATACGTTTGAGCTGCCAGTGGACAGCCGGAAGGTAAGACAAGACTGTCAACGATTACAAAATATAATGTCAAAAGAGAAGGAGAGAAACAGGATATTGATTGTCTTTGTGTTTGGTGTTCCCTTCACGCTCGCTAACCCCGCCATGTCCGTCTATCTCGCCTTTTCTTGCAGCAAAAAACGGCTTTTCCCCCCAACTATGTTCACTCATTAGACAGCACTCACATGTTGTTGACGAGCATGGAGATGGAGAAAAGGGGGCTAACATTTGCGGCAGTTCACGACAGTTACTGGACTCACGCCTGTGACATTGATGAGATGAGCGACATTTTGAGGGATGAGTTCGTCGACCTTTACAACAAGCCATTGCTCACGGTCCTCAAGGCAGATTTGGAGAGCAGATTCCCCGGGGTTGTTTTTCCGCCCATTCCTGAAACAGGACAGCTAGATTTGGAGTCTGTTAAGAAAAGTAGGTATTTCTTCCAGTGAAGGTATACAGTAAGATAGATTTATTGCTGCGTTTAGAGAAGGAATACCATAATTTTACTCATTTTTCCTCCGAAATCCTGCCTTGTATATTTCTGTACGCGCTGGTTTATAAAGACAACTGAATAATACCAGGACGCTTTTTTTTTCGTTTAAAAACCCCTCCCATCATCACATAATTTCTTAATTCTACCGATAGAGAACGTTTGAAGTTCTCCCAAAGCTCCCATCCCAAAATGAATCCCCAACTGCAGGCCATCTTGGAACAATCTCCGAAGCATGCAACCACTCACCGAAGTAACAAGCAACCAGCCAGACAGCAGGCAATGAAAGATAATCAGCAGAAACAACTTGCCCTGTCGTCAATCGCCAAGAAAAAGAGTAAGTCAAAGGTGAATGTACCCTACCTCAATCACACAAAAAACAACAGCAACCATTCCTATTCAATTTCGCAACATTCCCCCAAACATAATAAAAACCGTCATTCGTCTGCTTCGTTCGATCCGAATGCAAAGACTGGCGTGGAGCTGCTGACCGGAATCCGATCTCAAAAAGATGACATCTTAAAGAAAGTTGATAATCTGACTAAAGCTTTCGACGAGGACAACAACAGTTCTGCTGAGCCCCAGACACAATCCCCGAGCGGAACCGCGTCCCGCGGGTCGACTGTACAACTGCGCGACAATATTGCAAATGCTATTAATATGGCCATGTCTTCTCAGAAAATTTCCGTGCTCCAAAAGGATTCGCTTAACAGCATCCTCGACTGGTTCGATGAATTGCGCAACACAGATGGCAAGTACAACCCAGAGGCGGATACAGATATTATATTCAACGATAGCGCGAGCAATCTTATTGCAGATACCGAGACTTCGAAGGAGTTTCTTAAAGACAACACCAATGTAGTGTCAAGCGCCTCAAGCAACTTGAACAACATCTTTAAGAACATGGTGAAGGCTTTCGGTCAAGAGAACACGCGCTTGTCCGCTGATCTTACGTCGGACATAAAAATTAAAGAGAAAGACATCAAGAAACTCAGGGCGGACATTGTCGAGGCTAGGAACAGCATCGACAGTCTCACCCAGTTCAACACCAATCTGGAGCGGCGCTACCGCCTTGCCGACAGCCGTGCAAACACGCTCGAAAGTAATCGGCGGAAAGCTTTAAAGGACTGGAGTGATCTCAGCAAAGATTTTAGTGATCGCATCGTTCACTTAGAGAAGCTCGTAGCCCAGGAGTGTAGCAAGAGCAAGATGATGGAGCAGATTTTGCGGTCAGGGGGGCTGGAGCTTGCCATGGAGAGTAAAAAAGACGAAGGAGATGGCAATGAAGATGGGGGTGAGGAGGACAGTGCCGAAGCTGCTGAGCGAAAGTCTTACTTGCAATCACTTTTGATACAAATCAATGACCTCAATGACCGCTTGCAGGCTAAAGATATGGAGTTGAATCAAATGACAAGGAAGGCGGAGGCAGATTTGGCTAAGGTGCTGTCTGATCTCAAAGTGGAACGGAACAGGAATTTGGAATCTGGAAGAGGCATGGCAGATGATATGGTTGCCGCCAATGAGGCGGCAAAGGGGGAACTCGCCAATCTGAAGGCGAAGAAGGACGCCGAAATGGCCGAGATGAAGGAGAAGAACATGGCTACTCAGGAACGCCAAAAGGACGTTATCGCTGCATTGGAGAGCGAAAAGAAATCTCTGGCGGAAAAGGTTACTAAATTGGAGGCTGATCTAGCAAACTCAAGCAGCACCTCGCTAAGTGCGAAGGAGTCAATGACGGAGATCCAGACGAATTTAGACTCCCAGATTGAGGAGAACAAAAAACTGTTGGCCCAGATCCATGAGATGGAGAGCTTGCAGAGGAAAAATGAAGCTTCAAAGGGCAACAAATCCAAAGAATATGGGGAGAAAATAAAAGAAGTGGAAATCGAGCACGCCAAGGAAATTGAGGCGATAAAAGAACGAGCCGCTGATCAATCCCGTTCTCTCCAAGAGAAGGTGGATGAGTTGACTAAGAAGCTCGCTGATTTAGAAGCCAGCCAAAAGGCGCAACAAGGCCAATCGCGCGAGTTGGACAGGATCTTGGAGAAACACGAAGAAGAAGTTAAATCACTGAAAAACCTGCTGAGTGAGCGAGAGGCACGAATGTCCATGTTGGATAGTAACCAAGAACTTGTTCTTCAAGAGATGAAAAAAGCCCACGAAGAGGAGTTGAATGATGTGCATAATCGGCAAAAAGAGATGGAATCAAAACTAGAGACGACCGGAAGTGTTAGTGAACAGGCATTGGCGGAGCTAACGGAGAAAGCCGCCGAAGAAGTAGCGATGCATCGAAGCTTGCTAGAGAAGAGCGAGTCGAGCAGAAAATTGTTCGAAGCGGATGCCGCACTACAGCTAAATAATCTCCGAAAAGAGAAGGAAGACGAAATCGACAGGCTGAAGAGCGAAATGTCAGGATTATCGGGCTCCTCTAGCGAACAAGTTCAGGAGCTGAAAAACAAAAATGAGACATTGAACGATAAGATTGATGAACTTGTTCGGTTGCTTGGAAAGGAAAAGTTGAAAATGAAGGCTCAGGTTACGGCGAGCAAGAGCCAAATGAGTGATCTCGACCGCCAGTTACAGGCCAGTGAATCTCAGGTCCAACGCTCGCTCAGTGACAACGCGAGCCTCCGAAGAAATGTCCAGGAGATCATGGGGGGGATTCAAAACTGCAGCAAGCTACTTGAGGACATTCAAATCGACCAAGAGGAATTCAATGACTGGGACAGAGTGGACAAGGTGTTCAACGAAATCTCTGATATGATTCACGGGGAGAAAAGCCAAAAGATTGAGAGGTCTCGAAAGAAGCTTGAGGCGGAGAATCGCAGAAAGAGCAGGATGCTTTTGAGTTTCATGAAAAAGAAGATGAGTTTCAGCAATTTTGCTGATGGCGCTCCTCGGAAACTTACAGCCACGGGGAAATTCTGGACTGCTGACAGAAAGAGCAAGTTCATTGCTTTAAGCGCCGAGACTTTAATCAACAAGAAGCGCGGGAGCACTTTTTTCGCCTCTCCCCCACACAGTAGTGAGGCGTCAACGAGGCCAGGAACGGCCGGTAGTGAGACCGCGAGTGAAGCCAGTTCAAGCAATTTCGGTTCTAGGCCTGGGACAAGCAGCAGGCCTGGAACTAGCAAAGAGCCTTATGTACCGCAAATTATTGAGGAGGAGGAGAGAAGTGACCTAGGGCAGTCGTCCCCTACGATTGAGAATGTCGGAGCAGGCAATGCTGCTGCAGTTGATGTCAATACCCGGAAGGAAGAAGTCGACAGGTTGTCGGCTCCTTCGAATGTAATTGAGGGAAAAGAAGAGGAGACACCCCATATTGCTGCAAATGGGGACGAACATGAGGCTGGAAATGGGCAATCAACAACCGCATCAGTCGGTGCTGCAAGAGAGGCCGAAACCAAAGTTGAAATCGCCCCAGCCAAAGATCGACCGCAAGTATTGTCGCACGACCCACCCGACCCATCGACTTCAATCCAGCCTCCTATTACGGCGTCAGCGAAGGGAGATAAATCATCTAATATTCCGCCGGCTAATGATAATTCGTCCCCTGCAGCTTCTCTGGCTTCACCTGAAGAGTTGGAAAGTAACGACGAAAAGAAAGTTGAGGAGGTGGTGATAACGGAGGAAAAGGAGGGAGAAAATGTCACCGAAGAGGGGACCATCTCTACGGCAGACGCCGACGTTGTGGAGCAAAGAGACAAAGAAGAATCGGTAGAAAATCAAGAAGAGGGCCCATCAACAGCAAACCCTTCAGTACAAGAAGAGAGTGCGAGTCAGAGAAAGGTGGTAGAAGAACAAGAATACAATCAGGTCTCAACCACAGCACCTGTATCTCCTGTAGCAGAGGAGAAACCGCAGCCCCACAGGTCCGTCTCGCCAGCAGAAGACCCAAATTTCCCTGCTCCGACTACGGATTCTGTTATAGTAGGGGAGGTTGCTCCTCAACTCTCTCCAACCTCTGCCCCAACCACCACAATCGCGGTACCTGGATCACTTGATAAGGTAAAAGTGGCAAATGTTGAAGTGCCAGCGATAACTCCCGTCGCCCCTGTGCCTACACCTGCGCCTGCACCTGTACCTGTACCTGCACCTGCGCCTGCGCCTGCGCCTGCACGTTCTAGAACTGCTCAAAAGTCGCCTAAAGTGTCGCAGCGGAGAATGACGACGTCTCTTTCGCAAATGCAGCTGTCAGACAATACTAAGGGGGTTATAAAACTCTGCAAAAGGTCAAAAGAGCTCCGACAATCTTGCGTCGAGTGCAAAGCCCAACTTAACGAAAAGCAGCAGAAGAAAGGTCCTCGTTCTGTCATTTCAGACCTCGAGACTCGTCGAAAAAAGCTTGAGATAGATCTGGTAGAGTGCACCGAAAAGCTTGAGGGCGTCATTCTAAGTGACATTATGGTAGCCGTAGACGCCCTAGCTATGAATAATGAAGACAAAAGTAATGACAAGCTTCTAGATGTTCTTCAGAAAACGCTAAATACCGCCGACATAAAGGAGGTGTCTCTCTTAATAGCCAGTACGTTACCTGAGCTCGAAAAGACAGGCAGAGATAAACAGCCGTCAATTCGGTTTTTGTCGAACAGCCTCTCCAACTGCAATGTTGCAGAGCTACAGACGATGTGCCACAGTGTCGCTGTCTCGGTTGAAGGACTGGACATGCATATCAAGAATGCTCATGATGAAGACGAAATATTATCCCTTACGAACAAGAAGGTGCTTGCCGCAAATCAACGCAAGGTTTTGGAACGAGCAGTCAAAGAGGCAGGAGGTTGGAGGCAGGCGATTTTTCTCGATAATGGGGATATTGACACCGAAGTAGACATCTCCATTTGGCCCTTGGAAGATCAGGTCCAGATGCTCTCCATGATAAATGACCAAATATCCATTCGGATGGAAGAAGAAAAGGCTCACTTTAAGAATCAACTTATGAAAGAAAGATCGAGAGCACGGACCCCTCAAGTAGATAGGAGTGAGAGAGATAAACAGGAGAAATTACATAAGCAGATTCGGAAGATGTATGATCATGTGGGATCTTACAGGGTCCCTAAGGAAGAGCCGCCGCCCTCCATGATAGTCGAAAAGGATGAAAAGCGAGATCTTGTCGGTCTCGGTGACAGCGTCGCGTTACATAACTTCCATGAGGCTAGTACTGAGGTCGTGCAAGATGCATTGGACCGAGACGAAAATCGAGTTAAGGCGGTGATTGAGATTTTCGAAGAGAAAATTGTTGTAATGGAAGAGGAAAAGAGGGACCTAGCGGTCGCCTTAGAGAAGTTGAGTAAGGAGGCCGGTGAAAAAAGTATTGATCCCAGCGTGTTGAATGAGCTGGAAACGCTGAGAGAAGAGCTTGCTAAAAGGGAGAATTTAATGCATGAGCTAGAGAATAGCATCCGCTTAAAAGGCGAAGATGTGGATAGAATGGCTGGGGAAATCAAGGACCTACAAACTTCCATCGATAAAAAAGATGGCGACTTGACAAATCTCAACGAGCTACTTGAAGAGGGTCAGAAGGATCAAGGAACCAATCTTGAGCAACTCACGGCGATGCAACAATCAATGGACCTGGCGGAAAAGGCCCAGAATATGTTGAAGGAGCGGGTGAAAGAGCTTGAACTCCAAGAAACATACTTTCGAGCTCAGCTCGACAAGATGATGGCTCGGGAGAAAGAACTAGAGGAAGAGAGGAATGCCGTGATGGAGGCCCGAGCTGCGGACGAGTTTGCGCTGAAAGAGCTGGAAAACCAGCTCGAGTTAGCTCTGGACGGAGACAGCAAAACGAGAATCGAAGCTCTCCGACGGAGGAGACAGAAGAAGCTTGGCAAATACAGCACGGCCCTCGACGACATTAAAAGGAGGAGAGAGGATAACTTGCTCAAGGTTATGAAGTCGTTCCAGTGGATTCACCACGTTCCCCAGGTCGTATTTAACGGGAGACCGTACGCCAGCATTGTTGAGTGGGCAAAGGAGAGACAAAAGAATATCGCGGAGAATGGCGGCGGTACGACGGATGATAATGCTCGTCAGGAACTGCTAGAAAGGCTCAGAATGTTGGATATCATGCACCTTGAGGGGAAAGCGTTTAAGGACCTGCGAGAAAAGCACCAGTATGACTATGGAGGAGGGGTGTTTCATGTCAGTGGAGAGGGGGAGGGAGAGAGAAAGGATAAGAGGGATATCATGCTGAGGTACAGGCACGCGAAGGACGAAGACAAGCAACCGTATGGTCCATGGGGGCGACATCCCAGCCTAAGGTACCCATACGCGGATCCCAGTCTTCCCAATGAGACCAGTGGGGGCTTAAGAATCTCCGAAAAGAATAACTTTTTGAATTCTGCTTCGACCGATCAGGAGGATGAAGGCACCTTGACCTCAAAAACCAAAAATACCATGACACAGTCCCAGGCCATATTAAAAAGCAAGAGTACAGGCAATTTCCATTGGAAAAGTGGTGGCTTTAGTAAGTCCACCCCGTCGCCGGTCAATGGTGAAATGGTACCTGTCAAGCGCGTCCAGAAGACTTGGTTCGCTCGCCCCAACACTGAGCTTGACGATCAAAACAAACTCCCAAAAATCAACAAAGACATCAATCCAAGGACGGGTCTCCGGAAGGCGAGTGACCCTTTCGTAGGTGTCAGCAACACTAAACCAAGCAGCGCGAAGCCGCTCAAAGGATGGGAGAACACTAGTGTTGGACTTGGGGGATTAGGCTTGGTGAGCTTGCCGGGAGAAAGTGGAGAAAGTGGAGAAAGTGGTGGAGGAAATGGAGGCGGGGGGTGGGGATTGGAGAAGGAAGATATGAAAGGTTTCAAGTTTGACATTAACGACTTGATAAGCGATCAAACGTACGTCAGTTATGCGGGGGGCCTCCCGGGAAGGGGGCTGAGCTTGAATAAATAACATGTTTGCAATAGTTGTAAAGGAAGCTAGCATTTTGCAGAAACAAATTTATTTTACACGCTATTTTTCGTTGTCGAGTTGGATCTGAACAGAAGATTCCGTCTCATTATTGTTGACAAAGATATTCAATTTTTAAGAACGAAAACCACGTCACCCTCGTATTTTCCTTCGTATAAGTAGAATCTCTCTTAGTTTCTCTACTACTGCCCCCCCTCCCTGCCTGTTAAGTTGCGAGCAATAAGGGTGAGAACAATCCACACACAAAAAACAACCCAGATAGCAAAATGACTTCAATAATGCGGTCAGTGGTATCGAAGAAGAAGAATCGCTTCACAGAAGACGGCTTTAACTTGGACCTTACGTACATAACAGACTCTATCATAGCCATGGGATTCCCCTCGGTTGGGAATGAGTCCCTGTACAGAAATCCACTCCCAGAGGTGCAGCGTTTCTTCAAGGAGAGGCACGCAGGGCATTATAAGATTTACAACCTTTGTAGCGAGAGAGAGTACGAATCTTCCTGTTTCGAAAAGTGCGAGCGTTTCCCTTTTGATGATCACAACCCGAGCGCCTTGGATGTAATAGGGAGATTCTGCAACAGCGTGGAGCGATTTATTTTGAGCGACCCGGAAGCAGTCGTCGCGATTCACTGCAAGGCTGGGAAGGGTAGAACTGGCATGATGATTGCCTGCGCTCTGATGCATTTAGGAATTTGCAAAACGGCACAGGCTGCATTGGATCTCTTTGGGAATAAAAGGACCAGTAACAAAAAGGGAGTTACAATTCCGAGCCAGGTGCGTTAGCTTGAGTCTGAAATTATAATCGCTCATCGAAAATGGCCGTCGTCTTACTAATTCGTTTCGTGACTCGCGTCGGCTTGACCGCGCATTTTATCGACACAGATCCGCTATGTATTCTATTATGAACAGCTGCTCAGGCGACCCGATGTAACCACCTACACCTACAAAATATCTCACATTAGGCTTGCCACGGTACCCAACTTCGACCCGAGCATCACCGGGGGTGGGTGCGACCCCTACTTTCACATCAGACTTCTGCAGAAGACTGGAGAATCAAGCTGGAAGGAACGGAAAGTTTTCAACTACAAGAAAGCGGTCGGTGGGAAGGTAAAAAAATGTTTACCGCATGACAAATTCGTCGACATAGATTGCAGACATCTCAACTGCATCGTCAAGGGCGATGTAAAATTGTGCTTTTTCGACCATGACCAGTACAGCAAGGATGACAAGATGTTCCATTTGTGGTTCCACACAGCCTTCATCGAGCGCAACTTTCTCGTCTTTGACAAGGTGGTTGTTGACAAGGCCTGCAAGGACAAGCACTGCCGCACTTTCGACGCCCAGTTTAAGGTCGAGGTTTATTTACACCGAGTTGACGACCGGGAATTCACTGGGACCACACTTGAGGATGAGGGTGACACAAGAAGTGACACGGACGAGGAGACCGACGAAGAGAACTAAGAAAAAGAAGGTGAAGTGAGATAATTTACCAGAATAAGACGTTGAGCGAGCTTATATACAACCTTTGCGTTTCTAGAAAATTTTGGCTTTCCTGCATCTTCCTTTCATCGTCTTACTGCTTATTACTGTGGTAGTCTTAATTGACGGAGTCAACAGAGATGCACTTATTCCATGGCCTCGAATACCGGCTGGATTAGCGGGTGCCACTGGTGGAGCCAAGCACACAGCCAAAAGAGCCATACGCACACTCCAGAGATTAGAATCACAACGTTAGCAATTGAGGCAGTTTCGGGGTGAACCTGCGAAAGAAGAAGGAGAATTGATTGATTGATGTTAGACTTGAGTCACAAGAACAGAACAGACAGTGCGGTTGCATGCGAACGTATCGGAATGGGGGTCATAGTATCGCATTCGACCGCATTTGGCCGTACGCTGGCACGATGCTGGCCCGTTGATGTACTCTGTTAACATGACAAGCGTGCTACACGCGCAATTACCTTCCCAATGCCCCTCAAAAATTGAGTAGCAAATATCAGCCCAAAGGTTAGCACAGCATAAATTAGAGAACCAGTGACAATTGGACCGGGTAATCCCATCGTAGAGTGGTTTTGATATTTAAGGGTAGGGGGGAGGAGACTTAGTCTTCGTCAGGCTGTGCATGCTCCTTCGCTGTCCGAAGCTCAAACAGAGCCCACGACCTTTTGTGCTGATTTCTCTTTAACCTATTTTTTCGCGGCGCCCAAAGACTCTTGTGTCCATATAGCCCAAAATTTATCCCTAGCCTCTACCTGCTCTTTGCCAGTTCCTCATCTTTTCTTGTTGAGGCCACAGTTCAACCCTTCTTCTCTCCTGCCCTTCTCGGCCCTTACAACTTGTCTCATTGTCGTATAGCTCTTTCCTTGGCTTGTTTAACCTCATTTTCCCCTTTTCCCCCCTTTTCCTCCATCCCCCTTCCTGGCTGCCTTCGTCCCCGAGAACTTTGTGAAAATTGTTGTCTCAGTTGAAAGGGTTTTTCATTTTCAGCATTGACATGACGAAGGAACTGGAAGAGCCGTTGATGGCGACTTTAGATGCGGTGGACGACCATCCCTTGCCGAACTCTACCCCTCCCCACCACACGCCTCAGATGGCCAAGGCCATGCAGGCAGCAGCGAAGGACTACAGAGACCACAAGGGCGACCCCCAACGGATAACCCCCCCCTCCGCCCGAGACCGGAAGGCTACAACGAATCGCAGGACATCGGCCACTGATAATCGCAGGACATCGGCCACTGATAATCGCGTTTCCTATCCGGAGCCGAATAACATTGATGGGCAAAGGAGCGATGATGTGCCTGAATTTTACGATGAGGAAGAGATATTGAGGGTCTCTGCTAGCCTGGCGCACGGTTATATTGTGCTGCTGAGCTGTGGTGAGGTGGATGACCAGATGAGCTTTGCGGCCCTGACAGATGGGAATGTAATTGATGCCTGCTTTGGGGTTGGTCCTGGGTCCAGCCTTAGCGGCCCTGGAGTCCAACATGCCGCTCGGCGGGCCAAGACTGTCAAAGATTACGTCCGCCAACTCCCAGAGGAGCTGCAGCCGCTGGCGGTCGAGTGCTACACCAGGGCTTTCAAGATTGTGGAGGTTTACTGGGCGAGTATGGAGGAGGCCGGGGTGTGGGGCTGCTGCAAGGAGGGGGAGATTAGGAAGGTGGCGATGTTTGAGCTGAGGCGGGTCTTTCGTACCATCGGGACGGGCAGTGGGGTGCCGCCGCCACCTTTGGACAATTACAATGGAGACAATGGAGACAATGGAGACGAGGACGTGGGCAATGCTGCGGCTGGTGGGAATGGTGACCATCGCAAAGGCAGCGCATGCGATCAATAGAAATAGTAGATATAAACACCGATGCGCCTTCTGTTTATTGTTTGGGGATTGTTGCGTACTTGATATTATGTAACTCGTCGGAGATTTAGACAAACTACTACGGTTTTGAAAATAAAATCAAAAGCGAGAGAAACCCTCATCATCATCAAACTCTTCTCTAATCGGTCGGTGTCAACCAAGGTTTAAAGGTTTTTTACGGCAAATCCAGCCCGCTTTCCTGTTTCTTGTACTTGTCCCCAGCCTCCTCCGGGGCAACCTTGGCGCCTGCGCCTCCAGTCAGTTTCTCGTGTTCTGTCTGCGTCTTCTTAATCATGGCCCCAAGATCTCCGCTGGCAAACCTGTCATTCGGCTCGTACAATTCCTCATCCGCGACGAAGCACTGCAAGATTGTGCTTATGGCCATTCCAAACACCTCATTGAACATTTCCGCCGTGAAATAACTCACAAAACACGTGAGCAGGACAGGCCACCACAAGAAGTGGAGCTCACCACCGATAGTATCTTTCATGGCCGAGTAAGCAACAAAAGTTGTGGAGACCATGATGAACAGCTTCCCGATGACCAACACAATGTTGGACGCCAGTGCCACGGCAGCGATCCTGAGGATGTTCCTCAAGATTAAAAAGAAGGCCTTCCTGGCCGCCTTGCAGAAGCTGTAACCGAAAATAGCGGTCTGGATGTACGCGTTTTTGTTAAGAAATTTCATGCATTTTTCCAAACACCACATGCAACACTGGATTGCGCACAAAACAGCCTTTGCCAGCTTGCTCTTGCTCTTATTAGCCTCGTGCTGCAAATACGCGACAATAACACGGATCGTCTTGATGATTGCAATGATCAGACTGCCAAAAGCAGCAGTGCCCATGTGGTACCACATTGCCTTCTTGGCAGCAGCGAAGAAAGTTTTGTTCCCGACAGTTGACTTGTCCTTGGTAAAGTACCACATGCTCACGCTCATGGCGACTACTAATTGGCCCATGGCAATGATAAATTGAGAAGTCCAGAACCAGCTGAACATCATGTACAGTCCGGCAAGTTTCATGTCGCTGCTATAAGTGAAGCTCTTGTACATGATACAACCCTCTTCGCACTCTTCGAACTCAGGCTCGGTTTGATTGACGCCCATTGCATCCATTGCCCCCCCCGCCATGTCGCCCATGAAATCGCCCATTCCACTGGCGCTGGGAGGGCAGGCACACTGCGGATCCACCTTTCCGCAGCTTGCCAGATATGTCATGTACACGATCCAAGGGATGAGAAAGATTACTGCACCGACCGTCTGCAAAACGGGAAATATTGTGATGATAGGCATAGCCGCCATGGCCTTTGCCGCCTCCTTGACGCATCCGATGGCCAGCTGAATCCTCTTGCGAATGCAGCAGATGAAAATAAACCAGCATGCAGCAATCCCCAAGAAGAAGTAACCGATGTACAAGACGCCCGCGATCTCGGCATCGCTGTGCTCGCACGGGCTCAAGTACTTTCCGTCTTCGTCCTGCGCTCCCATAACGTTGCTGCACCCCTCCGGTGTCGTCTTCCACTGCTCACTAGTTAAGTACATGTAACCCCCCAGTCCCAGGAACAAACACTGAATCGCCTCAATGATTCCCCAGAGCATCAGACACAGAACCCCCGGAATGCGCAAGAAGAACAGATAGAGGAAACCCATGACCATGGCGAAGCCGCACCCGAAGCCAATAATTTGTCCCCTGGATGTGCCAAGGTCGGCGGACAGCTGGTCAAAGAATCCGTCTTCGGTGGCCGGGTCTAAGAATGTAGCGGAGACGTTCTCACCGGTATGAACTTGGATTGCCGCCGAGGTCGCCTCAGCGAGCGCTTGAACTGCTGCATCCGGAACACAGAAGCCGAGATACAATCTCGTCTTGACATATGGCATGCACTTGTACTCTGGCACCGCCATCATGCTTTTCAACATGATAATATCATCAAGATTACCCCCAATTGAGTCAACTGTGTCCTGCGCCGAATTGGCAATTTCCGTCGTGGTGTCGTACCGGCAGTGGAAAGTGTTGAAGTCGTCCTCTTCGGGACACTTGTCGATACAGACAGGCGCGCCACTGGGCAAATAGTAGGCATACGGTAAGTCAATGACTGCCTGGTCATAGCCACATATCCTGCCCAAATAGTCCATCCCGTTGATCAGCCTCTCAGGGTTTCCCGCGGGCAGACTTTCCGACGACACGAATCCCGTGACGACCAAACCCAACCCAGTCATTGCAACCCAGCAAGCGATTAACATCAAGTTGCACAGCAGATCGGTGCACCCTCGCTTATCTCCAGGCGCAGGGATCGACTTCACAGGTTCGCTTGCTTCCGCGGCATCGTTATCGTCTATCGATTGGGAAATGAAACAAGGTCGGTTTTTAGGGAGTGGTGTTTTGGGTTGTGCAGTGGATGCAGGAGAAGAAAAAAAGAAGTGAAGTTGAGTTTTTAGGAGAGAATTTGGGATAATGGTGGGTTAGAGGCTTGGGATATTTTTTTAATGTTCATAGAGGGAGAGTCGCACGAGTCACTTTTGGTATAATATGCTACTTACCACCCATATCTTTGAACCAAAGGACTTGTTGTTGTCTTTTTGTCCGTTTGGTAACGTTGCGAAAATTAGGCGTTCCAGAAACTCAAAAACTGAAACCCCCATCAGAATTAAAAAAGTAATCATCTTCTTCTCGGTTTTTCTGTTTGCAACACCAATTTTGTCGATCTACCTCGGTTGAGCATTTAAAGATTACCAAAACCCCAGGGAGGGAGGACTGACTGAGGGCAGCCACAGTCAGTCCTCCCTGAAGCTTCTCACCAGCCAACTCCCCAATCGACCACTGCCCCCCATGGGATTCTTCAAACGAATCCTCGGCGCGTTTGGTTTCCTCAAGCACGAGGTCCGCATTCTTGTGGTAGGGCTAGACAACAGCGGCAAGACGACCTTGATCAATCACCTGAAGCCCAGAAAAGCTGCCACCTTTGAAGTAACCCCAACAGTGGGGTTCCAGGTGGAGGAATTCTCTAAGCACAATCTTAATTTCACATGCTTCGACATGAGCGGCGAATCGCGGTATCGCAACCTCTGGGAGCAGTACTACAATGATGTTCAGGCTGTCATCTTTGTCCTGGATGCCACAGACAAATTACGCATCTGCGTGGCCAGGGACGAGCTCGACGAGCTCCTCAACCATGAGACTCTCAAGAACCGAACAATTCCTATCCTCTTCTACGCAAATAAAATGGACCTGGCAGGCGCCATGACCCCTGTAGAATGCATGCAGACCATGAGTTTAGATAGAATTACAAACAAAGCCTGGCACATCACCAACAGCAACGCCCTTACCGGCAGCGGGGTCGACGAAGGTGTCAGCTGGCTAGCGGACAAGCTCATGGAGCGGCAAGAGGCCTTTAACCATAAATAATTATTGTTTGTGATGGCCATGATCATGATGAACTTTTGTAGGAGTTTCTATTTAATGATAATGATGATACGACATTGTGAACTTGCCAGTTTATCGAACGAATTATTCAATATCATCTGGGCATTTGAATTTTCAATAATGATGATTTTATCACCTTGAGACCAACGATTAAAACATAGTGTGAGAATTAGGAGTGTGTTTGTAAGTAAAAAGTAAGAAAACGCGCACCAGTCGCTCTTCGCTAACAGTCGCTCTTCGCTCTTCTTTCAACCCTAAAAAAAAATTGATTTTGTTTACTTAAAATACATTTTGTCAAATATTTTACTTTCATGACTTTATTAAAGTATATTATAAATATTATAAAAAACAAAGTTTCAAATATATATTTTTAATTTTATAAAATATTTTTTTTATTAATTTTTTTAATTTTATGAATTAATATTTAATATGTAAATCAACTTAATAATTATGCTATGCAGGGCTTTGGAGTTAAATTAAAATAAATTTTTGGAAAATGATCAGGAAACTTTTGATTAATAATGTTAATTGTGGTTATTTCAAAACTTTTTTACAATCTTCTCTTTAATTAGTATCTCCATTAATGGCAACACTTTCCAATATGGAAGCCTCAATTTTTCAGATATATCAATCAAAGAGTTGCTTCCATCACAATAAGATAAAGCATTCATCATATTTCTTATATCTTGAGAGACATGTTTTTTTTTACCAATGTTTGGGTATAAACCTCTTTTTGACATTTGGGGCTCACACAAGAAAGTATTCTTATAATGATAATTATTTTCAAGTGCTTCTATGGCTTTTTTAAGAAGATTATAACCACCATCAAGACCCTCTGGTGTTACAACATTTTTTAAATCATCTAATGATGTATGATACTCTTTATAAGTTCCATATTTTGTTCTAATAATTGTTGCAAGTGGCAGATCAATGCCTGGAGAACAATATTGTCTTTCATCTCCACCTCGATTTAACCATGTATACTTTTTGAAATTTTTTGAATATTTCTTTATTGTTTGCAAACCAACCTTATCAGATAAGGTTTGACCATTTCTAGAAGGAAGAAATGAGTAATTTCTATCATCCCCTACACAAGTAATATTAAATCCACCAATTACATTTTTTTTTAAAGTTTTAAAATTTTTATTGATGTATCCGATGGAGCCAATTGTTTCTGGGATAAATATAATTCTGTATGAGTATTTTCTTTTTTTTTGAGATATCCATTTTGCTAAATTAATAGTTACAGCTGGTCCCGAAAGCTCATTATTTGCCATTGAAGGATGGCAAATATATGTAGATATTATAATTTCTTTTTTAGATTTTCCCTTTAAGAGACACTCACCATATTGCATTAGACCATTCTT
>ERZ651776.1661-NODE-1661-length-26067-cov-84.598961_pt1 | contig 26067 bp, 25 predicted proteins | sample MGYA00514761_ERZ651776 | MGnify/ENA metagenome assembly ERZ651776 | reverse complement strand
CCACTTCAAATTAAAGGAATTAAAACTGAAGATAGTATTAGTAAAGCAATGGAAATGGTAAAATTAGTTGGTCTTGACGGAAGAGAAAACTATTTTCCAAGAGAACTCTCTGGAGGTCAACAACAAAGAGTAGGTATTGCTAGATCCTTAGCTGTAGAACCAGACATATGGTTTTTAGATGAGCCTTTTTCCGCACTGGATCCACTAATACGAAAAGAAATGCAAGATGAGTTTTTAAGACTTCAAGAAAAATTGCAAAAAACAATAATGTTTATTACGCATGATTTTGATGAAGCGTTAAAACTAGCTGATCGAATTGCGATAATGAAAGATGGTATTATTGAACAATTAGATACACCAGCTAATATTGTTTTAAATCCTGCAACAGAATATGTAAGAAAATTTACTGAAGAAGTACCTAGAGAAAAAGTTTTAATAATAGAAGATGTGATGGAAGCATCTGTTAAAGATAATTTAAGTGATTTGAAAGTCTCAAAAGATGAAATTATTGAAAATGTAGCAGAAAAAATTCTAACTCAAGAAAAAACAGTAGCTGTAGTAGATGAAAATAATCAAATTGTAGGTTCTATAAATCCATCAAAAATTATTAATACAGTTTTTGGAGGACGTAAAAATAACAGTTAAAATATGGAATTGATAAAAAAATACCCCAAATTATTTCAGTGGTTATTTTTATTAATTGTATTTTTTGCTCTATGTTTTGCAATTGATGTTCCAGAAACATACAATTTTATAAGAGGACAGGCAGAATTTATTAAAGATCCCAACCAAAGTTCATACGTCTTATTTGGTAAAGAGGTAAGATATTATGCTTTTGATGTCTTTTGGAGATTGCCTCCACTTCTTGGGTGGCTTCCTATTTGGATAAATGACTCTTTATTTTTCTTAATGAATGAGTGGATGCCAATGGAGTTTTGGAACGAAGATACTCAGGAATTTAAAACTCGTCCCTTAGTGTTACAAATTACAAGAAATGTTACCTCTTTTATGACTTTTCTCATTGACTTAATAAGAGAAATTTTATTGGGTGGACTTAATACTATTGTTGCATTTTCGAGTTGGGATTGGATCGATGCAAATCCGTGGGCAGAATTACCAGGATTGCCATGGACAATCGTAGCAGCAGGGGCAACAATATTAGCATATAAACTTAGTGGTAAAGGGCTTGCATTATTTGCTGCTTTAGTGATGGTTTATATTTCCATTTTTGGTCAATGGAAACCTTCAATGCAAACACTCTCTTTTATATTAGTAGCTGCACCATTATCATTTATTTTTGGTTTAGGTTTGGGTGTGGCAGCATTTAAAAGTAAACGAGTTGAGAAAGCTTTATATCCAATACTTTTAGTAATGCAGACTATGCCTCAATATGCAGTTTTAGTTCCAGCAATTGTTCTTTTTGGAGTAGGTGATCATGCGGCTGTAATCATAACTATGGTTGTTGCAGTTCCTCCAATGATACTATTAACCTTATTGGGTCTAAGAGGAATATCTCCTGAGGTTATTGAAGCAGGTAAAATGAGTGGATGTAGTAATTGGCAATTGATGTCTAAAGTATTAATTCCAACAGCTAGAAGAGATATTTTAATTGGAGTTAACCAGGTTATCATGGTTTGTTTTTCAATGGCAGTTATATCAGCTTTCATAGGCGCAAAAGGTTTAGGATTTAATTTATTGTTAGCACTAAATCAGCTTAACATTGGATTAGCATTAGAAGCAGGACTATGTATTAGTTTGATTGCAATACTTTTGGATAAAATGTCTTTAGCTTGGGCAAATAAACAAATTGATTATTTTGGCAACTTAACTTTCTTTCAACGTCATAAAAATACATTCTTTTTTGGCGTAGCAGTAATATTGGGAATATTATTTGCATACTTTGGATCTTTTTATTTTAAAGAGGGGTATAATTATCTTTTTGAAGTCCCACACAACAAAGGAATATCAACAGCTGATTTTTGGAATAAAGGTGTTGATTGGATTTTTGATACTTTCTTTGTATACATAAAAGCATTTAACACTTGGTTGATTGTAGATGTGCTTCAGCCAATGCGTGCTTTGTATTTAAGAATGCCTGCCGTAGCAACATTGGTTTTAGTAGTAGGGGCGGGATATATAATTGGTGGTGTTCGATCTGCTTTAGTTGTTTGTGGATTGACATTATTTATAGCATTAAGCCCATGGTGGGATAGAGCTTTAGTTACAACTTACATGGCAACTTTTGGAGTTATTATATCTTGTATAATCGGATTTACAGTTGGTACTTTGTGTTTTCAGAATAAAAGTTCAGCAAGTTTTATGTTGGGAGTTTGTGATATTTTTCAAACTTTTCCTTCATTTGTATATTTAATACCTGTAATGATGCTTTTTGGAATAACAGACACATCAGTATTAATTGCAGTAATAGTTTATGCAACTATACCTGCAACAAGATATACTATTGAGGGTTTAAGAAGTGTTCCAACTGCATTACATGATGCTGCAACAATGTCGGGCGTAACTAAATTTCAAAGATTATTTAAAATAGAATTTCCTCTTGCTTTTCCACATATGATGCTTGGATTAAATCAAACGATAGTATTCGCTTTATTTATGGTAATTATTGGTGCATTTATTGGAACAGAGGATCTAGGGCAATATATTTTAAAAGCTTTATCTGATAAAAATGGTGCAGGTATAGGACTTACTTTAGGAATCTGCGTTGCGTTTATAGGATTAATTTTTGATAATCTAATAAGAACTTGGGTAGATCAAAGAAAAAAACACCTTGGTATAAGTTAGGTAAGATATTTAACATCAGAAAAACGATCTGTAGGAAAAATCCAATAAAATTTTAAAGTTTCTTTTCCTTCATTCTTTAAAGCGTGTTTTTCATTTCCACCAATATAAACAACATCACCTTTCTTAATTTCTTCTAATTCTCCAGATTTATTTAAGATTCCAGTGCCATCAGTGACGACATATATTTCGTTAGGTGAATGATAATGAAGAGTTAAATCACCACCTGGTTCAATTTCAGCAAAACCAAGCGATAACCCAGAGCTTCCAGTAAAATCTGCATCAATTAAGAATTTCCACCTAACACCTGGATATTTCTCAGTTGATGACCACTCTTGGTTAGAAACTGAGGTAAGATTTTTAACAAATATCATATTAATTATCTTATAATTTATTTTTTAGGTTGATCTAGAAATACTTTCAAAGAGTCGTCCATAGCTGTTTCCCATGGCGTATGGTGAAGTGGTCCAATAGAACCTGTCACCGGGGAAGAGAATGATTTATTTCTATAAGTCATAATGTTTTCAACTTTATGATGCTCCCATTCTTTAAAATGTTTTCTGATTAGTTCAAAATCAATTTTTGGATAATCTGATAAAGAATGCAGGTCTTTTGTGTATTCAGTTTGAAAATCAATCATCTGATCAGGATTTTCTAGTTTTTCTTCCATTGCTACCCATTTATTAATATCTTGTTCAATTTCTGTATTATTTGGAACTTTTATTTTTCCCATAATAACATCTCTTGCAAACCAAGCCTGACAATCAAACATGTTAAAAGTATGAAATTGATCTTGCATACCTAGATACATTAGTTTTTGATTATTTTGCCAAACGACACCTTTATATAATTTAGGAGGATACAATCTATTGCTTGTTTTAAGTTTTAGATCTTCAGATATAAAAGGAAAATGGTGAAGATAACCAGTACAAAGAATGACAGCATCAGCTTCTTGTTCGTAACCATCTTTGAATATTGCTTTATTACCTTCAAGTCTATCTAGATGATAAACCTCCTTCATTCCTTCAGGCCATTTAAATCCCATTGGATTATGTCTATAACCAATGGTTACACTTTTAGCTCCATATTTGTGACATTGAAGAGCAACATCTTCCGCTGAATAACTGCTTCCTAAAACAACAACATTTTTATCTCTAAATTCTTCAGCGTCTCTAAAATCATGTGAGTGCATTATTCTTCCAGGGAAAGATTTCATTCCAGGATATTCAGGAATAAATGGAACTGAAAAATGACCAGTTGATACAACGACATAGTCAAAAACATCTTTGTTAATTGAGTCATCTTTTTTATCACGGTAAGTAAGTTCAAAGCTATTGTTGTTATAGCTGACATCTGTAACTGTAGTATTAAACTTTATTTTATCTTTTAAATTTCCTCTTTTTACTCTTCCTAAAATGTAATCATAAAGAACCTCTCTAGGCGGAAAAGAGGGAATTGGCTTTCCAAAATGCTCATCAAATGAATAATCGGCAAATTCTAAACATTCTTTTGGACCATTTGACCAAAGATACCTATACATACTGTTAGGAACAGGATCTCCATACTGATCAGAACCAGTTCTCCAGCTATAATTCCAAAGGCCACCCCAATCGTCTTGTTTATCAAAACAAACTATTTCAGGAATTTTTTCACCTTTTATTTCAGCTTGTTCAAATGATCTCAGCATAGATAAGCCACATGGTCCTGCACCAATTATAGCAATTTTAGTCATAAATAAGTTCTCCAGTATAATAATTTTATAAATATACTTTACTAATAAAAATCAGAAAATTACAATGAAAAAATCCCAACCAAAGGAAAGATTTTTGAGTAAATTAATATTATCTATCGACCAAGGAACCACTTCCTCAAGATCAATTTTATTTGATCTTAAAGGAAAAAAAATTTTTTCATCTCAGCGTGAATTTGAGCAAATATTTCCAAATTTAGGATGGGTTGAACATAATCCAGAAGAAATTTGGAAAGTAACCTTAAGAACTATCAAAGAAGCGATTAAGAAAAGTAAAATATTAAAGGCAAAAATTATTTCAATTGGCATAACAAATCAAAGAGAAACAACTATTCTTTGGGATAAAATTACTGGTAAACCAGTTTATAATGCAATTGTTTGGCAAGATAGAAGAACACATAAAGTTTGTGAAAATTTAAAAAGTAAAAAACTTGAAAATTTATTCAGAAGAAAAACTGGACTTTTTATAGATCCATATTTTTCAGCAACTAAAGTTAAATGGATACTTGAAAATGTACCTTTAGCTAAAAAACTTTTAAAAAATAAAAAACTAATGTTTGGAACAATTGATACTTTCTTAATTTGGAGATTAACTAATAAAAAAAATCATTTAACAGACGCAACAAATGCCAGTAGAACTTTAATGTATAATATAAATTCAAACAAATGGGATAATGAAATATTAAAAAAATTAAATATTCCTAAATCAATTTTGCCTGAAGTAAAAAATTCTGCAGATAATTTTGGAACAACATCTAAAAAAATTTTGGGTGAAGAAATTACAATTAATGCAGTTTTGGGTGATCAACAGGCAGCAGCTGTTGGACAGGTATGTTTTACCAAGGGGTCTGTTAAAAGCACATATGGCACAGGTGCATTTGCAATAATGAATACTGGAGATAAAAAAATTTTTTCTAAAAACAAATTACTAACTACAATTTGCTATAGATTAAAAAATAAAAATACTTATGCCTTAGAAGGTTCGATATTTATTGCAGGTGCAGGTATTCAATGGTTGAGAGATAAAATTAAATTAATAGATAATGCCTATGAGACAGAAAAAATAGCAAAATCTAAAAAAAGTAATGATGGAATTTATATAGTGCCTGCATTTACTGGTTTAGGAGCACCGCACTGGAACTCACAAGCAAAAGGTTTAATCACAGGGCTAACTAGAAATACAGATTGGAAAAATTTAGTTAGAGCAGTTGTTGAGTCTGTTGCTTATCAAAGTTATGATTTATTTGAAGCTATGAAAAAAGACGGATCTAAGCCAAGAATAATTAAGGTTGATGGTGGTATGGTTGCTAACAATTGGTTTGCGCAGTTTTTATCAGATATTATTGATTGCAATGTTTTAAGACCTGCAGTTCAAGAAACAACTGCACTTGGAGTTGCTTTTTTTGCTGGATATCAAGTAGGTGAATTTAAATCACTTAACGAAATAAAATATAAATGGAAAAAAAATGCAATGTTTGAGCCTAAAATTAAACAAAAATTGAGAAATAACTTATTGCAAGGATGGCAACAAGCTATTAGAAAAACTCTGGCTTAATTTCAGCTTATGAAAAAAATAATTATAATAGGGGCAGGTGCTATGGGTTCAGCGTTTGCAGTCCCATGTGTAGATAATAATAATGATGTTACAATCGTAGGTACTCATTTAGAGGATAATCTCATAGATAATATTAATTTAAACAAACAAGTTCATCCAGCTTTAAAAACACAATTACCCATAGAAGTTAAGTTCGAACGTTTTGAAAAATTATCATCAATTTTAAAAAAAGATATTGATCTAATTGTTGTTGGTGTGAGCTCAGTTGGAATAGAATGGTTTGTTGAACAAATATCCAAAAGTTATAGAGAAAATTTACCAATTATCTTATTAACAAAAGGTTTGTCAATATTTGGCAATGAACTTTCAACTCTTTCAGATAAAATAAAAAAACTCTTAAAAAAAGAAGGATACAAAGAAATAAATATTTCTGCTATCAAAGGACCTTGTTTAGCTGCTGGATTAGCTAACAAGATGAGAACAGGAACAGTAATTGCAAATCCAAATTTAAATGAATCTCACAATTTAAGCAAAATAATATCAACAGAATATTATTCTACCGAAATATCAGAAGACTTAACGGGTGTAGAGTTGTCTGGGGCAATAAAAAATATTTATTCAATGTTAATTGGAGCTTCTGAAGGTTTAAGCAATTCTAAAGCACCCAAAGAAATTCAATCTAAATATTTTTTAAATACAGCAGCTTCATTGATTCATAGATCAATTTCAGAAATGGTTGAATTTGTTTCTCATTATGGCGGCAAAGCAGAAACAGTTTATGGTTTAGCAGGACTCGGAGATTTATATGTTAGTGCTATAGGAGGAAGAAATAGTTTAATGGGCAGATATTTGGGTGAAGGATATTTATATAATGATGCCAAAGAAAAATTTATGAAAAATATTACTGTTGAAGGAGCCCAGTTAGCTTTAGAAATTGGACCTAAAATTTTACAGGATTTAAATCCAAAACACTTTCCATTAATGTTTAGTATGTTAAAGACTATTTGTGAAAATAAGAAACTAGAAATTAATTGGTAAATGAAATCAAATTGGAATTATCCAACAACAGTTTGGACTGGAGAAAATAGAGTAAATGATATTCCAGAAGCCTGCTTAATTTCGAAAATAAAAAATCCATTATTTGTTACTGATAAAGATCTAATTACATTATCAATGACAGTTCAAATTATTGAAAATCTGAAACAAGTTTTCAAGGATATTAAAATTTTCTCTAATTTTTCAGGAAATCCATTTGGTAAAAATATTACTGAGGGAGTTGATTTATATAATAAAAATGAATGTGATGGTATCATTGCTTTTGGCGGAGGTAGTGCTCTAGATGTCGGTAAAGGTATTGCATTTATGTGTGGTCAGACGAGACCCTTATGGGATTTTGAAGATATAGGTGATTATTGGAAAAGAGCTGATGAAAGTAAAATTTCTCCAATTATAGCAATCCCCACAACTGCAGGCACAGGTTCTGAAACAGGTAGAGCATCTGCAATAGTTAACGAGGAAACAGGAATTAAAAAAATTATTTTTCACCCAAAGTTTATGCCAACCATTGTTATTTTAGACCCTGTTTTAACAGTTGATCTACCACCAAGAATTACAGCAGCAACTGGTATGGATGCTTTGGCTCATAATTTAGAGGCATTTTGTGCTCCAGGTTTTCACCCAATGGCAGATGGAATTGCTATAGAAGGCATGAGACTAATTAAAAATTCTTTATCAGAGGCATTCAAGAATGGAAAAAATCTTGAAGCAAGATCTGACATGTTAGCGGCAGCAAGTATGGGATCAACAGCTTTCCAAAAAGGTTTGGGGGCAATTCATTCTTTAAGTCATCCAGTTAATGCTCAATTTAATATTCATCATGGCTTATCTAACGCTATTTTTATGCCATATGTTTTAACTTTTAATAAAAAAGAAATTTCAGGTAAAATTATCTCTATCTGTGATTATCTTGGTTTGGAAAAATCATTTGATAGTTTTGTAAAATGGACAATGGACTTGAGAGAAGAATTTAATATTCCTCATAAACTTTCAGATGTAATCGATAAGGAAAAAATGGACTTAGATAGATTATCTAAAATGGCTTTTGAAGACCCTTCAACAGGTGGAAACCCAAAAAAATTGACAATATCTGATATGAAAACTATGTATCAACATAGTATTTCAGGAGAATTATTTTAATGAAAAAAATTTTATTAGTAGAAGGGAATTTAAGAGAAGCAAATCAAGAGTTTACAGACAATGGAATTAAGACCCACACTGAAAGTCTTAAGGAAAGTATTGATTATTTTACAAATGATTTAGAAATTGACTCAGTCAACCCTTCATCTGATCAAGATATTTTTGATAAAGCAAAAGATTTAAACAAATATGATGGTCTTATTTGGGGTGGGAGCAGCCTGAACATCTATAGTGATACAATAGAAATTAGAAGACAATTAGAATTCATGAAAGAATGTCAAAAAAAAGTTAAAAATATTTTAGCGATTTGTTGGGGGATGCAAGTTGCTGTTACTGCAGCTGGAGGAGTTGTAAGAAAAGGACAAAATGGTTCACACAGAGGAATAGCTCATGAGATTAACATTAATGAAAATGGATTAAGACATCCATTATATAAAGATAAAGATAAAATTTTTAATACTCCAGCATTTAATTATGATGAAGTTGCAACTTTACCAAGTAATGCAACTTTGCTTTCATCAAATAAAGTAAATAATGTGATGGGATTAAATTTTAAATTTGCATCAGCTAATATTTGGGGAATACAATATCACCCAGAGATTACTTATGAAAAAATGATAACTTTAATCAATTTTAGAAAAGAAAGACTTTTAGAAAATAAGTCATTTTCAGATGAGAATGAATTAAACTCACATATTAAGATCATAGAGGACGAAATCAAAATAACTGATAAAAACTCAAGAATGAAAGAGTTAAAAAATTGGCTAGATTTAATTAGTTAATTTTTAAAACAAGCCTTCTATTTCACCATCTTTATTTAATTTAATTGAGTCAGCAGCAGGAACCCTAGGTAAACCTGGCATTGTCATAATAGCTCCACAAACAACAACTATGAACTCTGCACCAGAAGAAAGTCTAATTTCTCTAATGGGTAATGCATGTCCTGTAGGAGCCCCTTTAAGACTTGGGTCTGTTGAAAAACTATATTGAGTTTTTGCAACACATATAGGTAGATCTCCATAACCAGCATCTTCAAAACTCTTAAGTTGGTCTCTAATTTTGGTATCAGCAATAACTTCCTCAGCTCTGTAAATCTCTTTTGCAATTGTCTCAATTTTTTTAAACAATGGTGTTTTACTTTCGTATAAAAATTGAAAATTAGCCTCATCTTTTTCACATAAATCAGCAACATGAGCGGCTAGTTCTTTTGTTCCTTCGCCTCCATTTGCCCAATGAGTACAAAGACTAGCTTTAACTCCCAATCCATCACAAAAATCAATTAAAGCTTTTACTTCATTATCTGTATCTTTAATGAAATGATTAACTGCCACTGCAACAGGTAAACCAAATTTTTTAATATTTTCAATATGTCTTTCTAAATTAATTAATCCTTTTTTTAATGCTTCAACATTTTCATTTTTTAAATCATCCTTAGCAACACCACCATGCATTTTTAATGCTCTAATAGTTGCAACGATAACTACACAACTTGGTTTTAAATTTGATTTTCTACATTTAATATCAAGAAATTTTTCAGCACCTAAGTCAGCCCCAAAACCTGCTTCGGTCACAACATAGTCAGCAAGTTTTAATCCTGTTTTAGTTGCTATTACAGAGTTACATCCATGAGCAATATTAGCAAAAGGACCACCATGAATTATTGCAGGATTATTTTCTAAAGTCTGAGTTACATTTGGTCTAATAGCGTCTTTTAACAATACAGTCATAGGACCTTGAGCTTTTAGATCTTTTGCATAAACTGGTTTTTTATCTCTAGTGTATGCAATAGTTATATTTCCTATTCTTTTTTCTAAATCTTCTAAATCATTTGATAAGCAAAAGATTGCCATGATTTCTGATGCAACAGTTATATCAAAGCCATCTTCTCTTGGGAAACCGTTTGCAACACCACCTAAATTAATATTAATAGCTCTTAAAGAACGATCATTCATATCCATCACTCTTTTCCAAACAATTCTTCTAACGTCTATATCTAATTTGTTACCCCAATAAATATGATTGTCGATTAAAGCTGACAGTAAATTATGAGCAGAAGTAATTGCATGAAAATCACCTGTGAAATGTAAATTGATTTGCTCCATTGGTACTACTTGAGCGTAACCTCCTCCAGCTGCACCACCTTTCATTCCAAATGATGGACCAAGACTAGGTTCTCTTAAACAAACAATAGATTTTTTGCCAATTTTATTTAAACCATCATTTAAACCAACTGAAGTAGTTGTTTTACCTTCACCAGCAGGAGTAGGAGTGATTGCTGTAACCAAAACAAGTTTGCCGTCTGGTTTATCTTTTAAAGTATCTAAATATTCTAAGTTAATTTTAGCGATGTGTCTGCCCATTGGACTGAATGCAGTACTTTCATCAGGTACATTTATTTTTGCTAAAATATCATTTATAGGTTGCATTTCAGCTTCTCTAGCTATTTGAATATCTGATTTAACTTCGCTCATTTGAAACTCCTATAAGATTTATTTTTATAATGCACAATAGATATCTTATTTGAGATTTTTGGAAACTTCTAAAAAATATATATAAAAAAAATAAGAACTATTTATATTCTTTTAGTTAAAAATATATGATGCAAAAATATTCTATATTTAATCTTATTAAAAATGCTTTTTCAGGTCATCAAAACTGGGATCTGGCTTGGAAGGACCCAACACCTAAAAAAGAGTACGATGTTGTAATAATTGGAGGTGGCGGCCATGGTCTAGCAACCGCATATTATCTGGCCAAAGAACATAATATTACAAATGTTGCTATCATTGAAAAAGGTTGGATAGGTGGAGGAAATGTTGGACGTAATACAACAATCATCAGATCAAATTATATGCATGATGATAATGCGCTCTTCAGTGAATTTGGAATGGATCTATGGAGAAAGATGAGTCAAGATTTAAATTATAATGTGATGTTTTCTCCAAGAGGAATTATTAATCTTGCACACTCAGATGCACAAATGAATGTTTATGCAAGAAGAGGAAATTCTATGCGATTAAATGGAATTGATGCAGTGCTTTTAAATAGAGAGCAGGTAAAAGAAATTATTCCAATGGCTGACTTTTCTGAAAATGTTAGATTTCCAATTTTTGGAGGACTAATGCAACCAAGTGCAGGAACAGCAAGACACGATGCGGTAGCATGGGGTTATGCTCGTCAAGCAGACTCAATGGGAGTTGATATAATTCAAAATTGTGAAGTAACAGGATTTGATATTGCTGGAGGAAAAATTAATGGTGTTAGAACTTCAAGAGGTGATATTAAAGTTAAGAAGATAGGACTTTGTGTTGCGGGAAGCACAAATATTTTAGCAGAAAAATTAAACATGACTTTACCAGTCGAAACACATCTTCTTCAAGCATGTGTTTCAGAGCCAGTAAAACCAGTTTTAGATAGAGTTGTAACTTTTGGAGCTGGACATTTTTATATTAGTCAATCTGACAAAGGTGAAATGGTTATGGGAGGAGATTTAGATGGTTATAATAGTTATGCTCAAAGAGGAAACCTTCCAACACTTCAACATGTGCTAACAGAAGGTATTGCGATGATGCCTTTTTTAAGTAAATTAAAAATGCTTAGAACATGGGGTGGCATTATGGACATGTCAATGGACGGCTCACCAATTATTGATAAAACACACATTGAAGGTTTGTATTTAAATTGTGGATGGTGTTATGGTGGATTTAAAGCAACTCCAGCTTCTGGTTGGACGTTTGCACACACTATTGCTCAAGATAGAGTTCATAAATTAAATGCAGGTTATAGCTTAAATAGATTTAATACAGGTCACTTACTTGATGAAAAAGGACTTGGTACAAAAACTTGGATTTCATAAATGCTTCATATTAAATGTCCACACTGTGGAATGAGATCACAAAATGAATTTTCTTATGGTGGGGATGCAACCGTTAAAAGACCTGAACTTAACAGTGAAGTATCAGATCAAGATTGGGATAATTTTGTCTACAATAGAAAAAGCTTGAGAGGAAAACACTTGGAACTATGGCAACATTTATCAGGTTGCCGACAGTGGATTAAAGTTGAAAGAGATACTGCAACTCACGAGATTTTTAGAACAATGACAGCGAGCGAAGATAATTAATAATGACACAAAGCTTTAGATTAGAAAATGTTGGTTTAATAAATAGAGACAAGAAATTATCATTTAAATTTAATGGAGTGACATATTACGGTTTTGAAGGGGATACTCTTGCATCTGCCTTAATAGCAAATGGGATACATTTAGTTGGTAGAAGCTTTAAATATCATAGACCTAGAGGCTTTTTTGGAGCGGGAGTGGATGAACCTTATGCAATAGTTCAATTATTTAGAAATGGTGAAACAGAGCCAAATATTAAGGCTACTGAACAAGAACTTTTTGAAGGATTAGAAGCAACAAGTGTCAATTGTTGGCCAAGTGTTAATTTTGATATAGGGGCAATAAATAATTTTTTAAAGATATTTCTTCCAGCTGGATTTTATTACAAAACTTTTATGTGGCCAAAAAGTTTTTGGTACAAAGTTTATGAGCCTTTTATTAGAAAAGCAGCAGGACTTGGTGTGGCGTCTACAAAACATGACAAGGAAAGATACGAGCATAAATATGAATATTGTGATTTATTAATTGCTGGATCAGGACCATCAGGATTAGCAAGTGCATATGCTGCAGCAAAGAATGGAGCAAGAGTAATTTTAGCTGAAGATAAATCTAGATTTGGAGGAACTTTATTAACTAGCGAAGTTAATATTGGAAATCAATCAGGTAAAGAATGGGCTGATGGAATCATTTCTGAGCTTAAGGAAATGCCAAATGTAGTAGTTAGAAATAGATCACAAGTTTTTGGTTATTATGATCATAATATGCTGGTGATGTCTGAAAGAATAAGTGATCATTTGCCAAAAACAAAACAATATCATCCAAAACAAAGACTTTGGTATATTAGAGCTAAAGAAGTATTAATTTCTTCAGGTTCAATTGAAAGACCTCTGGTTTTTGGTAACAACGATACTCCAGGTGTAATGTTGTCATCTGCAGCAAAAGAATATCTTAAAGTTTATGGAGTTTTGGTTGGAAAAAAACCTTTAATATTTACTAATAATGATAGTGGTTATGAAACTGCAATTGAATTTAAAAAGAATGGTATTAACCCAGTAATTTTAGATACAAGAAAAGACCCTCAGTCAGAAATTATAAATGAAGCAAAAAACTTAGAAATTAATATTAAAAATTCTTATGTAGTTGTTGCAGCACAAGGCTATAAAAAAGTAAAATCTGCAGATATTGCTAAAATTTCTGATGACAAAACTCAACTTGGAACTACAGAAAATATTACGTGTGATTGTATTTGTGTTTCAGGATTTTGGACACCCACTATTCATTTGGCATCACAATCAGGAAATAAAACTGAATTTAATGAAAAAATTGATGCATTTGTGCCGGGCATATCTAAACAAAATGAAAAAACACTAGGTGCTGCAAATGGAATTTATACATTAGATGAAACTTTAAAAAGTTCATTTGAAGCTGGCCACGAGTTATCAAAAAAAATTACTAATAATGATAACAAAGTTTCTTTTCCAAATGTTATTGAAAAAAAATCAACAACTCATGATAAGTTTTGGTGTGTACCATTACCAAAAGGAAAAAATTACAAAAGGTTCTTAGACTTTCAAAATGATGTCGCTGTTTCAGATATTGAAATAGCATTAAAAGAAGGATATCGATCGATAGAACATGTTAAGAGATACACCACTCTTGGTATGGCAACTGATCAAGGAAAAACTAGTAATCTTAACGGTTTGCAGTTAGTTTCCGACATTGAAAATAAAGTTGTACCAGCAGTTGGTCACACAACTTTTAGACCTCCTTATACACCAGTTTCAATAGGAGCTATTGTTGGAAGAGAAGTTGGAAAACATTCAAAACCAACAAGAAAATCACCAATGCATACATGGCATGAAAAAAATAATGCAGTTTTTGTTGATGCAGGTGTTTGGCTAAGACCAAGATACTATAAACAAGGAAATGAAACCTTGTTTGAAGGTTCAAAAAGAGAAGCTAAAAATGTGAGAACAAATGTCGGGGTTTGTGATGTTACGACATTAGGTAAAATAGATATTAAAGGTCCTGATGCAGCAGAATTACTGAATAGAGTTTATACAAACGCATGGCTAAAGTTACCAGTTGGCAAAGCACGATATGGTGTAATGTTAAGAGAAGATGGAATTGTTATGGATGATGGCACAACTACACGAATTTCTGAAAATCATTATCATATGACAACCACCACTGCTCAAGCTGCAAATGTCCTTTCTCATTTAGAATATTATTTACAATTGGTTTGGCCAGAATTAAATGTGAATGTAGTTTCAACTACAGAGCAATGGGCAGGAGCTGCGATTGCTGGACCAAAATCTAGAGATTTGTTGCAAAAATTATTTCCAAATTGTGATGTTTCAAATGAAGGGTTACCTTTTATGGGTTATATGGAGGGAGATTTATTTGGTGTTAAAGCTAGAATTTTTAGAATTTCATTTTCAGGAGAGCTTGCTTATGAGGTAAATGTTGAGTCTGATAACGGAAACTTTATGTGGGAAAAAATAATAGAAGTTGGTCAAGAATTTGAAATTCAACCTTATGGAACTGAAGCTTTATCAACTCTTAGAATTGAAATGGGACACGTTGCAGGTTCCGAACTTGATGGCAGAACAATACCTTATGATAATTCTCTTGAAGGATTATTAAGTAAAAAGAAAGATTTTATTGGAAAAAGATCTTTAACTAGAGAAGCATTTGTAGCAAATGACAGACAAAAAGTTGTTGGTGTCGTTCCTTTAGATAAAAAAACAAGTATTCCTGAAGGTTCACATTTAGTGAAAGATTCTAACGCTCCAATACCAAATCCAAAATTGGGTTATATTTCAGCATCATGCTGGAGTGTTGAGCATGATAATCCTTTTTCTTTAGCAATACTTAAAGATGGTAAGAACATGATAGGAGAAAAATTATTTGTAATGTCACCACTTAAAAACAAGGTAATACCTGTTGAAATAGTTTCTTCACATTATGTTGATCCCAAAGGAGAGAGAGTGAGATCATGAGTTCAATATCTGCTTTAAAAAATATCCATTTAAATGGTCAATTTGGAGATTACGAAGATAAAAATGAAAAAGACCTTTTAAAAATTACTGAGAAAAAAGATTTACTAATTGTACAAATTGTTCAGTATAAAAATTCTACTTTATCATTTGATAGCTTAACAATTGATGGTTTAAAATTAATTAACAAACCTCTTTCAGTAAGCAATAATAATGATACTAGAATTCTTTGGAATGGACCAAAAAATTGGCTTTTAACATCTAATAAACTTGAATTAATTAAAGAAATTCAAGAAAAATTTAATGAAAAAGATTTTGCTGTTACAGATTTGTCTCATTCAAAAGCTATTATTGAAATAGAAGGTAAATGGACAAAAGAGGTTCTTAAAAAAGGGTGTCCCTTTAATTTTAATGATCTTTATGAAAATAACTGTTTGAACTCAACTTATAACGGAATGTCTATTACAGTTGATATATTAAGTGACAATCCTGATAGGGTAAGAATTTTTTCATTAAGAAGCTTTGGTGAGTCTTTGTACAGCTCATTAACAGATGCCTCTTTAGAATTTGGATATATCGGAGAATAGAAATACTAATCTCTTGTAGCTATATACACACCAATTGTAGCAACAAAAAAACCTATAAGATCTAAACTAGTTAAATTTTCATTAAGAAAAAGCCAAGCCATAAAAGCTGAAGTAGGTGGGATTAAGAAAAAAATCGAAACTGTTTTGCTAGCTGAATTTTTTTTTATTAAAAACATTAGTATTGTAAACGCACCAAATGAAACTAAAAAAATTTGATGACTCATTGCAATAATAAAAGTTTGCGTAAAATCTATATAAGGTTCTGCAAAAAAAATTATTATTAAAAGATGAAAAGTAAAACCACCCAATGCTTGATACATATTGCTTACTGGTAGAGGCAAATTATTACTAAGCTTTTTTTGCCAAATTGTTGAAGTTGTTATGGCTATTAAAGCTACTATTGTAGCAACCAAACCAAGGATAGGTATACTTGATCCAACATCAAAACCCAAAACTAAAGCAGCACCTATAAAACCTAAAAAAACACCTATCCATTGTTTAATTGATACCTTTTCATCTAATATTGGTCCACTAAGAGCATTTGTTAGTATTGGTTGAAGTGTGACTATCAACGCAGCAATACCAGTTGGCATGCCTTTTGAAATTGAAAAGAAGACTCCACCCAAATATAATCCATGAAATAAAACACCGCTAAAAAAAGACTCGGTAAAATTTTTTTGATTGATGATAATTTTTTGTTTTGAATAAATAGAGAATAAGAAAAAACCAATAGCAACAATTAAAAACCTAAATGCTAGAGCAGAAAATGGATCACTGTTATCAATAATGGGTTTTGTTGTTATGAATGCTGATGACCACAATAAAATAAAAATTAATGGAAATACTTTAACCATATAAGCTGTATAATTTATTATTAGCTATAGTCCTATTAAAAAGGATTACTCTAAAATATTTAATTCTATAAGTTTTTCTTGTTTGGTTTCTTTGCACCACATTTCGAAGCTTTCACAAACTCTCCAAAGGTGATCAAAAGCTCTTTGTGATATTTCTAAGGGAAAGTGACTTTTTGTGTAATATAATTTTGGTATTTTCATTAAAAACTTTACCATTGAGTCTTTTTGTATTTCTAAAAGTCTCATAGTTTCATCGTTAATTTTTTTACCAGTCATTTTGTCTATAAAATTATTATCTTTTAATTCTAAAAACCACTGATTGTGAAATTCACCTGAGCTAATTAGATCATAATCTTTTGTTGTCATGAAAAGCTCAAATGCTTGTATATTAGTCATTCCAGGATTTTCTTTTTTAATATTAACTACACTTGAATAAATTAGTTCAGCAACTCTTAGAACATAGGGTTTATCTTTATCTAGTGTCACTAATTAACTCTTGTGTTTAGTCATTGCAGAGTTAGCAAGTATTAAATTTGGATCTAAAAAAATTTTAGATGATTTAACGTTACTAAATGATTTAAATGCAAAAATTGCGATAGGCAGCTCAGTGCATCCTAGAATTATTTTTTTACAATTCATTTTGATTAATTCATTAATAGCAGGCTTTATTGCTCTTGCAGCCGCTTTAACGTTTCCCATTTTAACAAATTTAATTGCTTTATTTACAGATTTTTTTTGAAGATTTTGAGATGGTTCAATTAATTTATAATTTTTATTAAAAATTTTATCATACACGCCAGTTTTTAAGGTCCCTTCAGTAGCCAATAAGCCAACTTTTGAATTTTTTTTACAATTTTTTTTTGTAAATTTAAAAACTTCCTTTGGCATATTTACAATTGGAATATTAATTTTTTTTTGTAAATCTTCATACCAATAATGAGCTGTGTTACATGGGATAACAATAAATTTACATTTATTCTTTTCAAGTAATTTACATCCCTGCAGCAAACTCTTTAAAACTCTATTATATTTTTTTTTACTAGTATTATTTGAAGATTTATTTGATAAATTTCTAGTTTGTACGCCAATAGACTCTGGGCGTCCTGGTATATTTGATTTATTGTAAAGTATAAATAAAGGATATTCTTGATCTATTTTTCCTCTATTTAAAATTGCAAGCTTGTTGCAAAAATCAAGACCTGCTTGTGTTCCCATTCCACCTAAAATTCCGATCATATCTTTTTTTTGAATAATTTATATTAGATTGGTTTATTTATTCCTCTCATAAATACAATAAGTAGGCAACCATTTTTAGTATGAGAGTTGTGACTAGTACCAGGTTCAAAAGTTATAAAATCACCTTTTTTAAAAACTTTTCCATCTGCATCTTCTAGCTCACCTTCAATTACATAAAATTCTTCAAATCCTTGATGTATATGTGGGAGGCTTTTTGCACCAGGATCCATTTTTAATATATATGTACCAAATCCTCCATTTTTTTTATCATAACTAATTTTATGCCAACTCATACCTTTTACTGGCTCACCATAGTTGTCAAATGGTTCGAATTTTAGATTATTTATATTGTTAACAAATCTTTCACTCATAATAATACTTACTGTACTATTAAAATTGATAATTGAAAATTGTGTTTAAAGATTGTTTTTGGTATTGGCTGAAAGCTAAAATAGAAATCAACAGATTTAAATTTTTGTTATTTCAGCCAATAGTGAAGTGTGAATATTATGCAGTTTTTAAGTTAACTGCTGAAGGACCTTTAGGACCATCTTCAACATCGAAAGTCAAAGCTTGACCCTCATCTAAACCGTTCATACCAGCATCTCTTACTGCTGAAACATGTACAAACACATCTTTTTCTTTGTCTTCTCTTTCAATAAAACCAAAACCTTTGGTTGGATTGAACCATTTTACTTTTCCTTGTAGACTCATATTTATCTTCTTACTTTTCGTTGTATTAATTTATTACTTATAATTAAGTAATTCTGGCTTTGTTTATAATTTAAAGGGTTTTGTCAACAAAATATATTAATAACGCATATAAATTTTGCTAATTGTTGTTAATAAGCTTAGATAAATAAACAGAGTTTACATCTTCTTTATAGTGAGCAAAGGGCTCACAAGGTTCAAAGCCACAAATTTTAAATAGTTTTCTAGCGGGTTTAAAAAAATCTCCAGCTCCAGTTTCTATACTTAGTTTTACAATACTTAATTTTTTAGCTTCAGTTATTAAATGATTAATAACATTGATGCCATTACCTTTTTTTCTAAAATTATCATGAATTCTGATAGATTTAAATTCTCCATGATCTTTTTCTAAAAATTTTAAAGCACCACAACCCATTAGATTATCATTTTCCCATAAGCTCCAAAATTTTATTGAAGAAACTTGTAAACCAGAAATATCTAAAACATGAGCACTACCTTCTGGTGATGCTGCTCTTAATTCAACAAAGTGTTTAATTAAAAGTTCATTAACCTCTGGATGATCAAAGTTTCCCTCTATAGATTTTAGCATTTAAATTAATGTAGTGAGATGTCCCATTTTTCTTTTTTCTTTAATCTCTTTTTTAAGATAATCAAAGAAAAATTCATTATCATTTAATTTTGAAATTTTTCGGTAAGAAGATATTTCATCTCCAATTAGGTTAATCATTTTTGCATTAGATATTTTTTTTATAGTAATTTGTTCTAGGCCACATACTGCTCGAACATGATTTTCAAACTGGCTTACATTATAAGCATTAATAGTTAGATGACCTGAATTATGAACTCTAGGAGCTATTTCGTTAACATACAGATTGTCATTTTTATCAATAAAAAATTCTACACACAAAGTTCCAACATATTTTAATTCTTCAGCAATGGATATAGCCCAATCTTTAGATTGATTAAAAATTTTAATATCTATATCAGCAGGTATTTTTGAATGCTTTAGTATTTGATCTTGATGAGTATTTTCAATTGGTTCATAAATTTCATACTTTTGATTCTTAAATCTTGTTATTATTATAGATATCTCTTTTTTTAATTTTACTAATTTTTCTAGAATATATCCTTTAGAAAAATCTATATTTAACAAATTAAGATCTTCAATTGATTGAATCGGATGTTGACCTTTGCCATCATATCCAAGCGTCGTAGTTTTTAAAATTCCTGGAAGAAAATCTTCAAGTGACTCGATGTCGGATTTTTTTTCAATAGACACATATCTTGTTGTTCTTATATTTAATTTGTTAACAAAATCTTTCTCAGCTAATCTGTGTTGAATAAGTCTATTTACAGAAGGTTTTGGTAGAACAGGTTTTGATTTATTAATCTCATCAAGTGTTTCGTATGGAATATTTTCAAATTCAAATGTTACTATGTCTACTTGTCGAATAAATTCTAAGATTTTTTCTCTATCGCTATAAGCGCCATAAATAAATTTACTACAAAAGTTTTGAGCTGGTGCATCAACATCATTACAAAAAATAACTGTTTTGATGTTTAATTTTTTAGCAGCGATAGCAAGCATACTTCCAAGTTGCCCTCCACCAATTATACCAAGGGTAATATCTGACATTTTTATTTAGGACTTTTTTTAACAGATTTGGTTTGTGTTAGTCTCCAACTGTTTAATTTTTTTTTTACTGTGGAATTGTTATTTGCAATTATTGCTGCAGCAAGTAATGCTGCATTAATTGCTCCATCTTCACCAATTGCAAGTGTTCCAACGGGTATTCCTTTGGGCATTTGTGCTATGGATAATAAGCTATCTAATCCTTTTAATTTTTTACTTTCTATCGGCACTCCTAGAACAGGTAATGGGGTTATAGCAGAAATCATCCCTGGCAAATGAGCAGATCCTCCAGCACCAGCGATAATAACACCAATATTATTTTTTTCAGCAGATGCTGCAAACTCATACATTCTTTTAGGAGTTCTGTGTGCTGATATAATTTTTGTTTCAAAAGGAACTCCAATTTTTTTAAGAGTTTTTTCAGCAAGTTGCATGGTTTTGTAGTCAGATTGACTACCCATAACAATTGAAACTTTTAATGCTTTATTTTTTTTCATGAAAAATACTAAAAGTCTTATTTCAAAAATAGCTTAAAATTTCAATAAAATTAATAGTATTTAAAAACCATTTTGATTAAAGTTAACCATAATATGAATTTTAAAATTGATAATTTACAATACTGTAATTGGTCTAGAAAAATTTTTGAATATAATAGATCTGCAGAACTAGATGCAGTTCATGTAACTATCGTTTATCATGAAGATTATCATGAGCTTTTAGAAGAAATTAAAAAATGGGAAATACTTTTTTCTGAAAACTCTGACCTAATTTTTCTTGGAAGAGACTATAAGGATATTGAAAAAGCAAATACTGAAAAAAAAACAGCAATTTTTTTTGGTTTTCAAAATTGTTCACCGATAGAGGATGATATCAGTTTAGTTGAAAAAGTTCATAATCTAGGATGCAGATTTATGCAACTTACCTATAACAACCAGTCGTTACTTGCTACAGGTTGTTATGAAAAAATTGATAGTGGAGTTACAAATTTTGGTCGTGAAGCAATTAAAGAAATGAATAGAGTGGGGATAGTTGTTGATATGTCTCATTCAGCAGAAAAAAGTACATTTGATGCAATTGAATTAAGTGAAAAACCAATAGCAATCACACATGCAAATCCATCATTTTGGCATGCAGCAAAAAGAAATAAATCTAATGAACTTTTAAAAACACTAAGTGAAAGTGGAGGAATGTTGGGTTTATCTTTATATCCCCATCATTTAAAAGATAACACTAATTGCACAATTGAAAGTTTTTGTGAAATGGTTGCTAAAACAGCAGATATTATGGATCTAAAAAATATCGGCATTGGTTCTGACCTTTGTTTAAATCAACCTGATACTGTTGTTGAGTGGATGAGAAATGGTACCTGGTCCAAAAGTAAAAACTATGGAGAAGGATCTAAAAATAAACCTGGCTTTCCTAAACAGCCTGAATGGTTTGAAGATGCAAGAGGATTTAAAAATATTGAAAGTGGTCTTAAAAAAATAGGTTTTTCAGATAGTGAGACACATGGGATACTAGGAAACAACTGGTATAATTTTTATAAATCAATCTAATTATGAATATTGAGTTAAGGGACCCAAATACAATAATGAAATTGTCGAGACTAGGATCATTTCATCAATCAAAATTATCATTTTTAAGAAGTTTCTTAAGTGAATTTAAAGACTGGGATTATAAAAGAGATTTATTTAATCTTGATCAAAATGGCTATGGTGAAGCAGTTTATTCATTCAAAAAAAAAAATAGAGTTTATTCATTAGTTTGTTTTGCTAATGAGATAAAAGATGAAGAAAGATCTGATAGGGTGATAGCTACTAAATGGGATGCGGCATTTACATTGCATGATGGTATTCCTACCAAAGAGGATATTGCAAGATTAAAAAATGAAGTTCCAAAACAAGAAGTAGGTAGACTTTCGTTTAAAGAGCTAACCTTATCTAGAGCCAATAAATCTGTAAGAGTATTTAATCATGTAGTTGAAAGTTTAAGTGAGGGTAAACAACCTGATTTAGAATTATTATCAAAAGTTGGATATTTATACAGAACTACAGCAGTATATGGATCTGGTAAATTTGGGCTAGCTGATAGATTTAGGATTAAAAATAGAGAAGAAATTAATGGTCCTTTTAGATTAGAAATGATGTTGGTTTATCTTGTGAGACAATTTACATTTGATCAAGTTAATCATGTTGCTCAACACAAAAATCCAGAAAAAGCTGTGAAATTAGATGAACAAATATGTAAAAATTTAGGTATCGGTAATTCTACTGGCCTTGGTATGGCTCCTTTTATAGTTAATCATCCAACACTATTGAATAATTGGATTTTAAGTAGAGAAACAGCATTAAAAAAAATTAGAGAAATTAAGATTGTTGAAAACAACGATAGTGAACTTTTTATAGATTGTGTAAAAAAATCTATAAAAAATATTACTACCTGGAATACTGATAGTGAGTATCAGCAAAATAAAATCAGATTATTGTTAAAAGATGTTGAAAAATTTCTAATTTATATTGCAAATGATTTTAATTTTAAAAATGAATATCCTTTTAATAAAATATATTTATGGCTAGAACAAAATACTTGTGAGGAATGTATAGAATACATAGTTTCTATAATGATGGAGCCTTACAACAGCATTACAGAACCTTTAGTTGCAAATATGAGCTCAGATGAAGATAAGTATTTTAATATACCCACTAATCGAACAGTTCAGGAATTAAAAAACATAATTGAAACTAGATATCCAAATATATTAGACATTAACTTTGATCAAAAAGAAAATTATCAAAATTTCTGGTTTATATCAAAAAATAAAGAAGAACCTAGATTAGCTGATAGATTTCAAGAACATGGGGCAGAACTTGAACAACCACTTGCAATTGCAAGAGATATAAAAAAACTTTATGAGAAATTATTATCTGAAAAAGATGACACAATTATTGCGCAATTTTTATCTTCAAACTCAGAATTAAGACATGTTGTAAGAAGAGCATTTATTATAGAAAAATTTCCTTACTCTGAAATTCAAGATAATACGATTGGCAAAAATATTGTACCTATTGATATGTTAAGATTAAAATTGTCTTTTTTTGGAGCATTAAAGTTTGACCCAAGATCAGACAAGTGGCTAAGAATTTGTATGTTTCAAGGCGCGCCATTGCCGAATGAATTAAAGAATTATGATGAGCAATGGGTTTATAAAGCTAATAATTAGATATGAGATCTTTAAGTGAAATTGAAACTGCAGCTAAAAGAGCAAGTAGAGCAGTTGGCCTATCTTGGGGTAATTCTGAAGAGGTTGGAAAGTCTATTCGTCAGTTGGAACTTTTTGGCTTTCAAGGGATTAAGAATTTAAATCAATACTATAAAGAAAAAAATTTAAAAAAATTTGAAAATTTAAATTTAATCGAAAAAAAAAATGAGCCATCTTCAGAAGCTTTTTGTCCAATTATACTTGGTGTTAGTTTTTTAGATCAAATTAAATCAATAGAAGACTTTGAAACAATTCAATTTAAAAATATTGCATATCCAGTTATTTTCTTATCATTTTTAAGTAGAGCATCAGAGATTTGTGGAAAAAAGATAAGAGCTAAATTTGATGAAATTGAAATCTTGCTTAATTTAAATGTAAATATTTATTCAAATTCGACAAGTCAAGAATTCCCTAAATTTGCAAATGAAATTGAAATTAATATTGTTAACAATCAAGACAATTTTACTGAGTCTGATTGGAACAGTTTGTATAAATTGGCGGAAGATACTTTTGTAGAAGAGAGTGATAGCTTAAAACAAGGTGGGGCTGGAGCAGGACTTACCGATAATGACTGATAAATCAAAAGAAGAATTAAGCAATGAAACTATAAAGGAATTAGATAATATTTGTGAGGAGTGTAAAAAAGAAGATGAAAGTGTCTCTCAAAATTTAATTTTAACTAGTTATAAATTATGCTCTTCTTGTAGAGTTTCTAAGACTATATTTCCACTTTAGCTTATTTGATTTACAGGCAACATATTCATTCTACTCATTACAAAAGAGATAGATAAAAATGCTATTATCAAGAATGATAAAAAAACTATTCCAAAAGATTTGACATTAGATTTTAAACCTAACACATGTTTAGTGGAAATAATTAATCCAGCAAAAATCCAAAACTGAGTTAGAAAAATAATCGGTATCATCATGTTAGGAGTTACTGCAAAAAATCTAAGTAGGCCAGGTGCATGAGCAAATCCAACCGCAGTTAAAACTTTTTTAAAAGGAACCTTTGTTTTCTTATCTGGAAAAAGCTTAACGCCAATTACATAAATAAAGATTGCCCAAACTAACCAAGTCAGTATTGAAGTAAGTCCAGACATTGCAACAGCAGTTTTTATAACTGTGTTTGCTGCAACAGCGCCTGCAATTCCATCTAAGATCATTATAAGTCCAGCAAAATAAACTGAAGCTTCGCCAAAATTTTTATTATCTGTATAAAGAGATCTATCTAACTTTATTGATTTAAAAACTATATTTAAAAATTCACCAAACATTAATTTTTATTCTTTCTATTTTTCTGAGCTTTATAAGAAACAAATAGTGGAAAGAGTATTAAAGCAATCGCAATGATAATGCAAATTACGATTAAAAAACCTTTAGTCATTGAGAAAATGGGGGAGCTTTAATTTTACTCCCCCAAATAATAAATTTAGCCTTTTACAACTTCTCTTGTATTTGCGTTGTAAGATTCTTTGAATGGAATATCCACTACTACAGCATCAACAGGAGTTCCCGGTGTGTCTGAGTATTTTTCAGGTAAATGAACTTTATATTTAGTTCCAACTTTACCTTTTGGAAATCCATTTGCGTTTAATGTTCCATCAAATGGCACATATCCCATTGCAATATTTTGTTTTTTCTCTGGGTGATACCAAGGAGAGGTAATAAATCCTACTGGATCTCCACCACTCTCAGGTGATACTAGCCAAAAATCAGGAGCATACTCTTCAATTGGTTTTCCGCCTAATTCAAGTCCAACTAATTGAAGCTTGTAAGGTTTTTTACCATCTTTAAGTTCAGCACCCATTTTTTCTAATGCAGCTTTACCTACATAGTCTCCTTTTTTAGCCCATTCACCTTTTCCAGATAATGAAACTTGATAACCTAAGTTACACTGGAATGGATTGTGTTGTTGATCCATATCTTGTCCCCAAGAAAGAATTCCAGCTTGAATTCTTCTATGGTGAGCAGGAGCAATAACCATAAGGTTATGTTTTTTTCCAGCTTCAAGAACGGCATTCCACATATCCTCAGCATATAAAGTAGAGTCTCTTAAGTATATTTCATACCCAGCTTCTCCCGAGAAACCAGATTGAGAAATTACACAACTTCTTCCACCTACTTTTACTTCTGCTAAGCCATAGAAAGGCATATTGTCAAAATCAACTTGATCTCCACAAAGATCTTTCATTAAAGCTTTTGATTTTGGTCCTTGTATTTGTACAGGACTGACATCAATTTCTTCAATAGTACAATCAAATCTTCCATCAGCGTTTACCCCTTGAAGGTACATACCAATATCAGAGTCTGATAATGAAAACCAAAATTCATCTTCAGAAATTCTAAGAAGAATTGGATCATTTAA
>ERZ651776.1659-NODE-1659-length-26078-cov-4.733241_pt1 | contig 26078 bp, 24 predicted proteins | sample MGYA00514761_ERZ651776 | MGnify/ENA metagenome assembly ERZ651776 | reverse complement strand
GGGGGGGGGGGGGGGGGGGGGGGGGGGGGGGGGAAGGGGGGGGGGGGGGGGGGACGGAGGGGGAGGAGGAGGAGGTATTGCTGGAGGCAGACGAATCGGAAGGACAGTCTATCACTTCTTCTTCCCATTGACTCATTGTACGTGGCGCGAATCAACTCAATTTTTCCTTTTTCTCTCTCTCTCTTCTTTTTCTCCTTTTTTTCGCGAGGGGGTAAAACGCACCCTCTTTTTTTTTCGGTGGTGGAAGCTAAGATCGGTCGGTTGGGTAGTTTTTTAGTGCTGTATGGCGTTGGGCTATTGAGGGGAAAGGGCTTGTTTTGATGTTCTCCTCTATTTTTAATGGTCAGAAGTAAGTTAGGGTCGGAAATGTGGGAACTTTTAGCATTTTTGGAGATGATGACGAGGCTTTATTGTTATCCTGTGGATGCTGCTGAAAATTGGTTTTAAATCAAGGGAATATTGACATTATTTAATATTGATACCGATACCGCTTCCGACCCCTGTCGACCTGGTTCTGGTCCTGATATCCTGATTGACTGTGGTAAAATTTTAAAAAATAAAAATATCGGTCGACGGCAAAATGCAGATGAAATAAATACATGCCATGCCCCTATCTTCACAGCCGATCGAGATCTGGCCTATTTTACTATTTTAGAACTGATCTCAGAATGCCTTATCCTTGAGTTGACTATTTTCTAGCCTTTCAACGAAGATTGCATTTCCCTTAATTTCCCTTCGATAATCTAGGCAAAATTTTCTCTCTGATCCTTCCTTTTCGCTTATTTGGTTTTGTTTCGCCTGGGGTTGCCTTTTTCTCCGCGTCTGCCTCTCAGCAGTGGACGGTCCACAGCATCGCGGACAGGCCGAGCAAAAAGAAAACTTGAAACCACGACCCTAAGAATTGAGCATACCCGAGAAAAATGCTTGCCTTGTATGGTAAGTTGTCATCCGTGAAAATTAACCCGAATTGCGGAAGTCCACGCATAATTGTCTTCCATGCCGACGTGACGGCGAAATTGTATGCGACATCGTCGATTTGGGAAACAAAAGCGAGAGCGACAGAATTCAACAGCAGATTCTCGTTGCTGTCGGCGTGCAGGACGTAGCCAGAGCCCGCCACGACGAGTCCCACTTCCATTGCGAATTTGATCAGGCCCCAGCCCAGCGCCACGAGTTGTTCCCACCTACTGAAGCCACCAAAAGCCGACACTTCGAGTTTATATTCTTCGCCATGTTTCACCACCACATGCTTCGTCGCCAAAGAGGTTTTTACTTCGTTGAGGGCGTCTGTTTCCTGTTCCGATCCGTTTCGCATGGGGACGCGAAGGATGTACTGGAAATAATGAAACGATTCCTTGAAGTCGCAAGCGCAAGTTGCAACGAATGTGACGAGGCAAATCAACCGAAGAAAGTAGTCGGTGTCGTCCGATTCGCAATATTTTGCCCCTTCCTTATCGAAGTTTGTCGTTGTCTCATCGTTGAGTTTGAACACGAAATATATCGCTCCCGCTTGGGCGACCACGCACAGTATGGAGGCAGCCGTCAACGGGAAAAACGCGATGAACCAAAAACACCAACCTTTTTCATCAGGTTGTATTTGAAGAGAATAAATCAGCGCGGTTGCAGAATATAACGTTTCCGGGCATTCAAGAACCACATCGCCTTGCTCCCTCGTTATTTTTCTCGTTTTTCCGAATCCTTTTCCTGCACCAATGTCTGCCAAATAAGTGTCCAGATTATTGTTATCTGTGCAGCTGTAATTTATGCCAAGAGCGAGATCTTTAGTCGCGGAACCTCCGTTCCTGATGGGATTCTCTACCATTCCAATTTCGTTGAGAGTCATGCCAGGGCCAGGTGCAGAGACAATTGTTTTGGAAACACAAGGAAGCCTCCAGTTGGATTGATGATGAATTAACAATTGACAACCGCCAACCGCCAACCGCCAACCGCCGCCGGCCGGACATGGGGAGAGTTAAAATATGCAACATAGAGACTTACATAAAAATACTCTCTTCATTTTTTACTGCCCTACGTGTTCCTGAAGTACTCTTTCCGCCTTCGTTGCTATAATTATTGCGCAAAACTCCCTATAACAACAGCAATTCCCACTAAAGAACTGAAAAACTCCCTCAACTCCAGCACCCTAGTACTCCTCCCCTGAAACTTATTTATACCTTCCACCACACAGGTCAACTCAGTGCGTTGCCTAAACTTCGACAGTAATTGTCGATGTATATTTTTATGTCCTCAGAGACGAGATATCAAGGGATTACCGGTAATGGACAGTATTGCAATTCACTCACCGTTTCGGGGTGATGCGCATGAACTAAACCGACCCGACACCTGAACGCGCAATGGGAGGTCCACAAACATATCTACTCTACGATGGGGTGTTGTTGGTGTCTTCGGCGGGATTTTGAAATCTGTTATACCCATGCGGAGCTTGGGGAAGCCGTCTGAGGGGGGGTAGATGTAGCCAATAACTCATATGATATCAACGATAACCATTTAAAGCCAATCTTCCTTATCTTAAACTCCCGCGCTTTTCGAGCCCCCTACTTTCATAATCATCAGATTCATTTAACTATCAGTCCCTCCCAATTCCATTCCATAAAAGAGCTAATTAAATTCAAACTCTGCTTTCTCGCCTGACGAAAGGTCCTTTTATTTCTTGCCCTTTCTCGCTGAGAAAAGCAGCGACCTAAATAACTAACAAAACCATAACATATATATGAATTTTATTGGCACACCCCCCCGACTTTATAGAAGAAGGCGGAAGTTGGGAACACTTCGAGGAAACCAATCAGGTCCTTCGTCGCCGTCTCGCTATTCTGGCACAAAGAAATCTCCTCGGTGCTCTTCTTATTGGCCTTCTCGTTGCAGACGAGGATGTAGTCATTTGATATTGGAAGGACTGGCCCAGCGGTGCCTATTATTTCCGCCTGCTCCCTGAACAACTTCACAGCCCTCCTCACAGCAGGTATATGGAAGTCATCGACGATGACAACCCCCCCCACACTAATGTGAGGCCAAAGCAAATTGAGCGAGTCTGATATGCTTTCAAAGGCGTCACTGTCAAGCCTCGCGAGGCTTATCTTCAGTGCCCTATCTCCTGCCACCCTCTCAAGCTCGCCCCCTTCCGCGAAGGTCTCGTTGAAGAAGCCTTTGACTATTCTTGTTGTTACTCCCCCATCGTACAAACCCACGCGCCTCAAGTTCTTCTTCAGCTCTGCCTCTCCGGCAACGTACATATTTCGCCAATTGGCCCTCTCCCCCAATCTCTCGCCGTTATGCAATTGCCTGCTATATGCATCATTGTCGTCAAAGTCCAAGTCAAGGTCCACAGGGATGCCGCTAAAGGAATCAGCAGCATAGACAATTCTAGACTCGTCGTTCCTGCTCTTCAACACCCCCCTAAGTAAGGTTGTCATCCCTCCCCTCCAAACACCAGCTTCGATGAAGTCACCCTCCACCCCAGCTTCGATTTGCCTCACTGCTAAAGTTGCCGTCATCAACATCTGGGCTGCCGTCATGGTCGTGGCAGGGCAGTTGTCCGTTATTTCTCTTGACCAAGTGCACTGTCGCTCGTCAAGGTCCCTGAATTCCCCCCGGTTCAACCAGAGAACACTGAATGGCAGATCCCATGGGGCTTCCCCTCCAGAGGGGTCCCCGGGGTCGAAACAACCACTGGGCAAGACGCCTTCCAAAATGCTGTCAAGATCTCTGCTCCTCTGAACGCTCTTGTGCGTCAGTTGCCGCATCAATAGGTCCAAGTATAAGTTTTCCGCCTTCAGTTCAAGTGCCTCTCCCCCTCCGACACCATCTCCATTGCTTGCGAAGCCAGCATAGTTGCACTGGGCATTGATTGCGGGGTGATCCTCGAAGGATATCGCATTTTCCACACTATGGCCCGTCAACGTTGGGTCTCTCGAAGCTTCAAGTACCCTTTTCATTGACTCGAGCAAAATTGCTGAGGGGCTGTTGTCCAGATGTGCTATCCAAGCAAGGAGCTTTAGAGTCTTCACAGAGTTGGGCTTTACTTCTAAAGCTTTTTCTGCATATGCTGTTGCCTCCTCCAGATTTCCAAGGACATAATGTGAATATCCAAGGTTATTGAGGTAAACCCACGAGCCCTCCTTAGGAGAAGAAACACATTCTGTGGCCCTTTCTAGGGAGAAGGGGTCGGTCGAGAAGCAATTCACCACTTCAGGATCAACATTTGACAACGTCGGATAAAAGAGAAGAGCCAGAGCCAGTATACTACGTATCATCTTTTTTCGCGATCGACGTTAGAAACCTTGCTCAAATAGCTCCAGTTGGTTTCTTGGGTAGTAGTAGTAACACAAAAACAACCAAATCAAACACCGCTTTAAATAAGGGAATTTTATTGCTGTTTCGTGTTTTATGATGGATGGGAGAGCCAGAGCGGGAGGAACACGTGAGGAAGTAAACTCCACACAAAACCAAACCAACACCATATAAATAAGTAGACTCTAGTTTGACGATGCCTGGAACATGCATCACTTTAGGTATTGTCTTAATCCCCCTCTCAATGTTCTTGACAGCCCCAATAGCTAGGTACATCCAAATCTCCCCCCCTGATGCAAGAACAATGGACGAGTGCGCCGCGCGTCCGCGATACATTCCTGACCTAAAGAATTTCATTCCTCTGGAAGAAATAGACGTGTCCCGACCAGCGGACTTCTCATCCTCTGACTTCTTCAAGGATTTCTTTCCAGAGGGACGGCCTGTCGTACTTAAAGGTGCGGCTAAGGATATGCCTGGTATGAACGTTGTGAATTTTGACTTTCTCTTGGATCATTTTGGCGACGAGAAGTCGGTAGCGGTTAGCACCGTAGGAGGAAGCTCTCAAGACGGTTGCAATCCCGGCAGAATGCCAAGCCCAGGCCAAATGCTACGCTTGAAAGAGAAGCACGGGAGCGGGGTCTACGTCGATTTGGGTCCGAATACGTGGGGCACGGGGGTGTTCGACGGTTTGTTTCAGCTACCTGAAATGCTAAAGGGACACGAAGATGCCTTTGTCTCCCAGCCCCCAACAATTTATTACGGTCACCCTGTGGAAGGCTACCAAAAAGGCCTTGCCTGCCACCAAGATTTCTCCAGCTGTAGTCTCAACTACCAAGTTCAAGTCCTCGGGACGAAGCGATGGTGGGTTCATTCACCCTTGTCGAAAGACAATGACAGTCCGGCGTATTATTTTGACGTCGAACCGGGGGACATATTAGTCTTCGCCCCTCAGATCTGGCATCAGACGGAGATAGTCGGTGATGGCGAGTCTCTGGCGCTCACGTTTTATGGGAGTCTCGATAGACTTTGGCGGGGGGAACCGGATCAGAATAGAGAGTTCTATGTGGACTTGTGGCAGGATAGTAACTGCGCGTATGGGACGCCTATTGAGAGCTATCAGTCGTGTCTAGGACAGTGGCTTAGTCCGCCAACGTACCGGACTGCCATTACCTCTTGGATTCAGTTGCGGTTCCCGATTTTAAAGTTTGCGTTTGAGAAAGTTTTGAAAGTGCTCACTGTTACTTACTGCGAGGACGACCCCGCTATCATGAAAGGATTCGAAAAGGCCATGGGAATGACATGACATTATGAGGTAAAAAAAGAAGAAGGAGTGCAACGCAGCAGCAAGAGCAAGAGCAAGAGCAAGAGCAAGAGCAAGAGCAAGAGCAAGAGCAAGAGCAAGAGCAAGAGTAAATAAAGCCGAAGATTGGTTTTGTGCAGAAGGTAAAGCAAAAAAAATCATAGGTACATCCATCCTACTTTTTTATTTGTCAATCATTCACCTCGCCTCTGGACTTTCTAAATCTACTTTCCTTCTCCAATCAGATAATGTATTGGACGGGCTTCCTGGCGATAAACATCATGTGATATGGGTACAACAGATCCATTCCTAGCACATCGTACCCCAGGCACAAAAAGACGCTCTCAAGTGTAGCAAAGTCAAAGACAGACCAATGCAACTTGTCCACCCAGTCCTTTCGCTCTTCCGGCAGCGCTCTCATACTCTCCTCGGCACTTTTCGGATCGTCGGGATTCTGTCTTTCAAAGTTTGTGTGTTTCAAAATGTCCTCCTCAAACTTCATCTTCGCAAAGTCAATCTTGTCAGTTCGGTTATCCCTGAACGCTTCGTGGCGCTTCACTAGATCAATGAATTTCGTTTTCTCCCGCCAGTCATCATACATGTTCTCTGGCTCGGGCACCACCACGAAAATCCCCCCGCCCTCTACTAGAACACGATCCCAAGCCTTGACGGCAGCTATCGGATCGAGGTAGTGCTCGAGATTGTGCGAGGACATTATGAAGCTGTACGTAGAATCTGAAAAAAGGGGTAGAGATGTTGCGTCTTGCAGATACGTCCGCCCGTATGTGACCCCATCAAACGTGTAGGGAAAGGAATCGACTTCGCAAGTTTCCTCCTCCGTCCCCTCCTTGCATTGATGGTTTATTTCCGCACCTCTCGACTCGTATCCGTCCTGTGGGTCTCGTACTACATTATCCATTCCAGCTGGACCTAGCAGCCCGTACAGCGCCCTCAAATTCGGCGTCGGACCACCAATTTCTAGCAGTTTTTTTCCGGAGGCCACAGCAGATTGGAAGACGTCGACGAGGGTGCTGTCAAATTCAAGAGAGAGCTCATGAGATGGGGTCGACGGGGGGCTAGGAATGAAGTGGGGGATAGATGTAGGATTTGGAACGAATGAACGGACGCAGGTGGAAAGGGAGGACATATAAAATGCGAGGAGTACAGGAGTGGGATTGGGGCTGCTGAAAGCAGGACGTCAAATTGTCGGAAATTCTACCCTATGTTCCTCACACACGCAGATGGTACGGGTGGGAGAGCCAGATGATTCGAGCGATCGATTTTTAGAAAAGGAAGTTAAACAACTCTGCATGAAAATTCTGCAGTTTTTTATAATAATACAGAATCCAGCAGAGTTTCTCAACTTCCTTCTCTAAAAATCGAGTGTTTGAAGCTCACAACACAAATTCTGGGGCAAAATGTTATCAATTCGCCTAAATCCGCACCTGACCCTGAGTAACACTATCCCCTCCTTCGTCGGGGGCGTGTGTCTCGGCCTCCTCTCGGTTGCCTATACTTCTACACGAAACAAGCTAATGCCTTCTTCAACGCCGAATGCCAACACAATTCTTGGAACAATATTTGGGTCCTACCTCCTGTCCTTCCTCCTCCCCTCCCTCCGTGAAACATCGTATTCCCCCATCTCCCTCTCCCTCCCTACCCTGTCCCTGGCGGCCGTGTCCCTAGCCCTGGGTGCCAAGATGGGAAAGGGGTGCACATTTGGGAACGGAATTCAGGGATTGGGAATGTCTTCGTTGGCCTCCCTCGCCCACGTTGTTACGTTCATGGGCGCCGGCATCGCGACGGCTACTGCACTGGGACGGGGGGAGGGGGTAGCGGTGAAGGGGAATTGGGATGTGGACGTCTGGGGGGAGTGTGTGCCTTTGGTGGCAGTGGCCTTGGGGGGGATTGGGTTGCAGTATTTCGGGAAACTGGGGGTGAAGAGGGGTGTTAGGGAGTTTTTCGCGGGGGTGACGTTCGCTTCTTCGCTTCTTCTTGCTGGCATGGGATCACCCGACAACATAACATCCTTCCTCGACTTGCAAACGCCGGCCGGATGGGACCCTCGCGTTTGTGTTGTAATGATAGGTGCCTTGGCGGTCACGTTTCCCGCCTATACCATTCTCGGCACGCCAGTGGTAAAAAAGAGTCCGGTGAAGGAGTGGGTCACCCGACCTGTGACTCCCTCGGTCGTTGGAGGCGGGGCGCTGTTCGGCATCGGGTGGGGGTTGTCGGGTCTTTGTCCCGGACCTGCCTACGTCGCTGCTGGTTTTGGCAGCCCCGTTTACGCTTGTGTTATGTTAGGGACGAGGCTTGTTATTGACAGGCTTTGGGTGCAGGATGGTGACGGTGACGGTGACAGTGACAAGAAGGTGGCGTGAAGACAGATCGTTAGCTTGGTAATGTTCGATGGCTTTTATTGTTCGAAAGTTTTTTCGCAGCTTTTATTGCATTGCCCCCGCACGATTTAAATTATCTAAATTTCCCCGTGGTATCGGTATACGTCTACTATTATCAGTTGTGTCTGCGCATCACTTCAATACTTCTCCTCGCTCCTCTCTCACTCAATCTCAAACCCTAAATCTCACTCAACCCTCTGAGTTTTCTCCTCCTCTTTTTCTCCTCCTTCCTTCTCCTCCTTCCCTCGACGACTTTCCTCCTTGCCTCCACGACCCCGCCTTCTTTCACTTTCTCCGCGAACTTCCTCGCGGACGTTGCAAAGTAGAAAAACTTGTCCTCCCCCTCCCTTCCCCTCAGCTCCGGAGCATGCCGGAACGTGAGATTAATCCTGAAGCTGTCCGGGGGGGTCCACTCCTTCTCAGGACAATAGCGTTCCAAGCTCTCCCGGTGTGCCTCCAATAAAAACGGAGGGCAAGTTCCCATCCTGACCTCCGCGACGGAGTGGCGAATCCACCGGGAATGTCCCCCAAAGAGGAGGACGTCGCCACTCTCCAACTCCAAGTCCATCAGAGAGTCCGCCTTGGCCTGCGCCTTGGCCTGCGCCTTGGCCTCGGGAAGATGGCCATCGTCGTCATCGTTGTCGTCATCGCGGAGGAGAAACCTGCAAGTGTTTCCCAGGCTGATTGACACGACCGGCTGGAGGGATCGCCCGTCCTGCTGGCCGTTGTCCCTGTGCCAGCCGAGGTGCCGAGATGTCGTATAGTACATGGTCAAAAGGTGCGTGGGCTCGATCGAAGGCATGGTAGGGTCCACAAGCCGCGCGGCATCGGTCAGTTCCCGGCAGAGGTTTGTCAAATAATCACCCGAGGGATAGTTCGATACAGCATCGTATATCCGACCCCTACCCTGCCTCTCGTTGTTCAGCTGTAGGGTGGCAGTGCAGTTTTCCTTGTCATGGGAGCAAACTTGCCAGAATTTTTGCGCCCCATGGCCGTATTTCAGAGAGATCGACGCCAGTTTGACCTGCATTTCCGGTGTTATGCATTGTCTCAGTAAGACAAGTCCATCCTTTAGGACAATCCCTGGAATCATTGACGGCGAGAGGAGTCGGGAAGCAACCGCCGATGTCGCAGAACGGGAGCGGCGTTCCTTCAAAATGAAGCCAATTCCGAGGATAGCGACGCATGCACAAGCGGAGAAAACTACTCGCCGCCCTTCGAAGGTGGTGTTGAAGAAAATCATCTTGGTGTGCTACGCACAAGCGGGAAAAGCTACTCGCCGACCTTCGGAGGTGGTGTTGAAGAAAATCATCTTGGGTACATTAAAAAAACTTGCATTCGCTGCACACAGACCCAACTTTATTGGTAAAGCTTGTAATTCAGGGACCATTCACGGAAATTATTTTTTTTTATTGTATCAGCGTGTTCAGATCTTCTTTAGAGCTATCAATCACCACAAAGTTATTTTCCATAGGCTCCAAAACTACTCATATAATAACTGCGGAATATCCCTTCTCAACAACAACTCCAACACCCACGAATCCACTACTCCAATTGTTTCCACAATTATTATTCGTGTGTTTGTTTCTGGTTTTGTTTGTAGAACCCTATCCGGGCATACTTTTCTTAGGTATCTCTGTCCACCCAGATTCCCTCTACAGCCCTGGTCATAACTACTCAACTGACCTCCCTCTCTCTTGATTTCTTGTCTGTCCAATTACCCTCTCGAGTCTCCAAAGATCATGACAAACCAGGCACATGCTCTCCCCCCGACATCTTCTGGTGCTCCACCGGCCGGTGCCGTCCCCCCCTGGGCCCGTATGAGGGCGAAGAAGACCTTCCCCAACTCCACGGAGGACCCTAACAGGCCCAAGACATCTGACGGCTCTGGGGGCTTCGTCGCCCGCCAGAGGCTCAAGCAGCAGCAACAAAAACTTATAGACGATAAGATGGCGAAGGAGGAGGCGATAGAGGAAAAGAGGAAGGCTCTACCCCAAGCAGGTTTCACTACCCTTATTAAGATGAAGAAGAAGGTCGACATCTTGGCCAAGAAACAAACAATCAAGCGAATTTCCAACCATGAGCAGGGGCACTACTGGTATTGCTTCTGCTGCGGAAAAAAGAACCGTCCGTCTCGTATGCAGTGTCAGGTATGCAGCCGGTCGAATAAATACTGCGACTATGATCGTGTCAACCCCTGCCATGGTAGGGAGTCTGCCATTGCGATGCGGTCGCTCCAGGCCAACTATAGCTTCCGCGATGACCTGCAGAAGACCAACAGGATGGATGATGGTCATTTTACTCCTCTCCACAACGCTTGCATGGCAGGTAATCCTGGTTTGACGGAATCGCTGGTAAATGCAGGGGGAACTGTGGAGGCCATGACCTGCCATGGATTCAAGCCCCTGCACTTTGCGTGCTCGGCAATGTCACTCCCGTGCGTAAAAATTCTCGTGGACTCCGGGGCAAAGGTAAATACGAGTAGTAACGATTCGGGCCTTACCCCTCTACACTGCGCGGCGAAGGCAGGGCACCCCGGCATAGTGTCCCTTCTCCTCTCAGCTGGGGCCATCGTTGACCCCCCTGACGCTGCTGGCAGGTCACCTCTCCACTACGCGGCCGAGAAAGGGCACGTCGACACTGCCATTACGCTGGTCGAGGAAGGTGGAGCGGATACGGGACTACAAGACTGCGACGGTTGGTCACCGAAGCAGATTAGCGAGTTCTTCGGTCACAGTGAATTCGGAGAGTACATTTTCAGGTGCGAGAACCCCTCCATCACATTCAGCAGGATGACGGAGTTCCCCCCCGAGAGTTGGCACAGTGATATTTATTTCGGGGTTAGGAAGAGTGTGCAGAAAGAGAAGAAGCAGCTTGCCGTCATGGTGCAGATGCAAGCGGAGGTCAGGGAAATGGTAAGGCTTGCCAAGGGGGGGAAGTCATTTCTTGACTCTACTTTCCACGCCGAGATGACGGGGGAAGGTACCCAAGAACAATTGGCTGCTAGGAAGGCGGCTGAAAGAGAGGCAAAGGAGTTGATGCAAGTTTGAACTGGAGAATGTGGTAGAGTAGTGGCATGCATGCAGTAAAACACGTGTGTAGTTTTCTTTTAGGTTTCGATAAAAAAAATTTACCGTTTCGGCCTTCGAAACCAACTCCGCCGCGTTTTGTCTTCCCCATCATCGTTGTCGTCGTCATCTTCTGTCACCCCCTCAATTTCTTTTATCTCATAGATCATCAGTTTCCGTAGGAAGTTCTTCCCCCAGCCCAAAACTCCCTTGCCATCTATGCCACCAACACCGACTTCATCAACCCCTCCGCCAGCTTCCTCTCCCTCTACCTCCCTCATTCTCTCCTCCATTTCTTCCTCAATTATTGTCTTGAATACAGTGTCTTCTGGGGTCTCGAATAAGACCAACAAAGTCTCGTCGGTGTCGTGAGGGCAGATCCAACTTACCAACGAATTTACGCCTTGGTCTGTGTTGACATTGTAGTGCTGACGTTTTTCGCAGGCTTTCCCAAGTTGGAAAATGCCAGACAAAACTGCAGTCAAGGAGAATGCCCCCAAAATCGCTAGGAAGCTAACTCGTGCAATCTTGGACTTCCTGGGAAGTCTGAAAATTGCAGTCTGGTTGCCTTGGACCAAGTTCGCCTTTGTGGTAGTTGTATTTGGGACTGTCGCTGCCTCCTTGTCTTCCTCCTCCTCCTCCTCCTCCTCCTCCCCTTCGCCCATGCTCCGGCTCATTTCCTCCAGCTTCGTTTTTAAATCTTGCGTCCCTTGAAGCAAGTCTTTTAATTTCTTGGGTGTGGGGCTTATCGTTGTCGTCACTGAGAGCAAGCTGTTCGGGGTGGGGCTGAGGATGGTCGCATTCTGAGTGGAAATGTCAAACAAACTATCACTGGGAACGTTGTCGTGCATCAAACTGAAGTCATCATCGTCAACGTCAAGTAGATTGTCGAATGATGATTTATCAGGCGTCACGACATTGTTATTATAATTGTTGTTGTTGTTGTTGTTGTTGTTATTGTTGCGGTTGTCGTTGTTGGTGTCGCTGTTGTTGTTATTTGCGCAAGTCACGAATGTATCTTCCGCATCCTCCTCGTCGTCCTCGTACACTCCTAATACATAGTCTTTTAGCTTCTTCCACTCATCAAAGTCGCGCAACCTTGCAAGTTTCTCGCATTTATCCATGAGCTCCAAAACCCCTGGGTGCCTCCTCAAGCTCCCACTATGAAAGCCCGGGTCCTTTTTGTTGACAAAGGCCCTCATCATCACGATTTCCTTCATGATGTTCCCCAGCTCTACGATCTCAAATACATCTTTGTTTTCGACGTTCTTGAAGTCGCTCCGCAGCACCTCCACACACTTTGTCACCTTCATGAAATTCAGCGGGGTTGCCATTGACTCTGCAATGATACAGTCGCACACAGCAGATGATATCGTATTGATCCACTTGGTGTGGTCGCCGGCGGCCTTCAGAACCTGAACCTGTTTCGAGGGGCCGTTGTGGAGCTCGAATGAGGTGTTATTCGCCGAAATTTTAATCCTTGTTGTGGAATTCAGGGTGCTCATTTTCTTTCCGTTCGCATACAATAGGTACCTGATCTTTGTAGGGGATACCTGTTGCTTGAAAAGTACGCATTTCATGTTCTTATTGTGAGTGTTACTGCAGTTGCTGATGGTTTCTTTGTCATTTTTCGGTGTTGATGCAGAGGGTTGATGGAGGGTATTAGTGACATTTGTGAGGGGTCGCCGGGACCGTTTAGAAGTAATTTCCTGCTCTAGTTCGGCATGTTTTCGCGGAAATGTCGTCGACACGGATGATGTATCCGCGTGAACCGACATTACTTAGCAGAATGTTTTGAAATTGTGAGAGAAAATATTAGAAAAACGACCGTCGTCCTTTGCTTGTGATTCCGGCCCTGAAAACAAACCGACATTCTTTTTCAATCACCCACATTAATATATCTGCATTTTTTTTTACTGAAGACCGGCACTGATTCTTTTGCCACGTGGCAGTAACCCTTAACTTCCAAAACCAATCTCACTCTCAATAGTCTCTTCCCCACACCAAGACATTTCAAAATCGAAACAGTTTCCTCCAACTCCCTTCCTCTCTGCCTCCTTCACCATCTGAAAAATGCCGGGGAGAAGGCGCAAGAATGATGATTCATCTGACGAGGACGAGACGCCTCACTCTGAAAAGCCTTTAATTGCCAAAAAGAAGGGCAACTCCAATGACGGCTCAGAGAGTGAAAATGATGACAACAGCTCTGATAAGTCTTCATCCAAAAAATCTGAAAAAGGCTCTGGTAGGAAAGGCAAGGGAATGAAGTCGTTAATGGGAAAGTTTGGGAAAAACAAGAAGAAGAACGACGATAAAGATGGTGATGACAGCAGTGATGAGGACAGGGATGTTGAAAAGGGCAACAGCAAGAAGAAGCATGGCAAATCCAAGAGCAAGAAGAAATCGGACAGTAGCGACGGCAGCATGAAAAGTGGTAGATTGGATCCCATCAAAGCGCTCACGGATGGTCTGCAGCGATTCATACCGTCAGACAAAGATGTCAAGGGAAAGCCCCTCCACATCAGTGAGGCCCCCGGCTACGTGAAAATCGATTTTGGAGATGGCACGGGGCCTATAGCACTGAGCGAACTCAATAGCACTCTAAGAGACGTGGAAGACGAAAAAGCGCCCGGAAAACTGCGAAATAGGCAGATTTACGTCTACGTTGAGTCTGCAAGCACTGGGAGGTTTTTCAAGTACGCCACTGACACTTCCGAAACCCTATCGACAGCAAAAGACAATAAAAAGAGCAAGCTATTGATGAACGTCGTTGTAAATGAGGAAGATTTCGAAAAGAGCAGGGAGGCGGCCATGGAGAGACTGGAGAGGCTAATGTATAGCGGTTTCCTTGTCTTGCAGGGCGTTCTGGCTGGGTATAGCGGTGAAACAGTTTATGAGGCGTACAGCGGGGACAATGCGAAGGAATTTGTGGCTGAATATGGTGCACTTGCCAACGAGACACGCAGATTGTACTATATTATGACCACAATTTGCTTCGTTGGTGCCATGAATGATTTCAGCAGGGTTAGGCATAACACCGAAGAGTGGAGGAAGCGCAGCGGGACAGAGAAGATCGAGCTTGTCTTTTTGGTCGTGTGTTACATGGCTGCATTAGTCTTCTCCTTGATCGCGGGAGTCAGTGACATCGAGTTCTACTACTATACTGTGGAAGACCGCATGCAATTCAGTGATGCAGAATTGGAAGAGAAGGTCTCAGCCTGGAAGATTTACAACTTGGGAAGATTCCTGTCATGTGTGATTGGCTGGTTTGTAGTGTGCAGGGTGCAACACAGAAATAGTGCGCGAGCTGCAGATGCAGTCAGAGAAAGCTATAATTTGAGTGAAGCACTAGAGACTTCCCACAGAAGAATCGCACAACTAACTGGGGTCAAGTTGGACAAGATGGGCAGGGAAGAACTGCTGGAGTTGGTGAGCATGCAGAGGAACGGTTTGGAGCAGACCGAACACGTCTTAGAGAACCTCCCCAATCAAAACAAGGATGTTTTCGCTCCTGAAACGCCAAAAACGGTCTCCCAGGGTGGAGCTTCCAGCACCTTTAATCCAATGACTGGCTTGGCTGGCGGGCCTGCCACCCCCAGCAGAAGCAGGGTGCAGAGCATGCTGCCTGCCTCAATAAGCGCCAAGGCGCCGCCGAGCATTATCACCGACATGTCGAAAGAAGAGAGTCCTGTATAGGTGGAGGATGAGACGAGAATGACGTGACGAGGCTCTGCGAAAATTTGAAAATGTGCAATATGAATGGCAATAACTGATTGTAAGAACTGGCAGCAAGTATGATATACCGAAAATATTTTATTGTTTAGATAAACTTTCGTTTATTCTTTCATCTCATCATCGCTAGGGAGTCAGTCCTTTTCTTCCCCTCTTCTTGGAGGAGAGGGTTTTCTTCTTAAGGCCGAGGCCGGCGAGCTTGCCGGAGGAGGCGAGGGACGCTATGCCGCCCCCACTAGGGCCACCAGTGGAGAAGCCACCGTAGCAGACTCCGCTGACAAACAACTTGGGGAGGCTTGTCGACCCAGTCATCTCCTCAAGTGCGACGCGCCTTTCACTGTTCTCGGGCCCCTTAAATAGGCCGGGAAGGAACCACTCAGCGCCCATGCTAATTACCTCCACATCGTACTCCCTTAGAAGGTTGAGGGCTCCAGAGGAGAAGGGGGAGAGGTCGTAAGTGTAGATAACGGCCTTGTTCTTCTTGATCTCGGCCTTGATATCTGCACGAACGTCGTCGGGGTTGGTGCGGAACGGAGAGCCGATGATCTCTCCGACGAAGCCGGTAACTGCGGCCTGGAACTTCGCCTCCAATGAGAAGATGGGCGAGAGCAGCGACATGCCCTTGCCGGCGACACCAATCACTCCGCCGTCGAGGAGGGGGGGGAGGGTTGGGAGCGTGGGAGGAACGGGAGGCTTGAAGGAGCTAAGGAAGCCACCCTTCTCAGGGGTGGGGGCGGGCTTGCCCGTCTTCTTGGCGGCTAGCGCCGTTGACGCGATGACTGTATGTGAGTAGGAAGGGCCGACGAAGGCCATTCCTTGCGTGAAAAGTGCAAGTGTAATGAGAGTAGCGAACTGCATATTGTGTTTGGCTGCGATGGTGTAAGTGGGTGGCTCGGAGGGATAGGAGGAATGTGCCGAGGCATGAGTCAGATGAGTCATCATCGCCAAGAGTTGGAGGAGGAGTTTTCATCATATCAAGCGGCCTGAAGTGACAGTTCACAAAGCTCATGCGACGATAATCTTAGCAATAGTGGCTGATGTAAGGTTCGGTTGAGTTGTAATAAACTATACTACTTACAATTGAGTCGTCTTCAGAAAAGAAAATCCCATTTCTTCGTCTTATTTAGACCTATAACAGTACACCGAACGCCCTCAAATCACCCACATTTGAGTAACCGAGAAGAAGGCTCTCTCTCTCTCTCTCTCTCTCTCTCCATCCCCTCTCATCCTCACAGGATGACCTATGATTTCCTTGTTGTAGGCTGCGGACCGTCGGCCTGCGCTATGATCCATAGAATCCTAGCTACAAATAGAGTTGAGCGACCACAATTGCACCTGCGAATTCTGGTTCTGTCGGAGGATGGAGAAGAAAACCCGTCACCTGGAAAAAAGCAAAGGCAGCATGAGCGGCTGTCAAGACCAGAGACCCGCCCCCGCACGACTCCCCAGAGTAATCTCAACCCTAGAGATTGGGGCGCTGGGCTAGATACTGCGTATGTGTCCTCCCTCCCCCCTTATATGCGGGTCTTGGACAACATGAGCAAATATGGTTCTCTGCGGGGGCGGCACATTGAGATGCCGCAGGGGAAGGGTCTTGGCGGATCGAGTAACATCAATGCAATGCTTTTCTGCGCCCCTGGTGAAGAGCGACTAAAGAAAGAGCTCGGCCGTGAAACAGACGACTCTACTCATTGGGGTAAATTCTGTTCACAAAACGATGTTCTTGGTGAGATTTACAAAATTAAGGATTACCTCCTCGCAGAGAAGCTAATAACACCAACTTACAAAGACAAGGATTTCTTTAAACGGCTGCGGAAATCTCAGGATGGCGACGTCGATAGCGGCTTCACGAATCCGTTTTACGCCAGCATTGATCAGAGTGGATCTGGTAGGATGAATGCTTTCGACAGTTTGGTGAAGCCTCTGCTGAACAATGATAGTGCGGAGAACGAAGGAGTTAACATAAAAGTGCGGTGTGGCTGTGATGTCAAGCGAGTTCTTTTTGAAGGGAAGATCGCTACGGGGGTAGTACTGAAGACCGGCGAAGTTATTAGAGTCGCCGAAGGGGGTGAGGTAATTCTTTGCTGCGGTGCTATTTTTACCCCAAAAATTCTCATGCAGAGCGGGATTGGGGGGTTCACCATGATGGATGAACTCGGGATTGCGAACCAATATAGAGTAGTAGATAACGATTCGGTGGGAAAGGTGAGTTTCATTTTCGCTTGAACGAAACAGAGATTGTTGCCCTTGCGTTGCCGTCCCTTGCGTTGCCGTATTTCTCGCCTCATGCTCGTCGCCCCCCTAACACTTGTGCGTTTTGCTCGCTCACTTTTACCGTAGAAATGCATCGATCATTTAGTAGTACCTCGGCTATTTTGGACGCGGAAAAGCACAAACGATTTCAAATCCTACAAACAATCCTGTAATGGTATTAAGGGGTGGTGGAGTATGAATGGCGATACATCTCAGAGCATGGTGTTTGAAGGTAGCTGTGTTTATCAAGTCATTCACCACGCCTTCAACTGCTTACGGTTTACAGTTGGTCCAGTGGATTCCTCTGAATGGACGGAGTGGGAACAGAACGTCGAGACAGGAGGAGGGATAAAAATTCTTACCGGTCTATATGTCGCGTGCCTGAAACTAACTGATCTTATTCTGTACCTCATCTTCAACTTTTGCGTTATGGCCGTCCTGACAGTGAAATGTTTCATTCCCCGGAGAGTCAAAAGCTACATCGAGGGACACCTCGTCACTTTGAATGTAAATTTGGTGACAGTGACTACTACCGGTGAGGTAGGATTTACAAGGAGAGCAAATAACCACAATGATGGTGACAGTGACGACTGTGAGGGCAATGACACCTTACTAGAGGTTGATCTAAAATTAAACTACCTCGCTACTCCCTCGGACCGCGAAACGTTCAGCGAAGGGTGGAAAACGTCGGAAAAGCTCAAAGAGAAATACTACGATGACTGCGTCGAGATCTTGTGGCCCCTTTATAAGTTCTTCTTCAAAAATAGAACATGTGTAGAATATGCGGGAGCCTTCGGAACGACTTATTACCATCTCCACGGAAGCTGTCGGATGGGAGACGTCGTGGATGAGAAATTTCGGGTTATGGGGGTGGAGAATCTGAGATTGTGCGATGCGAGCGTTTTTGGGGTGTGCATCAGCTCACCGACGGTACTTGCTTGTGAAGGACTGGGGGGATGCATGGGGAAAATATTATATGATTCGGTGAAGAGTCGCGCGTCGAAGGAAGTAAAATAAATATAGAGTAGGTGGTTTGCCCACGCCACGCGCCACTTAATAAGTAAATGTCTCGTTCGTTCAAAAACTGACGCCGCTCCTAGCTACTTCTCAATAATTTTTTGGTTCCCTTTCTTGACGCCATAATTCGTTAGACCTCTTCCCTCAGTCGTCTGACAAATGTGTAGTCTGTGTCCTCCTGGACACTGATGACGCAATCTTCCATGGAAGTTTGGTCGCCCACCTTCAACTTCTTAAGTTCCTCTTCTTTCGTGAAGTCAACCAGATCCTTGAAGGCAGGGCGAATCTTCATCCGAGCGATGTCCTTGTCCACGTCCCCGTTCGTCCAATTGTCCCGGAGCTGCTTCATCAATTCTCTGGCAAGCTTCTTAGTGTACGTGTCCGGCAGCAAACTGATAAAGTCCTTGAGTTTTTCGTCACTGTTCTCGACGTCGCACTGCTTGAGCTGGTTGTCAACGTCTTCGATCATCATCTTAGCGAGAGCTGCGGCCCTCTGAGTTCCCTCCAGAGTACCGTCCAAGCAAGCACTAAAAGCAGTGTTATAGGTGTGAAAGTTGGGTGCGCAGCCCTTAATCTTCATTCGACGGATCCACTCAAAGGCAAGCTCCGAATCCTTGTTGTGGGCGCAGGCACCGATGACTGTCGTGTATGTAACGACGGAGGGCTCAACTCCCTCCGCTAGCATGCCCATTATCAAGCCCTCGCAAGCAGCGGTATTTCCAATCTTGGCAAGGCGCTTGAGGGCGATGTTGAAGGTGATGGTATTTCCATCGGTGGAGTGAATTTCTTTCATTTTGTCGAGCACAGTAGTGGTCAGGTCACTCTCCCCACACACCTCGCAGCAGTTAACGATGTTATTGAAGGTCTGCACGCTCGGTGGTTGAAGCGCAGTCGTCTTGGACAACTCGATCCAGTCAAAGAGAACTTTAGTAGCCTTCCTTGATTTTTCTTCTTTGCTGAGGACATTGATGACATTAAGGTAGGTCTGTTGGTTCGGGCGAAGCTCTCGGACGGCCATCAGATCAAGGAGGTCGGTCGCAAGCTTCCAATTTCCCACACTGCATCCAGTCTGAATTGCTTTCGAGTGTAACACAAGCGCAGAGTTCTGAGCTTGAGAGGAGGATAATATCGTCAGTAAGTCGCCCCTGTCCGGGCTGCACCCTTCTGCCTTCTGAGCAGCTGTGAGCAAGCGGAGACCGAGAGCAATGTTTCCCTGTTTCTCTGCGGCGATGACGCCAGAGGCGAGAAGTAGTCGCCCAGACGCTGTGTTGCCAATAGAATCAAGCGAGTAGCCGGAGGCCTTCACCAATGCGAGGAGGGACAGCACGTCCGGTGTCATCTTAAGACGGGCTGCGGCTGATGCTACCGAAGAGAAGGCCAGCAGCGTTGGGGTCGAGGAGAAAGAAACGATCTGTCTACGGAGTAATGCGATGGCTTCAGAAATACTGTTGGGGTACAAATGGAGCGCAGATGACTGTTAATTAAGTGGGAGGGAGGAGGGAAAAGAAGAAGCGAACTCGAGTTTTGACAAAAAGAACTTACCTCTCCTCCTTCACCAAACCCTTGATCAGACCCTCCCACACTTCCTCCTCGACCAACAATGGCGATCCCTCGTTCCCTTGCTCGACACTCCTTCCTAAAGCATCAATTACCGCCAGAGTTACATCCAGCTGTGCGGGATTTACGTACGACTTGCCCGTTGAGGGATTCGTGTACGATGAGCCAAGCGAGTCTGTCAGAATCGTGTTCACGACTGTGGAAGAGAGGGCGTAGTTGCACAAAACCATTTCCTCGATAATCTGCAATGGTAATAAAATTTGGTGAGTAATCAAATCGTTTGAAGCCCCTATCGATCAAAGATGGTGTCAAAAACCACCACGGTCTCTTGCCTTTTCCTACCTTTCTTGCTGGCTCCCCTGCCCTCCCTCCCTGAAGGTGTGCCCGAGCCAAACTCCTCAGTATCGCGTTGTATACTTCCTCGCTCACTTTGCCCTCGTCGCCGGATTCCCTTGCAATCGCGCTCTTCAGCTGCTTGAGCTTACGCAGGCCCTTCTTCCAATTTCCCTCCTGGCATGCAGTGATGCAGGCTGACGAAGTCATGGGGATGGAGCCGCCAGACTCCGGACTGCGATCCCATCTGAATGACACGTCCCCGATGATAGTAGTTTTAGTATTGGCAGGTGTAGAAGAGGCTGTTGCTGTGGTTGCTGATGAGTCTGCTGCTGTCTCTGTTGTGGTTGTTGTCCTCGCTGAGCTAGCGAGCATATCCTGCATAGTCTTAGTATCGAGGTTATTCGTGTCAATTTCCAAACTGGCTAACTCTCGTTTCAGTTCCCGGTAGCTCAACTTGTGTGGCTTTATCGTCTCGACCCTCTGTATTGTGCTGTGCAGAAGTATTTTCTTCTGACGCGGAGATGACAACACCCGAGTCAAAATAGGTTTCACATAGCCGGAGGCAAATGAGAGCAGCGAGAGGAGAACTAACGAAGATTGCAGGCGTCTCAGCCTCATATTACTTAACTTCCGTAACAAATTAACGGAATAGGCCTTCTGACTCTTCGCAATAAACTCCTTGGAAGCAAAATCAGGACTTTTGTTGATCGCTGTTATTGAGCACCGTAAACCAACCAAGTGTACTCCCAAAGCACTCGTTTAGCAGCAAACACTCCTAAATTGAAGATCCATGTTTGTGCTCTTTCTCTCAGAGCTCTGTTCTCGAGCAGCGGAACTATTTTCTCCGATCCCATTCGAGGCTCCTCCGCAGCAGTCGTGGGGCGTCTCTCCGGTTGCCGCCAAACTCCTCCCCCCTGACGCTCTCAATGATGTGTGGGTGTTCATTCTCATTTCTACAGTTGTGATGTATGTTGCCACTGTCCTTCTTTGGTTGCTCTGCCGGGAAGGCGAAAAGTCTGGGCCTACTAGATTACAGAAGGCATATCGCGTGTTTAATTTCTTGATTAACACTTGTTTTGGGGTGTTTGGCTACTATGTCCATTACGTTGTCACTGGCCCCAATACAAATGTTGACCTTATGGTGAATAGAATTTCGGCCCCTCACCCTTTGGCAGTGCACCTTTCACACCTCCAGTTCGCGTATCAGCTGTGGAGTATACCGGTTGGCCTCGTGGTCGGTGAAGTCCCTCTTATGTATTTCCACCACGTCCTGGTCGCTGGTTTAGCATGGGCAGTGATGAGGAACGAAGTTGATTTCCTTTATTATCAGTGCTATTATTTTGGCATCACAGAGCTTAGCTCTATTCCCTTGGCAGTCATGAACTTCTTTAAGGATAGCAAGGCGTTGAGAGAAAAGTACCCGACTGTTTATTCGGTCGTCAGGATAGGTGAGAAGGAATCGGGATCTATTGTCATCACTGTGTGCTCTCGATTCTCACACGCACACACTCCACTGTACTGTACGTTCTTCTCCGTAAGTGTTTGCCTTTGCCTTCCTTTATTTCCGCGGTGTTCTGCTCTACTTTTTCACGGTTCGTTTTTATGCCGACAGTTTATTTGTGTTAAGCAATGCCCAAGACACTCATACAAAATTACACGTGGCATGGTTAGTTATTGGGTTGGGTCTGATGGTTGTGATGCAGCTGTACTGGATGCAGTTGATTTTAAAAGGACTTGCAAAAACTGTTTTGGGTGCTTTTGGTGGAAAGAAGATGAAGAAAAAGTGACCTTGGATATATAGAAATAATGCAGAAAATAGAAAAATAGATAAACATGGGTCGGAGAGAGATGTGAAAACTAAGCCGCACCGAAAGAACATTGGGCACGAAAGAACTAGTGGACGATAAGAAACAACGAAATATGTTTTGCTCGCCAATTTCACAGTTCATTTATACACTACTAGTTACGCTTGTTTTCTCTTACAACACAATTACACCAACAACTGCACTGCACTGTAGGATCAATTCAAGAAGGCACTGGCCTCAGGACGCAGAGTGCCACTAGTATTTTTTCCAGTGCCGCTGTTCAAGTTTCTCTTACTGCTTGGTATGGGAGGCAGCTGATCAGCAGCTGCCTCTTCTTCTTTGTATGCGACGACTACCTCGTTCAAATCGACAATTCGCTCGCATATGAATGTTAAACATTTTTCTAGCTTTCTTAAGTTTCCCGAAAAACCGCTTTCGAACCTGTTTTTGACATAAAAGAGAGAAAGAGATTTCGGTTAGGGCCATCAATCAATACAAGGAGATAAAGAAGAAGACAAGAATGTGTTGTTTGTAGCACGCCTCGTTCAACTTCTCTCACCTTGGCATTTTTGTTTTTGTTGTCGAGCAGCATCTTCCGTAAAGATTTCTGATGGCCATTATCATCTGTCCAGTCTCCATGTTCACATCCTTCACCCTGTCTTGCTTGAACTCTTCGTATTCCCGTCCCTTCTTGGCTGCAGCCCGGAGCTTCTCTAGCTCGAACTGATAGTTGTGCACCTTACTATTTTGCACGAGGATCTGGTTTTGCGTGGTCATCATGTAGCTTTCCAGTTCCTGTCTGACGACATCAATTTCAGCATCTCCCGATTTCTGGTAACCCATAAGATCCTTGTTGGCGCCCTCCAGCGTCGTCAACCGATTCAGTATGTCGTCTATTTGTTCCACACTGTCGTCCGTCGCGTCTACTGTTGCGTCCAAGTACTCTTTGTACCGGTTCAATTTATTGAGTCTCTCTTCTAGTTCGTTCCTATCCCCCTCAGTCTCCTTCAACTCCTTCTTCAATTGCTCCAATTCTGCCTTTTTCTGCTCCACTTTTTTTCTCTCGTCTTTCGCCCTCATCTCCGCCCTTTGCCGCTTCGCGTCATTTTCCTGAATAAATTTCTCAAACTTTACGACCTGTTCCTTCATGTCCATTTGCTTCCTCTCAAAGACTTGGTGTTTTTCATCACAAGCAGCCATTCTGGATAAATACTGAGACTTCATAAATGCCAAGCTGTCATTCACCTGCATCGCAAAGATTAGTAAGTAAAGAGTTTCGATCGAACACAAGTGCAAAATTTCATCTTTTTTGAAAGAAAAGTGGTCGAATCAGCTCAGCACTCTCTCACCTCCCGCATTTCCTTCTTCTTCTTGAGTAGTAGGGTCGATTGTGAGGTCTGCGTAACTCCACTGACGAGTGCTTCGAGCTCGGCAATCTCGTCGCGAGTTTCATTCTTCTGACGGGGGACTTGGGTAATGAATGCCATGGTGCAGTTGTCGGCACGGAGGATGGAGTTATGAGAGGGGTTTGTTTATGGTATGAGTCTACGGTATTTGGGGCTTTAAATTACGACTGATGTGCTCTGACTATGAGTGTGAAGGAATGAAGACTTTTCCAATGGCATAGGGTCGTTCCTGTAAATTTGAGTTGAGTCTCCTCAAAACAAACCAACATCGAAACATTAACAATTAAGAACTTACACACTTCAGGTCTCGTTTTTTCTTCTTCATAATTTCTGGATTTTCTCCCAACGTTTATAGTTAGAACCAATCGTGAAATAGTTATCGAAAATAATCCCTGCATAACACTAAAGATCCTTCCACTTCGTGCAGGGTAAGCTCTCATCTCAAGTCATGGGCAATACTCATGCATCGAAAGATATGGAAATAACGACAACCGTGTGGAATCTCCCGTTCTCCGATTCCGTCCAGGCGGTCCTCCGTCACGGTGAAGTGAGCGGACTCCGTGAGATCTCCTTAGGCGGAAAGCTGATGCTAACAGAAACCAAGAAGATGGACAACGGTTCGAAGCACCAGATACAGTTCCAGGATAAGGTCCTACACTTCGCCATTAAATGCTCGGCGTTCAGCTTTAAATATTCACTTACCATCGACGGAAAGGAAGTACCATGCCATTTGGATCAGGTTTCCAAAGTTCAGGAGGAGTATGACTTCATTGTTACAGACGCCAGGGTCGTCGATGACTCAACTTTACCGTCGTCTCCCGGCGGTGGCGTTGGAGCTAAGGTTGTATTCTACAAGGTAGTCGTAACGAAGAAGGGAACCACTGATACTGAGGTCTGCACAATAGAACATCGATACTCAGATTTTCTGTCCCTCTACAATCAAATGAAAAGCATGTACAAAAAGAGCCCCAATCTCCGAAAGGTATTGCCTCAACCTCCTGGTAAAGACGCGAAGATTTTGACGAACCACACCGAGGCGGGATTTGTCCAGAAAAGGAAGGAAGGCCTCAACGAATTTATGACCAAGCTGGCAAGCTTTCCCGGGGTTCTTCAGGTGCCGGGGATAGATGATTGGTTGGGACTTAACAGTTTATGAGTTTTGTGGATTTGAGTGGACGCGCGCTTGAGACGAACAAAACAGGTTGATAAATAGTTTGACAAATAGTTGCGTTGAAGCGGAGCGGTGCCATTTTAAAGAGAATTGCTTTTGTTGTGTGTGAGTCAAGTCTTTTGGGAAACTATTTCAGTTGTTAGTGTTGTAAGGCCAGCTGTTTACATGTCATTTGAAAGAAACACTAAGTGCGAATATCAAGAGCGAATGTCAAGTGAGAATCGAGTAACTATTTTTTTGTTTTCTTGGAAGACTTTGTTGTTTCTTCCTCCGCCCGGGCCCTCTTTGTCGGCTTGACAACTTCCTCGGCTGCCTCCTCCTCCTCTTCCTCCCCCTCCTCCTCCTCCTCCTCCTCTGCAATGGCGCTAAGTTCATCCTCCTCCTCGTCCTCTGCCCCGGCACCGCCCATCATCCCCCCCAACTTGTCGTTCAGAGCCCCCTTAAGAGCCTCGAGCTCCTCAGGCTCCGGAGCCCTCCCATGCTCCTTCTCGAACTTCTCGACAATGTGACCGAGGAAGAAATCCATCATGTCATCCTCCTCGCCGCTGTCGTCATCGGAGCCAAAGTCCCCCTCCAAGTCCTCCTCCTCCCCGTCGTCCTCGTCTTCGTCCTCGTCCTCATCGACGTCCTCTTCTTCCTCATCCTCATCGACCTCAAACTCCTCGATCTTCATCTTCTTCCAGCTATCGTATTCTCCCTCCGTGAACGCGATGGGAATCCCGTCCTCCCCAGTCCTCATAAGCACGACATCTCCATAAATGACCTTGTTGTGGAACGGGGGCTGAAGTTTGTGTCCCGTGAGGAGCGGCAATCCGGAGGATTCGTCCTGCCCGCGGCGTACTACGAGCACTACACCCGATACGCAAGGCTCCGCCCACTGGCCCAAGAATGTCACATCGCCACCGAGGAGCCCTTGGATGGTTCGGAGCTTGGGGGTCAGATCCAATGTCTCCTCGCGAATTTTGCCAGAGGCTGAGAGAATCACCACGGGGACTACTGGACCGCTGGAGTTCACGATGGCGTTAATGTCCTGGAGGATGGTGTGGTGTAGTGAGTGACGTGATGGGGTTTGGGGGGGTTAGGAGGAGGTGAGCAAAGGTGGCGAAGTTAGCAAAGACATCAAAGATTGTTTCCGCAAAGAAGAAGCCGCAACAACTGAAGAGAGCAAGAACATGACCAATATCAGGAGTGAAAAGGCCGATTTCCGCTCGTGAGTGTGTCCAATCAATAACCGCGTCGAACAGTAAGACTCGTCCATCGACTGTCCTCCAGGCAAAGAATCTCGGCATAGAAACAAAAGGCAATGCAAGCAATTGCAAGCAAAGAACAATCCCGATATTTCTGGTCCTTCAATAATGAGGTTTTTTTTCAAGGTATGATAATGGCAGTGCGCCGCGACTTACAATATCTCCCATGGTGGCCGCACCTTCTCCGTCGGCGACGTCTGAGGGGGGAGCTTCCACAGGCTTGAGTTTATCTGCAGTGGAGGCGGGAGAGGGGGTCCGACGGCTCGAGCGAGTCTGAGCCGGTGTCTTTGGTTTAATTGCCATTGAACTGTGTTAGAATAGGAAATGGTGGCGAGATTGGCGAGGATTTCTAAAAGCGAGAAATACAGTTCGAGTTTTCTTTTACGATCCTCATGACTATGGGTTCAATTGGGGGGATTTTTCACCATTGCCCTACTGAAGAAACTCTTCTTCCACTGTTTTTTTGGCCTGTTCTTCAT
>ERZ651776.1657-NODE-1657-length-26091-cov-4.711886_pt1 | contig 26091 bp, 20 predicted proteins | sample MGYA00514761_ERZ651776 | MGnify/ENA metagenome assembly ERZ651776 | reverse complement strand
AGACCGATCTTCTGTCTGTAGGAGGGGGGGGATGGGGAAGGGGCAGGGGAAGGGGAAGGGGAAGGGGAAGGGGAAGGGGAAGCGGGGGTGGTGGAAAAGTGTCTGAAGGAGAAGGAGGGACGACGGGGCTCGGGACGGACAAGGGGGGAAGAGGAAGAGGAAGAGGAAGAGGAAGAGGAAGAGGAAGAGGAAGAGGAAAAAGAGAATTCACCACACCTCCTCCTCCCACCCCCTCGACGCGCCGCACCGGCAGGCACACAACCCCCCCCGCGCGGGACGAGACACCGCGACACAACACACACACGACCGAGCAAACGAGACGAAGCGGAAGGTGCGGACGGCGGCGGCATTTTTTTTGTTTGTTTTTTGAGGAACACGTTGTGTGAGGAGGGAGGGGGTTTGGTGGGAAAGGTGCGAGAGAGACAGGAGGTTGGGAGGAGGAAACAAGTTGGAGGGAAGCTGAGAGGTGGGTGATGGCGTGTACTACTACCGGAGTTGGAGGGCGAGGTTGTTTGAACCCATTTGTGGGGGGCTAAAAGTATTTATTTTCAGTCGACAACCTAGTCTTCTCACCACACCACCAGCCACCAGCAATCCCATAACACCTCGACCAAGAAATCTTCTACAGTTTTTAATACTTTGATTTGTCGTTTTGATATATCAGGACACCCTGTTGTGACGCGGTTTTTTCGTCTACTCCCACAGAAAGTAATAAAGAGCGGGCGGCCATACACCAACCCGTGTTTTTTTCTCCCCCCCCCCCCCCCCCCCAAAGGGGCCCCCCCCCCCCCCCCTCCCCCCCCCCCCTCCTCCTAAAGAGCCCCAAACACCCCTCCCACTTTCAGTTTTCACTTTTTCACATACCAAAGCCCGACCCCTAAAGAAAACAAACAACAGAATGCTCGTCCTTTTCGAGTCGGCCCTCGGGTACGGTCTCTTCAAGCTGAACGACGGGGAGTCGGTGTTGTCCGCCTCCCCCTCTGACATCTCCTCCCAATACTTCTCCTCGGCCGCGCAGGCTTCCGCGACGTGCAACCTCGTGAAGTTCAAGCACTTCAGCGACACCGTTGACGCGGTCTCCTGCGCCACGGCGGCCATCGAGGGGAAGGTCTCCAAGACCCTCAAGAGCTTCCTGAAGAAGCACGCGGGGAAGGAGGAGCTGATCGTCTCGGACAAGGCGCTCGGGGCGAGCATCAGGGACAAGCTGAGCATCCCGTGCGTGGAGAACGACAGGACCCACGAGATCATCAGGGGGATCAGGGAGCACGTGGACGGGATGCTGGGGAAGGAGGGGGGGGAGGGGGACCTCAAGCAGATGCAGCTGGGACTGAGCCACTCGTTGGGGAGGTACAAGCTGAAGTTCTCGCCCGACAAGGTGGACACGATGGTCGTTCAGGCCATCGGTCTGCTCGACGACCTCGACAAGGAAATCAACACCTACGCAATGAGGGTTAAGGAGTGGTACGGGTGGCACTTTCCCGAGATGGCCAAGATCCTTAACGACAATACTCACTATGCCAGGGTGGTATTGGAGTGTGGAATGAGGTCGAACTACAAGGACGTCGACCTGAGCCACATTCTCGACGACGAGACCACCGAGTCCGCCCTGAAGGAGGCTGCTGAAATCTCCATGGGAACCGAGATCTCCGAGATGGACCGCATCAACATCTCCAGCCTTGCCGAGCAGGTCATCTCCCTCAGCGAGTACCGCGCCCAGCTGTACGAATACCTCAAGAACCGCATGAACGCCATCGCCCCGAACCTGACGATAATGGTGGGCGAGCTCGTCGGCGCGCGCCTGATCTCCCACGCGGGGAGCCTCATGAACCTCGCCAAGCACCCCGCCAGCACCGTCCAGATCCTGGGCGCCGAGAAGGCGCTCTTCCGCGCGCTGAAGACCAAGCACGACACGCCCAAGTACGGGCTCATATACCACGCCAGCCTGATCGGCCAGACGACGCCCAAGAACAAGGGGAAGATCTCCCGCGTGCTCGCGGCCAAGAGCTCCCTGGCGATCCGCGTCGACGCCCTCGGGGACGGATCCGAGGGGACCGCCGTCGGGCAGGAGTCCAGGGCCAAGGTCGAGGCGAGGATCAGGTCCCTCGACGGCGGGATCGTCACCCCCGGGGCGGCCCTCACCACCGATAAGATTGCCAAGCACGTCGTGGGGAAGAACGGGAACGGGAACGGGACGGGGGAGTACAACGCCGGGGGCGATATAGTCAACCTCGACGATAAGGAGGAAAAGGAAAAGAAGAAGAAGAAGAAGAAGGAGAAGAAAGAGAAGAAGCGCAAGGCGGAGGAGAGTGTTGCTGCGGAGACACAGGCGCCAGTGGAACAGGCGGAACCGCCTGCGAAGAAAGCTAAGAAGGAGAAAAAGAAGAAGAAGGAGAAGGCCTGATTTTATTTTTTTGAAATGACATGACATGACATGACGACCCCGTCGGCATTGGGCTATGGCAGTGGCAATGACAAACTCCACTCCGGGAACGCTGGACAAAGAAAAATATATGTAACACCACCAAAAAAAAATGTGCAAGGCTTGCTCGAAACATGCATTTGTATTCTTTTTACCCCTCTGCTTTACTTGCTTTGCTCATTTCATTTTCATGCGTTCATGCGTTCATGCGTTCATCTCTACTTTTAATAACAAACTCACTCTCCATCTCCATCAATCAAGAGCAAAAAAATACAAATCAAAACCTATTCAATCACAGCAACAGCTCAAAGTCATCATGCCGCAGTAGCTTCCAGTCCCTCTCCGATGACAGAGATTCGTTGAGGCGATATTGGCGTACGACGCCTTCGTTTGACACTCCTATTATGTGGAGGCTGTCAACGAAATCCACGACAGAGGCCACGGTCCGATTCGGTTCCACTGTGTTTCTTCTTATTTTTACTACTGATTTCAGGACGCCATCTTCGTTCTTCTTCTGCGTCGCCGTATCGTCCTCACTTTTCTGCGCCGCCCCCGAACCGTTATTAATGGCCCAAATGTGGATGGTTCCATTTGTGCTGTTTCCTACGACTTTGATGAAATCAGTTGAGCCCTCCTCCGGCTCATGAATGCCTAGACTAACGATCCCCCCGCGGCCAAAGCTACCTCGGGATAGTCCCCCTGCGCAATGAGTATAAATTTCTCCAGAGGGTACGTGCCATAGCCGAATCACCGTCCCCGAAACACTTGTCGTGAGCAGAATTCTGCCCGACTTGGATAGCTTCAGGAGTTTGATGGAGGACGAGTGGGCCTGTCTAATTTGGTTTACAATTTTGTGCTCGACTGAATTGTCCGCCGTTCCCTCAGGACTGCGTTTGAATTGGATGAACTGCACCGCACCTGCACCCGATTCAGCAGCGGGAAGAGCCAAATAAGATGAACTGATACTGACTGGTGTTGTCTCACTGTGTCTTCTCCCTGGAAAGGGGAACTCCTTGATTAACTTCAGGCGTCCGATGTCGAATACAAGTATACTACCACCCAAAAGGCTCACGACGAATACAATCGAGTTACATGCAATATCATAGATGGCATCGTTGAAGGATATTGTCTTAATTACATCAATCTCTGTGCTCTCTGTAGTGGCATTCACAATCAGTAAGTCGCGAGTCGCATTTTTCAACACTGCGAAGCAGAGGCTAGTTTCGTTCAGGGGTTTTGCCAATAGCAGACCGCCAGTGGTGTCCTCGTTTACGACAGGGGAAGAGTACAATTTATGTTTGGTCTGCAGCAAAGGTGCCTCGGGGCGGTCAATCACAGGCGGAGGGAGCCTGAACGTCTGATAGGTGTTATTCCTCAGAGCTAAAGTCAAAGTGGTGAGCTGGGGGTTAAGGGATGCTGCTGTGATCGACCCCGAAAGAGAGAAGCTCGCCATGGTGTCGCGTCTTTGTTCTCTTCCGATCTTCCGATGGTTCTCCACACAGGAGTTTCAACGTACCAAATGCAGTACGGAAGTGTTCGGTCCCTCTGCCCGTGTGTGAGATGTCCAGATGTCGCCGTGAGTGTTCAAACAGTGTTCTGTGAAAGAAGGGGGAGAGACGTGTACGAGTTAAGTTTCTGCCGAAGCGTGCCCAAATATCGAAAATATTAAAAAAATATACGATTCTGAATACGATTCAAACTACGATTCTACTCTTCCACGAACTTGAGGCGGACGGGCGAAGTTTTTTTTTAGTAAAATCTTGCCACAATAACCCTTAAACCTAGATCTCATCTCCATCTCCTCCTATTAGATCATGTCAACTGCACCCCCTTTGCCTCCCAAGGCAGAGTCTTCTGGTCCCCAATCTTCGACAGAAGGCAATCCTACTAATGCATTGACGTTTTCTGACTTGTCCATTAGTGATAGTCTCCCTCCCCTCCCGCGGCTCTTGCTGTATCATACATCCCCAATTGCCCTTCAACGTCTTGTCCACACCAAACTCATCACTCCGATAAGCAAGGACATGAAGGGAATACGGGGTATCCGACATAGGATCATACCTGTGTTAAAGAAGTTAATGACAGATGGAGAGTACGTTGTTAGGGAATATGTTGCCAGGGAAATTGAAGGAGTTGGCGGAGTGGTTGTAAGGATGGGAGGGTACAGAAGTGGGAAAGGGAAAATGGGAAAAGAGGAAAATAAAATCTACGGGAGGAAAGATGGGGTTGATGTTGGCGGGGATGTAGTACCGACATCAGCGACGGGCACTGTGTCGACGCCTTTGGAAACAGAGGGGACAGAGGAAATGGAGGAGGGGCAAAATGAGAGCTCAATGTTTGATGTTGGATTCAAGTATGGTGAGCCAGTGGATGAAGAGATGGGAGGGAGTGGCGGAGACTGGGCATATGTTGATGAGGACAGTTGTGATAGTTCAGATGATGAGAAAGAGGTATGGAGCAACAGAATTGACGATGAGGGTGGTCCAAGGAGGGAGGATAGCATCGCTTCGCAAAGAACTTTTTTGAGCGAGTTCGATGATTATTATGCTGGGGCTATTTCTGTCGAGGGAGTTCAGTCGTCGAAGAAGACGGTCAAGAAGCTGAAGATGAAGCGACAATCATCGGCCGAGTCCACCATCACAGCCTCGTCACCAGCCTATCACATACTTATTAATGAACTGCTTGCACTTCTCCCTCCTCTTTTGAGCGATCCCTCTCCGCCGGTGCGGCTGTCAGCGAGCAAGACGCTCATCTCTTTCAGCCAATATATTAAGGAAATCAACCCCAATGACCTTGGCCCCCATGTGCTGACAGTGGCGCTGGAGTTGAGTCACAAGGCCAACGAGGAGGAACTGAGGATGACGGCTAGCGGATTGCTTGGAAGTCTCTCCAGCATAATTGGCAGGGATTTGACTAGGCAGTTTATCGTTCCTGAGGTGGTTTCCTTGGCAGAAGACGCCGTGTTTCGGGTTCGAAAAAGTGTTGCGGGCAGGGTTTGGAGAGTAGCTGAGACCATCAGTAGAGACGAGTGCGGGGATGGTGAGAATGAGAATGAGAATGAAAATGAGAATGAAAATGAGAATGAGAATGAGAACGGAAACGACGTCGACACTGATAATGATAATGATGATGTATTGATGGGAAGGTTGATTCCCAGCTTTGTTCGGCTAAGCAAGGACGACATGTACAGGGTTCGGAAGGCCTGTTGCGAGGGGCTGCCAGACCTCGTTAGGAGCGTCAACACAGATGTGGGATGGGCTCGTGGTGAAGGAGATGAAGGGGGAGTGCTTGTCAAGCCACCGAAGCAAGTTCAGGCCCTTTACGAAGTCATGATGGATTTACTGACAGACAACTCCAAGTTTGTCAGGGTTGCTGCTCTACAATACCTTGGCGCATTTATCTGCAGCTATGCGAGGGTTGATGAAATGGTCAAGCGGGAACGGAGGTGGAGAAAAGGGAGAGTTTGCACAAGTGAACAAGGCGATGGGTCTGCGGACAGCAATGACAACAAGGACAGCAGCAGCTTCGACGACGCGTTGCAACCTCGTATCAAGGTCCCCGACATCCTGATTGACTACTTTTTGGAAATGGGACAGTGCGGACTACAGTCCTTTGACGAGGATGAAGGAAAGGTTGACGGAGAAGATACAACCAGAAAGACGAATTTAGGGGTTGCTGCGCTCACCGGGGGGACTCTAAATGGAGGGGGGGGTGCAACGGACATGGATATGAGGTTATCGTGCGCATTTTCGTTCCCAGCAGTGACGTATGCATTAGGAAGGGAAAACTGGCACAGACTTAGTCCATTGTACTTAGCCTTGACACGGGACGACTCCCCGCAGGTCCGGAAGACGCTGTCCTTCTCTCTCCACAAGGTTGCCATTGTTTTGGGCCCTGAAATAACTAAGGAAGAATTGCTTCCCGTCTTTGAGTACTACTTCAGGGACGTCGAGACAGTCAGAATCGGAATAATTACTCATTTGGCCGAGTTCCTGCACGTTTGTCCCCCTGGGCCCGTGCGAGAGAGTTACCTGCCCACTATCCCGGGGCTCTGCGAAAAGGGAAACCCTCTCAACTGGCGGTTGCGATGTCAGCTTGGGAGGGGTGTTGGGCAGTTGGTATGGCTATTTGAGGTTGGAAGTGTTAACGCGTTTTTGCTGCCTATGGTATTCGACATGATCAACGATGGGGTAAGTGAGGTACGAAATACTGGTGTCAGCGCTCTCGCAGGAGTTCTGTCGCGGCTAGTAACTCATCAGGATGACAAATTTTGCCGCGACGTTGTCGATAAAATCGAGATGATGGCAAAGAGCACCACCTTCGGGGAGCGGAACAATTTTTTGCGGATATGTTACAAGCTTGCAACCTATGGTCGAGGCCTGAGACATAAGGATAAGGATAAAAATGGTGATAAAGTCGGCGATCTCCACCCGCTCCAGTCTTTGTTGGTGTCTTCAAACCTGCTTGTCTTGGCGTTGGAATGCTGCTACGATAATGTCAGCAACATTAGAGTCAGTCTGTGGTACCTGTTACTCTCGCTTCCTGAACGGATGAAGAGCAGAACAGATGTTCATATTGCAACTAACGAATTGGAGCGAGATGAGGTTGTCATGGTGACTGTGGGAGAGAAGCCGTATCATATCAAGCCCCTCGCTGAGGTTGAAAATATCCCTATTGGTGGTGGCAGCAGTGGTTTTGTTGGCGGGCCAGGTGACGAGGTTAATGGTGTAGATTAAAAGCTGTTTAAGTGCAAATTTGGTTGGGAAAAAATCGGATATCTTTAATGCTTTTATGCATGCAGTAATGTGTCAGAGCCGATCTCATTTCCTCACAAAAAGAAAAGATTGACAAGGCTTTGACAAATAGTACGGGGGGGAGTGAACAATATACAACTCCTGCAGCCTTAAAATCTGCTGCCTAGACATTTCCGCCAAAGATATTTATTAAGGGGCGGTATCCTATAATTTTTGTCGCAGGTAAGAAAAAGATCAATGTGGATAAGTCGCTGTATCTCCTCTAATATCACTTTCCCACCTGGGGGTATTTTTTTCGGATTTTTTTTCAGACGCAACATGCAGGTTAACCTGCTCTCTTGGTTTCTCACGAAAGCTAGTTTTTTGGTCTCAGTTGCGCGTAACTATAGTCAAGAAGGCCGTGGATAGTGACGAATGGCGTCAGGAATGGAGGTGCGTTAATATTGTGCTCAACATCTTGTCATGGGACTCCCCCAGTGTGACTGCATTCCTGAACATCTAGGCTTACTCACCCTTCTTTCTTTCCTATCTCCGATGTTGCCATTACTTCTGTCGTATTCCGAATGAAAAAATCAGCAAGTGTGCTGCTCCGCCATTGTATTTGGTGTGATTATTTCGGCCATCCTCCTCGCTCTTTCCTTCTACATTGTTGAACCAAACTCTGTGGGAATAGATCTCAACAAAATCTCTCAATCAATTGATGAAGTGAACATTTACGATCCTGGAAGGCATTTCCTCGGTGTGGGACATGAGATGATTATTTACAGTACTACGCAACAGAGTCAGGATTTGGGGATGCTTACTGGGAGGAGTAAAGATGGGCTGAGCGTCAATTTTGAAGGTGAGTTTGAGTTACAAAAAAAATAGAGACAGCTTAGAAGTCTGACACACTGATGCCACGTGTTATTATTGAACGCATAAAACGCAGTGAACTACCAGTTTCTATACGAGAAGGACATTGGCAAGCTTTCAAAAATCTACAAGGATTACTTGGGTGATCACCTGGGTTGGTTTGATTTTTTTGCAGGGTCCTCTCTGCGCAATACGCTGGCAAAGTACACAGCATTTGAGGTGATTCAGCTGAGAGACCAACTTTCAGCCGAAATGGAGATAGACTTGACTGAAACCATGAGCAACATGGGAATCAGTGTTACTGCGCTGCAGCTATTATCGACGAGTTTGCCTTCAAGGTTCATGGACGCCATCGAGGAGACTATCTTGGCGGAGCAAGCTGTTGAAAAGGCCGAGTTTGACCGTGCCAAGGCGGTAATTTCTGGCCAGACAAAACGGCTTCAAGCTAAGATTGCCGGCGAGAACCTTCTAGTTACCGCCGAGGCCGAAGCTACTTCAACTCTTCTGGAGGCGGAAGCTAGAGCAACCGGCATTGAGGTTCGACTCCAGGCCGAGAAGACTGCGTATAAAGCATTGTTCGATCAGACTAAGGCAAAGTTCCCGGGTTTCTCGAAAGAACAACTCCTTGCCTACATATGGACTGAGAGCATTGGGGAGACTGATGCAGGGAACCTTCTGGTTAACTTCCAAAAAGAGGTTGAGCTGAGCTAATGCGTCAGGAAATAATCGGTGCTTTTATGCGACGATAAATGCGAAAGGAAACCAAACCAATATTTTTCGGGAGAGACGTGTGGTTTTTCTTATATATTTATATTTAAACCCATTTTGTCGTATGTATCACAATCAAATTGCCAACTTTTAAATATTACAAAACAAACAACTACAAAACATTCACAGGCACAAAAGACCGAGACTTAACAGGCGCTCCACTCCTTCTGTCTAATCAACTGTTGTGCTACGTAGATGCCGTACATTAGAAAGTAGCTGTACCCCATCTTCTTGGTCAACTTCCACCCACTCATACTGATGCTGCCGATGACAAAGCCAAGCATGGCAATCAAAATGAAAATGGAAATCATCATGTCGCCTCCACTGCCTAGCTTCACGAAAGCATTACTATAGTCAGTCTCCGATGCACCCTTGTAAACATCGTAAATCAACCAGGGAAAAGGGAGCCCGACCAAAACATCGAAGATATTGCTCCCAATGCTGCTGCTTACAGCCATATCTCCGTGCCCCTGGCGAGCAACAATGACACTACTGAGAAGGTCAGGTACGCTAGTGCCAGCAGCAAGGAAGGTCAGCCCCATGACTATTGCGGGAATCTCTAGCTTGGCGCCAATCTGGGTCGCCCACCTGACCATGTAAAAGCTGTAAACTCCAATCCAAGCGATTGAGATGACAAAGGCCATGTAGCACCTCTCCTTGCCTGGCTTGCCCCAGACCTCCAACACCCGCACGTCGGGAACTGTGTATTTCAGCGATATGATAAGTGGAAATGTCACGATAAAGGTTATTTTTCCGGCGAGCGGAGCATTGTGAGGGAATCTACACAAAAAATATATAAAAAGTATAGGGGTTGGGTTTGTTAGAAAGCTCGCCAACTGAGAATCGTCTAAACCACTGAACGCAACGATGTCTCACCTGATGTCGAGGCCCTCAGAGGCCAACTCTGCCTCCTCCGCTACGACGCTCATCCTTTTCTTCTTCATCTCGCTTCCCATATAAAAAGCTTTGAAATCCTTCTTTGAGATGCTCTGGGCCTCTCCCTTGATCATTTCATTGGTTGCAGCCGCAATCTCAACTGCGTCAAGGTCTTCGCCGTTAAGCTGTGTAAGTGCTGATTTCATTTCTTCAGCGGTGAGAAAACCATTTTTGTTGCTGTCGAACTTGTCAAAAGTTGAATCAATATCCTTCTCAATCCTGGCCTTACTGCTGAGGTACCAAGCCGTAAACTCCTTGAGAGAAATCTGACCATCCTTGTCGGAGTCCAGCTCATCCATAAATATCTGTATCTCGTCCTGAGATGTGACAGCACCAGTCACCTCGTTAAGTAGGTTTCCTACCTCGTTGATATCCACAAAACCGCTGCCATCAGTGTCAATTTTATTGAATGTTTCCTCCACATCGCCTGTAATTTGAGTCACCACAGCGGCAGAAGTTGTCTCCATAATCGAACCCTTGCCAACAAGGAACGAGTACAGTCCGGCTACGAGTTAAAAATGGAGTAGGAGAGAAAAGGGCAATAGTTTGGGTGAGTTGCCTTAAGGCTTTTCGATCCTACGTGAGTGCGCAACGCCTGCTCAGTTTTGGTGGTCACTCTCACCTCGAAAGTTATTCGGTTTCAACAGTGATGTGTCTGCTTTCTCTTCTTCTGCGTCAGCCATTAACTCGTCTGCCTCAGCAGAGGATTTCTTCAGGATGCTGATTAGAACAAATCTGTACAACCTTTGGTTGAAGCCCATAACAGTCACGTACCCAACATACATCAACAACAAAAGGAAAGCCTCATGCCAGTAAATTCTCCCCTCCGATCCTTCCCCCTCTCTAGGTCGCATAAACAATGCAAGCACAAATAAAGAGAAGGCATAGTATACACAATCCCTGGCGAGAGGCCACCAAGTTAGGGCAAGAACCTTGCTTGAGGATATGGCGCAAACACCAATTACAAACAAGACGTTGAAGACGGCTGATCCTACAATTGTCCCGAAACCAACCTCAGACTCAGAAAATGTTCCCACTAGGGAGGTAAAAAGCTCTGGCGCGGACCCCCCTGCTGCCATCAACGTGGCGCCAGCAATATCATTCGATAGGTTGAGGCGCTCGGCTATCACCTCCAGTGAGGGGACAAAGAAATCGTCACAAACGATTGCAAGGGCCGTGAACATGTATAGAACTCCCTGTGAGTATTTGATAACGTTAGTGTTACGTGAAAACAGGTGTTAGAAGATCCACAAACACATAGATAGTATATTTAGCCTGGTCATCAAGCAATAGACAATCTTCAACTGCTTCGACTCACCATTACATATAAAATTAGCCAAAGAAATCCAAAATCTCCCCCGCAATCGCCCAGTCGTCGTGCTGTGTTGTTCTCTTCTACTTGTAAACCCTCGGAGGAATCAGAGAAGAGCTGGACTAGGGAGAAGATTGCAACAATTAGCAGGAAACATGCTCCCTTCAATAACGACTTGTCATACGACGTAGCCTTTAAAATAATCATCCCTATTGGTGCTTCTAGATACTGAATGACAAACTGAACTTCTTTCCGAGTCTGAAAGTACACCAAGAGGTAGGCTTCTTAAGTTTGGATTTTTAGCAGACGGTGCTGGGTCGGATCGATCCGATTGATCTGATCCTGAAAAAAAATTCAAGTTTTTTTGATCAAAGGGAAAATAGGGTTGCTTTATACGGGTAAAATATCGTCCCAGGCGGAATTGTGTCTCTGTCCTCTCAAACGGAAATCATTTTTGCTTGAACGATAAGATTGGCCAGAATATTACCAACTCCTTCATAATTTTGTTAAAGACCCTTGGGCCTGTCCTCTTGGAACACCATGACAACCCCCATTTGGAACGTTGGTGAGACTGTTGGACATGTCGGCCCAGTCCGCTGCTTGTCCATCGGCAAGAAGTCGCAGACTGTGATGGCTACTGGAGGAGGTAAGTTGGCGTCAGAATTTATCAAGGGTGTATCTGCCTGGCTCTTACTTGCTGCGTTCATCGATTATCCCTCAAACTAACATTCGCGTGCGACAGATGATAAGAAAGTTCAGCTTTGGCGAATGAACAGACTTAGTGGTCCACTGATGACCATGTCTGGCAACCAATCTCCTGTTGTGAGCTGCACATTTGATCTTGAGGAAGAGTTTCTGGTAACAGGCAGTTGCGGTGGGAGCGTTAAGGTGATGGATTTGACTGAGAGCAAGGTTACAAGGTCTTTAAATGGACATTTGGCAGCCGTGGGGAGCGTTACATACCATCCCTATGGAGAGTTTATTGCCAGGTGAGTATCTTTTCTTCATTTGAGTTCCCCTCGGCGGCCTTACAGCTCAACTACTTTACTAATGATAGAACTATTCGTGCGTACACAGTGGCAGCGATGACACCAATATGAAGGTGTGGGATATTCGCCATAAATCTTGCATTCAGACTTACAAGGGTCACACCAAATCTGTCAACTCTGTGAAGTTCTCCCCTGACGGGCAGTGGCTTGCTTCCTCCTCCAGAGATGGAACGATCAAGATTTGGGATTTAATTGCCGGAAAGCAGCTTCACTCATTCAAGATTTCGGAAGAAGGGGGGATGTATCCAACACAGTTTGAATTCAGCCCGAGCGAGTTCCTCCTCGCCGCTGTGAGCGGTGACAGTGTCGTCAAGTTCTTCGATATGGAAACGTTTGAGTGCATCTTTTCGACTCCCAAAGATTCTTCCAAAGTCCTGAACATAGCCTTTAACAGCGGCAGCGAAACTGGTGGTGAAACCGCAAGTAGTTTACTCTCTGCAACGAACGAGGGTCTGCGATCTTGGGAATGGGAACCAAAGGTGAGGTGCACGAGAAGCGCCGACAATCGCTGGGGTGGTGCAATCGGTGACATGGCAGTAAATGACGCCAATCAGCTCATCCTTGGGTCTTATAGGGATGATTTTGTGTCTGTATGGGCAGTAGACCTGGATCATCTGCCAAAGAGGGCTCCGAGTGGTCCTGTTTTTACCCCAAACGTTAAGACCGCACAAAAGAGCAACTTGAGCGGTAAAAAAATCGTCAGCAGCAACGAGAGGAGACCTTTTAATGTAAGCAATGTGAAAAACAATAACAACAACAATAACAATAACAATAACAATAACAATAACAATAACAATAACAATAACAATAACAATAACAATAACAATAACAATAATACCCATGTAGATGGCGTTGCCGAACCAAAACAGGTTCAAGGTTTCGGAATTGTCGGCAAATCCTTCCAGCCGACTGGCGACTCAAAGATCACAGAGTCGAAAATACAAAGTAGGGATAACGCCCATGGTTCTCCGGCGAAAAACGAGTCGTCGCCGTTTACGTCTAGCCCTCCTGCGACCCCTATCTCCAATTTCGCTAAGCACCTTCAAGATGGATCCCCAGACCATTACATCGTTGAGACGCCCCCTGAGGGAGACAGTACTGCTGATGAGAGGTGAGCGAGCAAGCGTACTATTGGCCAACTTTATTTTATTTCATTTTTGCTCACAGATTTAACTTTGCGCAGTAAATACGACTTCGACTATTCTCCCCCCGAACACATCGTAATTGGGCCTTCCTCTAGTCCCCCGGGCAGTGCAAACACAAGTGCAGACAACAGCTTTCACAACCCAAATTTAGGGAATATTTACGATTTTGCGGGAGCTATGGGCGTCGCTACTCCGCTTACCAACACGCCCTATTCCACTCTGGAGGGGCAAAATATAGAAAATGCTTTTTCTGCCGCAGCGAACGTCTTAATGGATCAGAGGGAGAAAGAGAAGCCCTCAGGAAAGGTTGCAAGCGCTGGTGCCGAAATCAAGTTTGGTCAAGGCGGGGGCGAGAGGGAGAAGGAAGTTCAGTTGGAAAAGTTTAGAATCGACTCCTGCCTTCCCAAGAGCGGTTTCAATCGCGACCCTGCCTCGCCCACGACAACTTTGATGACATCAAAACAACACAAGAACAGCCATCATAACAACGAAGAACAGTCTTCTACCTTGACAGACGACCACATAATTGGACAGATTCTCCTAGGACGCCTTGGACTGACGGCTTGTCTAAGTCAAAGGCTGGAAAAACTGAAGGAACTGAAAAAAAATTGGAGACAGGGAGATGTCTGGCGCTGCGCTCAGTACTGTAAAAAACTTGTCAGTAGCGATGAGGACGGTAGTCAGGAATCTGTAGCTGTCGTTGCCGATTTTTTGAGATCGATTGACATAAGAAACGAGAAGATTATGACGCTCGACGTTGCCACAATCATGCTAGAGGTTGTCTCAATAATGATTTTGGGCCAAGAGGGGAAAGATGGAGTGGGGATGGACTGCACGGCAGGGACGCTTTCTGGGGACTCTACCTTGGCAGGGGAAACTGGGGCTACGCTCAAGGGTAAACCGCACGCCACAATTGCGATGAAATCTTGCAGCGAGATTATATCGGCTTTCGGGAGGATGGTTCACGGCAACATACTCTCTGGTATGGGGAAGGTCGACGTGGCAGGGGAAGAAAGAAAGCAGAAATTCTTCTCTATGCACAAAATCATTGCCAGGCTGAGCGATAGATTTTGTCTCGAACAAACGGAAGATATTCCAGAGGGGGGCGCCGCTGTGGACGCGAGATCAAGTAGCCTCCAATTTTTGGGACTAGTTGATGCAAGCGATGTCCAAGCTAATGCAGCTGCCATGGAACTACAAAAACTGTTGATGAAGTATGAAAGGGGCAAGATCTGAAGGGTTAGGGAGATAGAGGGCGACGCCGAAATAGTGGCCGAACCGTTGCAACGGACGAGGTGATGAAAGCGAAGTTGGTGGAGCAGCACAAAACTTTTCCTTCGGCAAAGCTGAAGCGACATTTATGAGGTGCACGCCGCCTCTGTGGCGGAATATGGGCGCACCAGAGGGGGAGTAGTTTAGTGAGGATCGAGAGGGGAAGACGGCCCGGAGAGAGTGGTAGTCGTGAGGTGGTGGACTCTGAGTACAAAAATGTAGAGGTCCGATTTCGCCATTAGAGTGTTCTGTTCTGATTGAGCACTTCGCTAATATAAGAAATCGAGGGGTCGGGTGATAATGAGGGTAACGGTGGAGGTTTTGAGAAGAGTTTTACTGGTTATGGCTATGCTCTTGTTGTTACACCCTTGGGGAGTTACCTAAATTTATTCTCAAGAATCCGCAAAGTTTCCACGTGTAGAATCCGAATTTGCGTCTGATTTTGAACAACAACATTAAAACTTACCGAGAACACCGACGTAAAATAATTGACTCCTCGCGAATCTTCCATAGCCCCTTAATGCGCAGAAATCTCTCTGAATAACCTAAACCTCTTCAGAATACCTCTAGCTGGGATTGAAGAAAAGGGCCACCCCCTCAGCTTCGTTCCCCACACACGAATCACGCTATCGATAATGGTAGGAAAACAACAGAAACGGGTACTCAGTGAGATTCAGATTGGTGCAGACGATGGTGAGTCTGCCCCTTGTGAGATTGAATAGCCTCCACACCGCCTCAGGTTACAAAATTGCCGCCAACATGATTCCTGACTGTTTAACATCCCGTTTTGCCGTTTTTTCTCACCAAACGCAGCTCCACCGGCAAAGCAGTCAAAAGGTGCTGCTTTGCTTGTTTCCACGATCGATGATAAGCACCCTTGTTTTTTGAAGGTGAGAATGAGGCTTTTTTTGCCCCCTTTGACAACAAGATCACCCACCCTAACCCTAAACATCGTATATTTCTCCAACGTAAAAAATCTCAGATTTTGTCCGAGTGTGGTGTCCAGGGGATAGAAATCAAAAAGTCGAACAAAGGTGCGAACTATGCGGACAATAAGCCGGTTCCTTTCTGTGTGACACATCAGCCTGCTTCCCTCCGGAACTCGATTTATGCAATGATTGGGCAGCTGAAAGCATCGACGAACATTGATATTCAAAAATGCGTCTTGGACGATATGGAGGCAATAATCGCTGACGACGATGAGCTATTGCATCGAATGCTTCTCCCCATGACAGTTGTCTCTCCTGACACACCGTCAGATGGCACTGTGTTAAGTAAGAGCTCGCAGAGCACCACCAATACGAGTCTAATTAGGACCCTCCTTCGTGTATCTTTCCTTCAGCCTACTCTCCTCGCGACTTTGCTTCAAAAGCTGCCCTCTCTAGATGAGAATTCTGAGAATGAGGATGGCGTTTGTGATGGTGGTAATGGAGGCTGCGGTAACGAGTCAACACGGTCAATGGTGAACGATTTACCTCGCCTGATTTTGTCGCAGATTCGGTGGCTCGACAGTATAGTCGATCCAGGGCCGCTATGTGAAACAGTGTTGGAGTGTTTGCATGTTTGCAGTCGCCGACTCCAACTCGAGTTGATCGATATTATCGGCGACATAACACCGGACGGCGATTCAGAGAAAGTCGTGGCTTCTCTGCGAGAGGCCAAGGACGCGGATGAGTCTCTTCTACTACCCGTCCTTGAGGCTATTTCCACGCTCCGCCTCTCCAGTGAGTCATTGTCGTTCGTAATGTTGGATGCGCTCAATGCGATCGACTCCGCTCCTCCCAGCTCGATACCCTCCATCGTTCGCTTCTTAATGAACAACAGTAACAAAAGCGACGTGATGGTCGTGCCAGGCGAGAGCAATAATACGAGCTCTGCGATGACAATAATGAGTAAGCTGCGGACAAAACTATCTGTGGATGACGTTCCTCAGAATGCCAACGCGTATGCCCTTACGCTCGAGGCGATATCTCAGGGTATGCAATACCGCGATGATCTGGTATCGTCCCTTCTGACCTCCGTCTCCCAGACGAATAGCTCCGACGAGCACGGCCCAGCGGACATGTGGCTGTTGCTTTGTGCCAATTTCGCCCCGCATAACAAGCACAAGGTTCTCAGTCTTTTTCGGAAGAAGACTATAGCTGGCCTTTTTACGGAGGACCTAATCAAATCGAGTTTCTGTGGAAAGTCCCCGCCCCTGGCTTTTCTGTTCGAGACGTCGATCACTGACCTGTGTGACTCGTTGTTGCGGTCTCCTGAGCAGGCTACCCGTGACTTTGGCGCCCATATGTACTACCATTCGTTCAGGGAGTTTAGAGATCCAGTTGAGAGACAGAACATCGTGGCGGCATTGGTAACACACGTTGGAAGCGGAATCGTCAGAGAGGTTGATTCAGCAATGCATGTACTCACGACTCTAACGATGATCGGCACTTCTGCTAAGAGTCGAACTTCATCCGAACTTCGACCTTTCGCAGCCTTCGTCGTCTCTCTGCTAGACCAACTCTCGACGCTTACGATCGGACAGGCGCGCCGACTCTTTATGATCCTTTTTTCGCTTAATAGCGAAGAAAGCGCCGATATGGTGCATATTGTGATCCGAAAGCACCTATCTGCAGCTTCGGTCGACATGAAGCGCATCGGTATCATCGGTAGTACTGCCTTTGTCGTGTCTCAATCCGAGTATTTAAGGGGAGACAACGTGCTGAATAAAGGCAACAACTGTAATGAATCATCTGAATCTTATTCCCTTGGGAACCAGAGCGGTGACAAACTCAAGGAGGAAATCTTCAAAGTTTTGGAGCTCGCACACACTCACTGCGACCCTTCCCAATCGAAGAACTCTAACTCGTCCCAACGGCAAGCTCACTCCCACTCGCCCCTCGCATACCTGTACGACGAGCTGGCATTGGCTATTAAGGGGAAGCACGTTGCCCCCTTGGTTCGAGATTGGATTGTGGATAAGTACAGCAATATTCTCGAGAATCTCTTCATGGGCGATTTCCCTGAGGACGGTTCTCTCATTCCGGAAAGTGATGCTGACAGGTTGCTGACGGAGCAAAGTGACACTACTTTTCCAGTTGGGCAGATGCGCTTCAATTTGGACGATGAAGACGCTGCGCTATACATGAGGATTCTTCCTTTCGTAGTCAGCAAGTCGTTGAGCCAACAGGTGAGAGGAAAAGAACGTCTAATTTGCAAAGTTCCAGTTAAGTTCTCACGCAATTGTTAATTTTGCTGGAAATCGCAGTCAATTCCCACTACACTGATGCCACTCATGAGGCTGCTCTCTGCGTGCCACGACCGAAGATACGGGGGAGGAGGCTTAAGTGAAATCGACGCTGTGATCGGGTGCCCTTTATTCACTGTCAGTGAATCTCAAGTAGGTCGAGATTATCAGGATCTTTCGGAGGCTACGAAGCTGGCCGTTACAACCTCGACATACCACGCTACAAATTGGTGCCGTGAATTGCTGAACAGCTTTGTTCACGATGCAGCCTTCCCCTACTTCAGCTTAACTAATTTGGACAGCCAGGAAGTGGATGCGAACGAAGACATTCGGAAAAAAATCATCTTACGTTTGAGTACTCTTGTACATCTGGAGGAAGAATTACGCTTTGCTTCTCAGTATTGCCAATCATTCTCTCCGAACGGTATGTCAGAGCTCAAGCTGTCATCGGACGTTGACATCTTTGATAGCGTCATATTCTCCGATAGCGAAGAGTTGGATGGATTGCAAGACAGCGGAGTCGACGAAGACGTGTCGATGTTGAGTAAGGAAGAGGCAAGGAAACTTGAGTTGGGAAAGAAGGCAGCCGAGAAAGCCAGACAGGATAAAAGAAAGAAAGACCTCGCCTTGAAAAACAGGATGGCAACGAAGCGCATCAAGGATTTCGACAAAATAAAGAAGCTCCGCAGCAAACGCGCCCTCGCCAGCCTCCGCCCACTTAACTACGAAGTCGTCTTGGCACTTGGCTTTCCACATATGAACGCTATTGGTAATAACGGGGAAATATCCCAAGACATGGCCGTGGGATCGGCGCCCGCGACATTCAACATCGGTGGAATCGTTGCCAAGCTTCTGTTAAAGCAGCTGCTCGAATCGTTGAAGGACGCCATGACAGAAAAGAAAGCGCTTCAGTGGATGAACGCGAACACAACAAACGGAGAGAACGAGACGGGTCAAATCGAGGTTTTCGATAATGTGTACAACCCTGGTTACTCCTCTTCGGCATCTCCGCAGAGCAAGAGTGAATTCCGAATCAATCAGTTCTTGGACGGCGGTGTATTCCACAGCATTCACCAGCACCTCGCCACGATGATCGAAATCAAGAACAGCTGCCATAAAGATAATTACGTGGGTAATGGAGCGGAAGTGGATGACGAGGAAGTTGAGGGGGAGTATAATATGCCCCGCATCACCCTATGCATCTCGCTTATCTTGGAGAGCATAGTTGTACTACTCAAGTCGAAGAAAATGTCCAACACAAAATCTGGACGAGTTTTGCTACAACAGGTTCTGAATCAGCTCGCCCACGGGGAGAAGAACAACAGCAAGTTTACCATGACACCTGTTGGCAATACTCCCACATCTACTCAGCAGCATTTTAAGGGTGACAGCAGCGAAATTATCGAAGGCTTGAAGTGCCTCTTTGACCTTTGTAAGGACGCTTGTTGCGGGGAGAAAGTGGATTTAGGCTTCGCAATGAAGGGAATCGGTACCTTGGAGGCCATCATCGGGTGCGCAGAGCGAATCTCCAAGGTCGGTTACAGCGGTAGTGGAGAAGGTGGGAGTGCTCGCCGGCAAAAAAAAAATGAAATTGTTCATGAAATGAAAGAGTCCATGAGCGACCTGTGCTACACCTTTATGCAACAGGACTGGTGTCCGCCCCACCTCAGAGAGTGCCGCCATAAATTCTTCTATAATAAAGACAATATCGGTGTCCTCGTCAACTGCTTTCTGCGCTGCAGTGGCAGCAAGAACAGCTACAAAATTGATGAGCTGAGTTCGGACGAGGTCAAGAAGCTTAATGTTAGCGAGATAGGACGAATTGGCGCCATCGGACAGATCGTTGACGAAATACTTCCTGCACTAGCAGACACATATGGCTGCAGAGGCCCGGTCGAGGCTTATCCGACCCTCACCCAGCAATCCCTTAGCAACTACTTTTCTGCAACCATAAGCTTTATCGTCGAAGATCTTGACAACTTCTGCATGAGTAAATTTGTCAAAGATGGCAACAGGTGAGTTAGTGGGTTTTTTGGGGGAGTTTTAATTACTACAACAAGCTCACGACCCACACTTCTTTTGCGCAGTATTGGAAAGAGCTTTCAGGCCATCAACGAGCTCACCAGATTGATGAAAGCTTGCACAACATTCATCTCGGAAAACTCTGAATTTCAAAAAAAGCAAATAATCGTGACGGAGATGAAAGTTGGAAAACGGTTCGTGGATACCTTTACGAGCAGGGTTTTTCCCATGTTTGAGAAGAATTTCGAGGCCTACCAATCGTCCATCCTCGATACCATTAAGAATTTCCAGAGCGTGACAAGAACCTTGCATGGACTCATCGCCCATGGAAAGAGAGAGCGGGATGTGAATATGATCAAGGAATCCCCACAGCTCAAGAAGGTTTTGGAGCTCTTCTTGTACAAAGTCAAGCTCTTGATGAAGAAGAAGAAGATCCTCGGTGCCTTGTGGATGGGAACCTTGAAGGAGAAGAATCTCGACGGCAGCGAAATTGCGGACGTGAAGGAAGAATTGGAAGGTCTGGAGGGGCTCGAGGGGGGTCTTGAGAGTGATGGTGAGAGTGAAAGTGAGAGCGGGTGCGAAAGCGATGGCGTCGGCGGTGGTGATGACGATGACGATGACGATGATGATGACGATGACGATGACGATGAAGATGAAGATGAAGATGACGACGGCGTGTAGGATTTTGTGAATTTATGTTGAAGTATATGAGATGTTTTACCGCCGCAAATCTTCCTGTCTTATTGGTTTTCGTTGCATTTATTGTTTGTCGTCGGGTTTGGAAGCGAAAGCTTGGAATTTTCTAACCTCGACAGAAGTGTCTCCTTGAGGGACTCGGTTGTTGCTCGCTTCAAAGAGCTGGACCATGAAGTCGCTGTTCAACGCATCGAAAGTAGTAGCTCGCTGCGCTGGGTCGAAGTTCACAAGACTCCGCAGCAATGTCATGCCAGCGCCATTATTTTCATAAAGTTTTTCTCGGGCCTCGGCAATTCTAATATCGGAACCGGTTTCAAGACTAAAAATTTTGCAGTCCTTGGCGTACTGGCTCTTGGAAATATTCAAACCGCCCTCAATGGCCGCCCAGACTTTTGCAGCCTTGCCCCCGCCGTATTGATAGCGCTTCTGAGGAAGGCCGAACAAGACAAGGAACCTATATATCGTGTCGTACAGAATGATGTCTTTCTCTCCTTCGCCATCATAAACATCGGCCAAGATTACGCTTCGCACGATACCAAAGTTCTCGTTCTCGTTCTCCCAAATATTTTGGAGCTTAGACCGGAGGCTTTCTGGACAGACGACAGACTCTAGGATCTCCTCGTACGGAGCGTGCCCAGTGAAAAGGTGCAACATACAAAGGCCAAGACCAAAGTTGTCGTGGCCGTGGCCCTGGGTGGCGTCGTCGCCCAGTATGAGCTGCTCGGGGGGGGTGTTCTCTAGCGTTGTAATCTGAGCGAGAGTGATTGGCATTCCGTTGCTCTCGGCCCGCAGATCCGCCGTTCCGTAATCGGCGAGCTTCGCAATCAGAGAGCGATCCTTCGGCATTATCAAATTAAACGTCTTATCGTTGAGAGCGTACTGGAGGCATACATCTTTGTTATTATCATTATCAGTGGTGTGGAAGAGTGTGCGCCCGTCTTGCAGCAAAAAGTTGAGCAATTTCACATCATAGTGTTTCAGATTGTATTTCTCCTTGGCTACAAACAAGCTAAAAGCCATCTGGAACAGTAAGCTTCCCGCCTCAAGTGTCGATATTGTCTTTGTAGGCTGGTTCCCGAGAAAGTCTTCTGCGTCTCCTTTGCTGCAGAGTTCCATTCGTATGTACTGGTAACGGCCCGCCTTGCTTGAGGCAGGCTGGCGAGGAAATTTGGTCTTCTTGTTCGGGTTGTAAACTTTCCCCTTGGGAGCTTTGCTTGTCTCACTCCCCCAATGAGAGGCGGGGGGGGGGAAAGCACATGTGAAAACCCCACGAGTAGAAACAAAGTTGGGGCAAATATTTCGCCTCACGAGCGATGATAAAAGCGATGATACGGCTAGCTCGGCACCAACGATCCTCAACTCCCCATTCGACTCTATCACGTCGATGTCCATCACTGACAGTGCCTCCTGCTTGTTCGTGCTGCTATTGTGAACGCGGTAAACTTTCTTAAGGCCTCCCTCCGAAAGAAATGACGCGTGCGGGAACTGCCGGTCCAAAAATCCGTAAGGGCGGAGCATCGACTTGACTATCGAGGCGTTGTCATTTGTGGTGGCCATATTCGTGGAAGACCTAGAGTTGATGGCATCTTCATCGTCGCTGTCACTATCGCTATCGCTGTCGGTATCAACAGACTTTGAGCGGCTATTGGTATTTTGCGCTGAGCTCATGGCGTCCTCGCAACCCACGCTAAGGTACATGAGAGTCGCTTGACATGTGGTCGATTCATCTGCCCACACGGAACAAACGAGCGAGGCTATTGTCAACAGCTCGTATTCGTCTAAGTGTGAGAGGATCTTGTTAAGGTGTAAGCCAAATACCTCTGATTGAGGTGAGTGCGATGATGAGGACGGCGGTGAACCGGACGCTGCTGTGCCATTAATCACGCTGATGCTGTCAATGCAATCGCTTCTCGTTTTGCCGCCAGCGGAGATAGGAGAATCACAAATCGTAGGGGCAGTCAGGTCGCCATCTGTGGTTATTGCTCGCACTGGTTTACCGAGTCGCAAAGTCTGTGATGTGGGCAAGAAAGACCTCCTGCTACTTGCTGCTGTAGTATTCATGGAGAAGCGCGAAGATCCGATTGCGCTAAAGCGCGAACTGAATCCGTGACTATCGCGAGAGATCATAGACGGAATGATCGAAGACGGCCTGATTTGCACCGTAGTATCCAACGCAGCAGCGCACAAAGATATCCTCCTATGTTTCGCCATCGACTGCCGCTTGCGCTTTTCGTCTAGGGCAAGTGACGTGGTTTCGACGGCCTCGTTGGTGGGGCTGAGAGCCATGAGGGAAAGCATTGACGCCCCTACACTCTCGCGGCGGGAATTCGGCTTAAACATGGAACTGCGGCGACGAACGGTCGAGTTTATGCGACCATTGCCGCTTTTGTCCGGGTAAGGGTCGGTACTATCGCGTTGGGCGGGTTTCATCAATGGAATGTGCGCGTCAAACGCGTCAAAAAGATCCTCGTCCTCGTCAGAATCGACGTCACTGTCATTATCATTTCCTTTAGAGGCGGGAAATGGAGGTAGGGGAACGGCGTTGCTGAATGTATCGTCCTCCTCTCCTTCGTCCTCTTCCTCGTCATCAAATGCAAGAGTCTGGGAGAGAGAAGTGGGGGGAGTGGGGGGTTGGATGTCATCCATCTCGCAGTCGCTACCCGGCTCAATGTCATCTGGACTGCCATCGCAACAAGCAACGGACGCGGCAGGTGGAAAGTCTGTCCCTGAGCCATAAACGGCATTGACATTTTCCAGGTGATCTAGCATTTTTGTGATGGTTCTTGGATTTGCAGGACGTGAAGTACCGAAATCCCGTGACCCAGGTTGAGAAACCCAGAATGCTTTCTTGGGCATCGGAGTTTCATTTGAGGAAGATGAAAGGAGCTCCCGGTCCGTTTTTTGCAGGGGTGTTTTTCCTCCCGCCAATTTGGGAGATATTGTGATTCGGCGCTGTGGAAAAGGTGGTAGCTCGTCGTTGTTAGATGTGTCACAATTGTTTTCGTCCATTGTGGGCATGGGTGACAGCGAAGATGGCCCTTCCGTAGAGCGCCGCCGGCGAAGAAAGCCCTCGCACTCGTTGTTGTTGGCATTGACGGTAGTGCTAGCGGACGCCGTCTCTGTGTTTTTGGCTTTTGTGTTGGAATGCTTCTTCTTGGGGGGATTAGCTGGGGGATCCGCGGGAGGTGAGAAGTGGTTCGATTGGTCAATTGCGATAGAAGCGATGTTATCTACTACAAAGTCCATTTCCACGTCACCGTCTTCGTCGTCAATGTCGAAGTGGGGATTGCTGTTGGATCTTTTGGCGGCGGGCCATGAAGCAGACACGGGGGCGTCATGAGGGAAAGAAGAAGATCTCTTTCGCGTGTTGCCATTGGTAGTGATGCGGGTGGCAGCTGTTGCAGAAGAGATGATGTCATTCTCGCTGTGTCTCTCCAGAATTTCTTCTTTGGCCACTGCGGGAGCTTTCGACGCACTCTTTTTGGAGTTCTTCTTTTCCTTGAGCAGCTTCATAGTCGCCTCCATGATCGACTGAATGTGCTCATTCTTTCCGGGCGGCAGCTGGAGAAAGCAAACCCCCGCACCGGCCGTTCGGAGGGGAAACCCTAGGCCTGGAAAGGCGCTTTCATTTGACCCGCTACTCGCCCATTGTAGGAAGCGGGATTTACGCTCACTAGGCCAGTGATTTGGTGGTACAATCATGCTACTCTGGTTGCTACCGAAACCGACGTTTTTCCTCGCTTGGTTTACTTTTTTCTTCTCTTCGGATTTAATCGCCTTGAATAAAAACTTGACGTCCTCGTATGTTGAATGGCTGGAGAGAAGTTGGGAGAGAGCAGAAGGATCCCCAGTGAGGAGAGAGAAGCTGATCATAGGGCTTGAGTCGCTCACAGTCATTGATCGCCTGGCGGCCGGGGGTTGCATTAGCTTCTCAAATGAAGTATCGAGCTCGTCTTCGTCGTCCGATTTGGCCACACGGCGCCAGGCACCGGCGGAGGTGAAGGTGGTGGAGTTTTTATTGGCTAAACTCTCAGTTTCAGGAGAAAACATTCGTGACCTACTACGCTGTCGCCCCTTGAAAGGAGTGCTCGCTTCGTCACTAAGCAGCTTAGCTTCTTCGCGTACGTCGTCGTCCAGCATCTCGACCGGCGTACCGCAAACACCCCTCTTTTTCGAATTGCTTCTTCGGAGCGCAGGTGAATCAGGGGAAGACAAAGCATGGAACAGGGTCGATTTTGCCGTGTCCACAGAAGAGCCCAGGACCCCCTGCGGCGCTTTCTTTGTCTTCTTAGCGGGGTTGACCTTTTTCGACGTTGGTTTCGATGCTGCTGCAGGGGCTGTAGTATTCTTCTTTCGCTGTGCATTCCGTTTCGAAGCCCTCGTCGCTTTCTTTGGGGGAGAATCTGAGCACAGACGGGTTCTTTCGTCGTCGTCGAAAGGCCATTTCTCCTCTGCACCGTCCATCCAACCTCTAGTGCCCACTTTCGCCAGAGAATGGAAGTCCACCCCATTCACCTCATTTTCCTTCTCCGTGTTCGAATTTCTTCCATATCCTTTTGCCTTACGCCTTCGCCCTTGGGCAATTTCACGCGGCGGAGAGGCTGTCGGAGCAGGAGCTGTACCAGAGAGCCAGTCCATTTTGGGCAAAAGGAGAAGAAAGAGGGACTGGGAACTGGGGGAAAGTTCGGAAACCCCACAAAAAAAAACGACGAGAGAAGGAAGGATACGAATACAATAAATGTTATCAATAAAATAGAATAATGATGACTTCGGCAGTCTTACTTATTTGAGCAAACTCAAACCACAAAACATTATAAATATATAATATACTCAACATTCCGGTCCTCTAGCCGTAACGATGACGATAATCGATAATGATGATGATGATGACGATGGTGTCGATGGAGAAGACGGCGACAATGGTGTCGATGGAGTAGACGGCGACGATAAAGAAAGTGACGATGATGAAAGTCAGTGTCATCACATTACCCGACGCCGCAGAAAAGAAAAGGGCAGGCTCTCTTTGGTGCCCACTTACTTCTGCCCATTTTGATTTTAATGCTGGAAAAAAAAAGTGTTCACTCCCCCTATGCTTGAAACTGGGGATTCGGCCTACCAGGATATAACCTAACCTAATTTAACCTATCACGACCAGGTTATGGGCCATACCTACAGTAACTGATGCAAATCCAACTCAGAAAACACCTGAAAGAAACATTTAACAAAAATGTGTTGCTTGTAGGAGCAGGAAAAATCAGGAGGCGGGAAAACCCTAGCTAACACGTCTGGTTTTCTGGTTCTTTTATTATCTACCTGCTTAAAAGACCGACCGACTTGGCCTCGCGTGCCAAAATGGTGCCTCTCTCACATAGAGGATCAACCAATCAATGGTCAATAGAGCGGACAACATTGTGATTTAGGCATGCTTCCTGCATCCTGACCTTTGCCTAATTTCTCCCTTAAACTTAATTAATTAAAACGGATAAAAACCTATTTCTCCAACATCCCTGTTAGATAATAATTTCTCCAACATGAGGTCGCCATCTATGAGGAGCTCTACGCCCGCCGACATGGCAATAGAGCGGACAACATTGTGATTTAGACATGTTGTTAACTTGACTTACCTTAGTCGATGTT
>ERZ651776.1656-NODE-1656-length-26092-cov-5.103479_pt1 | contig 26092 bp, 17 predicted proteins | sample MGYA00514761_ERZ651776 | MGnify/ENA metagenome assembly ERZ651776 | reverse complement strand
GGGGGGGGGGGGGGGGGGGGGGGGGGGGGGGGGGGGGGGGGGGGGGGGGGGGGGGGGGGGGGGGGGGGGGGGGGGTTTTTGGTTGGGGGGGGGGGGGGGGGGGGGGGGTTGATGAATTTGCGTTTTTGGAAGAGGTATTGGGGGGGGGGTCAGGGAACTCTGATTTTTGCTGCTGCTGGGCAATCTCCAGCTCCTTACGCAGCCACGAAATTGTCCGTGCCATCGCTTCTGCGTCCGGCGTCTCTTCAAAATCAATTGGAAGCGGGTAGTGAACGCGGTCAAACTCGCCCGAGTAAGTCAGGATCAGATACCGCCGTTTATCTTCGTTGCTGGTGTCGTTGGTATGTGACGACGCAGAGGTATCATCTGGGGTTGAGCGTAGCGTAGCGTCCCTCCCCTTTTTGCTGAGCCCCTTCAAGTCCTCTACGTTGGTTGGGGGGTGGTTAGTAAGTGAAGGAAGGCATAGTGATGCGACGGAGACGATGGACAGTCCGCTCACATCCAATATTGTACAATAGCGTAGCGTAGCATAGCGTAGCATAGTGTAGTGTAGCGTGAGCGTAGCGTGAGCGTAGCGTGAGCGTAGCGTGAGCGTAGCGTTCACCTTACCTCTCGTCAGCAAGTCCACCTTGACACAGCTGTCCTGGTCGTCTTCAAGGATCGCTCTTTCGAGCATTTTTACAAAAGTAACGTACTTTTTTGAGTTTCCAGTCTTTTGCGCTACGCTTTCAACATAGCCTGCCTCGAATGTCGACGACCAGCGCTGTATCTGTATCTGTCTGGTGTCGTTGTTGGTGATGTTGTCGTTCTCATCCTGCGATTGGAGAAGCTCGGCCGATATTGACAGCTGATGTTGAAACGCGCTTATCGACAGTAGATACGAGGCATTCTTGAATTTATGCGGGGCAGTATGAGAAAAGATTGGTGGGGCGGAGGGAAGAGTCATTAGAATTTGGGAATTTTAGACGAGAAAGTGGTTAATAAGGTATTTCTTTTTGTTTTTTTCAGCGACCGTGGAATAGGGGCCTCTAGTTGAGCTACGTTTAAGGAATAATTTAGGTGAGACGGGGCATAAATGGATTTTTCGTTCAAACGGAGTTCGTGTCGTCGGTAGAAATGCTTTTTTAAAATGACTCTAAATTACTCTTTTAAATGCTTACGTAAATAACCTCTTGGAACAGCTTCATCGCTAAGCTCAAACCTAACTTCTTTGCTAACTTCGTCAAAAACTCGTCTCGCTCATCTGAAACGATGAGTGCATCCGGGGGTAATGGAGTTCAAGGTCTGGTAGGTTACCTATTGAAATTTGTCTGAAACGTTATGAGCGACTTGGGTCATACGTTAGGAGCGACTTGGGTCATGAAATAATTGTATGAATCGCTTTGAGTTATATTTGAAACGAAATTCGCAATCTGCTAGGCTTTCATGAGGGGTGAAGTGAGAGTGAGAGTGAGTTGAGGGTGAGGGCGAGAGTGTATAGGGCTCATTTCAGTGGTTATCTGAGGTCCTCTGTTGCGGTGTGACAGAAGTATGCTACTGTAACTTACTTACGCACGATTGGTACGAGTGTGTCATCGTGGGGACAATACGATCATCTAATACCGTTTGTGTCTAATTTGGCGATCCCGGAGCCAACTCCTAAATCTCTTTCAAGTCAACTATGCTGCTAACACACAATTACACTGCAACACTCCCCTTTTTGCGTGCTGATATCATGACTATATGCTACGATCTCACTCGTAACACATTTCACTAACATGACTCGTAAAAATTCGTGCCCCAAATCTTGTCGTGGTGTCGTTCGTTACCTCTTGACAGAGTACTGCGACAAAAAAAATTGCGTAACACATTTCACTAACACTACTTGTCGACAAAAAAAATGCTGGAGATGAGAATTGAACTCATGATCTTTGCATTACAAGTGCAATGCCTTACCCCTTGGCCACACCAGCTCATTTTTTAGCTCAAATTTCACCGAAATCAGACGAAACACCAGCCTCTAGAAGAATCAAACTTTGGTCCTTGCAAATTTTCCCTAAAGCAGGTGGTGAGATTGAGTCATTTTTGCCATGAAGGACCCCAATTCGCCTAAGCGTCGTAATAAATAGGTGGGGAACGCTCCTACGACCAAAGTGATCAAAAGAAATATAAGAACCCCCTTATCGTCATCCACACTATGTTGTATTCCGCCCCCCTGAAGCTTTGTTTTCTCTCTCTTCTCGTGTGCCTCTCAGTGTCTTACACACAGAATCATTACCGCCCCATCGGCGGCCGACTACAGCGACGGTCCATCTCTACACTATCGACATCGACTAGCGATACTTTGGATTTAACTTACCCCCTGAACTTTATAACGAAAGAGATTGTCGCTGACATTGAGGGGAGTTTGACAGTTCCTGCTGCTCCTGTGGTCCGAACGCGATTTCCCCCGGAACCGAACGGTTACTTACACCTTGGGCACGCGAAATCATTTTTGTTCAATTGGTATTGTCCGTCGCTGTCACCCCTTGGTCCATTGGAATCTTATTGCAATGTACGTTTTGATGACACCAATCCTTTGAAGGAGACGGATGAGTACCGTGACGCGATAGTTGAGGATTTGGAGTGGTTAGTCTCTCGTGGTCTCTCTCCAACCGTAACCTCCCAACAACAATCCCCGCAAGAACAACCCCTGCAACAACAACCCCCCCTTCCCTCAACCACCCCCTCCTCTCCTCTCCTTGGCGGCATCACATGTACATCTGCCCATTTCCCCCTCATACGAAAATGTGCTGAAACACTCATCTCTAATGGCTTAGCGTACGTCGATTTTTCAACCGCAGAAGAGATCCGCGAGCGTAGGGGTACGCTAACGAAGCCAGGTGTCGATTCAGAGTACAGAGAAAAGCACTCAATTGAAGAGAACCTTGAGTTGTTCTCCTCGATGTTCACATCCTTGACATCCACCCCCAATCCCTCCCCCTCCCCCAATCCCTCCCCCTCCAATCTCCCCCTCCCCGTCCTGCGTGCTAAAATCGACATGAGCTCCCCCAACATGAACTTGCGCGACCCAGTTCTTTACAGAATAATAGGCAACGGCAACAACCCCAACAACCCCCTCCCAGTCCCCTTGTACGACTTCTCACACCCCATAGTTGACGCCGTTGAGGGAATCACCCACAGCATTTGCACCCTCGAGTTTGAAGATCATCGTCCTCTGTACGACTGGGTTTTAAATTCTCTCTCCCCTCCTATATCCGTAAAATCTCCTATTTTCAGCATTCGACCCCCGACCAAGCAACGAGAGTTTTCCCGCCTCAATCTTCAGGGAGCGATTATGTCAAAAAGGAAGCTGAACCTGTTAAAAACGCACTCAATAGTGGACGAGATGGATGACCCTCGCTTGCCGACAATACGGGGAATTCGACGCAGGGGCATCCCGGCGAAGGCAATAGTCGAATTCGTCAGCGGCAATGGCCAGGTCGGGATCAGCAAGGCGGACAGTACGATTGAGTACAGCGTGTTCGAAGACGTTATCCGGGTTGTAATGGACCGCACCTGCCAGCGACGTTTCGCCGTCGGTTCTTTTGACTCTGACGACGAGGAGATAATTTCGCTCCACTTGACCTCACCCCCCTCCCCCTCGCCTCCATCCCCAATCACCTTGACTGTTTCCAACCACCCCAAAATTGACATGGGGGCGCGTCTGATTCACATCGACAGCGGCGAAATTCTCCTCTCTTCAAAAGACGTGGATAAATTCGCGACGGAGCCAGGTTCCATCCTCAAGCTCAAGTTCGGTCCTGCTGTGACTGTCACAAAGGTTGACCGAACCGCCAAAACACTGTTTGGATCAATCCTGAGCGAGGATGAATTTGCAGCAGTAAAAAAAAAGCTTCCGATCGTACACTGGGTGACTGGCGGTCGTGACGAACAGGGCGGAAAGTGCGAAGTTGAGATCCGGTGTTTCGACAAGCTTCTCAAAAAAGAGGAGGACATTGATCCTGCCGACATAAGCAGTTTCGACGCGGACACCAATTTTCTAGCCACAGTGAATGAGAAGAGTAAGAGAGTGACCAGTAATGTTGTCGTGGAAAGGAACGTGATCGACGAAGCTCGCTCGCATTTAAAAAGGGTTGCCTCTGATCCCTCCAAGCACTTTCATTCGGATCTGAGCTACCAGTTCGAACGCGTTGGTTACTTCTCTCTCGATCCTGATTCGACTTTTGACAAGCTTGTTTTCAACAATGTGGTTGAGCTTAGGGGCGAGAAGCGAGCGAAGGAAAACAAAAAGATCCAGGAGAGTGGGGTAAGGAAGAGGGGAACAAACAACAACAACAACAACAACAACAACAACAACAGCAACAACAACAACAACAAAAAAACCACCCCATCAACCCCCATCGCCATCGCTGATGAGGTATGCCGAGTATCATTTGTCGCGGCGACGGTCTCCTCTATTTCACCCCATCCAAGTATCCCTCACCTTGCCGTCCTTGAAGTCGACTGCGGGTCCAGCTTTCCCCTCCAGATCGTCGCAGCTCTACCCAACCACTCACAGCGCCCTGGCTTGGTTGGTAACAAGGTGGTTATCGCCTCCAACCTGAAACCCGCCAAGCTCGGAGGAGTGGAGAGTTTCGGGATGCTATTTGCGGAGGCGCGGCCCTCGGACGACTGCCAAAATGGCGAGAGAATTTTATTCGAAGGAATAGAATGCGAGGGAACGGATCCGGACGAGTGCTTAAAGAGCAAGGGGGCGGTCAAGTGCGCCCAAAGGGTCATTGACAGGGTGGTGAAGGACAAATCCAAGTGGAAGAAAATCGTTGAGTGGCGGGATATTGACTTGGAATAAGTCATAAGTAAGTTAAGAACGATTCGAAAGGACAATTCGAAAGGTGAAAAAAGAAGCGACTTGATTAGGAATCGAAACGGTTCCGGAAAAAAAAGTAAAAAAGAAACCCTTTTTGTGGTGTTTGTTTTTTATTATTTGCGCAAGGCTTTTTTTCTCCACGCCGCTAGGTATATAGTAACGCAAATCTGCATGCCTATCACTCCCACCATGAAAAACCGTCTGAGTATAGTAAAGTCACCAAATCCTCCCACGCCAATGCCGCCGCCAACCTCGCCGCAAGTGTCATCAGCTCTCTTCCAGTACCTTTTCATCTGATCGATGACCTCAACGTAGCACCTATCTTTATCATCCATCCCATCCAACACATCGTCGACCTGTATAGCAGGTGAAGCACTTTCCAACAGCCCCCCGATTCTCTTCAGAACTCCTTTCTTGATTTCTTTCTCTTTCACGCCCACGCCCACACCCGCGCCCACGTGGCTGCTCAGACAGTGCTCCCAACTCCCGACATTATCACCATCCCCTCCGCCGTAGCCATCCCCATCACCATCCCCTCCTCTTTCTCTCGCCCTCTCCCTCTCCCTCTCCCTCTCCCTCCCATTAATACCGGACCACTCGGCTACCCAAGTAGTCGCCTCCTCCAAAGCTTTCCCCCTGATCACATCTACCACTTTCCTTGGAACCCAATCAAAAACTGCCATCCTCACCGAATAATAAACCCTCACCCTGGTGGGACTCACGAGGGTCACGTACCAGAAACCCAAGGAATCCTTGACTTCAGACCGTTTGCTGTAATCCAACGTCCAAGTGATGATTCCCTCGGTGATGAGGTCAGTCGAGGGGGACCTCTTGAGGGAGATGTCATGGCTGACGTGAAAAGTCAGAGAGGGGGGAAATGGCGAGATGGGGTACACTGTCATGGAAGAATTCAGCCCCTTAATATGAGTTTCTCGTGCATCCCAAAGTCCCGTAGAGATGAGGCGTCGGACGTTTTCGTTATAGGTCGCTGTATCCATTGAGTGCGTGTAAACAGTCGACACTGTCGTCTTGGGGACCATGTTCACATAGTTGATGTAATCCATGATAGTTCCAAGTACCCAACCCACATCGCCGCCAAAATTTAATTTTGTGCTCCTCTCATGGCTGCTGCTTTTTTTATCGTGCTCAGTATCCGAGGCCTCCCCTATTTCAACCTCAAAGACACTCATTGCAGTCCCCCCACCGGAGCCGTCACCAACCTGTTTTCGCACCTCACCGCCAGCAAGAAGCCGAGAAATTTCAGAGGAACTCAGCTCCGGGAGCATAGAAGGGGCGGGAGGTAGACTATGAGGGAACTGGGGGAGGAGACCACGGTGAGGGTGGGGGGAGGGTGTTGTAGGGGGGATCATCATCAGCAACGGCAGCAGCAGTATGAGAGTGCTTCTGGTGTAGGAAAGGAGGATGCTGCCACCCATTATACCCACTATGCGATCCATTTTATTCCAGATTCCAGATTCCAGGCAAGAAACCACCACAAGGAACTCTAACGGGCTGGGGTCTCCACCAAGGAGGGCGCTCTGAACGGTGGAGATATCTGGGAAGAAACCACCACAAGGAACTCTAACGGGCTGGGGTCTCCACCAAGGAGGGCGCTCTGAATGGTGGAGAGATCTGGGGGGGGGGATGAGGTTTTCAACCCTTGCACACCCGCACGTATGCAGCTATGAAGTTTAATTGTAGTCGAAAAGGCGGGAAGATATCTAATCTGACACAGGGGCCAGCTATTTTTTTCGCTAAGTTAATAAAACCAAAGGAAAAATACATTCTGAGGACTTTTTTTTTCAACCAAAAAAATAACACAATCTTCGACAATCCGAACACAACATATTATCCTGGGAGAGCCCCGGAAGCACCTAAAAGAGATGGATCAATCAGACGACCCATACACAAACCCTACAGACGACACACCACTACAAGATGACCAAACGGATCGTACGTATACCCCGTCTCCTACTCCTGTTGTGCTGATGGGGCAGAACACAACCCACCTCGTCTACCTTTGGGTTACTTTCATCTCTAATGTGTTTGCTGTTGTGACAATTGCTCTGATGGTGAGACGGATGAAGGAGAAGAAAAATCTGGCTCACCAGGGTCACTCTCATGTACAACACAGCGTGGTTTTGCCAGCATACGAAAACCTGCTGGTTATAATGGCGGTACTTTTTGCCGTGGTAGCCCTTGGCGACACACTTATGATCGTTCACATGGGGCTCGATCCAAAGCAACGGGATATTCTGCTTACAATTCAAGTATCTGCTGTGTGTCTTCTTGCAATTTACAGTATTGTTCCTGTTTTGCTTTTGCAGCGATCCTTAGCTTTGAAGTCGTACTTCAAGGTTGTATTAGCTATAGTACCCTGGTGGACGGTCAACTTTGTACTCTCCTTATTCCTTGTCAATAACTACAGGTGTCTCAGGGACCATCAGGGAAAAGAGGATGGGAGTCATTCGTTTCACTGCGAGGAGGAGGAGAAGGTGAGAAAGCTGTGCACTTTATTAGCATAATGTTTGGCATGCATGTGACTACTATCTATATCCATTAATCCTACACTTCTCACTTCTACACTTTTCTCACTCTAACACGACGACACGAATACCAACACTAAACACACACAGCATGAGACTCTGGAAAAAATATTTGCTCTGACATCAGCGTTACCCCCCCTTCTTTTCCACTTATCTGCCCTTTTTGGTGTGACCAAGTCCCGGATCGAGCTCCGGTCCAAAACTGCGATCATGTCAACGCTTTTTGTGACTTGCTATGCTGGGCTTTGGCTTTGCATCAACATAATAAGTCTCTTCACGGAACATGACACACTTCAACTATCTGCTTTATTACTGATGAAGCTCGGCGTTTTTGCTCTTACGTCAATGAACTTGGTTTTTCCTTTTGCTTTATATAAATCTCTGGTAGCTGACACCAAATACTGGAGGGGCCTAGGGAAGTACAACAAAGGCGGTTTTGGCAACAGCGATGAGAAGAATGGGGTGAATGGCAGCATAGGTCCCATGAGCATCGACATTGCGAGCAAAAATGTGCAGAGAATGATGGGAAAAGACGATGATATTTTGCTTGACTTTTGCTACATGAAGCTTGATACTATGATAGGCTGCGGTGCGACAGCAAAAGTGTACAAAGGGACATACAAAAAGCGCCCAGTCGCTGTTAAGATTTTCACCCCTCCGGAAATCACCGAAGAGGACGTTGACCATTTTTCCATGGAGGCTCGGCTGGCTGCGACACTTGTTCATGAGAATATCGTCACAACCCTCGGATTATGTGTTCGTCCCCCCCAAATTGGGATGGTCACAGAGGTGAGCGCGCGAGACCGCGGCAATCGATTGGATCAGTAGTTGCCAGCGAAAGGACTATAGTAATTAGCGCGCCGCGAAAGTATCTATTGAACCGACCTGATTCAATTTCTACTCGCCTAACTAACACGACGCCCGCCCCCATCTTCAAAAATTTAGCTTTGTGAGCATGGGAGCCTGCAAGAGTTCGTTCGGGACAACAATGTACGACCTTTCGTTAACACCTTGTGGCGGCTCCGGTGCGCCATCGATGCCATTGCAGCTGTCAAGTATTTGCACAGTATCAACGTCCTTCACAGAGACATAAAGCTGGGGAACTACTTTCTCTCAGCTAACGGGATCGTTAAGCTGGGGGATTTCGGTGAATCTACCTTGTTTGACATTGTACAAAAAAAGGGATCGGAAAGCAGAAACAGCAGGGGCAGCAGGGGCAGCAGGAGTCGGGGTAGCATAGTTCGGAGTCCTCAGAGTCGGCATAGTTCAGGTGGACCTGATGGGAGTCGGCACAGTGGGAAAGGCGCGAGTTCTCAGCAGACTCAGCGAGGCACGGAATCAAAGGTGGTCCAGAAGGCAAATAGAGCTCGAATGTCTCTCATGGGTATCATCCAGCAGAACAAAACACAGACCAAAATGAGCATTGTGGGCACGATTTCTAATATGGCCCCGGAGATGATAAACAATGCAAGTTCATATACTGAGGCCGTTGACATATATTCTCTCGGTGTAACCATGTGGGAGATTTGGACTGGTAAGGAACCATTTGGCGACTTTAACCAATTCCAAATCTACAAGCTTGTGGGTGAGGAGGGGCAGCGGCCGCCTCTGCCCGAAGGTATCAATCCCGTGTACAAAAAAGCGATGGAGAAGGCCTGGATGCAGGATCCCGAAAGGCGCGCGGGAGCTCAGGAGTTGCTGAGTATGCTGAGAAAGGAACATGAACGAATCACCACTGAGATGGAGCAGCAGAAGTTGAATGGAATGTTGAGGGAAGAGAAACTTCCACCTGAAATCCCACGTTGCTTAAAGGTTATGAGGGAGAGCAGGTATGTGCAAAGCTCATAACTGTTGCGGCCAAGTTTTTATTCTATGCGCATCGCTTGCAAATTAAAAGGCTATTCACCGGTGCTCACTAAAACCTAACCCAACCCTACCCACAACCCAACCCTGTGCTCACTAAAACCTACTACTCCCCACTTTCTCAGCCTAAAGACTCCTCGAGAAAGCGAAGCACACCACCAACAGTCAGGGATAGCTCGGACGGTTGCACTTTCCTCAGCAGCTATGATGAAGAGCGGACGCAACTTGATGACAGGCCTAACGCAAGGTCACATGAAAGATTCCCATCGTACTTTGAACTCTAATTCTACTCCAACTGCGCATTTGAGAGCAGAGAGTGACGTTTCGGACATTACAATGATGGACTTTGGACAAGCCTATGACGACGATTTCGACAACTTCGAGGACAATGGAAATGGAAGAAATACTATTGAACTCAAAGCCAAGAGCGAAAATGATGTCGCCAAGAACGAAAACAAAGTAATAGATCTAGTGTAGCCATAAAAAATAATAATAACTACTGGAAAAATGGATTTAAACTGGAAAACTTCTTCAAAGGCAATTTTTTACGTTCAAAACTCTTCGTTTTTCACTTATACATCGTATTGAGGGCCCCTCGACGCACAATTAACTCTCAATTCACGCGAGCTCGTCTATAACTCCTCCTCCAAAACTTGATTTGCTCATTTTCAGCCCCCCGGCTCACCACAACAAACGGAATCGCCACGCCTCCCACCCCCCTGTTCACGTACTACATACAATACAATAGGGGCGCTAGAAACGAATTATATCAGTTGGAGCTGTGCGTTCTTAGTTTTCAGTCAGGCATGCCTCATCATCATCGTCATCATCATCATCAGAAACAACAACGTCAAAATAGGCGCCGATCTCGCTCTGCGTCCCCTTCTCGAACCTCGCATTCTGCTTTTCTTGAAAGCTTTGCTGCCTCTGGCCTTCCACCTCCCTCAAAGCCAGAGCATAAAAGGAACCAGAGCTCACCAAGACTTTCTGTAAGAGTCGATAAGGCACCAGTCCCTGATCGCCATGATTCTGTTCAGGATTGCCTTCAGGATGTCCGTAATGATGGTTCTCCCCTTTGGAGCAAGCGTCCTTCTACTCCCATGATACCGAGTTTTGTTGGCAGCAATGTCGAGGTGGTCGGTACCGCCCCCATAGTTCGAGGGATCCACAGGGCAATAATCTCCAATAGCGGTAAGGACGATTTTAAGGGTATTGTTGAGGATGATGAACTCGTCTTCAACAACAAGTCCTTCCGCAACTTGCCCTCTACGGTTAAATACACGAACCCTGAAGCTGCCAAGTCCTGGAAGTCTTGGTCGTCAAAAGCCCTTCCCTTCCACAATTTGCAATATAATAATCGAAGCTTCCAAGAGTACGGCTTCCAAGAATACTCTAATTTTTTCCCCCCGAATCAATTTATTCCCACCACAGGTTTCGAAAACATCGACATCAATGATACTTTTTTCCACAAGTGCTTCCTAAAAAGAATGCGACAGGGCTTCCTAGTAGAGAAGCACTGTCATGGTCGTTTCGCGTCGAGTGGACTTCGCTCACTAATCACTGTCGACAATGGCCGCACCATTCACCTTATCAACCTTGAAACCTTCAACAACAACACTTTAGTAAACTTCCATCCGCCTTATTCCTCTGAGAGTACTTCGGAAATGAAGAATTCTTCGAGCAATTGGCTTTCAAAGGTGAAAAGCAAACGCTTGACTGCAGCATTCTCACAGAATACTACTACTATTTTGAACTACTATACAGCAAGTCACGATAACACTATAACAAGTGTTTCTCCTCTACACGCTTTTCTACTGAGTTTATCGAGCCCGGACTCTCCAAATAGAAGGAAAAAAATCAAAGGCGTCAGGACCTTCCGACTCCATGACGTCAGGGAGATCCGCCATGCATGGACTGTTGACCCTCTCAAGCCCTCGCACATATCAACCGCGGTCATGAGGAAGAAAGCGAATTATCAGTACTCTCATTGGTCTTTCTCATTAGTTTTTGGGAAGAAGAAGACCATCGACCTCACGTGCAAGTCTCAGGACCAGACCACCATTCTTCTGTACGGGTTGAACTTGCTCAGGAGGAGGCAAATCCACAAGCAGGAGGGCCGTCTGAGCAAAATGACTGTCCCTCTTGCAAAGGATTCAATTCTGAGCACAGATACCGATGGGATAATGACGGCTGAAAGTTCGTGCGACAAGGACAAGAGATAGGAAAGGTGTATTAATCCCAAAAGGTGCTTTCAATCCAAATCCAAATTATTTTCTCTCAAAAATTCTTTCTTAGAAATACCCTAGCATGTTGTTGTCCCCCCCCCCCCGTTTACTGCAACAAACTACTACACTTTTGTACACCGCCAAAGCTGTATGTCTTAACATTTTTCAGTTCGTTAAGGGTCGTCGCTGTCATCTCAAACTCCCCCTTGAGCTGCGCTTTCCCGCCCGGAGTAATGGGCATCTTGAAGAGCCCCTTCCTGTTCTCAGCTTCCTTCCCGCTCATAATCAGCAAGTCTGTCACCTTCTCATCAATGTAATTCATTATACGCGTAAAGACATCCTGGAGTTGGTCAGTAGGGAGCAGAGTTACCAGCACTTGGTGAAGCTTTGTAATATTTTTGACAATTCCCTCGAAGAAGCCTGAGAGTTCCATGTTTTTCGAGATTTTTGTCTCCTTTCTCTCCTCTTTCTCTGCTAATTCCTCCCCCTCCTCACCGCTCACCCCGTCTTGACCCTCTTGAACCCATCCACTACCTCTTTCATCAAAATCAATTGTCCCTAAATTGGGCACTAGACCGTTCTCGACGATGGATCCAACGATTGCAACAAACTTCCCCAGAACCTTTTCGAAATGCTCAGAGTAATCCTGTTTGATCTTGTCCAGGTCGTTCAGAAGAGCGTGCTGCTTCCGGGGCAGCTGCGCCATGAGAGCAGCGCGAACGTGCGGAAGCAGTGACTGCACGAAGAGCAGGCACTGAGTGACAAGGGCGAGATGCTTCGCGTTGATGCTCTTGAGCCTCGCTGCGCTGTGAATTGCTCCAGCACCTAAAACAAGCTGGGTAGTACGGCTATTAAAGAGCCTGAGCAAGGAGCTCACTTTACCAACAATGTCGATGGCAAGAGACTGGAAGGTGGCGGCCGCCACGAGGTCGGACATGAGCATGTCAATCAGGAGCAGACAGCTGTACACAACTTTGTATTTCACCCCTTCTACGAGAGCATCATTTGCCTTGGTCCTTCCCACTGCTCCCCCATTCGCACCCCCGACCCCTTCCTTCTCCTTGTCTTCTCCACCCCCCTTCAAACTCTTCATAGTTGCCGCTCGACCGCTGGTAATACTGTCAATAATTTCCTGCCTCGCCTTGCTCACGTCCGTCTGGGCCCACTTTTCTCCATCAAGGGCTGCCACCAAGGAGGACATGTGAGCCTCATGTTTCCTTTCCACAAATGACTTTGCCGAGGCCAGGAGGGTACTCCGGAGGCCCCACGCCTTAACTCCCGGTGCGTAAGTTTCCACTTCTAAGGTGAAGGCAAGGCATGAGTCCCAGAGGTGCTTCATAGACTCATGGCTAAGCAACGAGTGGGACTCCTTCCGTATTCTCAACAATTCCGAGATGGAACGGTGCGCCAGTTCACTCGCTTTGAACAGTGGGCTCTCCGATTTTTGTTGCTCATTGTCACTTTTCTCGTCTTTGCCATCGAAAGGTGACATATCGATTTTCAGGTCAATTCCTTTGGCCTTCAGCATTCCAATTTTATTGCTTGCAGAACTGAGCATTGATAGAATCTGCTCGAATAGCATTTCGAGACAGCTAATAAATTGGGAAAAGGTCATCGCTGATACCCCTATATTGATCGTACTCTCACTGTCGCTGTGGTTGTTGTGGCTGTTGTGGTTGTTTTTATGCTTATCGTGATTATTGGTGCCACTTTTGTTGTCGTCGCTTGCGTCCCTCGCACATTCGCTTACAGTTGTCTTCACAGTGACCTTGACTGAATCTCTCAAACTCTCCCCATATATCTCGGCCATCGCGCTAAGCCTCCCTGCTTCCTTCAGAGCCAGCGCCTCCTTGATCGGACTGTTCTCGCCAAATGTGTCACCGCCATCTACTAGGCGTGAGACAACCGCCTCAGACAGCTTCTTCACCACGTGCGCCTCGTACCTATCCAGCCTGTTAGCCATCGATTCCAAAACGTGAATACCCTCAGAAGCGGGCGGGGAGGAAAGGATCGACCGGGCGCGGGATATAGCCGAAAGGGAGTCAATGTACGACTTTTCCTCTAGGAGGGACGGGATCGAGGAGGCAATTGAGTGGAGAGTAGATATTTTCGAAGTGAGGGATAGCACATCTTTCAAGCCTTGGCGACGAGATTCTTTCTCAGGCACTCCCCTACCCTCGCCAACCCATCCCTTCTCCAAACTCTCAACCACTTTTCTCATCCTCCTAACCTCCCCTACGCCCTCCCCTATCTCCTCTGACAAAGCCTTAAATCTTGTAGTTTCCCTGAAAAATGAACTTGATTTTGAGCGAATCTGTTGGAGCAGCGAGATCTCAGTCAGGTCCAAATAGTGCGTGAGGGTCTCCTGGTATTCCAACGGCGTAATATTCTTGCTGTCGTTTGTGCTGTCGTTTGTACTGTCGTTTGTACTGTCGTTTGTACTGTCGTTGGTGTTATTGCTCAATTTGATGTCGTCACTACTGCTGTTGCCAGCATCGTCGCACACTTCATAATTCACCAGTAATTTCTGAAATACCCGGGGGTCCTTGAGGGTAAAATCGGGGTAAAAAAAAACTGGTGGAACAAGCTCTTTGCAGGCCTTAAAGCCGCCTGATTTGTCCACATCTCCGCTCCTTTCTCCAATGGAAACACTCCTGCTTCCGACCCTCTCCCTCTCGCGACGTCGACTCTCAAAAATTTCAGCGTCACGCGCTGTTTTCCGACAAAACTCGCCAACGGTACTGACATCGAGACCCTGCAAATAGGGGGGCAGGGAAGTCTCTGCTGTCTCTGTTGAGTCCAAAGGTGTGTTCGTTATTGAAGAGGTGGAAGAGGAGACCAGGTCATCGTTGTCATTATTCCCGAAGAACATATCATAATAGGATACGGCGGAAGAAGAACGGGGGTTGTGAACTACCGACAGGAGGTTGAAATTCAAGGAGATCAGATCTTGGTCAGAGTTTGGGGGTAGGGGCGGGGTGGGTTCTGGGCTTAGGGGGGTCTGGGGTAGCAAATGGGAGGATGTTCTCGTGTTGTTGTTGGCGGCGGTGGTACGAGAGTCAGGAGAATGGGAAGGAGGCGGCGTTGCGATGGTGGGAGGGTGGGTTTCCCACAGCGTTCTCCGTGCCGGAGGGGCGGGCATAATGGAAGAAGGCAATCAATCAATTAGGGTGATGGGGGTGGAATTCCACCGTTCTATTGTCTGTAGCAACCACCAAGATTACGTAGGATATGGTGGAGTGCTTATCGATGAAAATGAGTAGAGGGTGTCTCCTCAGCTTTTTATTTACGTTGTTCGACGATGGAAAAGAGGAGGACAAATACATTTATTGTTTGTCTTGGAATTGACGATCCTGCCGTTAAAAACAGTCAAACAAGTCAGCATAAACCCTCAAAACCTCAAAAACATATCCCCCTCCTCGCCAAGGCGATCAGTAACACAGCTGTAACCTCTGGTGTCTTTGGGGGCCTCTGGCGATGGGTTCCTCCTCTCAGACTGTCGCATCAGTGCTGCTCTCCGCTCTATGCCCGTGCTTTCGCCCGTCCTCCTCTTCATCGACTACCAAACCCGAGTACCACTACAGTGCCCTGGGCAGCCCAATGCCCGAGACACCTCTTGTGGGCCGAGGAGGCTATGGTAGCATTGAGAACACTGACGGCTTGGAGAGGGAGGAGGACAACAGAAGAACAGGGATCGACATTAATGGGGGAAAGAACAGGGCGCGACAAAATAAATCTCCGAAGAACAAGACGACCCCTTCCTCGTCCTCGGAGGGTGTTGCTGCGCAGGATGACCAAGAGCCATCCAAGAATGACAATCTCACTGACAAATACAATCTCTTGGAGGTTCTTGGGTGGGGATCGACTTCCACTTGTCATCGCTGCGTGAACAAGAAAACAGGCGAAAATTTTGCTTGTAAAATAATCGACAAGAGGCACATCGAGCAGCGATTCCGGGGGTTGCTGCAACAATTTTTTGTGGAGATAGAAGCTCTAAAGACTCTCAAACACCCGAACATTATTCACCTATATGATGTTTACATCACCAACGATAAGATCTATATGGTCATGGAGCTAATGGAAGGGGGGGAGTTGTTCGATTATGTGGTTGAGAAGGGAACACTTACCGAGGAGGAAGCGAGTGTCATGGTTCGTAGAATAACCGAGGCTATTGTGTACATGCATGACCAGAATGTAATCCATCGCGACCTGAAGCCGGAAAATTTACTGCTCACAAAAAAGGTAGAGAAGACTGGCGAGGGGGATGTTTTCGGGAAGGGTGAGGGCGCCATAGATGGACCTGATGTGAAGATTATCGATTTTGGACTTTCAAAATTTCTTGTGCCCATCTCCCCCAACAGCAACAGCGAAGGGGTTGAATATGTTACTGCGAAGTCTTTTCTTGGCACGAGAGGATACTTGGCTCCGGAGATGTTACAGCGGAGGGAATACGACAAGGCGGTGGATATTTGGGCGTTGGGTGTCATTGTTTTTGTCTTGTTGTGCGGATGTTTGCCATTCGATGACGACAGTTCGGCTGTTCCGAGTGATGCAACTATAAGAGAAAAGTTTGTCTTACGCTTTCCGCGTTGGGCGAAGAATCTTAGTGAGAGTGCTAAGGACTTGCTCATGCATTTGTTGGACTGCAATGCTAAAACTCGCTACACTGCTGCACAGGCTTTGGCACATCCTTGGGTAAAGGGGAAGAGCGTCAAGAAGGGCAACTATCTCGAGTCACCACGTATTATCAAAACGCCAGGGAGCGTGCTGAGATCTGGGGCCGGTAAGAAGAAGAACAGAGTGAGTGAATTGGTCAATGGCAGGAGGAGGGAAAACAAGGTCAATGAGAGTCCAGGAAAACAGAAGGTCGTAGTGAGGAAAAATAGTTTTTGATAACAAAAATGACGAGAACTGACTGACGAAAATACTTGTCCTTTTTACTTAGTTATTCGAGGGGAAATTTATAACCTAATTATGATTTTGGTTTTTGTTTTCTTTTTTTTCCTCTCTTCTTCGCTCCGAATTCGCTCTTCCTTCGAATTTTCTCCAAAATCACCAACTCCCTGCGAATCAATAGAACCCAATGACAATAAAATTTGTTCAAATCAAAGCTTGAAGATGCGAATGTGCCAGTCGACACGAGGAATTAACATGCGGTTAATGTTATAGCTATCACTTCGAAATTAAAACTTCTCGCAACAACGACTCTCCAAAACGATCAAGAACCAACACAATGGAGTCATCAATGGCCTGGCTAACGGCCGCGAGTTCAACACTGCAAGATTCGAAGAAGTCAAATAACGAGTGGGAGGCTAAAAAACGTGACGCAGAGGATGCCCTGAGTAAATTGGACAGGAACAAACGTTACCAGCGTCAGGATGAGTGTAGCCAAAACGATGATAGCAGTCAAAGCGGGGTCTCAGAGAGCGACGGTGAAGAGAAGAAGGAGAAACAGGAAGCAAAACTTCAAGAAAGACAGCTGCAGCAGAAGCAGGAGAAGCAAAAGAGACATCGCCGGAAGAAAAAAAATGACAATGCCACCAGCAAGATGGAGTTGCTCCCGTCTCTCCCACCACCTTCCAAGGCGCCTTCCTCTCACGTTTCAAATCCACCACCTCTCAAAGATTTGAAACCCCCGCTCAACCCTCCCCCCCTGAACCCCGCTCCAAAGAAAAAAAAAACCCGGAACAATAATCTTGACACTGATGCCAACTACAAGAACGAGTTCCCTTCCCACAAATCTCAGACAACAATCGACGGCAGTTTTCATGCTGTGCAGCTGTGGCATTTAGAAGACGTAATATACTTCGAAGCGACCGATCCAGTGAAAAAGGAAACCTATAAATTGAAATCCCGTCTAGTGCAATCCACCGTTTTCAAGAAGACTGCTATTGAGCGGGATAAGTTTTATGAAACTCTGATCAAACGATTGGCGTTCAAGACCATGATCGACCTAGAAGAGTTAGCACCGGCTAAAAAGAAAAACATTCCTCGCTATATGCAGCAGACTGGCAAGGGAGGGAAGAAGGTGATGGTGCTGCTGAAAGTTGATGACAAGACCAAGAAAGAAAAACAGAAGAATAACGCAGGTTTGCTGCCCCCCTTTTTCCGGGACAAAGTATGCATCGACGATATTGTTTTGGACATATCTGCCTCAACGAATGCATCGGGGGACACCACCACTATAAATTTTTACGACTCCATTTACGATGCTTCGACGGATTTTTCTGTTCCATCGCATGCATTGCCGAGGTGAGTGAGCCGAGAAAGCCGAGAAAGTAAAGTAATGAAGAGCAAAATCACGATATAGCGAGCGAAGATTCATCGCCACAGATAACCAACGCATCCACAGTTGATCTAACAGATTCGCACTTCCTTTCACCATCGGAGCAGTTTTAATGCGAAGGAGATCGAGGCGGCGACGCCGGCAACAAGCTTGAACAACTTTAGCAAGCACGAGAAGCTGAGCGCAAAAATGGATGTCAGAAGCGTGAATGTGAAATACTTTATAAATCTCGTGAGATTGAGCAGAGTGGATGACGAAGAGAGCGTCGGGAACACGGCTTTGAAATTATACGTCCCCCAAGTGGTGAAAGACATCGTTTCGTTGTGCGAAAAGAAGGAGAAAATGGCCGTGAAAATACAAAGCATATTCAGACGGAATGAAGCAATTGTGAAGACAAAATCAGAGATGGATAGGGTGAAATTGGTTCGGAAGAGCGCGAAGGATATACAAAGGATCGTCAGAGGTAGGCGATTGAGGAGGAAGTGGACGAGGATTCGGGTGAGGCTGAGGGGGGCCAGGGTGATTCAGTGTGCGGTAAGGTGCTGCTTGGCTCGGCGGGAGCTTAGAGGCAGGCGGGTTAGGCGGGTGGCAGTGACGTATCTACAGTGTGCGGCAAGGTGCTTTTTAGCGAGGAGGAAGCTGAAACTTTGCAGGTTGGAGAGAAAGGCATGCACGAGAATTCAGAAAGTTGAAAGGGGGAGAAGGGCGAGAGTATTTGTAAGGCACATGAAAAGGGAAAAAGAGGAGAAGAGGAGAGAGGGCGCTGGGCTCGTGATTCAGACAAAAATTAGACAGATTTTAGCAAAAGAGAGGGTCAAGATGGTGAGAGCCATGGAGGAATCGGCGTTGAAAATTCAAGGAAGACATAGGGTGAATATGTCCAAAAAGATTTTTGCTGATATGATGACGTCGAGGGCTAAAGGAAGGAGCGCAGTCATAATTCAGCGGCAGGTTAGGCGAGTGCTGGCATTGAACATGTTTTTAAAGATGGCTAAAAAGGCCGCTGATAGAAAGGGTTGGGGCGCGGAAATTCTCCAGAGCTGGTGGAAGGGAGTGATCGAGAAGCGAATGATGGTGCAACGGGAAGTGTCCGCTCTGAGGATACAGAAAAGAATCAGGGGTGTGCTGGGAAGGTGGTTCGCCGAGAGATTTAGAGACAGGAACAGAAGGGCACTGCAAATACAAACGGTCCAAAGGGCAAGGAAAGCGAAGAGAATAGTGAACGCGAAGAGGACATTATTGAAGAACCGGCAGGAAGCTGCAGCAGTAGTAATTCAATCGAGGGTAGGGAGGAGTTTTCTCGCAAGGAGAGAGGTAGCCCTTGTGAGACGGGAGAAAAACGAAGGGGCAGTAAAAATCCAAAGCGCGTACAAAGGTAGTAAGTGTAGGAAACGTTGCAAGTTACTGCGAGAAAGTAATGAATTGGTGACACAGTCGAGTGTAAAAATACAGACAGCGTGGAGACGCTATAACGGCATACTGTTTTACTGGAAGCTGGTGATCGAACATAACGCGGCAATTTACATTCAAACCCAAGCGAGGATGCTATTTGCTCGAAAATACGCCTTGAAACTTCAAGAGGCACATTTCAAAGGTGTATTTAATGCGGCCTCATTGATTGAGGCGTTGTGCCGAGGTGTGATCGCCAGGAAATTATGCGGGGAAATGAGGGACATGAGGGAGAGAATCGAGCAAATGAGGAAGGAGCTGAGGAGAGCGGAGGCGGTGGTGGCGATACAGAGAATCTATCGGGGGAAGGTATTGAATCCTAGAAAAGTCGAGGCGAGGAAGAGGGTGGTGGTAGAGGAGGAGATCAAATACGAAGAAAAGAGGAGGTCGGCGGTGGCGATTCAAAAGAGGATGAGGTTTTGCATCGCAGGAATGGTGGTCGAAAGGAGGAGGGTAGAGGTGAAGTCGGCAACGATGCTGCAGTGCTTAGCCAGAGGAAAGAGAGCGAAGGAGACTCGGCTGAAATTGATTGAAATTCTCAAAATGAGGACGCATTCAGCGACTGTGATCGCGAATTGGTGGAGGGTGAAAAAGGCGGAATTGATACTGGGGGTCATGAAACTAGAGAACGTGGGGGCAATGACCATTCAAAACGGACTTTATAGAGTCTGGAAGGCTAAGCGAGTAGTCGAGGAGGAGATAGGGAAGAAGATAGTCAAAGAAGAGAAAGAAAAAATGGAACAAGAGAGAAGGAAGGAGGAGCTGAGGAGGGAGGCGATAAGATTAGAGGAGGAGAGGAAGAGAGAAAAAGGGGCAATTATTTTACAAAAGTTAGCTAGACGTAGATTGGCAATGAAAGTTATCGGGGTCTTGCGGTCATTAAAGCTAGTCAAAGAGAAAAAAGCAGCCGAGACCTGCCAGAGGGCGATGCGATGCGTGTTAGCTCGTTGGAAGATGGGAGAAATGAGGCTGGAGAAAGAAAAGTGTGTTTGTCTTCAGAGGGTCGTGAGGGGACGGTTAGGGAGGAGGAGGTGGGATAGGCTTAAGGAGGCACAGAGAGCACACGATTTACTCAGGAGCGAAGCGGCCGTGGCGTTGCAGTGTTTTGTCAGGGCGGCGATTGCTCGGGATACGCTGCGGGTCAATCGTCATGTGTGGAGGTTGGAGAGGGATCTGAAAGAGGAGCACGGAGCTACGATCATTCAGTCGTTGGTTCGGAGAAGGATAGTCGACATACGCGTGAATAATTGGAAGCGCGCAGCATTGATCATTCAAACAGCGTCCAGACGAAAAGACGCCTATCGTTATGTTCGATATTGGAGAGAATATTTCGATTATCAGTATTGGCAAGCAGTGCTGATTCAGAAAGTCTTTAGGGGTTTCAAGGGGAGGAAGGATATGTTCTTTGGAATCGATGCTTTGGGATGCGAAGGACAGAAGGATCCGATATTTTTCAGCTGGGTAAGGCACAGAAAAATTGACAAGATCCGGGAAGCAATCGAATATTACTATGATATCGACGAGAACATGGGAGAAGTTGAGGTAAGAGAGGAAACAGACCGATGATTGAAGCGCGCACGCGACGATGCAATCAGATCAGATCAGATCAGATCAGATCAGATCAGATCAGATCAGATCATTACCAGAGAATTTTTACAGGAGGGGGTTGATTGTAAAACATCGTGTCTCACATCTTACGACTTCTCCTGCTCGGTGTAGTATTTTGATGACGGGAGTCCGAACGAATTTTTCGGGTTCCAACTGGGCATCGTTAATGCGACCAACAACACACTGCTACACGCGGCCGCAATTATCAACAGCAGGGCCATCTGCAAGTTGCTAATAAAAAATGGCGTTAGCTTGAACCACCAGAATGATCAGGGAAATACCGTTGCTCATATGGCCTTTCTGGCTGGTTGGGATGAGCTGGGCTACTATTTGGTCGATAAGATTGGAGTCGATGACAAGATTGTTAATGCGGAGGGGAGAGATTGTTACGAGGTGGCGACAAGCGGGCAGGTTGAAATGAAAAGGCCCGATATGTACTTGGGAGACGGCGCTCTGGGCAGCAACATCCAAGTGGATTATGATGGCGGACAGGGTGGCTTCGGAATGGACTACGATTGATTGAGTGAGTTTTGAGTTAGTTGAGTAGAACATTTTTTTAACGCACATGTGTGATGAGATTAGAGAGGAGTTAACAACTGAAGTGTATAAGGCAGTTTTTACATCGCACCATAGTCTAGTTTTTACTATAATCCTCGGCCGAGTACCTTCATTGCACCTTCTCTCCAAAGTTTCCCGACCCCCTTCCCCTCTTCTACGTAAATATCACTCATTGACTCAATTGTATCCCACTCACTCATCATGCAATCGCCAACTCCACCGTTAAATACTACTTTGCCGCGGTCACCATCACTTTCGAACAGAATTACCCCCCCCCCCTCCCTATCTAAATTGCCGGCACGAGCGTTATAATTACTGCTGCCAAATGCGACACCTAGTAGGATTTTCTTGCCAAATTCATCCATCACCCCGCACCAGAGTCCCTTGGTGTGAAAAGTTTCCCCCGTCGCCCCCTTCCCCTCCTTGTAGAGCATCACAGAGCCGGGAGGTAATGCTCTTGAGAGGCGGTTTGCAATTTGAAGGTAGAGGGGAGTGATAAGTTTTTTCGCCCCGCCCTGCGAAGTGCGACCCAAAGTTGACATAGCATGGGTATATCGACCTCCTGTGACAAGTTTAACTGAACCCCCGGCAGATACGACAGATTGCAAGAGAGAAAGGAAATAGGGAGGGGGGTTGAGGTATCCAGACGCCACGAATACGAAAGGTCGTAAATTTCCCACTGCTGTCGCCGAATTATTTGCTGCGGAACTATTTTTGTCATTTGCCGTTGACACAATATGATTGATCAGCCTGGTTAAAATTCGACTTTCATCATGCAGACCAAGAAAATGAGAGGAAGACGAGGAACGGAGATCATATTTTGGGAGAGAGAAAGTAGGGATGTAGTGTCCCACTACAACTTGAGCATCGGAATCGAAATCGACGTCGACGTCGACGTCCTTGCCACGAATATTGTCACCCTTGAAATCGACATTCTCGTTCTTGCCATAAATACTGCGGCTTTCACATCTACCCGATTCCATTGACAAAACCCTTTCAACAACATCGCCCCAGCTCCCCCCCTTCTCTCGATTCTCCATACTAAAAAAATTATCGAACAAATCCCTGTAAAACCTACCAACACTGCCCCCGCCAAGTCCAATGCACAAATCCCGACGCCCGCCTGAAGAATGACAGCGAAGGTAATCCTCTCCAAAATTGCCCCCCATTATCCAAGCTACATCGTCGCCAGAAATAAATATTTTTGGGCCATGGTGGACGCCAAGACCAACTTCAGTCAGCGTGCTTGGTTTATATTTTTCAACTTGGTAGGGGGAGGTGGTATGGACATGGTCTTTCAGGGGGGAGTGGAGGACACTATCAGAGGAGCGGTGGGAACGGGAGTGGTCCAAGTGGATCGATAACCCGCCCCCTTCATTAGTCGCTCTCTCAGAAAAGCGTCGAAGTACAGACGAGAGACTAGCACTCAATGGACCAGATATATCAAAATAGAGGGAGCTGATTACGATCTTGTCTGTGGAACGTGCCATATCTATCGTTCGCACTAACAGTGAGTGCAAACCATTAGCATGGCTTGAGGGAGCGTTCGAGGGGGGAGAAGGGGGTGGGAATCTGATGTCTTTAACATGCAGCGGAAAAGAGATTGTGTCAGCACCAAATATTCTAGACACAGAACTTATCAGCAAGCGATTTTTGGTACCTAGCATTATTGGAAGCTGGGACTGAATAATTCTGAGTGAGGGGGGGCTCGCAAAAAATTAAAAGCCTTGCATATTGTAGAATCGATCATGAACTACAAGGCAATCCGCTTCACTCTTCTCCTCGTCTACTTAAGGGCTGTAGGCGCAAAGAAAAACGATTCTTGCTCATCAGAAGACAACTTCACACCAGATTTAATAGTTGGAGCTGGAAACTTTGCTTCACTGGAAGCTGACGACGCAGGGGGCTGTTGTGAAGCATGTCAAGAGGATGATAAGTGCTTAGCATGGACATTCGAGGATTCAGAAAAGATGTGTTATTTGAAGGATGATTACTTCTATAAGTTTGTCAAGAGTGGAGCTGTCTCTGGACTGTCGGGAAGGAGGAGTGTGTATGGAGATGGGAAGATCCCTCGCGCCTGTTCCACGGATGAGACGTTATCTTTCCCCTTCTGCGATACTGCCTTGCCGACTCAAGATCGCGTGAACGATATAATTTCCCGATTAACTGTTGCCGAAAAGGCGAAGATGTTGACTGCTCGTGAGTCTCCTGATGGAGCAGTTGAACGTCTCGGAATCCCTGAGTATGACTGGGGCGCAAACTGTATCCACGGTGTGCAGTCACGGTGCACAATTCCAGACGAAAATGGTGACATCAAGTGCCCGACGTCATTCCCGAACCCGATAGGTCTTGCTGCCTCCTACAATCGGGTGATGTGGAAAAATATGGCTGAGATAATTGGAGTAGAGCTTCGCGCTCTTTGGCTTGAAGGTGTAGGTGAAAATCACGAAAACAATCTACCTCATCTTGGTCTTGACTGCTGGTCACCTAATTTAAACATCGCACGCGACCCCCGCTGGGGAAGGATTTTGGAGACTACTGGCGAGGATCCGTACCTCACTGGCGAATTTGGGGGGGCATATACCTCTGGCCTTCAGTTGAACCCTGAGATTGACGCGGATCATCTCCAAGCCATTGTTACACTGAAACACTTTGCTGCCTACTCTGTCGAGAACTACGGAAACGAATCGAGACACACCTTCAACGCTGTGGTATCGGACTATGATGCCGCAAGTACTTTCTTCCCGGCATTCAAGGCCGCTGTGACTGAGGGGGATGCGAAGGGAGTTATGTGTAGTTACAACGAATTTAACGGTGTACCATCGTGCGGCAACGATTGGCTGTTGAAAGATGTGTTGCGGGGAGATTTAGAAAATGGCGGGTTCGGCTTCGATGGTTATGTTACCAGTGACAGCGGTGCTGTGGAGGACATTTACAAAACGCACAAGTACAATGACGCCTCCCCTCAGCAAGGAATTTCGTACGCGCTTCAAGCAACGTGTGATGTAGACAGTAGTCTCGATCACGGCTCCGACTCAACAGGCTCGCCGTACACCTGGTATTTACAAGATGCACTTGACGAGGACCTTCTCTCGATGGATGACGTTGACGCGGCCTTGAACAGAACCCTGTTCCTCAGATTTCAGCTTGGATTATTTGACCCGGATGACGAGGACACGAACCAATTCTGGAACGTGGATCCTGAGGTTATCGGGCAACAAAAACACGTCGAAATGTCTGCTGAGGCGGCCAGGCAGAGCTATGTTCTCCTCCGCAACGACAACGACGTTATCTTGCCATTTACAAGGGGCCAGAAAATCGCCGTCGTAGGCCCCCACTCCAATGCAACCAAGAATTTGGTCGGAAACTACTTGGGCCAATTCTGCGAAGGTGGCATCAGCGACTTCTCCTGTATTCAGACTCCCTTCGAGGCTATAAAAGAGGCAAATGCTGGAGCTGACGTATTTATTGCTGCTGGCTGCAGTAACACCACTTGTGAAGACGGGAGCTTAATTGACGACGCTGTTGCCGTTGCGGATGACGCCGATCTTGTTGTGATGATTGTTGGCATCGACAGCAACACGATCGAGAGAGAGTCGGAGGACAGGGTCGAAATTGGCCTGCCAGGCCAGCAAAATGTGCTCATAGCGAGCATATTGGCCCTGAACAAACCTACGGCAGTAGTGATGCTGCACGGAGGGCCTCTTGCAATTGATTTTTTAGCAAGCTACAGTGAAAACGACAATCTTGCTGTTATGAGCGTCTTTTACCCATCAACATATGGCAGCGCCACTATCGCCGAGGCAATATTCGGAGACTTCAATGTCGGAGGAAGATTGCCCTACATGATGCCAGGAGAACGGTACATCGAAGAAAACGACTTTCTCGTGATGGACATGAACGAGGGCGTTGGCAGCACGTATAGGTACTACTCAGGAGATCACCAGCTTTACGATTTTGCATACGGTCTTAGCTACGCCAAATTTGATGTCGTTGACAATGATGCCGATTTTCACGAAAAGGGTGTGACAAAGTTGCTGGACGACAATGATGATGGCGACAGTCTTGTTGTTTCCTTTGATCTTAGTGTCACAAGAATTGACAGGGTCACAACCTTTGATAGTGCTCAGCAGATTCTGACGGTTTTCATAAAAAATCTGAGCCACGACAACGAAGGGGAGATCAGATACAAGGTCAAAAAGACTCTTGTTGACTTCACCCGGACTGAAGACATTGGCACGGGGGGGGAGACAGCAAGTGTCTTATTCAACGTCAAAGTCAGTAGTTTTGCTCTTGCAAACGATGATGGAGAAATGTACGTCTTTCCTGGCACGTACGTTGTCGAGATAAATGATGGCCGTAGGGCTGCGATAGAGACGACAGTCACATTGACAGGGGAGAAGATTTTGATAAGTTCGTTTCCAAGCAAAATGTAAAAAACAACAAGAAAAGCACGAGAAGGTCGATTACCCAAAGGAGAAAACTGTGATTCGTGCATTCGTATGTTTTAGATTTTTTCATTTTTTCATTTGCTCATTCTCAACGTTCTCATCAACGACGATTTCTTGGGCTCCTATGGGAGGGGGCACAAGGAGTTCGTGTGACAAGATCCAAACTTTTGTTTCTATGAAGAAGATGACAGAGTCGAGGGTAAGGTGATTGATTGATCCAGACCCTTTGCGGGATTTTCGTAGTAACTGTAATCGTT
>ERZ651776.1655-NODE-1655-length-26116-cov-7.509006_pt1 | contig 26116 bp, 24 predicted proteins | sample MGYA00514761_ERZ651776 | MGnify/ENA metagenome assembly ERZ651776 | reverse complement strand
GATCTTGACGTGCGCATCGGGTGCGATTGGTTCGCCGTTCTCGTCGACAGCGCCGGTCGTCTGAATGTCTGACATGGCGGCAGTGTACGCCTTTCCTCCTCGGCCGCCCTCGTGATCCCCTTGAGTTTGGGTTCGATGAAGCTTTCTTGAGGCTCGCCAGCGATTGATAATGCGTGTTCTTGTCAACCCCATTGATGACTTGGTACGATTCTCGCTTGCGGGACGACTTAGCCATTCACGCCGTATTCGCCTGCTCGACCTGTCGGACCTCGCTCCACTTTGATATCGACCTTGCCAGCTGCGGGAGGTGTGGCGTCTCGATTCCGGTTGTCGATGGGTTCGTGATCTGGACTGAACGTTTCATCTCAGCGAACGAAGCCCGGCGACGCGGCAACGAGATCCGAGCCGGTCGCGATCGTTATCGAAGCCTTCTTGAGCGCAAGCACGACCGGCGCATTTATGAGCCATACGCTTGGTTTCGGCCTTTTAACGAGTCGACTCGGGCCCTAGAGATGTTTCGCAATCTCCTGACCGACACCGTTGAAGCGGGTGTGCCCATTCTCGATACTTGGTGCCGTACCGGTTGGACTGGAGAGATGTTGGCGTCATGGTTCCCCGAGAACCCAGTCATATCGCTGTGGGAAGGAGACCGTGACCATCTCGGCTATCAAGGTTTCATGCACTGGCTGCCGGCAGCTCGGCGGGCCCCAAACCTCACGGTTGTTTTTGCCAATGCGAACGAACCGCTGCCCTTTGCTGACGACTCCTTTGGCCTGGTTCACGGGCTCGACACACTCCATCGGTACGACACGAGTCCCTTGATGGGCGAGTGTCTCCGGATTACTTCAGCCACTGCCCCCATCATCTTCCCCCACATCCATTTGACCAACAGCGAACCAGATCCCTTCTTCGAACGTGGCTGCACCCAGCTCCACGGTTCGGTATGGGGCGAGTATCTCGATCACATATGCCATGGGACAGGACGTTCGGCCTGGGTCCTCGCCGAACAAGATCTCTACCCCGCTACTGAATCTCGACCGCTCATCGACAGCCGCAATACACCGCACTACAACGGGTTTGTTGTTATTGGCCCGTCTTCGTGGGGAGGCGTCCGGCTCAACAAGCCCGACCCCACAACTGAACCCGATGCGTTCCTGTTCGCCAACCCGCTCGTGACCGTCGAGGCCGCTACGGGACGTGCCTGGGTCGACCCGGCCGCACTCTCGGGCACGGTCGAACATATGGTCAATCGTCACCCAGTCGCCCTGGCTGCGCTCGAACCAGCGACCTCACGAAGACTGACATCGACCGAATGTCAGATCTTGAGCCATGCCGAAACACCGGCTCGTCTCAGCGATATCGCCGCACGGCTCGACATATCAAATGATGCACTTGTTGCGGCATCCCGGCAGCTCGTCGCAGACAACGTCCTGCAGATCGAAAAGGTCTCCCAGGCAATGGCAGAACTGCAGGGCCACTATCGATCGTTGAAGCCACAACGCCGGAACACCTTCGGTGCACTGTGGGAATCGTTGCCGATTCGTTATGCATCCACCGAAGTCCTGCATGGTTCTGACGGAAGCCTGTTCGGCTTCGATGACGTCGACACGCTTGTGCAGGCTGTTCGCCACTGGTTTACAGACCATGGGTTGGCGAAGGGTGATCGGGTCGCCTTCCTGGCCACCGGTCATCTCGAGTATTGCATCTCCGTGTGGGCGGCCTGGTTGTCCGGGCTCGTAGCGGTCCCGCTGTCCGCGGACCTTTCGGATGAACATGTCGTCGAAGCATTTGACCAGCTCGCGGTAAAGGCGGTGGCGTGCGATCGAGCGAACACGAGACGCGTGCACAACCTACGCGGCGATCGCCCGTACATAGTGTTCGATCCGACTGATGTTCCTGAGAACTCGGACCGGTATTTTATCGACGAAGTTGGACCGCTGATCGAGCAGGCCCCGTTACCCGAGCCCGATATCACAGGTTCTGATGATGCAGCGATCATCTACACCTCCGGAAGTTCCGGCGCCCCAAAGGCGGTTCGTCTATCCGTAGGGTCGCTGCTTCATACCGGTGCAGTGATGGGGGATGTGCTCGGCCTGCGTAACGGAGATCGACTGCTCTCACTTGCTCCCGTTCACACGATGTCCGGCCTACGGAATCCGTTCGTCACGGCGCTGTCTCGGGGCGCAACGACGGTGATAGCACCAGAATCTGCGGCCTCGGCTCTGAGCATCGTCGACGCATGCTATACGTACGGCATCAATGTGCTGACGACAGGACCAGTGTTCCTCGACCGCATCGCGTCGCTGGTGGAACGCCTGAAACGCCAACTACTTCCCGAGCTGCGCACAATTGCCACGACCGCCGACCGACTCGATCCAGAGTCGAGCATCGCAGTGCAGGAAATCCTCGACGTCCAGATCGTCGACTACTACGGGCTGACCGAAACCGGTGGTGTTGTGCTGGCGGCGGTCAAAGGTTGTGAGGGCGACCTCGGTATACCTGCGGGTGCTGTCGTCGAGGTCCACCAGAACGACACTCGCGTAGACCCGGGTACCGTGGGTGAAATCAGAGTCAGCGGCCCATCAGTGATGAGCGGTTACCTGGGCGATGCGGCGGGGGTACGATTCGAAGCGGGTTGGGTTTACACGGGCGACCATGGGGTGAGCCATGAGGACGGCTCTATCAGCCTGCTTGGCCGCATGAGTGATCAGCTTAAGCGCTCCAACGGGGAGATCTATCCGCACGAACGCGTGTTGGCAGCTCTGGAATCTCGTGAGGACATCGAATACGCAACGGTCTTTGTCGAGCCACAATCCCGCCAGCTCGTGCTCCAACTCACGGGGTCGACGGTGGATCGGGCCGAGATCAGGATGTGGTTAGAACAACAGTGTGGAACCGAAGGTATGCCCGACCGCCTCTCCATCAACGACAAGAAGTCATAAGAAATGTCAGATACACATAGCCAGTTGGCCAGCCCGCGCGCGTGGTTGGACGCAGGTCGCAAACAGCTTGGACCGAGGTCGCGATTCTTAGTTGCGGGTGACACCACACTGACCTACGGCGATATCGATGAACACACCACCAAATTCGCCTCTTACCTGGACCAGCTTGGCGTCGCACCGGGTGACCCAGTCATGGTGATCTCCAATGACCCGATTGCGGTTGGTCAACTCAGTCTTGCCATCATCCGGTCAGGTCGGTGTTTATGTGTTGTCGACCCGGGTGGCACGCCTCGAGAGATCCGCGCCTCGCTTGTGGTCGTCGAACCAGCGCTCATCTTCGCTCGTGGCGACGAGATCGATCGGTGCGAACTTCGTCAAGACTGCGTCTGGACGGTGGTCGAGCTAGGCGCAAAACCAGCCAAGACCCTCGCCAATCGGCTGTTTGCCAAGCGTGACTCAACCGCCGACAAGACCAGCTGGCCCGCCGTAATCGACAACTGTTCGGCCGCCTCGGAACTGCCTGACCTCGATCCAGAACAGTGCGCACTTATTGTGTTCACGTCAGGTTCGACAAGCAGACCCAAGGGCGTCGAGTTGAGTTTGCGCGCGATCCTCACGCATTTCGAAACCCTCGATCACGTGTTCGGGTTCGCTGGTTCAGTAGTCCACAATGTGCTGCCGCTATCGCACGTGGACGGACTCATCGAGGGTCCGTTGATGACGTACTTCAACGGCGCAACGTGGGTCCGGCCCATCGATTTCTCGGTTGCAGCGATTCCCGAACTCCTCGATTCGGTCTATCGCCACCAAGTCACGCACATGCTCGTCGTGCCGACGATGTTGGCGCTCTATGACCGCCTTGCCTCAGACATGCCCGATGCCTTCGACACACCTGACTTCCAGATGATCGTGTCCAGTGCCGGCCCATTGCCCACGGCGCTTTGGACCCGTTTCGAGTCCACCTTTGACACGGTCGTATGCAACTCCTACGGCTTGTCCGAGACCGTCACGAGCAGCATCGCGAGTGGCCCAGAGTCCAGCGGAACTCGACGGGTTGGCACCATCGGTCGACCAATCGGTTGTGCGGTTGAGCTCATCAACGAGGACGGCGCCCCGGTGCCAGAGGGACAAATCGGCGAGATCGTGATCACGGGAGACCATCTGTTCAGTCGCTATCGAAACGACGAAGTCAGCACTACCAAAGTGTTGACAGACCGAACGTTTCGTACCGGCGACCTTGCGATCCGCGATGATGACGGCTTTATCCAGCTTCGGGGGCGCAAGAGTTCCATGATCGTGCGGGGTGGCCGCAATATTGCCCCGGCCGAGATCGACGCGGTAATCGGGCAACTCGCTGGGGTCGTGCAGTCCGCCACCACGGGCATTGATGACCCGATGTGGGGCCAGCGAGTCGAAACGATCATCATCACCGAAGATACGGTGAGTAGTGAAGATGTCGTGACACACTGCCGCCGCCTGTTGAGCCCCCATAAGGTTCCTCAGCGCGTTCTTCGCGTAAACGAGATGCCGCTTACCCCCAGCGGCAAAATCGACGCCGCTGGTGTCAGGGACCGGCTCAGTGGACCAAGACACGAACAGAATGACCACAGCAGCGACATCGACGATGTTGTGCTTCGTGCTGCAGCCCGGATCTTTGGTGTCTCCGAGGCTGATCTCTCACTCTCGTCGACCATCGACCAGGTCGATGGCTGGGACTCACTTGCCCATCTCGACCTCGTTGGGGCCATTGAGGACCATTTCTCGATCATCATGAGCAATGCTGACATCCTGGGCATCCGGAATCTCGGCGACGCATCCGTCATCACACGGTCACATAGGCCGTGAGCCAGCGGATCTGCTCCCCAATCGTTGCCGCGTGGTTGGCGTGTTTGACGATCTTGCTCCTCGTATCTAGCGCGACGGGTCTCTTCTTGCCACCCGAATCCGACTTCGAGCGGCACGCCCTTGCAGAACTAGACATCTTCGACGCAAACGACTCGTCAGCCACGCGGCTCGTCATCCTCGGCGACTCGTTGATGCAAAACGCTACTCGCCAAACACCGACATTCAGTGACCGGCTAACCACTGCTGGACTTGACGTGGCGATCGTCAATCTTGCAGCATCCGGTCGTCGATTCAGTTCGTACAGAAACATCCTCGACGACGTCCTGGCCACGAGGCCCGACGTCATCGTTATACAGCCAGACTTGCTGAGAGGCGGCGGGCCCGAGCACGAATTCAGTATCCAGCGACGACTACGAACTTTATTTCCCGGAGGCACGGACTATTCCGCACCCTACTGTCGGTCTCGCCCTAGATATCTGCCGAGCCTCATCTCCGACATTCCAAGACGTGTCGCGCCGAGCAATGACGCATTCGACGACGCCCTGGCCTTCTTTACAGAAGCTGAATCTCTCGGCGTTGAAATTTTCCTGCTTTCGGTCCCCCGCAGCACAAGTGCTGAGGTTCCGACGAGTGCACATACCGAGGCATTTCGTCAACGGGTTCAAGAAGCGTTGGGCGACAGGTCCAATCTCACCATCGGCCCGAGCCTCACCGTTGGCGACAGCGAATTCTACTGCGACTTCGCCCATCTCAACCCAGCGGGACAGCAGCTCTTCCTTGACCAGCTCATCCCCAAGTTTGGGGCCTACCTAGAGACACTGAACACCAAATGATGGTTGCCGCCCCATGACACTCAGCATTTGTGGGTTCACCCTCGTCTTCCTCCTCTATTGGACCGTTCCAAGCCGGTGGAAAGAAGTCGTACTCATTGCGGCGGGGGTAATAGGACTAAGCTGGTATTCACCATCAGCAGCCCTCGCAACAACCTCGCTGGTGATAGTCGTCTGGGTGGGCCTACAGCGGCCAAAACGTCCACTTGATCTTGTGAGCGTCGCTCTGGTCGCCACCGCGTTTCTGACCTACAAGCTGTTTGCAAACGGCGGTCCGTTCGAACGTCCACTCATACTCGTTGGATTTGCATACGCTGTGCCACGCGCTGTGCACGTTTTGCTCGACGCCCGATATCGAGGCACACAAAGACCCTCACTTCGAGTCTTCCTGGCCTACTTTTGGTTCTTCCCAACCCTCGCGATTGGCCCGATTCACCGACTCGACGAATTCGAGCGTGAGATTCGTCGCCGGCGCCTCGATATTCAACAGATCGGCCTTGGACTTGAGCGAATCCTGGTCGGCCTGGCTTCGGTGAAGCTGATTGCGGACTGGCTGGTCTCAAGCCGTCTGGACATCATTCTTGGAAATTTGGCAGTCACTCGTGACGGCGCAGCCGCATTCGGTCGTTCAATCCAGTACGGCTTGAACCTGTACTTCCAGTTTGCCGGTTGGACTGCCGTCGCGATCGGCATGGCCGCAACGCTAGGTATTCGTGTAGCCGAGAACTTCCATCGACCGTTCGCTCAGCCGAATCTCGCCGCGTTCTGGCGTAGCTGGCACATCACTTTGACCAGATGGACGAACTCCTATGTGTTCCAGCCGGTGGCGGCGCAGACCAGGCGACCTTTCCTTGCAATCACTGCAACCATGTTTTCGATTGCGCTCTGGCACGAGTTCTCGGCACGCTATGTGTGTTGGGCATGCTGGCATGCAGGCGGCTTGCTCGCCCATCGCATGTTTCGACGACTTACGAATCGCTTCGAATGGGGAGCATGGATCCCGGCACCGGCTGTCAGGTTAGTTAGTACCTCACTAACTGTCTCGTTCGTTTTTCTCGGATTCACCATTACTCGCGTCGCATCTATCGGTGATGCTTTCGACGAATTTCAGACAATTTTCACCGGAAGGTACCTCTGATGTACCGCACGCCTCACACCACGGCCAGTAAGGAAGTAAGCCCATGATCTTCGACTGGTGTCAACGACACTTTCCAGGCTCCTTGGCGTCGATCATCTGCGGGGCCGTCTACGCAAGCCTTATCGTTGCGGTCTGGGTCCGGTGGGAAGCCCCGAGCGCAGCCTTCAGGTACGCCGGGTTCTAGCCCGCCTGACAAGAGTCCACTAGTCGCCCTTCGAGACATCGGCGCGGGTGCCGAGCCCTATGTCGACTGACTGGGAGTTGCCCCGTCGTTCGAACTCGATGTTGATGATGTCGCCGGGGTCAAGGCGGCGGATGATGCGGGCGACGTCCTCGGGGGTGGCGACCGCTGCGCCGTTGATGCCGACGATCACGTCGCCGTCTTCGAGACCAGCACGGTCGGCGGCTGATCCTTCGAAGACGTCGATGATGAAGACGCCGTCGCCGGTGGTGACACCGGCTTCGTCGCGTTGGGATTCGGGAACAACAGCCAACGAGCGACTCGAGGCACCAAACCATGCGGTGTCGGGTGTGAGCGACGCGTCGCCCTCGGCAAACCCTTCGAGGAAGTCCATGACCGAGTCGATCGCAATAGCAAACCCGACGTTTTGGGAGCCTTCGATGATGGCGGTGTTGATGCCGATGACCTCGCCGGCAGCATTCACGAGTGGTCCGCCGGAGTTGCCAGGGTTGATGGCGGCATCGGTTTGCAGCAGGTTGTCGAAGCTCAGTCGGCCGGCCTCGATCTGGCGGTTCTTGGCCGACAGGATGCCGAGCGTGACGGTTGGGTCGCCGCCTAAGCCCAGGGCGTTGCCAATCGCTAGAACAGGGTCACCGACCAGCAGTTGTTCGACCGTACCGAGTGTTGCCGGCAGCGTGTCTGTCACACCTTGCACCTGGATGAGTGCTACATCTTCGGCCACGATGCTGGACACGATGGTAGCGGGAGCGCGGGTGCCGTCGAAGAAGACGACTTCGACCGTGTCAGCATCTTCGATGACATGTGCGTTCGTGAGGATCAAGCCGTTCCTGTCAATGACGATCCCGGAGCCAGAGCCGCCGAAGACACCGCGGAAATTCTCGACATTGGTTTCGATTGCCACCACCGATGGGGACACGACGCCGAGCACCCCTTGAACGTCGAGAGCCTCGCCCCGCAGGCTCAGGTTCGCGCCGCCAACGACACCACTACCGCCGCCCAGACTCACGAGTGAAGGCTGGTTGTCGTCGAGCAGCAGGAATGCGCCGATCACCGATGCGGCAACAACCAGCGCTATGGCTGAGGCCAGCGCTGCGAGCGGCCACGGATTGATCCACCATGGATCGTCGCGAGGCTCGCTGATGACCGCAGCGTTCGAGTTGGGGTTCGGGAGCGGCGCATACAGGTTGTGCGCGGGGTCATAGGTCGGCGGAGTCGCTGGCAAGGAACTCAGCGGGTTGCCGTCGCCGGTGCCGAAGTACGAAGGCGTCTCGGTGGGAGGGGTATCAGGGAAGTCGGCCACGCTCCCCCATCATCGCCGAAAATTGACCAGATCACCACGCGGCTGGGCAATCTGAGTCGGAAGGGACGTGGGGTCAGCGGGGATCCATACGCGCACGGTCGTAGGCAGCCATGGTGGCCATCGCGTGTTCGGTTGTGAGCCGGGCGAGCACCCGAGTCTTTGGGTCAAGACAGGTGGCATGCAATATCTGTGGCGGGATCGATGCAATCCCCCGATAGCGGTCAACGTCTCGACCGTGGATGCCGCGGTCATCGAGCTGCGCACAGACATCGTTGTACTGGCCGTCGGTCCATACGTGCACCGGTTCCGCGAGCCCTTTGGCAGCGATCTGCCACAGTGGCGGTCGGGCGGCAAACACCGCGCCAGCTCGCAGCAGCGGCGCCATGTACCTATGGAGGAACAGCAACAGCAGGGCCCGACTGTGGATGCCGTCGGCGTCGGGGTCGAAGGCCAGAATCACCCGCTCATAACGCCGGCGATTCAGCACGAAGCCGTCGCCAAGCCCTGCGCCGATCGCGTCTCGCACACCCATCAGCGGCGCGCTCGCTTCGATCCGGATCTGTGAGCTGGTCAGCACGTTCTGCGGTTTGCCCTGCACCGGCAGAACAGCCTGCCATTCAGGTGATCGCACGACATTGAGGGCATTCGCTGCGGAAATTCCCTCGGCGATAATGAGTTCGCTGCCAGGTGTAGGCCAGTGGAGCTGGCAGTCATCGAGCTGATCTGGCAGGACATCCCGCATCTTGTCGGCCACACACCGAGGCTAACAAGAAACTCTTGCCATGCTGAGATCGTTGCAACGGCAACAATTCGCGCCGAAAATCGGCAGAAATCGTACGTTTACGCTCGCTTTCGCAGTGGTATGGCTTACTAGTTCATGTAAGCGACGTAGATGGAGACAACTCGTGGACACGTCTTGGATGGCAGAAGGCAATTGCGCAGGCCAGGCTCCCGACCTTTTCTTCCCCAGCGATGGGGTTGGGGTTGAGGTAGCCAAAAAGGTCTGCATCGGCTGCCCATCGACAGAGGCATGCCTTGAGTACGCCTTGACCTACCGCATCGAACATGGTGTGTGGGGTGGCTGTTCCGAGCGCCAACGACGTCGCATTCTGAAGGCACGCCGCCTAGCTGTGCAGAGCGAAGCGGTGAATGCTTAGGTAGAGGTCCTCCCGCCTTCACCGACAGATCGGGCACGCCGTGCAGGGCGTGCCTCGATCGCGTTTTGGGGAAGCCTGTCTGCTTCCCCACTGCCGTGGCCCATGCTCGCCGCCGCTTCGGCCTGCCCCGGCTGTTTCGGCTCTTGTGTCCGTGGTTACTAGGAACATGTGAAGTGCGCCAATTAGTGTTTGGCAATGCACGAAGTAGTTATTGTCGAAGCTGGCCGTTCACCTGTGGGTAAACGAAATGGATCACTGGCGGGAGCGCATCCGGCCGATGTCCTTGGTCCGGTGATGATGGAAGTCATCAACCGAGCTGGCATCAAGTCCTCTGACGTTGGTCAGGTCGTAGGCGGCTGCATCAACAAGGTCGGCGCTCAGGCAATGAACATCACCCGCACCGCGTGGCTGAGCCATGGTGGCGCCGAAGAAGTCGCCGCCACCACGATCGATGCCCAGTGCGGCTCGTCTCAGCAGGCGGTCAATCAGGCCCATGCATTGATCGCCTCTGGTATCGAAGACGTCGTGATGGCGTGCGGAGTCGAGGCCATGAGCCTGCTTCCTATTGGTTCTGATGCCTTTGCCGGCAAGAAGGCCGGGCTCGGCAGCCCTATGAGCCGGACCTACTTTGGCCACTATGAGTTCATCAGCCAGTTCGAAGGTGCCGAGCGCATCGCCGAAAAGTACGACATCACCCGCAACGACACCGACCGTTTCGGTCTGCAATCACAAGAACGGGCTGCGGTAGCCGTGGCCGAGGGCCGCTTCGAAACCCAGATCATTCCGGTCGATGCGCCGGTGCTCGACGCCGACGGCAACAAGACCGACGAGACGATCACCGTGACCCGCGACGAAATTCCTCGCGACACCAGCCTGGAGAAGCTCGCCCAACTCAAACCAGTCGCCCGCGAAGACGGCGTGCACACTGCTGGGTCCTCGTCGCAGATCGCCGATGGCGCCAGCGCGGTGCTGATGATGAGCGCCGAGAAGGCCAAGGAGCTCGGCGTGAAGCCACTGGCTCGCATCGTGCAGAGCGCGCTGGTTGGTTGTGACCCAGTCCTCATGCTCGAGGGCCCCATCCCCGCAACTCGCAAGGTGCTCGAAGCCGAAGGCCTCACCGTCGACGACATCGATGTGTTCGAGATCAACGAAGCCTTCGCCTCGGTCGTGCTTGCCTGGAGCAAGGAACTGGGCCCCGACATGGACAAGGTCAACCCCAATGGCGGCGCCATCTCACTTGGTCACCCACTGGGCGGCACTGGCTGCTTCTTGACCACCAAGGCAGTGCACGAGCTGCAGCGCACCGGCGGCCGTTACGGCGTCATCACCATGTGTTGTGGTGGCGGCCTGGGCACCGGAACACTCATCGAACGCCTCTGAATTGTTATGTCCCCCTGGGGAGGTAACAATTCAGATGACACTTTTAGGTAGCTGAGGCTCGCATCGCGAAGGCGCCCACGATGGGGCCGGGGGCGAGCATCATGAAGGCAAAACCCCAGTTCGACGCGTCTCGGACCACGGGGACCAGGAAGATCGTGAGCACGGTGAGCACGAAGCCGATAGCGAGCTGCAACGTGAGTGCCGTGCCAACAGATTGCGGTTCGACGACTTCGGTGACGATGGTTGAGAACTGTGCGCTATCAGCGACCACCCAGAAGCCCCAGACGAGCCCGACCATGAGTACGAACGCCGGTGGTGCACCAACAAGGAAGCCGGTGACAAGCGAAGCCAGAGCCGACCAGCGCATAGCTAGTTCGGCAGCGCTTGAGCGTTGTTGTCGGTCGGACAATGCTCCGACATAGACCGAGCCGAATGCGCCGATGCCGATGGTGCCGAACGCAGCGATGCTCGCCGACCGCTGGTTGGTGAACACATCGCCATAGAAGGCTGCGATCCACGCCCACATCGCATAGAGCTCCCACATATGGCCGAAGTAACCCAGGCTCGCGAGACGAAACTCGCGATTGGCGATAACAGACCGCAGCTTGGCCGGGTCAAACGGAGCTGCTTTGGTGGCGTAGGGGCCATCGGAGCCAAGTCGTTCGGCAAACAAGCCACCAACCAGGGTGAGTAACGAAGTGGCGCCGATCACGACCTGCCAGTCGAGCTCACCAATGCCATTGATCAAGTGGGGCAGCGCAGAACCCAGGGTGAGCGCACCGATCATGACGCCGAGTGCGTGCCCCCGCCCGGCCCGGTACCAGCTCGACATTGCCTTGAGTGCAGGTGGATAGACGGCGGCCAAGAAGACCCCGGTCATGAACCGGGCGCCCAGTGCTGGACCATAGGCGTCGAGCGGAATGATGGCGGCATTCGCAATGGCGGCGCCGGTGGTGCCGATCAACATGAGACGTCGGGGCGGGATGCGATCTGCCAGATTCGCCACCGATGAGCCAGCGGCACCGACGACAAAGCCGAGCTGGAGCACGATGATCAGCCAACTCTTCGCGGCCGATCCAAGACTCCACTCGACGGTCAGCTGGCCAAGCACTGCTGCGGTTGAGAACCATGTTGACATTGCGAGCACCAACGCCAGCGCAAGTATCCGCAGTTCACGACGTTGGCCGATCGGGCGTTCCTCAGCCTCGACGTCGGGAGAGTCGTTCGCAGGAGGGCGTGGCATGGGTGCTCAGATCGGACAGGCGGTGAGTTGGTAGGTGCGTAGCCGTTGCTGCAGTGTCCACAACAAAAGGCCAACAGCGGCCATTCCCACAACGGGCTGGACAGGGGCCCACCAGCTCAGGGCACCTGACGTGCCGACGAGTGCAACAACTGCTTGATTGCAGACAGGACAGCCGACAGCCAGAAAGGACACGAACCCTGACCACAGGGTTCGGCGTTCCTGCGTATCGGTCGCCGAACTCGCAGGGGGCCGAATAGCAAGCACTAGTCCGATCAAACCAGCGGTGACCGCCAGGATCACATAGTCGATCGGACGGGGCGGCACCGGGCGTCCGAAGATGGGGTTGTCGAGCAGGTCCGATGGAATTGCGATCACAAGCGCGGCAACAACCGTAAATGGAAGTGCCCGCAGCCATGTGGCGGCGGGCAAGGCCCGAAGGCCGTCTATAAGACTTGCTGAATTGTTAGGCGCTACCAGAACACGAGTCACCTGCTGGCCAGCTTCGACCGATCAGGCGGTGTCGTCGTCGAGACCTTCGGACACACCTTCTTGGAACTCTTTTTGCGCTTGACCAATCGAACGAGCGAGCTTTGGCAGCTTGGCGCCGCCAAAAACGACAAGAACGATGACCAAAACGATGATGAGCTCTGTTGCCCCGAGATTCATAGTCGTGAGCCTAGCCCGAGAACGCCGGTGCGACCCGGCGGCCGGTCTAGGCGCTGGCGATCTCGGTAAGAGCTGCTTGGCGGCTTGCGTTGCGCTGGCGACGGATGCGGCGTCGTTCACGCTCGCTCATGCCGCCCCAGATGCCGAACTTCTCGCTATTCGCAAGTGCGTACTCAAGGCAGTCGTTTTGCACGACGCAGTTGCGGCAGACCTCTTTGGCTTCGCGCGTGGAAGCACCTCGCTCAGGGAAGAACAAATCGGGGTCAACGCCCAGGCAATTTGAGAACTCTTGCCACGAACGATCAAGCATGTCTTTGCGACGCATTGCGCCTCCTCAAAGGGAATCCACCCTTTGTAATTACAACGGTGTCATCATTGTGTCAGCGGGAATGCCAAAAGTGCAAGGCCGATCTGGCTTTTTGCGTGCTTTTTGGCCTGTTTTTGCGGTTTTCGTCGCAAAACCGCCCAATCTTGCACCTTTCTCGTCGTTGTTGACCCCAATTAACACCAACAACATGAGCAACAGGGCTGTTTTGAGGAGCGAATGAACTCCGCTACCTTCAGGCAATGACCACCCAGCGTGACCATGATTTGGTCGTACTCATCACCGGTGCCTCCAGCGGAATCGGGGCGGCGACCACACGTGCCATGTGTTCTGCAGGTATGACCGTGCACGCCACCGCCCGCCGAGAGCAACGGTTGCACGATCTCGCGGCCGAAACCGGCTGCATTCCTCATGTGTTAGATGTGTGCGACGCTGCCGGCGTGAAATCGCTGATTGCCGAGATCGGGACGGTTGACATTTTGGTCAACAACGCCGGCCTGGGGCGGGCCTGGGGTTCACTCACCGAGGCCACCTACGACGACATCGAAGTTACGGTTTCGACAAATGTCACCGCTGCCATCCATATGGTTCAGGTCGTACTTCCTGGAATGATCGCTCAGGGCTCGGGCCACATCGTCAACGTCGGTTCGATGGCTGGGTTATATCCGCTGAGTTCAGCGCTGTACGGCGCGACCAAGGGCGCCATGCATCGGCTGTCGACCAATCTGCGGCTTGAACTTCAGGGAACCGGCGTGCGGGTGACCGAGATCTGCCCCGGCAGAATCCAAACCGAGTTCTACCAGATCGCTATCGACGACGAACAGGCACGCACCGCCGTCCTCGACACCGGTGCTGCCGAAATCACCGCGGCCGAATGCGCTGACACCATCCTCTACGCAGTAAATGCGGCACCTCACATCAATATCAATCGGATCGAACTGCAACCCACCGAGCAGACCTACGGCGGCAGTCAGTACGCGCTACGAAAGAATCGACCATGACCTTGGCCGAGGGCACATTCACCGGAAAGGTGATTGTTATCACCGGCGCTGCTTCAGGCATGGGAGCCGCTTGCGCGCGACTGTTTACCGAACTCGGTGGCACCGTCGCCATCATCGATATCGACGAGGAGCGAGCGAATCAGGTTGCTACTGAGATTGCGGCCGACGATCCCATCATCGGCGATATCGCCGACAGCAACTTCTGCGTCCAGGCGATCGATGCGATCACCGAGCGCTACCAGCGACTCAATGTACTCGTGAACGCTGCCGGCACGATTCATCGGGCCGATGCCCTTGGAACCAGCGACGACGATTGGCGCCGGGTTATGGGCGTGAACATCGACGGCATGTTCTACCTCAGCCGGGCTGCAGTCGCCTACATGTCAGAACAAGGACAAGGCACCATCATCAACTTCGGCAGCATCTGGGGTGGCGTGGCGTCTACTGGTTCGACTGCCTACTGCGTGTCAAAGGGCGCCGTGCATCAACTCACTCGGGCCATGGCGCTTGATCATGTGCACCAGGGGATACGGATCAACGCGGTGGCACCAGGCGAGGTCCGAACACCTATGTTGTCCAGCCAGCGCGCCTCTCCCCCGTCCGAGGCCGATCTCCAAGCCCTTGCCGACGCGACCATCCCGATGAAACGTCTGGCTGAGCCACGCGAGATCGCGAACGTCGTCGCGTTTTTGGCCAGCGACGATGCAAGTTATATGACTGGCGAGATCGTGCACGTCGATGCGGGGTACACCGCGCGGTAACGACCGGAGCGTTGCGTTTAACGGCGCCCGGTGCGCATCGCCCGTTTGTGCTCGACAAAGTCGACTAACACATAGTCACCCAGGTTCTGAGGTGTCGTAAAGAATGCACGTCCGCCGTTGAGCTGGGTGATCTTCTCGATGAATCGTGTCAGATACGGCGTGGCATCGAGCATGAAGACGTTGATCCGGATGTCTTCGCGAGTGCACCGGTTGACTTCGATGAGAGTCTTGTCGATCGTCTCTTGGATCGGTGGATAGTTGAACTGTGGCCGGCCGTAGTCGTCGAGATGTGCCGTGGGCTCGCCGTCGGTGATCATGATGATCTGTTTCGTACCCGTCTGCTTCGAGAGCATGTCGCGGGCCAACATGAAACCATGCTGCATGTTCGTGCCGTACACAAAGTCCCATTGCACGCCTGGCAGCTTGGTCGGCTCGATCACCGTGGCGACATCGCTGAAGCCAACGACGCCTAGATAGTCACGGGGATATTGCGACGAGATCAGGCCGTACAACGCCATGGCGACCTTCTTGGCCGGAAGGAAGTTGTCACGCATCGGCATGGACAGCGACATGTCGAGCATGAGCACGGTGGACGATCGCACCTGGTTTTCGGTCCGTTCGACCTCGAAGTCGTCGGGCGTGAGCTGCACCGGCGTGCCGCCACCGGTGCGGGTGATGGCGTTGCGAATCGTCTTGCCAATATGGAGGTTGAACGGGTCGCCCCACTCGTACGGCTTCGTCGTGTACTCGCGTTCGTGGCCCTGGCCCGACTCGTGCAGTTCGTGGCGACCAACGGTGTTCTTGGCCAGCTTGGCGAACAGGTCAGATAACGCCTGGTTGGCTATACGACGAATGGCTCGGGGAGTTAGCTCGAGTTTGCCGTCGTTGTTCTCGACCAGGCCAGAGTCTTCGAGCATCTTCGACAGCTGGCTGAGTTGCTCGAGCGAGTTCGCTGCATCGTTGCCCATGAGCTCTCGGGCCCGCTCGATATCAACTTCGGCCAGGGCCCCTGGATTTGTGGTTCCCCGGAGCAAGTTCTCGAGCTGGTCAAGATCGTTGAGGTCGCCCATCATGTCCATGGCTGAACCCATGTCGAGCGGATCGAATCCCGAGAAGTCATACGACTGCTGCCAGCCGGCGTCGGGGAACATCTGCTGCAGGTTTTGACCAAGCTGATCGACCTGCCACTTCAGATCCATGTCTTCGAGCAGCTGGTCAGACAGGGCCTGCATTTGTGCCCGCTGCTCGGGGGTCATCGAGTTCATCATGGCCTGGGCGGCGGCCATACGTTGGGCCATGACCTCGAGTAGCTCGTCGAGTGTCTCGGGGTTCTCGGGGAAGAAGTCGCCGAACTTGTCCATGAAGCCGTCGAAGTCAGGTTCTTCGCCACGTTGGCGCTGGTCGAGCATGTTGTTGAGCTCAGACATCATGTCTTTGAGCCGTTCCATGTCTTCGGGTGACATGTCGCTGACGCCTTCGGCCATCTCGTCGAGCTGGCTTTGCATCAGCTGCTCGCGCAGTCGATCCATGAGATCGTCGAAGCGTTGTTGTGCGTCGGCGGACTGGAAGTCGTAGTTCTCGAGCCCTTTGACCTGGCCGGCGAGGTCTTGCGGGAGCAGGTCGAGCTGGATGTTCTTCTCGGTGACCGAATTTTGGGTCAGGTCGTTACGACGATCATCGCCCGAGTTACGGGCCTCGTCGGCCAGGGCCTCGAGTGCAGAACGTTCCTCGCTGACCAGTTCGCGCAGTTCTTGAGCGATTTCGTCGTAGACACCGCCCAGGTCGTTGTTTTCGAGCCGTTGGCGACGTTCTTCAGCCAGTTGTTCGAGCAGTTCGCGCAGGCCCTGAATGTGGTTGCCGTCGACGTCGAAACCTTGCTGCAGTAGGTTACGCAGTGCACTATTTGGGTCGCCGTGGTGGATCAGCTCATCACTGAGCTCGGCGAATAGGTCAAACGCGTTGAGGTCAAAGCCGGCTTGTGAGCCGTCCCAGCGTGAGTACGCGTATCGACGCGCTTCGGCATCACGCTTGCGACGGAACCGACGTAACACCATGCGGTAACCCTACGTCAATCAGCGTGTCTCGCCCAGCCGGACGGACAACGTTGAGTCAGGCGATACCGACCATCGCTGCTGCGAACAGCATTACGAGCAGCAGGACGTTGTGAAGATCTTCTAGTTGCACCCCCTGTGATCGGCCCGGTCGGACAGGACATAAGGCTTTCAATCAACAAAGCCCCACGATCCCCCGTAGTGGATACGCAGCGAACGGCGGCGTTTCTGCACGCTCACCTCGATGACGAGGCCGTCTTCACCGGCGGGACCATGGCCATGTTGGCTGAACAGGGCCACCGGACAGTGTCACCGGACAGTGTCACCGGACAGGGCCACCAGGTCGTGCTGCTGGTCGCTACTTGGGGCGAACTTAGTGTTTCCGAGGACTAGGCGCGAGCGACCTGGGGATGCCTTCGTTGCTGATCGACCTGGCCGTCGATTCCCGCACCGTGCTTGACGCAAAACGAAGCGCTCTGGCAGCCCATGCAAGCCGGCTTCCAGCGATGCACCCGCCGTTGCGCTTGGCCAGCAGAACTTCGCTGTGGTCTATGGCTATGAGTGGTATTCGCGCGCTGGCCCACCCGGCGTAATCGATGACCTTCCCTGTGCCGAGAGGCCGTGCGGATAGGTGCGAGCCCAGATGCCTCCAGGCCGATGTTGCCGCTCTTGTTCGCTGCGCTCACGGGCCGCTGGGCCACGGCTCAGCTCGCCCCGAAGCCGAACACGCTCGCCTATCCGCTGACCCTCCTAACACGGAGCGGGCTTGAGTGCGTACCCTTTGCCGTGCATGACCGAGATCGATCCGTATCTAACGTTCGACGCCCAAGCCTGGGGTCGGCTTCGCGCCGCCACCCCCATGACCTTGGACCAAGAAGACATCGAACGGCTCCAAGGCGTGAACGAGCGGCTTTCGATCGACGAGATCGAACGCACCTACCTTCCGTTGTCGCGGCTGCTCAGCCTGTATGTGGGTGCGGTGCAGGACCTGTCGCGTACCACCGATGTTTTCCTCGGCACACCTCCTGACAAGGTCCCGTACCTGATCGGGCTGGCAGGAAGTGTTGCTGTTGGCAAGAGCACGAGCGCCCGCGTATTGCAGACCTTGCTGAGCCGCTGGCCCAACAGTCCCCGGGTTGACCTGATCACGACCGACGGCTTCCTGTACCCGAACGATGCGCTCAAAGAACGTGGTCTGATGGCACGCAAAGGGTTCCCCGAGTCTTATGACCAGCGGGCGTTGCTCGACTGCGTGTCTCGGCTGAAGTCGGGCGAACAGAACATCGAGATCCCGGTGTATTCGCACCTGACCTACGACGTGTTGCCTGACCGTCGCCGCCTGATCGAAGCACCCGACGTGATCATCATCGAGGGTCTTAATGTGCTGCAGACCGGCGCCGCGACCCCCGATGGTCCACGAGTGTTCGTCAGTGATTACTTCGACTTCGCGATCTATATCGACGCTGACCCGGCAATCGTGCGCAACTGGTACATCGAGCGTTTCTTGACGCTGCGTGAGTCAGCATTCGCTGACCCCCGTTCGTATTTCTCTCGTTACGCGTCGTTGAGCGACGAGGAGGCCGTCGAAACCGCCTCTGGTATCTGGGACGCCATCAACGGCCCGAACCTGGTCGAGAACATCGCACCCACCCGTGACCGGGCCGACCTGGTGCTGCGCAAGGGCCTGAATCACGATGTCGAAGAGATTCGCCTTCGCCGACTCTGATTCCGACGGCGACTTGCCGTCGCTACAGTCGCACCGTGCGAGTACTTGTCACCGGAAGCGCTGGACAACTGGGCACCGACGTTGTCCTTGCCTGTGAGGCTGCCGGCGACGAGGTCATAGGCCTGAGCCGCGCCGAACTCGACATCAGCGATTTGGGCGCTGTGCGTCGAGTTGTTGACGAGGTCAGGCCTGACGCGATCATCAATTGCGCGGCGTGGACTGCCGTCGACGACTGCGAAGCGGATCCTGAGCGGGCTGACAGAATTAACCATCAGGGTGTGGGCTACCTTGCCGAAGCCAGCGCAGCGGTGGGTGCCCATCTGGTGCAGGTCTCGACCGACTATGTCTTCGATGGCACGAAGTCCTCGGCTTATACCGAGCGCGACACCCCTAACCCTCAGAGTGTGTACGGCGCCACGAAGCTGGCAGGTGAACGCGCTGCTGGCCCCGACGCCACTGTCGTGCGTACCTCATGGATGTGCAGCGCTCATGGCGGCAACATGGTCGCCACCATTCTGCGTTTGGCCGGGGCCCATGATCGCTTGAGCTTCGTGGCAGACCAGCGGGGAAACCCGACCTTCACGTCTGACCTGGCGTTGGCACTTCGCCAACTGGCCGTAGACCGACACTGCGGCGTCCTACATGTCACGAACGCCGAGACGGTTTCGTGGTTTGAGTTCGCGCAAGCGGTTCTCGAAGCGGCCGGTGGCGACCCAACTCGGGTCTCGCCGATTACAACCGCAGAGCTGCTTCCGGCACGCCGAGCGCCACGACCAGCGAACTCTGCATTGTCGAACGAACTGTTTGCCCAGTGTGGTTATGCGCCGCTTCCGGCCTTCCGAGAAACACTGCCTGCGATCGTTGCTGCCTACCTGCCTGACTAAGGCCGTGGTGCGTGTTCGGTCGCTGTCCATCTGGGCTCGGGCGACCCCGGCGCAGCAACGGCGTGCAGTTCGTTCGAGTGCAGGCGGCGGCACGCGAGTTGACAGCTAGGGTCAGCAACTGTGAAAGGCATTATTCTTGCGGGAGGGACGGGTTCCCGTCTGCATCCCCTCACCATCGGCACGTCCAAACAGCTGTTGCCGGTCTATGACAAACCCATGATCTACTACCCGCTATCGGTGCTCATGCTGGCGGGAATCAGCGAGATTCTTGTGATCACCACCCCGCATGAGAGCGAGCCGTTCAAACGGTTGCTTGGTGATGGGTCTCAATGGGGTGTGTCGATCAGTTATGCGGTGCAGCCATCGCCGGATGGGCTGGCGCAAGCGTTCTTGATCGGTGAAGAGTTTCTCGACGGCCAGGCTGCGGCACTGGTGTTAGGCGACAACTTGTTCTATGGCGCTGGCTTTTCGGCACTGGTCACCCAGGCCGCGGCCAAACCGGTTGGTGGCACGATCTTTGGCTACCACGTGAAGGACCCGCACCGCTACGGGATCGTCGAGCTCGACGCTGCCGGACGCGCACTTTCGATCGAAGAGAAACCCGAGTCGCCTCGCAGCAGTTGGGCGGTGACCGGCCTGTACTTCTTCGATGACCAGGTCGTCTCTGCGGCACGCTCGGTGCAGCCTTCACCGCGGGGTGAGCTTGAAATCACGTCGGTGATCGATTGGTACCTGCAACGGGGCGAGATCGATGTTGCCACCCTGGATCGTGGCTTCGCCTGGCTTGACACCGGCACGTTCGACTCGATGGTCGAAGCGTCAGAGTTTGTCCGCGTCATTCAACATCGCCAAAACCGCCAGATCGCCTGCCTCGAAGAAATCGCTTGGGAAAAAGGTTGGATCGGCGATGATGCGTTGGTGGCTGCGGGCCAGGCAATGGCGAACAACAGTTATGGCCAGTACCTGCTCGGCCTAAAGGAACGGCACTGATGCGCATTCTGGTCACCGGTGGTCGAGGCTTCATCGGGTCTGCCGTCGTTCGCACACTTATTGGCTCGACCGAACACCAGGTCGTGAACGTCGACCGACTCACCTATGCCTCGACCGCTGGGTCGGTCGCTGCGGTCGCCGATGATGCCCGCTACCACTTTGAACAAGCCGACATCTGCGATGCTGCAGCCATGGCCGACATCTTTGGTCGCCATCAGCCCGACGTTGTTATGCATCTTGCCGCCGAGTCACATGTTGACCGGTCCATCGATGGCCCGGGCGAGTTCATTCGCACCAACCTGGTCGGTACCTATGAGCTGCTCGAGGCTGCTCGTGCCGCTGGTGTGCAGCGGTTTCATCACGTGAGCACCGACGAGGTGTTCGGCTCACTGTCTATGACCGACCCGGGCTTCACCGAGTCATCACCTTATGACCCCCGATCGCCGTATTCGGCCAGCAAGGCGGGCAGCGATCATCTGGTGCGGGCATGGGGTGAAACCTATGGAATGCCGATTGTGATCACGAACTGCTCGAATAATTACGGGCCATTTCATTTCCCCGAAAAGCTCGTTCCCCTGGTCACTATCAGGGCATTGGCTGGCGAACCACTTCCGGTGTATGGCCAGGGTGACAATGTCCGCGATTGGTTGCACGTCGAAGATCATGCTCGTGCGCTGATCCAAGTAGCCGAGCATGGCGTAGCCGGCGAGACGTACAACATTGGTGGCAACGAAGAGCGCACCAATCTCGAGGTTGTGCATGCAATCTGTGACCTGGTCGATGAGCTCACGCCGCCGCTTGGCTCGGTGTCTACACGGCGGGATCTCATCGAGTTCGTCACCGATCGTCCTGGCCATGATCTGCGATACGCGATCGATTCCACCAAGATCAAGAACGAACTTGGCTGGGAACCGACCCGATCCTTTGACCAGGGTCTGCGGGAAACAGTGGCGTGGTATCTGGCCAATCAGGCGTGGTGGGGGCCGCTGCGAGATCAGCGGGCAACCGATCGCCGTGGTCTCAGCGACACGCAGAATTCCGGCAACACCACAGAACTCAGCGACACGAAGGAATCTGACTGATGCACGCCGAACCGACAGTTCTCGATGGCGTCGTTGAGTTCACTCCCCGGCGATTCAGCGATGGCCGCGGCTGGTTCAGCGAGACCTGGAACAGCCGAACGTTCCTCGAGGCGGGCGTCGACCTCGACTGGGTCCAAGACAACGAGTCGTTCTCACAAGACGTCGGCACCGTGCGCGGGATTCACTTCCAGAGTGAACCCATGGCCCAAGACAAGCTGGTGCGAGTGGCGCAGGGGAAAATTCTTGATGTCGCCGTCGATCTTCGTCGGTCCTCGAGCGCCTTTGGCCAGTGGGTGGCGTGTGAGTTGTCGGCTGATGCCGGCAATCAGCTGTTGGTGCCCAAGGGGTACGGCCATGCTTTTTGCACGTTGGTTCCCGAGTGCCTGGTGCAATACAAGGTTTCCAACTTCTACTCCACCGAACATGACCGGGCGGTTGCCTGGAATGACCCCACGATCGGCATCGACTGGCCCGACGTCGTCGGCCAAGCAGTCGTGTCGGCCAAGGATCTCGCTGCGCCGTTGTTACACGACGCCCTCGATCTGTTTAGCTAACACCTCGCTGTTTTTCCGGCCAGACGGGCGAGCTAACGCCCAGACTCAGTCCAACGCGAGCAGAAAACGAGAAAGACCAGCCCAGTAGGCCGGTCTCATCACGTTTGGTCGTCGTGTGGGTCAGACATCCAGTTCTTGTTGTTCTCGCCTGCGGGATCCTAGTAACACGAGACCGCCAACACCTACAAGGGCGAAGCCTGCCGCAATGGGGGAGTCGATGTTATTTCCAGTAACTGCGAGACCAGCTCCAAGAACACCGTCAGCCGGGATTTGCTCCGCTGGCACAGATTCGCAATCCGCAACCAGCTGACCCGCAGCTTCAAGGGCATTGTTGATTGCAGTGACTTGGTCGGCTGTGAGGGTGAGCGAGGCACTCGGAGTGAGACCCTCGATGGTCGTTCCTGTAACGGTGATGGTCACTGGACCTGCACACTGCTCAAGAACCGGCAGGGGCACCCGGAGAAGCTGAGTGGCTGGTACTGGGCCGTCAAACGGCGATGATGCCCCTGAGCCGACCACAACATTGGTCGTACATTCAAACCAAATGTCTGGGAACATGATAAGGACATTAGTGCCTTCGACCGTGATCGTCGGCGGAGGTAGATCTTCGCAACCGGTCGGCGGCGCTGGATAGTAGTCGTCGGCGCCTAAGCCTGGGGGCCCGTAGTAGGGTCGAAGATGACCGTAAGGACCCGTTTCGGGTGTTGGCTCACCTGGGCCGGGCCAGACATCCTGGGCTGCGGCCTGCGGTAACGCAACCGCTCCGAGCATCGCGATGACGACAAGTGCAAGAGAAAGGAGTTGTATGAATTTAGAACGCATGCGCGAACCTTGCGTAGGGAATTTTTTGTTACTAGTGATGTTGGTGTGGACAACAAGCCTGACGGCATGGTAGCGCAAGAAATAGTTATTGGGAAACATTTTCTACCTGCACGCTGCACTGAGACACACGTGAACCTTGGTTTCTGGTCGGCGCCCTCTGCACCGATCGCTCCGAACCGGGTAGGACCAGCTCAACAGATCTCGCCGATCTTGGTCACTATCAACGACTGAACCTGGTTTACACGACCGCTACCGTTAGGGGGTGCCCCAGGATCGACCGCTTTGTATTCTCTTTATCTGCACTGCAAACGTCTGCCGGTCGCCGTTGGCCGAGGCCTTTATGGCCAAACACGTTCGAGCAGCTGGTGCCACGATGCAGGTCGCTTCCGCCAGTGTGCACGATCAGATCCGCTCGACTCACCCGCTGGTCATCCAGATTCTCAGCGAGCAACAACTCACGCCGCGTCGCACCAACAGTCAGCCGTTGTCCAACGACCTTGTCAAAGCAGCAGACCTGATCGTGACGATGACGGGCGCGCACGCCATCTCGGTTGCCGGGAAGTTTCGGGACAGCCGAGCCAACGTCTTCGTACTCGATCACTTGGTCCAACTCATGCGCCCGATGGCCGCAAACGAGACACTCGACGATTGGTTGGCCGACATGCGCCGCCAACCTCGGATGTATCCGAACCATCCTGGCGCTCAGGACATCACCGATCCCGTGGATAAGGACGAGGAAACGTTTCGATCGATCGCGGCGCAGATCGATGGGCTCACCGAACAGCTCGCTCGTTCGTTTGTGAGCGGGCCGGCCTAGACCTGCATCTCAGTCCTCGAACGAAACCACGATGGTTTCCGCCAGGTCGAGTTGCTCGCTGAGGGTTACGCCGTCGGCGCCGGTGTAGCTGAGGTGCACGATGTCGTTGTTCACAAGTGGCTGATGCCAGACCGACACGTCGTAGGGCTGGGTGGGATCGACCTGGCCGATGAGTTCGAATTCGATACTTCGACTCACGTTTGGCGAGAGCCCGACCGGGATTTCGTTGCGGTCGTAACCAAATTCTCGCGTGAACCCTTGATCGAATGGCTCGCCGTCGAGTGACAGCATCGAGACTCGGTGGGGCGTGAACAGCGACAGGTAGACCCAGTTGGTGCCGGGTAGGTCTCCGCCCAAGGTGTACTCGGGTGCATCGTCAGGCACCTCTGACAACAGTTCGATGGTGCCTGACACAACGAGACGGCCTGTTTCGTCGACCGTTGCGTCATAGGTGATCTCGCGGTGCAGGTAAAGATCAAGTTTGTTCCGGAGTCCGTTTGTCTGCACGACAGCAAAGCTGTCGGCGGTTTCCCTCTCGTCGGCCGGCCAGCCGAACTCACGTTGCAGCTTGATCGAACGGAGAAACGCATTCTCGTCGGTGTCAAAGGTCGCGACCTGCAGTCGCCCTTGGCGTGCCACCGGGCCAAGTACATCGCCGAGGCGCTCGGGGCCGGGGAGTTGCGAGTCCAACAGGTCATCGAATGCTTGGGCGAAGATCTCGCTTTGTTGCGATTTCAACGTCTGTCGGTTGTCGAGTCGAAACTGCTCGTCGAACAGGAATTCGACGACATTGCCTGCATTGATGGGATGGTCCACGCCGTCGATGCGCAGTGGCCCGGTGAGTTTGAGCAGTGCGCTCAGAGCGTAGGCATCGAGATAGACGAATCCGTCGATGGATCCTCCGGCGATGCCTTCGAATACGTCGCGGGAACCGGCGGCCACGGTGGCCAGGTCGGGTGAGCCGGTGATGTTCTGCGGCCATCGATGCGGACGGGCTCGATCGACGTACCAGCGCGGGTAATCGTCGCGACTCAGTGGCTCTTGGGAACGAGCGAGGTCGTAGAGACCGGCGATCCGGCCGGCATCGATCTGGCGTATCTGGCCGGCATCGAACTCGAGTAATGCCCAGCTTCCGACGAAACCGCCGAACTCGCGGGATTCGGCGGGAGATCCGAACCCGATGAAGTAACGGCGTGGGCCGTCTTGGCCGAGCATGCCGGGCAGCACCCGAGCTGCATCTGCTGCGACCCGCGCCTCGGGCAAGACGTCACGCATCTCGTCGGTCAGCTCTTGCATGCGCGACGCAATCGGCGAAACAAGCCATTCGGACCGGGCGGCGTCGAGTTCGGCGACCCCGGTTTCGAGCAACTCTGCGGTGTTCACCAGGTCGGCTTCCATCGATGACAGAACCGACAGGTCGACGGAGCCTGAGTTCATTGACACCGACGAGATGTCCGCTTCAATTGTCGTCCGTGATGCCTGGCGTGCGATGTCTCGGCCTTGGCTGGTGGCAACAACGACAGCATGACGATGTTGTGCCACAATCGGGATCAGGCGTAGTGGTTGTGCCAGTGGTCCGGCGACGCGGTCTTGTGCTGCACCAAGCGAGTCGGCGGCTGCCTCTAGTTCTGCCACGACTGCCACCGGATCTCCGCCCCGGGCCGCAGACAGTCCGGAGCGGGCAGACGTGATGCCCAGATCGACATCGGCCTTTGCTCGTAACAGCGTGAGACCTCCGACGCTGCACAGAATCACCGAGATCGCGATCGTGGCCCCTGTCGATTGTCGGATGATTTGCCGTCTCACAGCGCTCGAACCCCGATAGCCAAACGCCAGCATCACCATGATTGCCGCGCCGGCAATCAGCGAAGGTGCGCCGAAGAAACCAATGTCGGGGATCCGGAACAGCCCCTGTATAACCAGGCCTGCGGCGACGACACTCATCCATGGACGTCGCGGCCGCAGCACCCCCGTTCCTGTCGCCAGTACGAGTCCGAGCACGACAGGACCCAGCCATGCCGATGCGCCCACAAACACCGCTGCCACGGTCGCAACAAGGATGACGGCCCAGTCGGGTGACGATGCTGCAGCAAAAACAAACAGGGCTGCAACCAATCCCTTGAGCAAGATGTCCCAGGCGGTCAATCCGGTCGGGGCACCGTCAGAAAATGCTGCCGCCACGGCTGCGGCAAGAGCGACCGCTGCAACCAGTTGTGGTCGCACAACACCTCTCGTCTTGCGGCGGCGATGGCTCCGAACTGGGTCGCCTGGTAACACGGCGACCTCATCATCAATCGCTTCAGGCACCAGCCAAGGTTAGCGCCATCCGAGGCTCAGCCAGGTGAGGGCTCTAGTCTGTGTGATCACGCCAGGTCGAGTTGTGTGCACTCGGCCTGCGCT
>ERZ651776.1650-NODE-1650-length-26144-cov-11.663022_pt1 | contig 26144 bp, 20 predicted proteins | sample MGYA00514761_ERZ651776 | MGnify/ENA metagenome assembly ERZ651776 | reverse complement strand
GCTGGTATGACTTCCATCATCGCTACACCCAGGGCGCGAGCGATCATATTATGCCTGCGGATATTTCGCCTGCGCTGCGTCAGCAGCTGTGTGCTGCAGCGATCACCGCGCATCAATGCCTCGGTTGCCGAGACCTATCAAGAGCAGACTTTATTGTGATGGCGGACGACACGTTTGTCCTGCTTGAGGTCAACACCCTGCCAGGCATGACCCCAACCAGTCTTTATCCGGATGGCGCGCGCGGCCAGGGGTATGCATTTGATCAACTCTTGGTGCACCTCGTTGAGCGCGCCTACGCCCGAGGGTGATTGACCCCTAATCGCGCCGCCCAACGACAACAAACCGAGTCAACCCTGACTGGCCCGACTGGACGCAGGCAGACCCATCCTAAGTGGTTATAGGTCGTAGCCCCGCTCATTGTGTTGGGTCAGATCCAAACCTTCGGTTTCCTCGTCCTGCGACACGCGAAGACCTAACATCCTGTCAATCAGTTTGAGTAAAACAAAGGTCACAATGGCGGTGTAGACACCACTAGCAAGCACGCCAATCAGCTGGACCTGAAATTGACTGGCAATGGTCATGCCCTCTGCCAGACCCTGCCCACTAAAGACGCCGAGCCCTGCGCTAGCAAACACCGCAGCGAGCAACGTTCCCAAAGCACCGCCCACACCGTGCACCGGAAACACGTCAAGCGAGTCATCAATTTTTAACCGCTGCTTCAAAAAGACCGTTGCGTGGTAACAAACAAAACCAGCCAGAATGCCTATAACAAGTGCGCCACCTGGGCCGACATAACCCGATGCCGGCGTGATCGTGCCAAGGCCAGCCACCATACCCGTAACGGCGCCCAGCGCGCTCGGGCGACCAAACTTCGTCCATTCACAAGCCATCCAGGTCAGGGCGCCCGCTGCCGCCGAGACATGAGTTACAAGCATTGCCATACCCGCATCGCCATTGGCGGCCAGCGCACTACCGGCATTAAAACCAAACCAACCAACCCAAAGTAGCCCGGCCCCCGTGATCGTCATTGTCATGTTGTGCGGCGGCATCGGCTGATTCGGAAAACCATGCCGTGGCCCCATGACCATGGCAGCAACAACCGCGGCCACACCAGCGGTCACGTGAACGACCGTTCCACCCGCAAAATCGAGGAGACCCATCTCAGAAAGCCAGCCACCGCCCCAAACCCAATGCGTGATTGGCGCATACACAGCCAGAAGCCAAAGGCCCGAGAAAACCAGCATTGAAGAAAACCGCATCCGCTCAGCAAAACCGCCAACAATCAGCGCCGGCGTAATGATCGCAAACGTCATTTGGAACATCGCAAACACGGACTCCGGTATGTCGCCAGCCATTGAGCCTTCCGTCACCGCGCCCATCAAAATGTTATCGAAACCGCCAACGAAGGCATTGCCCTCTGAAAAGGCCATGGAGTAGCCCACAAGCAGCCACAACAGCGACGCAACACACGTCACTGCAAAGCATTGCATCAGGATCGATAAAATATTTTTAACCCGAACCAAGCCACCGTAAAATAAAGACAGCCCTGGCAGCGTCATCATGAGGACCAAAGCCGTGGCGGTTAGGATCCAGGCGGTGTTTGCCCCGTTTAGTCCATCGCTGGCGAAGGTGGTTGATGGTAACAACACGGCCAGCGCGGCTATTTTCCAGATTGGTTTGCTCATAGCTTTTCCCTGCTTTTTCTTAGATGCACAAATTTATGCACAAAATGATTAACCCGCTGTCCAAGACCTTCGCTTAAAACAGCGTCTCATTTCACTCGGAGACATCACGCATCGCTTGGTCTCCGAATAGTTGCCGATCCCTGGCTTCTAAAGCTCGCCTCGCGCCGACTTTAGCGGCCGGCCACCAGATCCTCTGTGAACCAAAATTCTAACGTCTTAAGCAAAGCCTGCCAAGTCAAGCCGGCCAGCCTTCGTCTTGCCTTGCTTGAGGCTAAACGATGCGACAAGTCGTTTCAGTCAAGGATTAACAAACCGTTTCGGCTTGAAATCACAACAGGCAACCCCCACCGTCTGAAACATTGTATATCCCAAGATCCAGCGGAACATTTTACATCCGATGCGGTCTATAGATCGCGCTTAGGTTAACCTTAGCAACCACACCTTAGAATCCTTAAAACGAGTTACCTGCTATGAATCATCTCGCACCGATCCAAGTCCTTAGACAACATCTTTCAGAGCAGATTGTGGGTCAACGCCTCTTGGTCGACCGACTGCTGATGGCCTTACTGGCAGATGGCCATCTACTGGTCGAGGGCGCACCCGGGCTGGCAAAAACAAAAGCCATCAAAACCTTGGCAAATTGCATTGAGGGCTCGTTCCAGCGCATCCAATTTACGCCTGATCTACTGCCATCTGACGTAACCGGAACCGAGATTTACCGCGTTCAAGAGGGGACCTTCGTTTTCCAAGAAGGTCCAATTTTCAATCACTTAGTGCTCGCCGATGAAATCAACCGGGCGCCAGCGAAAGTTCAGTCGGCGCTTCTAGAGGCCATGGGCGAGCGTCAAATCAGCAATGGCAACAACACTATGGCCCTGCCCGAGCTTTTTCTGGTCATGGCCACGCAAAATCCGATAGAGCAAGAAGGCACCTATCCGTTACCGGAAGCCCAACTGGATCGGTTCCTCATGCATGTCTTGGTCGACTACCCAGATGCCGATGCCGAACACAGCATTTTGCGCATCGTCCGCCATGAGCAGCGCGCCAAACAACAATCCGCGCCAGTCGCCCAAAGCCTTGTCACCCAAGCCCAGATTTTCGCTGCCCGGCAGGAAGTACTCGATTTACATATGGAGACTGTCGTCGAAAACTACATTGTCGAGTTGGTTATGGCGACTCGCAACCCGAAGGCCGTCGATCCAGAACTCGCTGATTGGTTAGAATATGGCGCATCTCCTCGAGGCACCATCGCGCTTGATATCTGCGCGCGCAGCCATGCCTATTTGCAAGGCAAAGCGTTTGTCACACCTGACGACGTTCAAGCGGTTGCCTTTGACGCGCTGCGACACCGTTTGGTTTTGAGCTTTGAAGCAGAGGCCGCAGGCGTGACGACAGACGACGTTATCGAGCGCCTGTTATCGCGTGTTGCAACGGTCTAGTCGGATGCACGAGGCCGCACAATCAAACGTGCTTTCCGGCACCGGCGCCTATGCGACGCTGGCGGATCTCATTGCCTTGCGCCACAAAGCGCATCGTTTAGCGTTACCTCGAAATCAAACCGCCACCAACCCAATGACCGGCCAGCTACGCTCAAAGCATCAGGGCCGCGGGATGGACTTCAGTGAAGTCAGACTGTACCAAGCCGGTGATGACATTCGCAGCATCGATTGGAAAGTGACGGCAAGAACCTCTAAGACCCACACCAAAGTCTTTCAAGAAGAACGAGAACGGCCCGTGTTGATTTTATTGGATCAAGGACCGAGTCTCTATTTTGGCTCGCAAGTACGGTTTAAATCCGTGGCGGCCGTGCGCCTAGCCGCGCTTCTGGGCTGGGCGGCGCTCGACCAAGGTGACCGAGTTGGCGGCATCGTTTTTAACGATCAAACGCATCTCGAGACCCGACCCAGACGAAGCAGAAAGTCGCTCCTCAGACTGATCCATGACAGCCTCTCGTTTAATCAGAGCCTGGGTGAAACACGCACCAGAAGCCAGCGCAATCAATTTTCCGACATGATCCAAGCAGCACAAAGAACCAGCCGACACGGCAGCCTCATTTTCATCATCAGCGACTTTTCAAGCTTTGACGACGAGATTGAAACCCGACTCAAACAACTTGGTCGGCACAATGACCTTCATGGCGTCCAGATCGTTGACCCACTCGATCGAGCATTGCCAGCGCCCGGCCGGTACAGCATCACCGATGGGGCCGGGATACAAGAGATCGATACCCGTTCACGGCAGGCTAGAGCCCGCCATACGGCAGAGTTTGAAGGCAGATCGCGCCAAGTCCAGCGCGGCTTTCAAAAAGTCCAAGGGCGGTTTACCCAAATCGCAGCTTTTGAGCAACCCGATGATTACCTGCCGCAATTTTTTGATCAAAGAGGTCAGCTTTAATGCTAGCTTCAGCGGCTCCCACCACCCTACCGCAAGCGGCGCCTGGCATCGCGCCTCGCGCTGCGGGTGAAGATCCCCTGGCGCAGCTTCGGGATCTTCATCTGCCCCAAGCGGTGGCCGACTGGCCACCGGCACTGGGCTGGTGGTTGCTTGCTGGACTTGTTTTATTCGGGCTTGTTTGGTTCATGCGAGCCCTTTATCGGCGCTACCAAAGCAATGCCTATCGCCGCTTTGCGCAACGCGAGCTTACCGCCATTGTAGCCGAGCACGCGACAACCCAGGACGCAAGGCGCGCCCTAAGCGCATTACAATTCTTGATGAAACGCGTGGCCATGACGGCCTTTAATCGAGCCGAGGTTGCCGCCCTCACCGGGGTAGCCTGGACCCAGTTCCTGGATGCGACCAGTACAACCAGCCAGTTTTCTCTTGGCCCGGGCGAGCTGCTGATCGATGGTCCCTACGAGGCGACACAGGATCACTCGAGCCAGGAACTCACCGCGCTGTTTTCGCTCTGCGCTGAGTGGCTCAAAAATCATTCAAGGGCGAGCGTGGTTGCAACACCCACTGCCAGCGAGCAGACCCTATGATTGAATTTGGCTGGCCTTGGTTTTTTTATCTAACACCTCTACCGCTGCTCGCCTGGCTACTGCCGCGGGCCAATCGGCAAGAAGCAGCGCTAAGAACGCCGAGCTTTAATCGCTTAAAAAGTTTGGCTGCCGAATTAGAACCCAGATCAAGCCGACTGCTTTGGCGAAGCCTTGTGCTGCTGCTTTGGCTTGCCATTATTATCGCCGGGAGTCAGCCCAAATGGGTTGGGGACGCAATTACCCTGCCAAGCAGCGGCCGAGACCTTTTGCTCGCCGTGGATATCTCTGGTTCGATGGGTACTGAAGACATGAGTTTAAGCGGCCAAATGGTCACCCGCCTTGCCGCGGTCAAAGCCGTGGTCGGCGAATTTGTCGAACGAAGGCGTGGCGACCGCCTAGGCCTCATATTGTTTGGCAGCCAGGCCTATTTACAAGCGCCGCTCACCTTCGACCGAAACACCATCAACACCTTATTGACCGAGACACCGCTCGGTATTGCCGGTGGCAAAACTGCAATTGGCGACGCCATCGGCTTGTCTGTAAAACGACTGCTGGACCGGCCCGCGGCCAATCGCGTGCTCATCCTCCTGACCGACGGCGTCAACAATGTGGGCGAGGTATCGCCCATCCAAGCGGCAAAACTTGCAGCGCAGGAAGGCATCACCATTTACACCATTGGATTTGGCGCAGATCAGATGGAAGTCTCTGGCCTTTTGTTTAATCGCACGGTGAACCCATCAGCCGAACTCGACACCGAAACGCTAACAGAAATTGCAGATCTTACCGGCGGACTCTATCAAAGAGCGCGCTCAACGCAGGAACTCGCAAGCATTTATCTCGCCCTCGACGAACTCGAGCCCATTGAAGTTGATCAAGAAACCTATCGGCCCGAAAAATCATTATTTTTCTGGCCACTGGGCAGCGCCCTCCTCTTAAGTCTATTCATTGCTGGTTTTTGGCTACTCAAAACCACCTTAGCTGAGCGCACCTTCACGCCAAGGGATAATGCGAAGGTGATCCCATGAGTTGGATTGCAAACTTTCACTTCATCCGGCCTGAATGGCTGTTGGCCTTAATACCCGCCGTTGTGATCGCGGTCCTTCTCTTCAGGCGTTATCAACGATCCACAGCCTGGGCGGACACCATCGATCCTGAGCTCATGCCCTTTCTGCTGGTTCAGCCAACAAAGAAACCGAGCGTTAATCCACTACCGATCCTGCTGCTCGCTTGGGTGGTATCAATCCTTGCGGTTGCGGGGCCAACCACTCAGAAAATACCCCAGCCCATTTTAGAGCGCGAAGATGCTTTGGTTATCGTTTTAGATTTGACCTGGTCCATGTACGCCTCGGACGTCACACCAAGCCGGCTGGTAAACGCTAAACGCAAAATTACCGACCTGCTGATGGCCCGAAACGAGGGTATGACGGGACTGATTGTGTTTGCCGGAGATGCGCACGCGGTATCCCCGCTCACCGATGACAACAAAACCATCCTCGCGCTGTTATCAACCCTCGGCCCCGAAATGATGCCGGCGCCGGGCTCCGCACTCGCCCCCGCGTTAACGTTGGCGCGAAGCCTGTTCGTGTCTGCGGGTGCGGCAACGGGACGCGTTCTGGTCATCACAGATGAAGTTCGGGACGCACCAGCCGCCTTGAGCGCGGCGAGCGCCCTGAACGATCAGTACCCCTTATCCTTGATGGTTGTGGGAACTCAGAGCGGAGCCCCCATCAGGCTGCCGCAATCGATGGGCGACAACTTTTTGAAGGACGCCCAGGGCAGCTTGGTCATTCCGGCCGTCAACTTTGATGCCATTCAGCGTTTCGCCAATGCGAGCGGCGCCTCGCTCACAGAACTCAACTTACTGAACGATGATTTATCCATCTGGCTCGAGCCGCCCAATCGCTTAGATGAGTCATTTCGAGTCGTTGAGCGCGACTTCGACCTATGGGAAGAGCTGGGCCCTTACTTGATTATCCTCCTACTCCCACTTGCGATTTTTGGGTTTCGGCGCGGCTGGTTGTGGGTCCTGGCAGTTGTGATCCTGATGCCTGCAGATCAAGCTGTGGCCGCTGATTTTTGGACTGATCTCTGGCAAACGCGCGATCAGCAAGGTGCAAGCGCCCTCGAACTCGACGCTCCCGAATCGGCAGCAACACTATTTGAAGATCCTGCTTGGCGCGCGACAGCCCACTATCGAAATCAAGATTTCCAAGCCGCGGCTGAGGATTTTGCCGCAAGCGAGGGCATTGAAAATGATTACAACCGAGGCAATGCCCTCGCCCGCGCTGGGGATTTAGACAAAGCCCTTGCTGCCTTCGATAAGGTGCTTGCCAGCGACCCCAAGCATGAGGATGCGGCCTTTAACAAAGCCTTGATCGAGCAGCTCCTCGAGCAGCAATCCCAGGAGCAAGATGCCTCTGATCAGGGCGAGCCTGATGAGCAGAATCCGCAAGAGGGCGGTCAAGGCGAGGAAAACCAAGAATCCGGCGAGCAAGATCCGTCGCAAGATGCTCAAAGCCAACAAGAGGGCAATGCCGAGGACGACGCCCAAGATTCAGAAGCCGAACGCGAGCAGGCAGAAGCAGATCAACGCGATGAAGAAGCTGATCAGACGAGTGAGCAAGCAGTCCAAGAAGCCGATGCGGCATTGGACCCAGAAGAGGCGCAAGCCCTAGAACAATGGTTAAAGCGGGTGCCCGATGATCCTGGCGGTCTACTTAGACGAAAATTTGAACAGCAATTTGAAGAGCGGGTCCGTCAGGGCGAGATAACGCGACAAGATTTTGAGAGGAACTGGTAATGCGACGACGTCACGTAGCGCTCTTAATTTGGCTATTGAGCATCAGCCCACTATTGCACTCGGCGGTGACGGCAACCGTTGATCAAAATCAGATCAGCGAATTCGACGTATTGACCCTGACAATCCGGGTCACCGATCAAGGCAGTACCGAACCGGACTTCCGAGCGCTCGAGAACGACTTCACAATCATTAACCAGCAATCGCAGCAAAACTCTTCGATCTCACTCATCAATGGTCGCCAGACCAGTCGGTCGTACGTCGACTATCAAGTGACGCTTAGACCGACACGTCAGGGCAATCTACTCATCCCAGCGATAACCGTCGGCACCGAGCGGACGAATCCAATCGGCATTCGGGTTGTTGCTCAATCCCAAGCCGCTCGGAACCAGATGCAGCAGATTCTGTTCTTTGAAACCTTGGTGGATCGAGACGAGGTCTACGTCCAAGCGCAGCTGCTTTACACCGTCCGTTTGTATTACGCCGACTCAATTTCCGGCGACTTCCCAGCAGCGCCGGATTTGCCGAACGCCATGGTTGAGATTATTGAGAATGAACGCCGCTTCGAAACCGTGGTCAATAATCGACGGTATTACGTTTTGGAAAAACGCTATGCCATCTTCCCGCAACAAAGTGGCCCGTTAGTCTTAGCACCCGAGACCTTCGTCGGCACCCGAGGTCGCGGCGGTCTGTTTTCATCCCGGGAACGGGTTAACGCGGTGTCTTCTGGTCATACCCTCAGCGTCTTGCCCGTGCCCGCGAGCTTTCAGGACAAGCGTTGGCTGCCGGCCCAGAGCCTTACCATCGATGCTGTCTTAAACCGCCCCGATTCGCCCTTGGTGGTTGGGGACCCGATCAATCGGGTAGTCACCCTCAAAGGCGCCGGCGTCACCGCGGCATTACTGCCGGAGCTCAGCTTTGGGGACACCGATGGCGCCCGGCTCTACATTGATCAGCCAGTGGTGGAAGAATTGGCGAGTGAACAAGGCTTGGCCGCAGAATCCGTGGTGACCATTGGCATCGTTCCGACCCAGGCAGGCACCTTGGCCTTACCGGATATCAACGTTTATTGGTGGAATACTGAAGAGCGCCGTCAAGAAGTCGCTGTACTACCGGGGGTAAACCTCGCCATTGGTGCGGCCCCACAAGCCGCCCCTGCTTTGGGTGCGGCCACCGTGCCCCAACCGTTGAGCCTCGATAACGCTGAGATCGTCCTGCTGAGACAGCAACTACAATGGGCGATCTGGGTGGCGGTCGTTCTGCTGGTTGTTTGGCTGCTGACGCTTTTAGCCTGGTTCAAAAAACCCACAACCGCAAAACCAAGGCCGCGCCCAGCGCCACCTCAATTCGAATTGGGGCAGCTAGCCCACGCGATTAAGCTTGGAGATCCCCAGAAAACCTATTCGGAACTTCAGCGCTGGCGGCGGCAAACCTTCCCAAGTGCCCGGGCAATGGCAAGCCTGATTAAAGACTACCCGGAGCTTGAAACCCCTTATAGAACCCTTGAGGCGGCAATCTATCAAACCGGTGAAGGCGGCGACTGGCGCGGCAATGATCTTCTTGCCATTGTCACTCAGCTATCGGCCCGGCCTCACGCTCAAGCGCCAGCAAGCCCTTTACCCGAACGCCTTAACCCGGGCCTATAGCGGCCGCCTTTGTCCCGAACCCACTCTCACGCTCGACTTAAAGCCCCGCCTGGCGACGCCAGGTGAAAACCCCATCAGGCCAAGGTTTTAGTGACAACCTCAAAGACATCCGGTGACAACTCGCCTGAATCCAAAATCATTTGAAGCGCCGCTTGCATCACAGCGCCATATTTTGGATCAAACTTCCGCCATCCCGTGAGTGGTCCCAGCATTCGAGCCGCCATCTGGGGATTAAACCCATTGAGCGCAATCACGGTTTCGGCAAGCAATCGGTACCCGGCACCGCCGGCTTCATGAAACGCCCCAATATTCATCGCAAAGCCGCCCAATACGCTGCGCATCCGATTGGGCGTTGTTAAGCTAAACGCCGGGTGTTGCATGAGGGCTTCAACCCGCGCGATGGCGCCAGGCCTGCTGCTGCTGGCCTGGATCGAAAACCAGGCATCAATGACCAACGCCTCAGCCGACCAACGCTCAAAAAACTGCGGCAGTACGGTTTCGCGCAACGCTTGCGCATTAGGATGCTGGCAATTTTCAATCGCACGGAGCGCGGCGGCCACATCGGTCATATTGTCCTGCCGATTAAATTGCGCCAGGGCCAAATCAAGGTGCGCGCTATCGGCTGGTGCTAACAGATACGTCAACGCCAGATTTTTCAAACTGCGCGCACCAACCGCTTGAGCATTGAGTTCAAAGGGCGTTAACGCATGATAGGCCTTATAGACCGCTAAGAAACTGCCCGACAAGGCTTTCGCAAGATGTAAGCGCACCTGGTCTCTTGCGGCCAAAAGCTGCAAGACATCAACCTCAGTCTGTAACTCAATCAAATATTGGATGGATGGGAGCGATAACAATAAGCTGACCATCTCGCTATCAAAAGCAGGATCTTCGGCTTGCTGCAGCGCTGCATCCAAATGATGCTGCAGGACCTCAATCAGAAGCGGCATAACCACCGGGGCCTCACCCTTGGCCAATTGCGACTGCACAGCCTCGATAGAAAGCACCGCCAAGCGCTGACCCGCTTCCCAGCGATTAAAGGGATCGCTGTCATGGCGACACAAGAACGCCAGTTCTTCTGCGCTGTAATCCATCAATAATTTAATCGGTGCTGAAAAGCCGCGCGCAATTGACGGCAATGGCGCTTGCGCGACCCCTTTTATCTCAAACACTTGCTGGGCCTCGGTCAGCGACAAAACCTGACTCCGGCTTTGGCCATCTAGACTGACCTCAGCACCCTCAAAATCAAGATCTTGACCATCCGGTCCAATCAGTCCTAACGTGATCGGCATGTGAAGCGGTGCTTTATCGCTTTGCCCAGGGGTCGCCGGCGTTTGCTGAGACAGGGTCAGCCGATAGATTTTCTGATCCGCTACATATTCTCCAGATGCCGTAACGACCGGCGTGCCCGCTTGTTCATACCAACGTCGAAATTGCGTCAGATCACGCCCGCTCGCTGCCTCAAGCGCTCTGACAAAGTCTTCGGTGGTAACCGCTTGACCATCATGACGGTCAAAATAGCAATCCGTGCCCAACCGAAAGTCAGCCTCGCCCAATAGCGTGTGCAGCATCCGCACCACCTCGGCACCCTTTTCATAGACCGTCGCCGTATAAAAATTATTAATCTCAATAAAGGAAGGGGGTCTGATCGGGTGCGCCATGGGTCCCGCATCTTCCGGGAATTGTGCGCTTCGCAGTGTTGATACCTGCCCGACACGGCACACGCCGCGTGACCAGCGGTCCGCTGAAAACTGCTGATCCCGCAGCACCGTGAAACCTTCTTTTAGACTAAGCTGAAACCAGTCCCGGCAAGTCACCCGATTGCCAGACCAGTTGTGAAAATATTCGTGCGCGACCACGGCTTCGACCCGTTGAAACCCAGCATCGGTCGTCGTGTCAGGATGCGCCAACACGCAAGAAGTATTGAAAATATTGAGGCCTTTATTTTCCATAGCGCCCATATTGAAGCTCTCGACCGCCACGATCATAAAGATGTCGAGATCGTATTCGCGCCCGTAGGCCACTTCATCCCAAGTCATCGAGGCCTTCAGGCTGTCCATCGCAAAATCGACCTTGTCGATATTATGACGTTCGGTAAAGATCTGCAGCGTCACGGTGCGCCCTGACTGGGTGATAAAGTCACTCTCGACGTGTTCAAGATCGCCCGCCACCAAGGCGAACAGATAGGCTGGTTTTTTGAACGGGTCCTGCCAGGTTACCTGTTGACGATCACCTTGAATCTCGCGGTGGATTGCATTGCCGTTGGATAATAAAACCGGGAACTGACTGACGCTGGCCTCGATCGTGGTTTCAAAAACCGACATCACATCCGGGCGATCCAGGTACCAGGTTATATTGCGGAACCCTTCGGCCTCACACTGGGTGCAGAACATGCCGCCAGACTGATAGAGCCCGGACAACGCTAAATTGTCCTGAGGCCGAATGCAGACCTCGGTCTTTAGCTCAAAGGTCTCGGGCAGCCCGCTTAAAGTGAGGCGCTCGTCCGTGATTAGGTACTCATTATTGAGCAACGTGCGATCATCAATGGATATCGCCTGGGTTGTCAGGCCCGGTCCGCCGTTTAAAACTAAATCCGCGGTCATGCTCGCGGCCTCTGGATTACGGCGCATCGACAATTGACTGATCACGCGCGTTTGGTCGTCATGGATTTCGAATCGCAAGATCGTTTTATCGATCAGAAAATCCGGCACCTGATAATCTTTGAGATAAATGACACTGGGCTGACCTTCTTTCATAACGACCTCTTCCTGACTGTTCTGGATTGCTTCATTTTTGTGTGGGTTGCTGGCGCGTTACATCGCGCTCGGCCTAGTGAACCCGCCGTGCCCTGTCTTAGCCCGTCTTACCCTGTCTTACCCAACCGCGCGGGTTCTTGTTGCCTCACCGCCAAGGGCGACCGAGACGACCCCATTCTACACCAGCGCTGCAAATTCACATCGATTGGGCGCGATTCTGTACAATGAGACTTCCTAACCGATCCAGGGGCATCTAATGCAAGGCCAACTCTCTAAAATGTCCTGTCGCGCCGACACCGAGGTGCAGTACACCCTGGCATTGGGCGATGCCACGCAAGATATGAATGCGCTCATTGGCCAAAGGGTTCGCCTCGAGTTTCTTCAAAAAATCATCTGCCAACATTGTGGCCGCTCAACCAAAAAAAGCTTCTCTCAGGGCTATTGTTATCCGTGCTTCCAAACGCTCGCGTCGTGCGATCTTTGTATTATGAGCCCCGACCGCTGCCATTTTCATTTGGGGACCTGCCGGGACAACACCTTTGCCGAGCAGTTTTGCATGCAACCACATCGGGTTTATTTGGCCAACTCCACAGGTCTAAAAGTCGGTATAACCCGAGCTGAAAACTTACCCAGTCGCTGGCTGGATCAGGGGGCAACCCAAGGCCTTGTGATTATGACGGCCGCCACCAGGCGGCAATCCGGACTTTTGGAAGCGGCCTTAAAAGCCCACGTTAGCGATCGAACACAATGGCAACGAATGCTCAAGGGTCCCGGGGACGTCTTAGACCTACCCGCAGAACGCGACCGCTTACTGAACCTCGCCGCTGACGCGATTGCCTTGATTCAAGCTGACTTCGAGCCCGGCGCGATGGCGCTTGCCGCGACGGCCGAGACCATGCACTTCACCTATCCAGTGACCCAATACCCGGAAAAAGTGAAGTCTTATAATTTGGATAAAACACCGGTGCTTGAGGGCACCCTTTTAGGAATCAAGGCGCAGTACTTGATCCTAGACCATACGGTCATCAACCTTCGGAAATATACGGGGTATGAGGTGGCGCTCAACGTCCTTTAACGTTCCGCTTTGAAACGACGACCGGGGCCATTAAACCGATAACCGCACCCGCAAGCAGACCGCCCAAGTGCGCGCCATTGGCCAGCGCGCCCAATCCGAGTAAGTCGAGCACACCGGTAAATCCCAAAGCTAAGAAACCCAACATCACCCAGTAGGCAGCCGGGGCAAGGCCAATCGGGTTGCGAGGCCGCATTCGATCCCAAACCATGCAGTATCCTAAATACGCAAAGACGACCCCGGACATACCGCCAAACAGGGAAGGCCCTGATAACGTGAACTGCATGAGGTTGGCGCCTAAGGAGCCCAGCAACGTCACCGCGAGAAATAGCGATATGCCGTGCAACTTTTCGATTCGACGCCCCAACTCCCAAACCCACAACAGATTAAAAGCCAAATGCAGCCAACTGAAATGTAACAGCATCGGCGTCACGAGCCGCCAGTAGGCCTGCTGCGCAAAAGTAGCGGTTAGAGGCTCAAAGACCAGGTACCCACCAGTCAGCGTCATGGGCGTCATCGTGAGTTGCTGAATCAAGCCCGAAAAATCCCCTTCCGAGGCCTTCAGGCCAACCCAAACGAGGCCACAGTTTAAAACAATGATCAAAACGGTCAGCGGGAAGGCCAGTGCATTCTTGATGAGACGCCCCATCAGACCGGGGCCCGCGGCCCCCACAACGGGCGCTTGCGCTAGCCAGGTTTGATAGAGCGTAACGACGGCCGCCGGATCCTCATCCGAGCCAATCCAAACGACTTGATAAACCCCTTCAAGGGTAATCCGATGGACAATATTCTGGGTGTGCAGCAACAATGAAAAGCCGCGCAAATCGATATCCTGCGGTAGTTGTAAGGCTAATTGCAGTGTCGCCATGACCGCGCCCGACCTCCCTTGTTAGGTAAAATGTTGTACACTTCTGACTCGCCCAACATTGTAACCGCAAACCGCTATGGCCATGGAAAACGCTGACCAACAGGTCTTAAAACAACTCACGCAGTGGGTCTTAGAAGGTCGACCCAGTTGGTTGTGCACCGTCGTTAAAACGTGGGGGTCGTCCCCCAGGCCCATCGGATCCTTACTCGCCTGTAACAGCGAAGGCCAAATCGCAGGCTCCTTGTCCGGCGGTTGTATTGAAGAAGACCTGCTTGAAAAATTACAACGCGGCGAGATGGCCAACGCTTGCCCAGAAGTGCTGGTCTACGGTGTCAGCCAGGCCGAAACAGAGCGCTTTGGCCTGCCTTGCGGTGGTCAACTCCATGTCGTGATCGAGCCTTTTGTCGATCAGCATCACCTGGACACCCTCCAAGCGATTACCGAGCGGATTGAACAGCGCGCGTGCATCGAGCGAACCTTGGATATCGCAACCGGTGATATGACCCTCACCGAGACTGAGCGGTTTCGACATCTCCAGTTTGACGGCGCGTTCGACAACACCCCGGGCAAGAAAACCTTGCACCAAACCTTTGGCCCGCGCCACCAACTCTTTTTAATTGGCTGCGGGCAAGTTTCGCAATACCTCGCTGAGATGGCGAAGGCACTGGACTATCAAGTCGTGGTTTGCGATCCCCGAGCAAACCTGATGGCGCAGTGGCCGGTCGAGGGCGTTCAGCTGATCACCAGTTACCCGGACGACGCCATTAGGGCCCAAGCAACGGATTCCTTTTCCGCCATCATTGCCTTAACCCATGATCCCAGAATTGATGATATGGGTCTGATGGAAGCGCTGACCACCGATGCTTATTTTATTGGCGCCATGGGTTCGACGAAAACCTCTGAAAACCGCAAAGCCCGTCTCAAACAACTGGATATCTCGGATGATTTGATCGCGCGCCTGCATGCGCCGGTCGGCCTACCCATTGGTAGCAAAACGCCAGCTGAAATCGCGATTGCCATTTTAGCGCAGCTCACAGCGCTGCGAAGCACTGCTGGCAACACCGTGCAAGCGGACTTTCGAGCGGTCGGTTAACCCTTGGGCCCTCTCGGCGCAGTCGTACTGGCAGGCGGTCGGGGCCGCCGGTTTGGAAGCGATAAACGCCTCGCGTCCTTACCCAGTGGCGACAGTTTGCTCGAGGCGACCCTGTGTAAAATCATACCGGCCTTTGAGGAAACCCTTTTAGTTCTGCGACCCGGTGATGAATCCTTGGCGACGGCGCTGTCGGCGCGCTTCAAAACTCTGACGACAACCCTCGCCAACGACGCAGGCCTTGGCATGGGTCACAGCTTGGCCCATGGTGCGGCCAAGATAACCCACTGGCAAGGCGCCGCCATCTGTTTAGGTGACATGCCCTTTCACGCGCCCAGTACGCTGAGCACGCTGATCCTTGCGTTCCGTGCGGCAAGCCAACCCTACCCAATCATTCAACCCTGTCATCAAGGCCGCCCGGGGCACCCCGTTCTGTTTCACCGCGCCTATTTTGACGCGATGCGGGCCTTAACCGGGGACCAAGGCGCGCGCACCCTGCTCAAAGCAGAGGCCCCAGCAGTACAAATGATCGAGGTGGACGACTTAGGGATTCTTCAAGATGTGGACGCGCCCGAGGACCTCGCATCGGGCTGATGCGGCGTTCAAGGCCGCAAGATTATTTGGCGACTAGGGCAAGACGTGACCTGGCTGCATTCCCGATAACGACTTATCGACTGGCCCAACCCAGCTTTGATCGACAAACCCCATAAAAATTCTGACCTCTGGGGTGAATTAGGTTGAGCGTTTTAGCGTGCTTTTTGACGTGCAGGGATTCGCCAGGATGCATCCTAAACTCGAGCTGAGAGTCAAAACTCACTTTGGCTTCCGCGCCGACCTTATCACCCAAGGTAATCCGTAACTCCGAATCCCCCGGGACGACCAAAGGCCGAGAATTTAATGAATGTGGAAACATCGGGACCAGCACCATTGCGTCTAAAGAGGGATGCATAATCGGACCACCAGCGCTGAGGGCATAAGCGGTTGAACCGGTTGGCGAACTGATAATCAAGCCATCCGAGGATTGCTTGTAAACAAAGACATCGTTGATATAAAGATCGAACTCGATCATCCGTGACATGGTGGCAGAATGAACCGTCACTTCGTTCAGGGCGGTCGCCTCGGCCACACCGTCGCCTTCCGCAAACCGGCCCTGCAATAAGAAATGGGTTTCGGTTTCACTGTCCCCGAGCAGTACTGCGTTTAACTGGGTTTCAATATCATCTGGCGAAACATCGGCTAAAAATCCCAGCCGGCCCCGATTGATCCCCAGCAAAGGCACCCCAAAAGGTGTCACATCGCGTGCCGCACTCAACATGCTGCCGTCGCCCCCGATCGCAATCACCAGATCTGCGGTTTGGCAAATGGCCTCTCGGCTTTGCGCCTTAATCTCTGGCAAGGTTGTTGCCGACAATTCGGATTCCTCGACCCGGACCTCAATACCCTGAGCTTTCAGTACCGCAGCAACCCGCAACATCGATTCTGCGACGAGTGGCCCTGAGATACTGGCAAAAATTCCAACTTGTTTAAAAGCCATTGTCATTGAACCTTATGTGGCAGCGCACCCGCATTTAATGAAAGATTACACGGGAATTCAATCATGGACTGAAATAGCCGATCATTCTATAAAAGGAGATTTTTAGAACAAAAAAATCGAATGAGTTGCATTCCCGCTGAATAGCCCCAAAAATAGCGATATCAAGGAGTTTCCGATGACCAATCGAATCAGCAGACGACACGCCTCGGAGTTCAGCGCCATTGGCAACGTGGCAGAACTGCGCTCAGCAGGATCACTCTGGCAAGCCATGCGTCAAGAGGTCAAATTGCGGGCAGACTTCGAGCCCATCATGGCAACCTTCTTCCATGCCTCGGTACTCAACCACGACACGATTGAAGGCGCGCTGAGCTTCATTCTGGCCAGCAAGCTCGACAGCCCGGTCGTGTCGAGCATGGCCATCCGGGAAATCATTGAGCAAGCCTATATTAAAGATCCCTCGATCATCCATGCCGCTGAAATCGATATCAAAGCGACTCGGGAACGCGATCCCGCTTGCAATAGTTTTTCAACACCCTTTTTATTTTACAAAGGCTTTCATGCGTTACAGTCGCACCGCATCGCGCATTGGCTGTGGCAAGAAGAGCGTCACTCCTTAGCCTTTTACTTTCAAAGTCAGATGAGCAACCTTTTTGGTGTGGATATTCATCCCGCAGCTTCAATGGGGTGCGGCGTGATGTTTGATCACGCAACCGGGCTCGTCATCGGTGAGACTGCCGTGATCGACGATGATGTCTCGATCTTGCACGGCGTGACCCTGGGCGGCACTGGCAAAGCCGCCGGCGACCGTCACCCTAAGATTCAGAAAAACGTGATTCTTGGCGCCAATGCCACGCTACTCGGCAATATTACGATTGGCGAGCGTGCGAAAGTTGGTGCGGGTAGCGTGGTGCTCAATGATGTGCCGGAAGGCGTTACCGTTGCGGGTGTGCCCGCGGTGATTGTCGGCGGATCATAACGTCGCTTTAATCACCGGTTGCAGCAAGTACTTTTACTATTAGATCGCCCGGCGCTGGACCTGACACAACCGACGGATCTAAAACCGATCCAAGGCAATATGCGTTAATCCTGCTCCAGAATCTGCCCCAGAATCTGCCGCTCAGATACCGTAACACGACCCCCCAGCGGAATCTCCAGGGGTAAGCCAATGCCTGCCTACTTGCGATCTCCGCCTGAGGAAACCGCGTTTCCAGGACGTGACATCATGCCAGAGCAGCAAACCCACGCCGCCCTTGCAGCCCGCCCGTGTGCAACACTAAGGTCTCGCTGAACGCTGATTGCGCCTGGACTAGGTCGAGCGCTGCAACCAGGGCTTTCGCGGTATAAATGGGCTCGAGCGCAAGGTCAAACGCGGCCTCAAGCTCGTGAATGCGTTGCACCAAAGCCTCCGGACAGGCTGCGTAACCGCCAAAGCGGGTTTCGGGCAATACCTCAAAACTCACGCCCGGATGCAGCCGCCCAGACGTTGCGCTATCGATAAGGTTTAGTTGGGCCTTGACCGGCTTTAAGGCCGAAACCCCGACCACATGACAGGCTCGCTTCAAGGCCAGCAAGACCCCAGCCATCGTGCCACCCGTTCCGACGGGCAGCACCAGACGTTCGAACGCTGGCCCGTGGGCCATAAGATCCGCAACCAGTTGCGCAACGCCTGCAATGCCTTCGACATCGCTGCCGCCCTCTGGCACAAAAATGCCGGAGGGATAATCCCGCATAAGGCCTTGCGCAAACCCCGCATCATGCCGCTTGCGGTATTCTCCCCGAGACAAAAACCGCAGGGTCATTCCCCAAGCCTCAGCGTCTTCCAGCATTTTAGTTTTTGGGCAATTTGCGTCCCCTCGGACATACCCAACCGTTGCAATGCCCGCTGCCTGCCCCATTTGCGCCAATGCGTGTAAATGATTCGACCAGGCACCGCCGAGGCTCACCAACGGCGAGGATCCTCGGGTGACCGCCCGCTCGATGGCCGGCTGAAGCTTGTAAGCCTTATTCCCAAGACCTGGGTGCAATCGATCTAGGAAAAAAATTGATAACCCGGGCTGCAATGGCTGCCAGATCTCGCCGCCCAGGTGGTTCACGTCGTGCTAAACAGCAACCAGACCCGCCAGGGCCAGCGCCATATAAACCAAGCAAACCAACGCCCCCATCCAAATGAGCGTTCGAATACCGATAAACCCAAGGGCGTAACTTGCGAAATAGGCCGCTCGCAGTGCCAGCCAAACTGATGCCACAAGGGTTAGGTCTATGCTCTGCACCAGAGCAATGACCGCCATGACTAAGAACGCGGGTAAGCTTTCTTGTAAGTTTCCGGCAGCGCGTTGCACTCTTGCCAAGACTGCGGTGGGCTCATATGGGCCGTCCCGGTTGGACAGTAAATAAGCGAAATTATTAGCCCGTAGCAGGAGCGGCAGGAGCACGATTTGGATCAGCGCGAGCAGCAGCGTGAGTAGAATAATATCAATCATTGAAAGGGCCTTTTCATATTGGGAATCAGGGCAATATCATGCCAGCGCCAAAGCAAAACTGCATAATTTTTTTTCGCAACTTCTGAGCCGCCTTTTTGGAAAAGCTCCGGGCTGCAGCCTTCACCGCTGAGGGCCGCCGCGCCATCGTGAACCGCGCTCAGGCGCGCTGAACGAGCCGCTTTGACCAATCGCTTAGATGTCGGCAGTCTTTAATTCTCGGCCTTGCAGGCGGCGCGCCAGCGCTTTCAAACGCGCCCAACGATGCTGCACGCGATAAGGCAACGCCAGCATCGCGGGCGTGGCGACCAAGGTTAAAATCGAAGCAAAGGCCATGCCCGACACGATGGCTTGTGATAACGGTACCCAAAGCATTGACATCATACTGCCGTAGGTCACCCTGCGATCCAGCATATCGATACTGAAATTCATTGCCAGCGGTAGCAGTCCAAATACCGTGGTCAGCGTCGTCAGCACCACTGGCCGCAGCCGCTGGGTGCCTGTTCGCACAATCAACATGATGGGATCCGCCGCGGGATGGTCCCGCCGAAGCTCGTTGAAGGTATCAATCAATACAATATTGTTATTCACAACAATACCCGCCAGCGCCACGATCCCGATCCCAGTCAATAGTGAACTAAAAGGATTACCCGTAATTAAAAGCCCAATCAGAACCCCCGACGTCGACATGACAACCGCAAACAAAATCAGCGCCGATTGATAGAAGCTGTTGAATTGCGTCACCAACAGGACAAACATCAATAACAGCGATAACCCAAACGCGGATGCAGTAAACGCTTGGGATTCCGCCTGCTCTTCATCTGCGCCGCGGAAAATGACGTTCACCCCAGGGTCAAAGGTTTGCGTTTCCAGCCAGGCCTGAAGCTCTTTGACCTTCGTGTCAGCCAACACACCAGCGGCAACATTAGCGCGCACATAATCAACCGGAATACCATTAAAGCGCTCGATCGTACCCACGTTGGGCATCGCCTCGGTGGTCACAAAATTTGAAATTGGGACCATTCCCGCAGGCGTTGCAACGGTTAACGCATCAATGGCCTTAATACCGCGCGCACTGTCCGGGTAGCGAATCCGTATGTCCACCGCATCATCACTGCGATCCGGCCGATACTCGCCAATTTTAATACCCCCGGTAATTAACTGAACGGCAACCCCCACCTGCGTTACATCCGCGCCATACATAGCGGCTCGAGCACGATCAACTTTCAAGCGCCATTCAATACCCGGTTTAGCCAAGCTGTCTTCAATATCAACCAGGCCTTCGGTTCTTTCGACCTGATCGCGCACCCGTTTCAGCGCGGGCCCCAGCAGATCGCGATCAAATGCGGAGATTTCAATCTTGATGGGTTTACCATTTCTCGGCCCCTGCTCCATTTCCTGGATTTCAACCGAGATGCCCCCTAAAGATTTCGTTGAATCTCGCACGTCCTGAAAAATCTCAGCGGTGGACCGCTCGCGATCACTCTCTGGCAACATTTGCATGAACACAGTGCCGATTTCATCATCGCCAGGGTTCGATCGAGCGTAGGTATTGATCTCAGCGATGCCATTAATATCTAGAATTTTGGCTTCAACTTCGGCAACCAAGTCATTGGCCTCGATCGCCGAGAGATTACCCGGGGATTTGACGAAGACCTGCGCAAACTGCGGCTCGGCGTTTGAATAAAAGATGACGCCATTACCCGACTGGCCGTACGCAACAAAACTGCCGACCAAAATAGAGACCGTCACTGTGAGCGTCAGAAAGACATGATGCGCGCACCACCAAAGTACTTTGGCATAGATCCCGGTAATGCCCGTGAGGTCTAAGGGATTGCCTGACTCCATCGTCCTGAGATTTTTCAACAGGCCGTCCTGATCCGCGCCGGGACGTCCGATCAAAGCGCCAATGGCCGGACCAAAGACTAATGCGTAAATTAAACTGCCCGACAACACGGCAAAGACCGTGACCGGCAAATAGCGCATGAACTTGCCCACGATGCCTGGCCAAAACATCAGCGGCAAGAATGCCGCTAAGGTGGTTGCAATTGAGGCCACCACCGGCCAAAACATGCGCTTCGCGGCATTGGCATAAGCTTGGCGCCGATGCTCGCCCTCCAGCATCCGCCGATCAGCATACTCTGTCACCACAATGGCCCCATCAATCAACATACCCAGGGCCAGCAACATCCCAAACATCACCATAAAGTTATAGGTAAACCCAATGACATACAGGATGGTGATGGCGAACAAAAGCGATACCGGAATGCCCAGGCCAACAATGATGCCAGAGCGAAAACCCATCGCCGCCACGACAATCACCATTACCAACGCCAAGGCAGTTAAGATATTGCCCTGCAACTCGTTCACCTGCGCCAGCGCCCAGGGTGCTTGGTCCGTGGTGTAAATAATCTCAATGCGCCCCGGCAACGCCGGTCTAACCTCATCGACAACGGCTTTGGCGGCTGCAACTGTCTCGATAATGTTCGCTTTACTGCGCTTCGTGACGTTAATGGTAATCGCTGTTTGGCCATTAACCCGAACAAAGCCCCCACGATCTTTAAAGCTACGCCGCACGGTCGCCACATCGCTGAGCGTGATCACGGCGTCCGCCGTGGTTTTGACCGGCAAATCGAACAGATCGCTGGCATCCTCTATGACACTCGGCACCTTCAGGGCAAAGCGGCCCTCGCCGTTGTCCAGGCTGCCCGCCGGAACCAACCGGTTATTGCGGGCCAACACCCCAATCAGCTCTTCCCCTGAAATTTGGTAGGCTTCTAGCGCTTCAGGGTTAATAATTATTTCAAGGACTTCTTCGCGATTGCCACGCATCTCAGCCTTCAGCACATTGGGCAGTGTCTCGATCCGGTCGCGGAGTTCAAGGGCTGCGTAATACAGCATGCGCTCGGGTACGCCCTCGCCCGTAACATTCACTTGCAGCACCGGAAAATCGTCGGTACTCATTTCATAAATGCTGGGCTCTTCAGCAGAACTCGGCAGCTCAACCTTCGCTCGATCAACCGCCTCTCGCACGTCCAATAATGCTTGGTCGACATCTTGGCTTGCATTAAATTGCACAATCAGACTGGAGGAATTCTCGCCAGAATAAGATTGAATCTCGTCAACCCCTTCAACGCTGCGCAACTCATTTTCAAGCGGCAGAACCAGTAGGCGCTCGCCATCTTCAGCTGAGATGCCTTCATTAAAAACCTGAATTCTAAAAAACGGCACTGCGATGCTCGGATCACTTTCAACCGGTATCGAACGCAGGCTAGCGACCCCCGCAATCAACACCATCAACATGAGCAGCAAGGTAGTGCGCGGGCGACTCACCACAGCATCAATAAGACTATTCATCCTTGATTGCCTCGGAGAATAGAATTACTGGCCTGTTGCGCATCAACCTGTTCCCCGGCAACGACGGTTTGTTGGCCGACAACGATCAAGTCAACAACATCCGGCAACCCTGAGACCCAAACGCCCTCGTTGCCTTCGGCAATCAATTCAACCGAATAAAACCGCACGCGTTGATCGGCTGTAACGCCCCGAACGCCGCTCTGGCCCTCGTCATCGAGCACTAGAAGCGCGGGCGTAATCTGGTGAACTTTGACTTGTTCAACCGCAATCGAAAGTGCAGCAGTCATGCCGCTGGCGATGGAAAAGTCGGGATTAGCAACCAAAGCCTCGATGGCATAGGTCCGGGTACCCGGAGCCGCAACGTGGGCGACAAAGCGCAACACGCCCGCAACCACATCGCCATTGGACAGCGTCGCAGTCACGGGCAGCCCAGGTTTTAATCCCGCCAGATGTTGTTCAGATACTTCACCGATAAGCAGCATCGGATCTAAATCAACCAGGGTCACACAAGACGCGCCGGGCGTCACAAACTGGCCCACTTCCATATGGGTGTCTTCAACGACCCCCGCAAAAGGCGCCGTTATTTTTAAGCGCGACTTTTCAAGCTTCCGCCGCTGCACAACCGCCTCTGCCGCTGCCATTCGCGCCTCAGCGCCCGCAATCACAGCATCGGATTGCAAACCTTTTGCCGCTAACTGCTTCGCGCCATCTAAATCAAGCTTAGCTTGCGCAAGCCCCGCCATGGCTTCTTTGAGGTTCGCATCACGATCCTCAACAGAAATCTCGCACAAGACATCCCCCTGACCCACGACACTGCCGCGCTCCACCCAACGCTTCTGCACAAGACCGCCGACCTGGGACTGAACAACAACACTTCTCTCGTTCGTCGTCTGACCCCGAACAGACGTCAGCCGGTCTTGTTCCACCGCATAGCTCGTCGTGACCCGAACGGTTGTGAGCGGTCGGTCTTCGGCCTGAGCACGTTGCTGGGCATTCTTTGCAGAAATTGTTTGGGGCAATGGCGCGGCCTCTTCTTCCAAGAGTCCGGTCGCGATCCAACCAATAATACAGACCGCTATAAAGGTGGCAGTTAAATAGGTTTTTCTCATTCGCGCACTATACGGAATAACCGCTTCATTTTCAGCGAAAGCCTGCTTAAATTCGTTAAACGGATACCTAGGTGCGAGCATTGGCAACCGGTTATCTGCGGCGAACTTCTAACACCACCGTGTGTCGACCTGTAGGGTACGCAGAAGGTTCTGGCCCAGCACGTTACTCATGGTTTTCACCATGGGAACATGCCGCTTTAGTTCCAATGAATTTGAAATCCCACTCCGTGCAAAAAGTCACGCCTTAATTCAAACCGCGTCAAAGCGATCTGCACATCCGAACGCCACCGAGCAGAGAAACCTGGCTTATCAAAAAATAGGCGGGTTATGTCCAAACTTGGCATATACCTGATTGACTTCATGGACCATCACGGTACAATTGCGCTTCCTGAATTGCGGGTGTTTAGCTCAGTTGGGAGAGCGACGGCCTTACAAGCCGTAGGTCGCAATACCTGCAACACCTCCTAAGTTATTCTTTTTTAAAGCCTTTTATTTTCCGCTTCTGACACGATCAGCCTACTTCGTTCTCTTTGTCACATTCTTGTCACATTGGAGGATCCGCATGGCAAACATCAGACGACGAGCAGGAAAGTTTCAAGTTCAAATCCGCAAGAAAGGCTACCCCCCAGCCGTTAAAACCTTCACTAAGTTTCTAGACGCAAAACAGTGGCTAACTGAAACTGAACATAGGATCGCTTCTGGCAGACGCCCAGAACAGTTGTGCGCAGATATCCAGTTTGACCAACTTCTAGACAGATACATCCGAACCCACATCCCAAAACTCAAAGCCCCCAAACAAGAACTTAGTCTAACGAGACGCGTCTCAGGTCGTCTTGGCCGCTACCCCTGTTCCGCACTAACCAACGCAACGTTGGCAACCTATCGCGATCACCGAAGCTCAGAAGTCGCGCCTCAAACCGTCAAGCATGAAATCAATCTCGTTCGCAGAGTCATCAAGCTGGCGATTGCTGAATGGGGATTAGGAATTGCTGAAGTACCCTATGTTCGGCTTCCAAGACTGCCAAGCGGACGAGAAAGACGATTGGAGCCTGAAGAGATAAACGCACTTTTGCTATGTCTTGGCGATCAAATGAGAGACATTGTTAGCTTTGCGCTAGAAACTGCCATGAGGCGCAGTGAAATATTAGGCGTTGCACGGGGTGACTTTGATGCGCAAAACAAGACCGTTACGCTAAAAGACACTAAGAATGGGAGATCCCGAACAATACCGCTGAGTTGTACTGCGTTAGAAATACTTAACAGGCGAACTCAAGATGGGACGATCTTTACAATGCAGCCTGACAGTGTGTCTCAAGCCCTTCGTCGCGGCTGTGGCAAGCTTCAAATCAAGGATTACCGATTCCATGATTTAAGGCATGAAGCTATCTCTAGACTGTTTGAACGCGGATTATCTGTACCTCAGGTAGCTATGATCAGCGGCCACCAAGACTACCGAATGTTGGCGAGATACGTTCACTTGCACAGATTTACCCTATGACAGCACCCCCAACAGCACCCACGGGGGGCTATCAGCATCCATTAATTATTAGTTGTTGCAGTGGAGACACATCAGAAGGTGATTTTGAAAAAAGGTTGGCTTTGGGAAAAGAAAAGGCAGCCCCTTGGACTGCCCTTAGTTCTGCATGTGTAACTTAGTTAATAACCACAGCTGCTCTGTGCTGCAGCGTTCACTAGGTCGCTCTTCTCGTTGTCACTAATGACGCAATAAATAGAAAGAGCAATATCGCTGTTGGCGATTACAAATGTGGAAGCTATTCCAAGATGAATTGTAGTTCACCATCAATCTTTGACGATGCGGCTGCTTCATTTGCCCAGAGAAGTTTGTACTCACCTTTTATGACTAATTTGCCGGTAGCACCCGCAAATCTACCTGTTCCACCGATAATGGGATACTCGTTGTAGTACGTACCGACTTCAGGAAGATCTGGACTGATAGTTGAGCTGGTGCACATCCTAGTAGGCCCAATGACTTGAGTTGAAATTGTGCTACCGTCCGCAAATTCGTCCGTCCTGTTTCCGCTATCAAAAAGTCTTCTGAAGCCTGTTAGGTTTTGTCCTGTCCTTGAGTCAACTGCATCGCATGGTTTGCAGGCTTGCAGCGCCGAATCCCAGTCACATGTGTATCCAACCGACATAATCTTGGCGAGAGTTACCCGATGTCCTGGCGCTATCTCCAAGCGATTTCTAAATTCTTGAATCGTGTCCCCACTGCGGACAGGGATATCCATAGTGACCCTGTCCACATTCACTTTTACTGATTTTGAAGAAAAAGCCGGATGGCTTGCTGCTAGTAATAAAAAAACCGCAAGAGTTTCTGCTAGTTTCATGGATCTGTTTCTCCTTTTGATTTTAAGATGTGAACATATTCACTTATTTTAACCAAAATGAACATAGTACTTTTGGGCAGACTTTTAGGTCTTAAATCTAGCGACCATGACGCCATGTAAACCATATCGCACAGAGGCTTCAGCTTAGGCTCACCCACACAACACTACGGGCATCAGATGATGTGTCTTGCTCGCAGATGCTTGATAAGGCCCGTCTAGACCACGCTGATACCCGAAGCCATGGCTCCGCGGCAGCTAAAATAGATCAAGCAGAAACCTAATTAACGATTTTGCCTTTAAAGATTTCGCAGGTATGACGGACAGCGAAGGGCCGATAGTGTAGTAAATTTTTATGAACAGTCTACCTGCCATAGATCGGTTCAAGGTAGCGTCACGAAAATGTCTTAGCTTCCTTACTTGGGGGTGA
>ERZ651776.1642-NODE-1642-length-26220-cov-3.562560_pt1 | contig 26220 bp, 48 predicted proteins | sample MGYA00514761_ERZ651776 | MGnify/ENA metagenome assembly ERZ651776 | reverse complement strand
GCAGTACCACGATTAATTCTTTTTGTAGCCCTCCTAACTATTGAAAAATTAATAAATAATTCTCATGTTCTAGTCTATTTCTATCTGCAAAGTCTATACTATTAGCCCTTGCTTTAGTGAATGGTTGTTCGGGTAATTCTTTTTCCCCAATAGTATCTAATAGGTCTAAATGTTCTTCGACCTGTTTATGGAATGTCTCTAGGGGTACTAGATGTGTCCAAAATGGTAGTATAGAAGCACGTACAGGCTGAATAAACCCATCACCTACCTCATACCTACCAACGATATAAGTACGCTGTGTAGCACACACTATTTCTATGTGTTTTTTTCCGCTATGATACGCAAGCGTCGGGTACATTTTACCATCTATTTTACTCATCCTCATGTATGAATCCCAATCAGCAGGTTTGTGCATCAGATAAGCGGGCAACTGCTCGTATAATTCCACAAGATATTTACTTTTACTATCCCATGCCCCGTCATCAATACCGTGTATAATACCCGAAGTAACCCATACACCAAAAGACGTATCGGGATAATCTTGTATGAATGATAATACCAAATCATAGAAATCTAACTCACCATCTATGGATAAAGAGAGCCAATGATTACAGTCTAAAAATGATACTTCGTTATCCATAGCCATGATAAATCTTGAGAACATACTTGTATCAAGTATAGCAAAATCTTTATCTAGTTTTTTATTCCGTAAAAGTATTGTAGGTTTCTTGTAAAATGGTTTACTTCTATTACCTTCGGCTGCTCTTGTGTATGGAGTCGCTTCTAACAACTCTAAGTCTTTTACTTTTAGGATAAAGTAATCATTCTTCTGACTCATATTGCATCCTCTCAACATGAACCGCATTGGCTTTACTCATCAAACCCCTAAACTCATCGGTAACTTTCTTTGGAGTCTTTTTACCCCATGAACCTATACTCATGTACTTACGCATATCACTAATTAAGATACGGTACTCATGTAACTTATCTTCATCAGTCATATTCTCAACTCTAGTTTTTTCGGCTTCTACTGCCGCTTTCTTTTCCGCTAAAACTTCGCTGTATTTCCTCATATTTCTGCCCCCTCATCATCATATACGTAACTATTTACTTTGTATTCAGAAGCGACATCACCTTTGACCGTGAAGCCTGCCTTTATGACTCTAATATTCTTCATCCCTTTTAGTAGATTGCTAACTGCTTTGCTATTACTAACCTTTTTTCCTCTTCTTTTTACATCAATGCTTCGGTATATTTCTTCCGCAGTCATTGGCTCTCCTTTTTCTTTGAGTGCCTTAGTAATTGCGGCTCTTGTGTTTGCGTGTCTCTTCATATTACTCCGTCTCCTTCTTATCACTTAAAGAGTTCGTATTGGTGTCGCAAGCGTCTATGATAGCCTGTGCAATCTCAAGATTTTCTAAAACTTCTAACTCATTAATTATTTTCTGTATGTAAATTACACCATCCATCAATTCTTCTTTGAGGTGTTGTAGCCATTCCTTTAGAGATAGGTCGTTTCTATCCATTGTAGTACCGTATTTGGCCTCGCCTTTTTCAGCACGTTGTCTAATCTCGGCAATTACTTTTTCCTCTATACTACTCATCTTCATCATCTCCTATCGGTGGGTCGAGAATTAACTCTATTGTGTTTGCCCCATCATACACAATACCTACAACCCTACAATCGCTTAAGTCCTCAATCCTCTCTATGGCGTTTCTTAATTGCTGACACCTAACAAAGTACCCACTACGTTGTGTAGCAGGTAGGTGATAGGTATTATCCACTTTTTTCATGTCAAGAAAAACTCTCTCGTTAGGCATTACTTTTTCCTCTATACTACTCATCAGAACCAACCTCCACATTTACCACATATACTAGGGTAAGCAGGCTTAGGGTAATCAATAACCCTACCTTCACAATCGCATTGTTTCATTCTTGTGCCTCCTTCCATTTTCCTCTAATGTATCGACCATTAGGTATTACCTTGACTTCTTCATGTGGTGATTCTGTCAAGTATAGATTTGCTATTGTGTTTACATCCCAATGACCTTCTTTAACGGTAAAAATACTACCGGACTTTAGATGTATGTCTAGCGTTTTTAGAGCGTTCCTATAATAACCATTTTCGACTATTGCCGCAATCTCTCGTCTGTCAATTTTTACTTTTCCGGTAATACAAACTAATGTATCAGACCAATAATCTCTTTTTAATTCACTCATTGTTTCACCTCTTTGTATATCTGTCGCATTAGTTCTTGCATTTCCCATCCTTCTTGTGTCTCTTCGTCAAAGCATTCGTATAAACTATCCCATGCTTCCTTATATCTATTATCCATTTTATATCGCCCCTATTTTATCTTCTAACTCTTGTATTCTCTCTTGTAATTCACAATGCACTTCTTCCATCTCCATTTCAGCATGATGGCTCGCGTGCATATTACTAGGCAAAGAGTGTGCTACTTCTCTTATGTAATGCAAGGCATAATCACACGCCTCTTCCGCATCTCTTAGTGCTTGTAATTCATCAGCAATCTCTTGTAGTCTTACCTCAATCATCTTACTCATCTAAGCCACCTGCCAATCTGCATAATCTTCTAAATGTATATGGTCTTGTAAATTACTCATTACACCATCCATGTATTCATCAATGCTTTCGTGCATCAAATCCGTTTCTACGTCAATCTCTATTTCTTCTTCTAATTCTACTTTTATTTTTACCGTTATTTTAGTCATCTAAGCCACTTCCAAATCCATTAAATATCCATCAGTTTCACATTTTGGACATCCTTTCCCAAGACCATCCTCATCTTCAAACAACACCAAATCTTCTTCGTTTCCTTCCCACGTACACATATTGCATCTAACTCTCGCTAACATTTTAAGCCACCTGCCAATCAATACCATTCATAATGTCTACGTAATCTGATGGGTTGTCAATCACATCTTCCATGTAATCATCAATGCTTTGGTGTATCAAATCATCTACGTCAATCTCTATTATATCTTCTACTTGTATCATTACTTTTATCTTTATACTACTCATCTTACTCACCTCTTGTTTCCACTTTGGGCATACCATTGTAGTGTCTTTCATTCCAATACTCAAGTGCTAATCTTGAAAACTCATTAGCAAATGCGTCTTGAAAACACCGAAGAAACAATTCCCATTCTTCTTCACTAATCGGTAGTTGGTTTCCTTCTTCGTCTTGATAATCTTCATCATCCATCATATCTTCTATATGTTCTTTCTCAATATACTGCCATAATGTCGGCTTTAATTGTTGCCATAATCTTTCTTTATTATTCATCTTATTCACCATCCTTCCGGTTCTTCTTCTAACATAATCCAATGTGCTTTAATTTGTCTAGTCGAGTATATATCTCCACCATCGGAAGTCCATAGGACTATGCCTTCATCTCCGACCCAACTGCTTACAATTGTCATTGTAATACCGTTGTGTATATTCTCAAACCTTACACCTTTGATGTTGTGTTCACCTTCCGGTATAGGGGCTTTCTTTCTTAGTTGTTGGTTTATCATTTTTCTTTCATTCATTCTTCTTCATCTCCTTTGTTTGCCTTACGGACTTTGTATTTCATATTGTATCTATATTGTCTTGCTCTATTTTGTTGTTTGTTAGGCATTCTGCTTCACTCCCTTATTCCTACCGAATCGCCCATAGGTCTTAAAGACTTCTGTTCTGCTATGCAAGCGTCGTATGCGTCTTTCAGTATTCTAGGAAAATGTTTGGGTTCGGTTTGCATATGAGTTAATGAGGCTAACTTACGGGCTACTTCATTAACATTACGTATGTCATATTTGTAAATCTTATTTTTATTATGGTCTATCCCAAAACTTTCTTTTGTCCTAAAGAAAAGTTTATTTTTAGATAGAGTCATACTCAATTCTTTGATACTACAATGGCCTATTTTCTTTGTGGTACAATCCTGTTTTTCATAAGCCGAAAGTAATTCTCTACTTGTCTGAATACCATTGTCCTGTATGTATCTATAACAGAAGTCAAGCATTTGCTTTCGTGGTCGCCTACTGCCCATTTTCAGTCAACTCCTTTATTATCTGATTGACATGAAGTATGAAGCCACGCCATGAATCTAAAGAATTAGAAGCATTATACTCTTTCCCTAAAAGAAAACTTTGATAATGTTGGGCTACAATTTCATTCACTTCTGACTGTTTCATTCTTCCCACTCCCAAGACCAATCTAAATATAATATCTCGCCCATGTCTATGTACTGCTCTTGTGTAGCACCGCACTTTTCACATACTACTTCGGCATATAATTCAAATAATTCTGTACCATTTTTTGCTAAATATTTTTTCCAAGTATCTAAATCACCAACGGGCTTTGATTGTATTTTTACCGTTATATTATTAACGTACAATTCTTCATGTGGACATCTTTCTTGTATGTACTCATCAGCCATGTCGCTTCTCATATCAGCGTCTAGTTTTTCCCATGTATGTTCATTCATTCCTCTTCATCTCCAATGTATTTTGCGAAGTGTGATATTCCTCCATCGGGGAATTGATAGTCCACCCAATCGTATGCGAGTGTGAATTGCTCACGCAACTTCTTGACTTCTGCTAAGAGTTTTTCGTATTTCTCTGTGTCAATCATTCTATCATCTCCATAAGTTTCACCCATTCAGTAGGGTGCATAGAAACCATGTGTGGGGACACATTACCTGCAACCCAACGACCTGTTATGCTTTGAAAGCCATCACCATAGATAACTTTGAGCATACGCTCTCTCATTTCAACGGGGAATATTTCTTTGAGTGAACCGCTACGCACTTCAATGTAATAAACAACCTTCTTACCGTTGCGCTTACCACTGATACTACTGGCGTATTTCGCATCAATATCTTGGCCTTTGAGCCATGTTTTTATTTGTCTTGTGTCAATCATTCAATCACTTCCTGTATATCTTCTTCTGTCCTTATACCCCTATGAACCAATGCGTCAAAGCAATAGTCGTGATACAAAAGTCCGTCATTCATTCTAATTGCATATTTTTCAATTGCATCATCACAATAACCGCAGGTGTGTCCTGTGTATTTGTCTGTGTCAATCATTCTTCTTCCTCCAATGTCCAATGTACGGATTCACCACGCACTTCTGTATCACCTAGAACAGTCATGTTTCCAACCCACTCGATAGGTAATTCGGCATCTAAGCCAATATCAATTTTATCTTCAAAGAATAAACAGATTTTACTTTTTCTACCCTCGATGTCCATTATATGAATCTTCACTAAAGTGGGTAGGTCGGGATTGACTGCCGCTATTCGTATCTCTTTTATGCCGTGAGTCGTTATGTCTGTATGTCTCATATCTAGTCCTCCATGTCTTTTTTTATAAGGTTTTTCACTACGCTACGCAAGCGTGTGAGAGGGCGACGGCTATTGAAAAAGGAGGAAAATATAGCCGCCCCCTCATCTTGAGTTTTATTTAAGAAAAAACTACTCATTGTATGTCATCCCCATCTTCTAATATATTACCACTTGATACTACATATTTTTTTGTACCACACTTGAGACATTCAACATCACATTCGGTCAATAATCTATTGTCTGATACCGCACATACGTTGAATATTGTCGTTACCGACCAAAGACAAGTATCATGTTCACACTTTTCTTTTATCATAATAATAACCCCACTAATATACATACTAATGATAATACTATTAAGATAATAGTTTGTGTAAAATCATCGTCTCTCATTCGACCAACCCCATCCACCAATGAGGCACACGACGACCATCCCACTTAGCAAACTCCTTGCTATGATAATAGCGTCTATAAGCCTGTATTGCTTCTTCGCCTCTTGCATGACTGATGATACCCTTTTCATCGTCTGTTATTACAGCAAACGGTTTACTTACAGCAGTCATATAATCGGGTCTATACTCATCGGGCATAGCAAGAGCAAAATGTGTACGATTACCTTCGGGAATTAGTTTTACCATATTACTAAGGTGTCTAATACCTGCCTCACAAAAATGTATTTTGTTATACTTGTTAGTATATTCTTTACATATCTCTAGGGCATGGCGTACAGTCCAAATGTAATTATCGCTACTATCTCCCACCCACAAACTGCAAGGGTGAAAATGATAGCCACCCTTGAGAGGCGTACCTTTCTTAGTAAGTGGCATCATGTCGGGTCTAGCACCGTGTCTAATCACGGCACTACCTAGCATTTGAAGCATCTCTACACACATTTTAGGCAGGTGTTTGTTACAGTAATCTCTTGCTGCTAGTTCGGGGTTTTCATTTAGTACAAATATATTCATTCTTCTTCGCTCCTTCCTGTTCCGTAATTTCTACCACATACTCTACATTTTTGTTCGCCTATAACTCTAGGGCAACCGCTTTTACATCTCATAATGTCTCGTCTCCGACTTTACTTTTAAGAGTATAGTAGTATGCTTCTCAAGCGTTTGGTTGGCTTATCCAACTTGTTAATGCACTATTTCATTTATCAGAACAGTTTGGGCGCTGCAATCTAATCTCTCTCCGACCCTTCTTCTCTGTTTCTTTATCCCGTTCTGTGCATATCGGTTATGGTTTTGGACTAGCACCTGTTTATCTAGCCTCGCCAACCTCACTTGAGTTTTATGCTTATAGATAATCTCCTACTAGAGACTCCCATGCCTTAGCCTTCATTCTTGAGCCTGTACCCATGATTGCCGACTCGACTCTCTTGTCGTTAGACTTCTCACCTTTACGGTCGAATGTCCATTCGTGGTCTATGTAGTACGTTGCTGTATTGAAGGCAGCGAAGGCACTACTACCGTTGCCGTTGTGGTTGTTGGTAGGATGTGCTTCAACTTCTAGTAATCTCTCTAGTGTGTTGTTGCCTCTTGTAGTCAATCCTAGAGGGTTAGCCGCATCAACTAACTCTTCATTTTGTTTTATCCCAAAAGTATCTAGGTAGAAAGAAACTCTATCTTCTTGAGTCATTTCAATGTTGACTAATTCTTGAGCGTCTAAGACGAATTGTTTGTTGAGCATATCCACTACTTTTAGTGCCTCGACTAATTCCGCAACTCTCTCTTCTTGCTTTGCTGAATGGCGTATTACTAATTTCTTAGGGTCAATGCCTGCTCTCTTAATACCCGCCATTAGATGACTGAATTGGTTAGAGCATCCGATAATTACGTTGCTAGGAATTACTCTAATTCCACCGCTACCGTCATGCGTATTAGTAAGGTAAATGTATTGGTCTACATCATCCCAACCGCTAATTGTAAATCCTTCCGGCAGTTTGAAAGAAGCGAATAATTTCTCTCCTTCGCCAATCATACCTATCTTATCCCAATCAATTTCGCCGCGTTGTACTAATTCGTTAGCAATACCTAATAATCTATCATTTTGCATTGGTACATATGTACGGCCTACTACGCCTAGAGTCATGTCGTTATCTTGTCTAAAGATACGATTAAACTTAGACCTAATCGGTTTACCTTTCGAGGTATATAGTGGCTCAATAGCCACATCGAAGTTAAGTCCGGCGTTAGCCAAAACCTCTTCGGCAGTCGTTCCTTGTGCGTCATTTCCAAAGCGGCCAATTGCCGCCATCGTGTTTCTCATTGTCATGTTATTCTTCCTCCCTGTTTGTTGGGTGAATTGTCCTCGAGGCTTCCACTCTTAAAGGTGTCGCCTCTTGCTTCTCAAGCGTCGTGTGTTGATATTTCGTTTTTGCATAGTTAGTTTTAGCCCTAATTAAAGGTGCGTTAGGGTCGTACATTAAAACTCCCTCACTAATATTGAATCATCGTCTAAAACTATGTGATAGGTGTTATCCTCTAGGTACTCAAAAACATCGTCAGAATCGTATGTCTCTTGCTTTGTATCTAGGTACGCATCCCTTACTTCGTCTATGTTATCATATTGAGTCCACTCGCAGCAAATACCTATAACGTCTAATTCATAATGAGGTCTATCTTTATTTCCATCTAACCCATCATAATAATCGAATAACTCTTCAACTGCTTCTTCGGTAAAATTACCATGCGTCTCACTAGTTTTCAATCGCCCTTCGTATCTTCTAAATGCCTCTATCATTTCATATTTATTTATTTGTTTGTATATCATTTTTCTCTCTCCTTGTATTTGTCTCTAAACGTACTTTGCTCTTAAACCTATCTTATTCCGCCTCACAAGCGTCAACAGCAAATTGAGGCCAAATCCTGTGTACTAGGCTCAATAATACTAGATGATGCGGCTCATTTCTATCAAACCTTTCATGCGTGTCGCTACCTTGATGATATATTTCAAGATAATAACCATCACTAACTAATTCTAGCGCGTGTTTTTGTGTCAATTTTTGGTCGTTCTCATATTCCCAAATCATAAATGCTGCTTTGGCTTCATCCATACCATTAGTACCATAATAGTCATGTTGAATATCTAAACGATAACCCAAAAGCATAGCCAAATCTTCGTCATCTAATACCGATGGTTCGGGTCGTATTGTCATTCTTACTTTATTGTCTGTCCACATTAGCGGTTTTCCGTGTGCGCCTAATCTTCTTCTTGTCATATATCTCTCTCCTTATCCTTTACTCTTAAAACTATCTTATTGTGTATCGCAAGCGTCGCATATTACCCGCATCTTAGCCTCTCTAATATCGTTCTTGTGAACCTTTGATGCCTTGATAGCAGGCATCTCAATCTTACATCCCGAGCATACTCCCGTAATTCCTTTTAGCATAAAACTAACCGCCTCGGTAGTAATACAATCGGCTGAATGTCTCCATGTTACCGGACTGATATTTATTATTTTCTTAATACTAACAGCCTCATTGATGAGGGCAATTTTAGCGGCTGATAATCCCGCTTTCGGGCAGGTTGGAAGATGCTGCCTTTGAGGGCAACCACATTCACGGAATCCTGTAAATCGGCCATTCAATGAACCGACTCTAGCCTTGACTTCACCTTGACCGTTTTGGCCGCCTGTTTTGCCTCTACTAGATGCAACCGGACACTTCTCACCGTGTGTCTTGTGGTCGCGACCTTTACAAGCCTTGTAACGGCATGGTTTACCGATTTGAGGGGTTACTTTTGGCGTAGAAATAACTACGATTTCAAGACCTGCTTCTCTCATTAATTTGCGGTATTGAGTAGTATGGCCGCCTAGCGACCTAGATGAATATTTAATGCCTAGAGCCATGTTATTTCGAGCCGTTTGCATATCGGCCTTCTTAGCCTCGATACGTGCTAGAATATCGCTCAATTAACTCATCTCCTGTAAATCCTTAATCAAATCAGCAAACGGGCTACAATCGGGGCTACATACGCCCCATTGAGTACCTAATGTACCACGACCCGAAGGTGTATCACAAGGGTATCGAATGATACATCCACAATCGGGGCATATTTGGTTGTTAATCTTCATCGGGCTAGGGTTCGCGTTGTTGTCCATTAAGCCGTGATACGTGGGTTCGGTACTTATAGTTATGGGAAAACTAACCTCGATTGATGGGGTTATTATTCCGGTTGAAATAAGTCGCCTATGATATTGACCCTCTAACATACCTATCAAGGCGTGTGAGAGCATCCATACGTAAAAAGGTTGTCATCTACGCATCACAAGCGTCAAAATCGAAAATGGCTCATTGACTTGCCTGTATAATAGAGATAGAATCGCATTTACTTTAACCCTAATACAAACCTGCCTTTACGATTATTCAATACCCGCCATCACCTAACCTAATCTGAGATGAGATGGGGGTTTATAATCATTATGAATCGTGTATCACAAGCGTCGAGAGATGACCACCTCGCAAAGACTATAAACCCGCAGCCCGTCGTAGAAACGAATAATAATAACGGGGTTGGGAGGTAATCGCAGTCCACCCCGTGCCTAAGATGAGATGGCGGTATATATACTTTGTTATATTACATTCACAAATCAAGTGAGAATGCTACACCCATAAGTATATAAGCAGATTTGGATTTGGATTCAGACACACGTTTTTATTTTTGTATAGTACACACTAGTGTGTGATTCGGATTTTAGAAGTCCAGCCCGTTTTTAAGATGAGATGGGGGCTTATAATCTTTTGGATTTTGCATTCTCATATTTTTTTTGGATTTTCTTTTTTTCTTTATTTTTCTTTTTTTTCGTTGATTTTGGGGTTGATTTCAAGGTATTATATAAAACCAAAACCTTCTTAAGCAAATGCTTCTTAGAAGGGTCATGGAGTCAGATGGCACTTATCTTATGCACAATAACAGACGCGTCCGCTTTGATAGCGGGTTTCAAGTGGGGGTCTACTTAGAACGACCTACGTTCTTCTTATTTGATGAAGTTCAAGCCTACGTCATTAAGATGTTAGGCATTGATGAACAAATGGAAGTTATAGGAAATATATTCAGTGTTGCCGAACATGAAATAATTAATTCATGTCAGTCCGGCCATCCAATATTAGAAGATTTACTATTTTACGGGGATACTTTCGAGAAAATGTACGAGGCTTCATTTAATCAAGTTCATCTAACTAATTTCCTCCCAGACATTTACGTTGAAGAATATCTTACTGATGGAATCCCATGTGTTTCAAAGAAAACTCTCAATCTATTCGGTGGTATTTGGGAAGATAAAAAAGAACAGATTCACGTTGATGCTTCAACATGGGTTCAAGATTTAGATGCGGCTTTAGAATTAGGGAAAAAATACAATCAAGAAACAATATGGGATTGGTCAATAATGAAATGTCGATGCACTAAAACCGGAGAGATATTAGAATATTAAATCTAAAACTTGAGGGTCTTACACCTCACAAAAATTATAATTTTGGATTTGGATTTAGGGCGCACGCTTTGTCTTTTGTATATATACACAAGTGTGTGATTTTTGGATTTTGGGTTTTGAATCTTTTTTGGATTTTTGGATTTTAAACTTTTTTCTTTTTTTCGCCTGCCTGCCTGCATAAGAAATAAGTCCGAGATTACTAAAACAATAAGTATATATACCGGCATACAGTCCGAGATATATGAGCCTAACAAGAAGCGACCTACAAGAGAAGATTGAAAATACCGAAAAAGAAATAAGAGAATTGAACAAGTTATTAAATGCTCATCATAACGAGGTACTAAAAATATTTGAAGAATATTTACAAAAACTATAAGTTGCCACCATATTATGTTGAGGTGGGGTTGCTGCAACAGCCCCCCTCTTCATATTTGGATTTTTCTTTTCTATGTTTTTCTTTTCAATATACTACAAATCGTGCCTCTCTTCGGCCTATCCTAATCATACTCAACGTACCACAGTAAGCCTATAAAGATTACGCCCTACGGGTTTCCTATTCATATTCAAGATTGCTTAACCGAAGGGTATATATACTGACCCCCCCTAGCATGGTCATGGGAGGCAAACAAACCATGAAAGAATATATTGAAGAACGAATGCGAGCATTGTATGTAAGTGGGGCTAGTGAAAAAGAACTAGACTCATTTATGACAGGTGTCTTAGACACACTATACAGCCTAGGTCTAGAAGCACCTACGATTTGGGTTGTTAACTATATGGCAGGTCGTATAGACCGTCTATATATGACCGATGAAGAATGGGATGCTATTAACGCAGAATATTAAGCCCTAAGAAAAAGGAGACGTAAAAACTAGGGGGGTATATACCCCCTAGTATAAAAAATTGGATTTGGATTTTGGATTCTTTTTTCTTTTTTGTTTTTTCACACAAGAGTGTATAACTTGTCGCATAAAGGAGGTTATCGGGGGGTTATGACATGGGATGGGGGTATATAATCTTTCGGTACTACTATTCTCACTATGTGCCACGAAAAAGTGTATGTGGGGGCTATGATATGAGATGTAGGCTTATAGTCTTTCCGCCCTTCGGGTGTCAAAAAATAAAAAGAGCCAGGATAGAAAGTATTAAGTACTAACCCCTGCTCTCACAAAATGTAATAGGAGGCGGCGAACTAATGACATATGAAAAATACGAATTATATTGGGGTATAATGACATATAAAAACGGTAAAAAAGAGGCTATTGTAGCGACATCAGAAGAAGCATATTGGTCTTATCAAAAATATCATGCAGGATGTACTCTATCTAGTCCTGATTATGGCTATATAGAAAATATGAGAGCATGGGATAAAGATATGATTGAAGAAGTTAATTATGATGAAGAAGTTGAGTTAAAAGAAAAACTTAGAATTAGAAAACAAAAAGATAAAATGGCTAAAATGACTACCGATGAAAAAGTTAATTATATCATAGAATCCTTTGATTTGTAAATTACAAATCTAAGAGAATAATGTAAAACTCCTGTCTCTATATGGGACAGGAGTCCAAACAAGATTTGGATTTGGATTCTGAAAGTCTTTTCTTTTTTGTAATATATACACTAGTGTTAAATATTTGGATTCTTTTCTTCCTTTTCTTTTTCTTCATATAGGTAATAATAATATATAGAAGTTTGATACTTATTTATAAAAAATGATCATTATATAAATATAGAATGCCACTTGGTTAATATTATATACTAAAGGCGACTAGGAGTATTATGGTTAAAGATGTGGTCTTAACAATGAAAAACAAGAAAACTGGTGAATTAGAAACATGGAGCGTAATTACAACTGAATGGTTCGCTGATGAAGAGTTTGAAGTAGTAGATATAGAATTACAAGATGCGTATTAGATAATTTATAAAAAATGATCATTATATAAAATCTAAGAGAATAACGAAAAACTCCTGCCTCTAAATGGGGCAGGAGTCAAAAAAAATAATTGGATTTGGATTTTAATATTCCTTTCTTTTTTTGTAATATATACACTAGTGTTAATAATTGGATTTGGATTCTAATAGGTTTTTTCTTTTTCTAATGTAACAGGATATTATAATAGAGATAAAAATAAGAGAATGCTACTTGATTAACCTTAAGTAGTATGAAAAATCAGCGTTTAATTGTGGAGACACAGGAGGAAAAAGTATGACTGAAAAATTATTACAATTTGTATTGAAATATTGGAATGAAATAAATGGCTATGGAAAACCGACATATGATACTGAACATAATCAAATCTATGTTGTTATACCAATTGATGTATTGCTAGATACATTGGAAATGTCATTCCATGACTTTAGTAATCTCAAGCAAGATTACCAAGATAACCAATAATCAAGTGTGGTGGTCTTACACATCAAACTCTCTCTCAAGTCAAACACTCGCAAAACTTGAGAGGGAGGTTATAATAATTAGATTTGGATTTGGATTTTGTTTTCTTTTTTCTTTTTCTTCACACTAGTGTTAATAATTACTATAATATTAATAGAAATTGTTAAATCAATATGTTTATATACTGAATAGTAGTCCGAGATATTGTGGAAACACGGGAGGAAAAAAATATGGGAACATGGATGTGTCCTCGTTGCGGCAAGCCAACTTTACATAGTTGGTCTAGTAGTGATGGCTCAGAAGGTTGCTCTTGTAGCAACTGTGGTTATATTGAACAAAGCGGTTGGTGATTAACTGTTTTGTTATGCGAGTCTAGCAAACTCAAGACGGAATTACTTAAATCCTGTGGGAGTCCAATTTGGATTCTCACGGGGCATCTTTTTTTTGTTTTTTATACACTAGTGTTAATAATTGGATTTGGATTTCAACCGGCTTTTTCTTTTTAGGATAAGGGGGGTTACTTAAGATATAAACAAATAAAAAAAGGCAGTTTAAACCTTATGCTAGATTACTTGAATACGTGTGAGGCATCAAGTAGAATCTAACATAAGGCTTGGTAGTCGTGCTTAGGACTACTATCGAGTTAAAGTGGCCGCCCCATGAGATGCCTGCCGACATCCCATGAGGGGTTTACGTGTTTCTATCTAATAAGTCTCAAGAATCTAATGCTTCCCAAGTCTTATCTCTTTTATATTGGCTTCCACCAACTTTAGAATGATATTCTGCTAATGTTTCATTAGTTGTTATGTCTATTTGCTCTCTTCTTATACCCGAGTCTAAGTGTCTAGTAAATAGTTTAATCATCTTAGGGTTATCTAATATCTTTCTTAGTTTATCTATTGAATCCAAGTCAAGATAACCACAAACATAACCAAAGCCACATTCATTCAATGCCATGAATAGTTGTTTAATTTTGGTCGTTGAGTGTGTTTCGCCGTTGTAAGACATTCTCATTATACCATTGAACCATTCAATTGCATCTATATCTTCTAAAGTTAATAATTCACCATCTTTCTTATTCATAATTTATTACCTCCTTTATTATTATATTGTTTAGTTAAGAGAGAGGCGGCGTATTGCAGTACGCCCCCCCTCAATTTTGTGTTAGTCCGTCTCATTAATTATTGAATGACTATGGGAATTATTTTATCTCATTCTAAAACAATTCTAAGTCTCGCTTCAATAACTAACTTATGACATCATATAGTCGTAATATTCATTACTTACGTAATTACTTTCTATATGTTGCTTTAATTTTTCTTTTATATTATTATTCTTCATATTATTAACCTCCTTTTATTATTACTACTAGGGAGGCATTACTGCCCCCCTAGAGTTTTACGTATTTCCGTCTCGGCTAACTTTAACAGTTAGCGTCAATAATCCATTCTGAATACTCGTATTCATCCGTGATTATAATTATCTTTAATTCATCTCTCATATTCATATGTTTCACCCCCATTTATTCGATGTGTTAGTAGTAGGCCACACCCCCCATATAGAGGGGTGGGCTTTGTGTAATTCCGTCTAAGGCATCAAAGCCTTAAACTGCTTCAATGTGGTCGACTTCGGCATAACTGATGTCAACTAAATCTCCTAATGGTGTGTGCCATAGGTCATCTAGGTAATCAGTAAGGTCGATGTCAAGCACTAAGTGTATACGTACATCTGTCATATTCTTAGTCTCCTTTTATCTGTTTGTTTATAGTAGTCATCCGAGTTAACTACTTACCTAATTAAAGGGCTTCTAATTCTGAATGTGTCATAAATGATTTTTAGTCATCTCCGATTCATTTTTGATTTTTCGGCTTGGGTCTGAAAGACCAGCGCCTAATTTATGGCTATCACCACAAATCTTGCTATCTATTGATAGCCCGCCTTCACTAATCCGGCAGGGTGCTACGCACTCCTAAGCCTCGGTCAGCATACTCCTTATTAAGCCTTCCGGTCTAGCATTCCCTGGCCCTTTTTTAGTGCTTTTTTTGCACCAAGTGTAGTGTATAACACCTAGTGTAGTTTATGCACTTAGTTCCAAAAATACACCGATATACGTACCTATACCCGCCTAGCACCACGAACAATTTTTTACAATTTTTTTGAAAAAAAATATTTATAACCTTTTGCGCCAATATCGTACTCTCTTACCCATGACCTTTTTGTATTTATCTTCCATCGAGTCTGCTTGTTTAATTTTACGCATATACTTATGCACCCCGCAAGAATGCAATTGAGTCCATCGGGCAGGTACGACTTCGTTTACCTTCCACATAACTTCCTCGTTTGTTCTCCATTCGTCGAAATAGTCCGAGTCTGCTAACTCCTGCAAACGGTCTAAATATAATGTCTTTTTACTTTTTGGGCCAAATACTGTTCTCATAATCTTCTTCTCTCCATTACTCTCCCACCAACACCTGTATTAGAGGGTCTATTGATTTTGGCTTTACCACCTAACCATTGTCCACCCGTCATAGTTTTCATAACTACCGGCATATCGGGAATCTTATATGTAAATTGGTCTATTGCGTGTGCAAGAGCCATTACTGTATCGTTGTGAACACCCAAGTCCACTATCACACCATCACGCCAAGCGTGAAGTCTTAATTCTTCTAGGATAATCTCGACCATCCTACGGGTTTCATCATCACCATAAGGAAATGCTATCATTTCTCTCTCGAACCAAACTCTAAGTCTGTTTAGCAATCCTTGCTTCAAAGTTCTGTTGCCTACCTTACTAGGTCTATAATCTACTACCGCACCTTTTTGTGCAAGCAAACTTTCATACATTTGTTGGAAACCTACATCCTCAACTGCTACTCCGCAGTTGCCATATCTCTTAGACCATTCAATCAACATATCCGCTTGCTTATCCGGTGGGAAATCGTTACGCCTCCACATATTTACAAAATGAATAAATCCTTGTTCGTCTTGCCTAAGACATACCATTACGCTGTAATCTTTACCAAGACCATGTGCAGGGTCGAATCCTATAATGTATCTGTTGTTATCCAATTTATCCGTTTGTATAGTGTGTTCCATGATAAGATTCTTACGAATTAAGTTGTTAGGATATACCGAAGCGTCATCGTCAACAACCCTACATAGGTATTCCTGCGAAAACTCCAAGTCTCCTATTGCTTCTTTCTGTTCTAACAAAAACTTTACACTACGATACTCCGGCCAAAGTGCTTTAGGGTCAATATCCCCATCACTAGATTTCCATTCATCATAATTTACTATACTACTCCAAGTACCACTTTTCCAAGTCTTTTTACTTAACATCTCAGTATGATACAAATCAGTCATAGACATAGGCGTACCAACCACATAAAACGTACTTCCGGGCGAAAGCATAGGGGAAATAGCCTTTCTAAACCATTGTTGTAAAGTGTGAGGGTTCATTTCATCAGAATCGACTAACACATCGTCAAATGCTACACAAGCCGGATGTTCACCACGAATTGCTGAGCCTACTGATGTAGCCATTATCCAAGACCCATTGGTAAAGTACATTTCAGTTTTATTACCTCTCTTCGGGTCGAGATACCTAGACAACTGAGGATGTTGTTTCATGTCCTCTCTAATCTCTTGTAATCTTCTAATAGCAGTATCTTTACTTGCAGAAATCAACCAACAAGTAAAAGGTTTACCATTTGCCTTTTTTTCAAACAAACATTGGTGTAATAGTTTTACCCTAAGAGTAGTTGACTTACTATGGTCGCGAGGCGCAATAACACAAACACGATGCACTTCTGCACCTTTTCTATCACCGTACATCTCCATCCATTCTCCTATGTGGTCGCCCCAAGTATAACCTAACCATTGGTAGAAATACTTAATGTCTTTACGACTGCGTTCCATAGAAAAATCTTGCATAAAACCCATAATATCACCTCGGATGTAAGTCTTTCTTATTACAATATGGACATACACCTTCTACCGCTAAGTGCATCTGTATGCGTGGTGCTTCCCACCCACACGACCAACATTTAGCAGAAGTCCATCTCATTCATGTACCACCGGCGCAAACAGGCTGCCAATCAGCCCTTCTTCTTTATCTATAATATATGCAGACAATCCTGCTTTAGCCATAACATATCCGTTACGACTATGGTATCTATCTTCACCTGCAAGACTAGGAAGTTGTATAATCAAACAACCACCTGCTTCTCGCATTTGTTGATGATGTAAATGTCCATGAAACCAAAGTTTGTGAGATGTTTTACCCCACGCACTTCTCTCTTCGTGAGCCATCAAAGCATTTAGTTTATTCATAACTTTACCATCACCGTGAGTAAATCCAATCAAATTATTACCGTATGTAACATATTGTCTAATTTCGGGAGAAACTACTACGTTTACATCCTCACAATCTTTGTAATAAGCGTCAAGGTACATCATTAACATAATACTTGTATGTCTATCGTGATTACCACCCATAAATATTAACTCAACATCAGAAACAGTTCTCAAAAGGTCAATATGTTGTCTAGCCAAATCACAACCTTCCATAAGGATTTGTGCAGGGGTAGCGGCCATATCTTGTGCCGTACCCTTTGTAGTTGTACCAACGTCGTTATCTACATGAAACCAATCAGACCCCACACCAACGTAAAATCTTTCCGGTTTACTAGGTAGTCTCTTCAACAACTCTTCGGTCTTTGTCAAAACTCTATGTCGTGCCTCTTCTAAGTCATAACTTTGTCCAACTTCATCAACCCAACCATATTTACCAAAATGTAAGTCAGTTGGGGAAAGAACGACGGCAAAATCACCTTCTTTTTGTGTCTTAGTACGCTTTACGGAAGCAGGCTTCCACTTTTGTGCTATTTCCAAGAAATCTTTTTTGACTGTCTCGTTAAAGTAGTTATATTTCATAGCGTCTTTCTCGACTTGCCTCCATCTTTTGCCTTCTGCCTTCTTAATAATTTCAATTTTACGCATGGCTAATATTTCGTCAACCAAATCGTCAATGGTGTTACCTTCTATCTCTTTATCTGTAAATGGTTGCATACCGTGAGTCCATTTGTTAACTCTAACGTATTCACTTACCCAAGCAGGCGGCATTTCAAACTCTCTAGCCATTTCTTCAATTGTTAAGTTACCTCCCGCCTCAGAATATGCTTTTTTCATGGCTCGGTGTTTTTCACCCTCCACTACATAGAATCCATCTACTGCTTCCATTACTACCAAGTATTTATCTGCCGTTTCATCGTGATATACTTTCGTTCTTTCATTTATGACTGCATGATACTCTTCTTTATCCTTAAATGGACTATTTCCTTCCTTCATCCACCTTTGAATAGCAGAACGCCAAGCATTCTTTGAACGCTTTGGCTCGACTTCGTGTAGAAACTCAGCAAACTCACTAATGTTACTAAAACTTCTATCTTTCGCAAACTTCTCGATGAGGTCTTTGCCTCCATGCACCCTTCGCATAAACAAGGATAAATTGAAGGGATATATAAGTATTAGCATAATAATTTTTATTGTTTTGGTCTTTTACAAAATAAATAAACCGCTAGACTGCTAGGCTGTCTGTAATTATTTTTATTTCTTCTATAATATGTTTGGTAAACCCCCTTACCCTCTATTAGTTAACGTAGTTAACTTCTCTACATTAAAGAAAAAAATAAAAAAATAAAAAAAAATAGAGCAGTAAAGCGTTTTATTCTTTCAGTAAATCACAAAAACATTAAAAAAAATAAAAACGAAGTATTAAACGTCAATTATACCCTCGATATGATATGGCCGAGCGTAGCAGGTGGAATATATTTCGTGGTAACACCAAAAAAGAGAATCCTAATCCAATTATACAAAGAGCAGGTATGATGATTGAGCCTTTCAATCAAGTAGCAGGTGTACCCGATATTGTACGTGATACTGAAAGATTAAGAAAAGACAGTAACCATGACAATGAGTTTGACCTTTATGATAGTATGTTAAAGTTAGACCCCGAACTAAACGGTGCTGTTCGTGCTGTTTCTCTTACGGCTAACAACTATGAGATAAATTATACCAACGGTAGAAACGCTCAGATAAGAGATGCAATACGTGAGTTAGTTGAAGATACTCTTGATTTTGATGATATTATGATTAACGCTATGCGAAGTCTTATGGTTTACGGAAATGACATAAACAAAATAGTCGGTAAACAAGATGTAGGTATTACTGACATACAAAGTTTACCCGTAAAACAAATTACCATAGTTGATGAAAGAGGTGGCTTAGGTTCTTACTTCGTTGCTGACGAAGATAACCCAATCATCAATGCTAACATCTATATGTTAAGAGAAGGTACATCCTACGAACGTGCTATCCCTAGAAATGAAATACTACACATAAGGATAGATTATCGCTCTAATTGGTTTACCGATAATAAATTACGCAGAACCTACGGTGTGTGGGGCGCAAGTAGATTTACGTCGCTAAAGCAACCAATACGCATGAAATATAACAGTATGAACAATCGAGTTTCTTTAGAGGACTCAATGACAAAGCAGTTTATCACAATAGACAAATCTGCTATCGAACACATACAAGACCCTGCTGAACAAGCACAAAGACTTCAACATATTATGGATGAGGTTATTACTCTATTCGAGGGACTGCGAGGCGACCAAATACCTGTTCTCCCTCATTACGTAGAACTACATCACGTAGATGTAGGCAACAGTTTGCCGAATAACACAGGCTTCCTCGACACAATAAATGCTGATATTGCAGCCGTACTACAAGTACCAAGAGTAGCAGCAGGTCAAGAAAAAGGCTCTACTTTCGCTGCTACATTCAACGCTAACCTTTGGGCGGTCCAAGCCATAAGTCGTATGCACAGAATCTTGAGTGAATCAGCAACAAAAATATTTATGATGCACTTAGACTTGTTAGGTATCTCTTACCGCAAACAAGATTTGCCTACAATTAAGTTTGAGGCTATGGATAGCGAAACACCACTAAATATAATGCAAAGAACCGTTATGGGTTACAATGCAGGACTTCTTACACTAAACCAATCTTTTGATTTGCTTAACTTACCAACCATAGGTAAAGAAGGTGATGAGAGAAAGATGACAGAAGCGCCAAAGCAAGTAGGGGATTTACCAAGAGAAAACTCACAGGATGGTGCGAGCGACCTTGTGGAATGAGTATCTTCTAGCAGGTATATACGCAGTTTGTTTTCTAGTAGGGGCTTTTTTAGGCAAAGTATTAATAAGACATAAGGGTAGTGGAAAGAACATGGCTCAGTTGAAAATGACAAATCCCAACGAAACACTTATGCTAACTTTTGGTATGGGTGTCGTTATGGCTTGGGTAGTTATAGCAGCCACAGCATCTTATTTTAGTATCGTAGAACAACGTGAGATTTCAGATTCACAACTTACAGTTATTGGTCTATTAGGTGGTCCGGCACTTCTAATTATTACTAGTGTATTGGATTTATTTAAGGGTAAAGAAAGTGCTAAAATTGCAGTATTACCCGACAGACTTTCTGCTGATGTTCAAGCAACTGACGCTGAAAAGACTCACGTAAGACTACTAGAAGAGTTTAAGATGAAGCATGACTTAGAAATGGAAAAGATGCAAAAACAACACACTTTAGATATGGAAGCATATCAAATTACTAACGGAAAAACAAAAGAGGCAAAAAAATGAATAGTGGTGTTTGGTGCGGCTTTTGTACTCTAGGTAATTGTTGGGAATGCCCCGAAGGTCAAGAGTAGGTTAATAAGACATTCCTTAACTGAAACATATCATGTCGTGTGGATGCGGTTGTAGTGGCGAAGTAGTGGCATACGAAGAATGGGATGAAGAAGATGTTACGGCTGCCGAGTATCAAGGGCGTAGCGTTACACTCAATAAGCCTTTTCGTACAAAGGGTGGCGCTAAAAAGTTCGCAGTTTATACTAAAAATGGTAGCGGTAATGTAGTCATAGTAAGATTTGGCGACCCTAACATGGAAATAAAAAGAGATGACCCCGCTAGAAGAAAAGCGTTTAGGTCTAGGCACAATTGCGACAATCCCGGTCCAAAATGGAAGGCACGTTATTGGTCTTGCAGACAATGGCGTGGTGGTAAAAAAGTAGAAGCAGGTATGGAAGATTACATATTCTCAACACCCGAAGGAGCAAGACAAAAATCAACGGAAATAGGATTTGGTGGTGAAATACACAGCGACCAAATGGCTGACGGAACACCTATGTATTTCCCCGGACCTAACGAAGAAGAGTTCCAAATGTGGTTTGATAAAAATGATTCTCACGATGCAAGCGCATCAAAGTGCAATTGTGGTAACATAGAAGCAAAAGACGCAGACGACCCATGCACAGAAGGCTACGAACAATACGGTATGAAAATGAAAAATGGCCGTAAAGTACCTAACTGTATTCCTATTAAAAGTAAGGCTGATGAAGTCGAAGCAGCAGAACCAACACCTAACGATACAGAATCACACGATGAATATATGACACGATGCCAAGAAGCAGGATATACAAAAGAAGAATGTATGAAAGCACATGAAGGGCATGAGTTTGAAGTCGAAGGTTACTATGATGACGATAAGAAAAAAGCGGCAGAATGTGGCTACGGTGAAAAGATGATAGATGGTGAATGTCGCAAGGTAGCAGTTACTTTAGAGTTAAAACTAGAAGAGATAGAAGCAAAACTTATAGCAGAAACAGGAAAAACTGTCTATGAAATAAGAGGTATAGCATTCCACGAAGGTATGAATAAAAACAATTGGTCTTTGACCGAAGAAGGTGCTAGAAGTGTCGCACAACAAATGAAAGATTCAGACTTAACACTATATCATCCGGCAGCAAATGAAAATGGCGCAGGATTTACAAGAAACGAAGAAGGCTTAGAAGAATCTAACGTAGGTAGGATAGTAGGCGCTTCTTTCTTCAAAACAGAAGGTGGCTACGAAGTAAGATATGTAGCACACGTAACACAAACAGAATTATTCCCAAGTTTAGCATCCGGTCTATGGAAGGAAGATGGGTACGGTGTAAGTATTGGTGGTTCAGGTATTCCTGTATCAGCAGACGAAAACGGACTTGTATTCGGTGAAGATTTCACTTTCGACCACTTAGCATTGGTAGTAAAACCCGCTTATGACAGAGCAAACGTAGAATCTATCGAAAAAATAGTAATCGAAGAAGAAATGATAGCAAGTGAGCCAACCTTTATAGGTCATTCAATTGCTGACGTTAATCAACCAACGGTGAAAAGTATGACCGAAGAAGAAAACATAGAAACAAATTATGAAGCACAAATCGAGGCTATGCAGGCTGAGTTAGTTTTGGCTAACAGCCGTGTCGCTGAGTTCGAGGCTCAAGTGGCCGCAAAAGCAGAAGAAGAAAGAATGACTTTAGTTACTAAAGCATCTGAGTTGGGAATGTCCGGCCACGATGAACTTTCTACTCCTACACTAGAAACACTTATCGCATCTTGGGAAGAAGCGCACCCTGCGCCAACTCCTGTTGAGATGACACCTATTGCATCTGAGACAAAACCTGTCGAAGCAGTAGAAGCATCAGAAGCGCCACAAGTAGCAAACTACTTGAATGGAAGAATGGTCGCAAACGATGAAGCAGTTTACGCAAAGGCATTTAACCTTTGGGCAAACACATGGAACAAAACACTCGCAGGAGCAGAAAGAACAAGAATGGCTGCTCCTTCGTACAATGATATTAAGGAGATGAGATAAAATGGTAGCATATTCAGGAAACGACCCAGTAAACGTAGTAGATATACAAGAAACATTCGCAAGCAAAGGACTTTTAGTTAAATACGATGCAAGCGGTATTCTAATGACCGCATCAGTAACAGATACACCAATCGGTTACACAATGGCAGAATCAAGCCGTGATGCAGATTTAGCATTGGAAGCAGCAGGAACAGGAACAGTATCAGTTCTTCCTCTTGATGGTATCTGCTACCTAAAACTAGCAAACGATATTACAGCACCAAAGTTCGGTATTTCAATGTACGTTTCACAAACAGCAGACGAAAACGGTTGTGTTGATGACTCATCAGCAAACAGCGCAGTATTCGTAGGTTACTACTTTGGTGGAGAAGCAGCATTGTCTGCGGGAGATTACATTCCTGTATCTTGTTAGATATAGAAGTAAATTATAGGAGATGAATGATATGAACAATACATTAGAAGAAATATTAAACCCAACAGCAGCAGTCGGCCCATTTTCAGTTGGAGATGCAGTCTTAGAGCAAACTCTAAGAGACTTTATCCAACTACAATCTAACACAATCGCTATCGCAACTGATTTAGTCGGTGTTCGTAGCGTACCTTGGTTAGAGTTTAAGTGGTACACAGGAGTAGTAGGTACATTTACTTATCCATTAGATGACGTTGCACTAACTGACCCAACCAACCTAGGAACAGCAAACTACACAACCAAACTCGAAAAGGGTCAAGGTCGTGTTACTTTCCTAGACGCAGTAAGACTACGTGGCGAATCTTTCGAGAACATCGACCGTCAACAACTTGCTATCGTAAGAGCAAGGGCTGACACAATCGACAACCACATCTTAACAAAACTTTACGGTGGTGCAGGTGCAACATCAGTTGCAGCAACAGCAGTATTCGGAAACGCAAGTGCAGACGAAGAAGGCGACATCCTAAAAGGTATGGACAACATCTTCGCAGAAGGTAGAGTAAGCGGTAATGAACCACTTGCACTAGTACTACCTGCTGATACAAGAAGTGCTATCCTAAATACAACTCTATACGGAAACGTAGTAGAATCACTAGGCGACCACTTGGCTAGAATCGCTTCTTTGTCTATCTCTTACACAAGAGATTACGGAAGCGGCAACGCAATCGGAAACGATGCACTAATGCTAATTCCGGGCGCAGACACAGCCGAGTTCTTCACATACAACGGTGAAGGTTTCACAGAAACAGAATTGACTCGTCTACCGGGAGTAGGTTACGATTGGTTATTGACAGGGTACATGGGTAGCGTTATCCACGAACATCAAGATGGCGCATCATCCGGTACTAACAAAAGGATTCTAAAGTTAACCGGAGTCCGTGCTTAAATACGGGCGGTGGTTAATTGCCTAAAGAAACTAAAAAGACTTCTACTAAGAAGGCCACAAAGCCAAAGGCGGCTGCAAAGAAAAAGCAGCCGTCTAAGGCTAAACTTGCTACCCAACTAAAGGATGCAGGTATATTGTTGCCCGAATCAGCAGATGTTAAAGAAATGGAACATCGTTTGAAACATTGGAAAGCAGGTAATGGTTACTTGGTAAGAGTACACCGCAACGCCGGTTCAAGATATGCAGGGCATCCTCTAGCACTATTAGATTCACCTAGAAAAGCATTGTATTGGCTACCCCCTAGCGACATGACCGATAAAATAATTGCTACACAAAGAGTAGTAATAGTTGGTCGGTCGGAGAAACCTTCATCAAACACCGTATTCATAGACGTACCATTGGACTATGAGTAGAGGTGTATGAATGTCATTTGATGTAGGAGAATTAGTAGTAGACGAAGAAGCAACCGTACTCGACACTAATATATCTGCAAGACAAATAAGAGACTTACTCAACAGACCAAGAGGTTTGAACGGGGCTACTATTGTCGAGTATCTTAACATACGTATTCCCGAAGTACAAAAGAAAGTACGTAGAGCAAATTATGTAGGTGTAAACTCTACAAATGCACCACTTACTGCACACATAGAAGGTGCAATTAAGTTTATGGTATGTGTTGATTGTTTGAGAGTACTTATAGATACCATACCTTCTGTTGTTCCCGAAAAAGAACAGGGTACAGCAGATATTCGTTATAATCAACAGTTAGCCTCATTTGAAAGGCAAGCGAAGTCGCTATTAAGTGCAATAGAAGAGAAGGGCGGCACAGCATTTTATACAAAGGCCACAGCCGCAAAAACAAGCGGTACAAAAAGTGGCGAGTTGTCCGGTTCTCTCTCTTCGCAATAGAGGTGAGATAAGGTGGGTAGTACAATAACATGGGATGGAAGCGAGGCCGGTGGTGTTTTTACAGACGATGCCAATTGGGTAGGTGGTGTAGCGCCCGGAGATGGAGACAGTATTGTTTTTGACGGTACATCTGATGGCGCTCTTGGTAACGACTGTACAATAAGTGCATTAACTATTAGTAGTTCACAACAATATCACGATATAACAATAGCATCTACCTACACAGGTATTATATCATTTAGTAATACTTTAGATGTTAGATTAGATGGGGCTTTGTTAGTACATAAAGAAAATACATTTAGGGGTGCAGGCACAACTACATTTACATTCTTAGGTGCGCCATCCGTAGATACTTATGACGGCGCAGGTGCGCCATACACTAAAGCATTGGTTAATTTTACGGTAGATACAAGTGTTTGGAATGCCGGAAGAGATACTTTTACCTTTAATTTTGGTTCGCAAACTTTCTCTATGGTAGATGGCGCATATCCTAATATTACTTATACAGGAGAAATGAAAGCCAAAAAAATATATTCAGATGTATCAAGAACAGACTTCAACAATTACGGTTCTGTTGATATGTTAAACTTTAATGGTGATGATGTTACTTCTTCTGACTACGACATCTACGATTATACCAAAGAGTTTTTGTTTGAAGGTACTTTGACGGCTATCGGAGAATACTTTAGTTTCGGACATACTACCGCTAGATTTAAGACGCTTAAAACATCTTCTTATGGCGCACTTAATTTTCCTGTTACTGGCTCTACAAACTTTGGTAATACTACAACAAAAAACTTTTACGCTCAATATAACAAACTACAAATAGAAACAAACGATGTTATAGATAATTATTGGAAAATACCTGCGGGCCTTACATTAGAATGTAATGAGTTAGTCATAAAAGATGGTGGGAGGATTTATGGTGAAGTTGGTACTGATAACAAAGCCGCATCTATAAAATGTGTAAAAAGACCTACCATTAGGGGCGATTGGAACTTTAGGCAAATAGCAG